>Ga0134128_10000590_pt1 | contig 50053 bp, 44 predicted proteins | sample KB31754_FD_96462 | JGI IMG/M metagenome (GOLD analysis project Ga0134128, IMG submission 96462) | Terrestrial soil microbial communities with excess Nitrogen fertilizer from Kellogg Biological Station, Michigan, USA - KB3-175-4 | ecosystem: Environmental > Terrestrial > Soil > Unclassified ... | reverse complement strand
GGCACGATCAGCCTGGGCGCCCACAGCGCCACGACGGCCGACGTCATCAGCCTCGGCGCATCCGGCACGTCCCTGACCGCCATCGAAAAGATCAGCGGCTTGAACAACACCGGCGTCGACACGCTGACGTTCTCGGGCGACACCGGCTCCGCGCTGACGTTCCAGCAAGTAACGGCCGGTTCGGTGGTCGGTTCGGGTGGCAACACCACGCTGCTGGCCGACTGGGTTGCTGCAGCCACGGGCGCCACCGGCACTCTGATCACGACTGCCGCGCACAGCGTCACGTGGTTCCAGTTCCAGGGCAACACCTACCTGGTGGAAACGGTGGGTGCCGACACGGGCAGCCTGGCAACCGGCGACACGGTGGTCGAACTGACCGGCACGAGCTACACGTTCGCGCACACGACCGCTGCAACTGGCGGTACGGTTCACCTGTTGGGTTAACCGTTTGTAAACAGGAAAGCAGCAATGCTGCTTTCCTGCAACAAGAAAGCCGGGCTTGCCCGGCTTTCTTTTTGTCCGCAGCCTGCAAAGTCCGGTCCGTCCGGTCAAGTTGTTATACTTGAGCACTTTATTGCAGTCACGACGGACGATTACCTTGGCCGAAGCCATTCAACAAGAAACACACGCACTGTTGCTCCAGGCTTTGGCCCAGCATCAAGCAGGTAAACTGGACGCAGCCAAAGCGGCTTATCAGCAGGTGCTGATGCGCGAACCACGTAATGCCGATGCCCATCATTTGCTTGGCTGTGCTTATCGCGCGGAACGCAAATTCAATGAAGCGATTGAAAGCATCAGTACTGCGATTTCGATCAATCCGCTGATGCCTTCGTTTTACAACAATCTTGGCACCTGCTACAGCACCAAGGTCGAACGTGTTGCGGCCGAGTTGTGCTTTCGCAAGGCGCTCGAGCTTGATCCGAGATATGCCGATGCCTGGAGCAATATCGGCTTGATGCACATTGGCGCCTTGCGCTTCCAGGAGGCACGCGTGGCCTTGGAACAGGGCAGGAGCGCAGCGCCGGACCACGAGGGCATCCAGTGCAATCTGGCCCAGGTCTACCATGAATTGGGCCTGCAACAGGAAGCGATTGCCACCTTCGAACAGGTAGTGCAGAAGTTTCCCGCCAGCGGCATTGCCTTGATCGGCTTGGCGGGGTGCCTGTCCAAGGCGGGGCGCAGCGAAGAGGCGCTTGTGGTGGTGGATAAATTGCTGGCGCTCGGGTCGAGGCACGAAGCCGAGGCTCTGCAGCTCAAGGGGCGTATTCTTGAAGTGTTAGGCAGGCTCGATGATGCCTGCGAGGCGTTCGACCGCGCCATTGCCGCGTTGCCTGATGAAGTCGGGCTGATGCATTCGCGTTCCGCAGTCAAGAAGATCCGCGCAGATGAGCCCTTTTTCGCGCATCTGACGCAATTCGAAAAGCGCATAGCGGAAGTGCGCGGTGCCAAGCGCATCCAGTTGCATTATGCATTGGGCAAGGCCTACCGCGATGTCGGGGATATTGCCGCCTCGGCCGGTAATTATGCGCAGGGCGCATCGATGCAGTTGCTGACCTCTGACTACGACGAACGCGAAGACGTCGCCCTGTTCAAGCTCATGCGTGAGCAGGTCAATGAACAAATGATGGCGCGCCTGAAAGGACAGGGCAGCGACTCGAGCCAACCTATTTTCGTGCTGGGCATGCCCCGCTCGGGCACGACACTGGTCGAGCAGATCCTGGCCAGCCACCCCCAGGTCTGCGCCGGTGGTGAAATGCCTTATATCAGCGAAGTACTCGACGGCTTTGAATTTCCCGGCGGCTGGCGCTTGGGGCATGGATTGAACGGACGCATGCGTGCCGGCATATCCTTGAAGGAGCGGGCTGACACTTATTTGCAGCGTGTGTACGCGCATACGGCTGCGCAAGGCCGGCCCTACTTCACCGACAAGCTGCCTGAAAATTTCTACAATCTCGGTCTGATTGCAGCGATATTCCCGAATGCGCGCATCATCCATTGCCGGCGTGACCCGGTCGACACCAGCTTGTCCTGCTATCAAACGCTGTTTGCGACCAAGCATTATTGGAGTTACGACTTTGCCGCCCTGGGGCGCAATTACCGCCGCTATTGGGAATTGATGGAACACTGGCGCACGCTGTTGCCGGGCCGTTTCATCGAGATGCGCTACGAACAGGTGGTCGACGATATCGAACAGCAAGCCAGGAGATTGCTGGATTGGTGCGGGCTGCCGTGGGATGACAAGGTCTTGCGTTTCTACGAAACCGAGAGGCCGGTGCAGACCGCCAGTGTGACGCAGGTGCGTCAGCCCATCTATTCGTCTTCGGTAGGGAAATGGAAGAAGTGGGAACCCTACATCCAGCCTTTGCTGGCGGAAATGGGCGACATCGAAAAAGCCTATTGGGCCGAGCTGGGGCAGGCATGACGACCACCAGCGCCAATGTCGTCTGGCACGAAGCCAAGGTAAAGCGGGCCGACCGTGAAGCGCAAAACGGTCACAAGGGCGGCGTATTGTGGTTCACCGGCTTGTCCGGTGCGGGCAAGTCGACTCTGGCACATGCCGTCGAAGAGCGCCTGCATGCGCAAGGCGTGCGTACCTATGTGCTCGACGGCGACAACGTGCGCCATGGCTTGTGCGGCGACCTGGGTTTTTCCGAGGCAGACCGCAGCGAAAATATCCGCCGCATCGGCGAGGTGGCGAAGCTGTTCATCGATGCCGGCGTGGTCGTGCTGACTGCCTTCATCTCACCATTCCGGGCCGACCGAGACCGCGTGCGCAGCTGGATGGCGCCGGGCGATTTTCTGGAAATCCATTGCCGCTGCAGCGTTGAAATTTGCGAACAGCGTGACGTCAAGGGCTTGTACAAGAAGGCACGCGCCGGCGGCGTCAAGGACTTTACGGGAGTTTCATCCCCTTATGAAGAGCCGGTGACGCCGGAATTGGCCGTTGATACCGGCACCCTCGAACTGGAGCAATGCGTGGCCATGGTTTTCGAGTTGCTGCGTGAGCGTGGCATGTTGCCGCAAGGTGGCGAGACTGCTGGACAGGTTTGAAGCAGGATAGAGCGCAAGCCGGAGCGTAACGGCAAGCCAATCGACGTTTACGAACAGGATATTGCTTAATTGATCAGGTGACGCCAGGAAATATCGACTGGGAACCTTCCGGTTTGGCGTCAACTTGAAATTTTGTAAATATCGGTCGCAACACTTACCCTAAAAGGCGTGCTTATCCCAGCAAAAATTCTTTGCAGGGTAGAACGCTTGTGCTACCATCACGCAAAAATGTGATTTGCGTCACATAAATTCAATGCAAGCTCGTGTCTAATGTGGCCTGCGAAGACGGTCCGCCGCTCTCGTCACAGCCTTGAGCCGACCCGAATTTTTGTTGTTACCCCTGTTTGCGGTGCCAGATTCAGTCGCCGCTTTTTACTTTTGCTTTTGTAATAGCGCGCTATGAAGCTCAAATTTGAAATTCCCAAGACTGAAATCTGGCAAGCCGTCCAAGAGTGCAAGGGTGAATTGTTCACGGTGATGTTCTTTTCCGCGATTATCAATCTCTTGATGCTGGTGCCTTCGCTGTATATGTTGCAGGTCTATGACCGGGTGCTGGGCAGCCGCAACGACATTACGCTCCTGATGCTGACCTTGATGATGCTGGGCGCGTATGCCTTCATGGCCGCGCTCGAATACGCGCGCAGCTTCATCATGATCCGTCTCTCCGCGCGGCTCGACATGAAGCTCAACAAGCGCGTCTATACGGCGGCGTTTGAGCGCGGCCTGAAGAATGGCGGTTCCAATGCAGGCCAGTCGCTGACCGACCTGACCAGCCTGCGCCAGTTCGCCACCGGCAGCACGCTGTTCGCCTTCTTCGACCTGCCCTGGTTCCCGATCTATCTGACAGTGATCTTCCTGTTCGACACGTCGCTCGGCTGGTTTTCGGTGGTCGGTACCCTGATTCTGATCGCCATCGCCATCGTCAACGAATACGTGACGCGCAAGCCGCTGGCCGATGCTAACACCATGGCCATTGCCTCGACCACGACGGCTTCCAATAATATGCGCAATGCCGAAGTCATCGAATCGATGGGCATGCTGCCCGACTTGATGGCGCGCTGGTTTATCCGCCACAGCATCTTCCTGAAATTGCAAGCCACTGCCAGCGAAAAGTCGGGCACGCTGCAAGCCGTGACCAAGTTCATCCAGGTGTCGCAACAGTCGCTGGTGCTGGGTTTCGGCGCCTTGCTGGCAGTCGATGGCAAGATTTCTGCGGGCATGATGATCGCCGCGTCGATCCTGGTGGGCCGCGCCCTGGCACCGGTGCAAGCGATCATCGGCGTGTGGAAGAACTGGAGCGGTGCACGCAGCGCCTATACGCGCCTGGTGAGCCTGCTGGAAGAGAACCCGCCGCGCCGCGTACCCATGGCGCTGCCCAAGCCGGAAGGTAACCTGACACTGGAGTCTGTCTCCGCTGCGCCCTACGGCGTCAAGCTGCCGGTGATCAAGAATCTGAGCATTGCGATCAAGGCCGGTGATGTGGTCGGCGTGATTGGCCCCTCGGGTGCAGGCAAGTCGACGCTGGCGCGCCTTCTGGTCGGTGTCTGGCCGGCCCAGATGGGCAAGGTGCGCCTGGACGGTGCCGACATCTATCAATGGAACAAGGATGAACTCGGCCCCTTCATGGGTTACCTGCCGCAGGACATCGAACTGTTTGCCGGTTCCATCAGCGAAAACATCGCCCGCTTCGGCACGATCGATCCGGACAAGGTGCTCGCTGCCTCGAAGGCTGCCGGCGTGCATGACCTGATCCTGCACTTCCCACAGGGCTACGACACGATCCTGACTGAAGGCGGCGGCGGTTTGTCCGGCGGCCAGAAGCAGCGTATCGGCCTGGCCCGTGCCCTGTATGGCGACCCGTCGCTGATCGTGCTCGACGAACCCAATTCCAACCTCGACGACGTCGGCGAAGCGGCCTTGCTCGCAGCGGTGCAGGACCTGCGCCAGCGCGGCAAGACGGTCATCCTGATCACACATCGCACCAGCGTCATCGGTGTCACGACCAAACTGCTTCTGCTGCGCGACGGGTCGGCCCAAATGTTCGGCCCGACCGGCGAAGTGCTCAAGGCATTGCAGCAACAAAATCAACAGGCTCAACAACAAGCACAACAATCAGCTCAACAACAGGCACAGCAGATTGCCGCAGCCCAGCCTGCGCCGGTGGCAGCTCAAGGGTAAATGCAGATCATGAAAAACGTACTCGCCAAAAAAACCGAAGCCACCGATGTGGTGGTGCACGACGTACCGGAAGAGGTCGTCAATCTTGATTCGCGCAAATATGCACGGATGGGCTGGCTGATCGTCCTGCTGGGCGTCGGCGGCTTCCTCGTCTGGGCCTGCTTTGCGCCACTCGACAAGGGCGTTCCGGCTTCCGGCGTCGTATCTGTGGCTTCCAACCGCAAGACCATACAGAATCTTTCCGGCGGTGTCGTCGACGACATCCTGGTCAAGGATGGCGACGTGGTCAAAGCCGGCCAGTTGCTGGTCAAGATGAACGACACCGGCGTCAAGGCGCAGGTGGAAATTGCACGTGCACAGTATTACACGGACCTGGCCGCGCGCGACCGGCTGATTGCCGAACGTGACGGCAAGTCCACCGTGACGTTTTCGCCGGAGCTGGAAAAGGCGAAGAGCGATTCGCGCGTAGCCACGGCCATTGCGGCGCAAAACGAATTGTTCAATTCACGCCATGGTGCGATCCAGAGCGAGATGGCAGCCACTGACGAAAACATTGCCGGCCTGCGCGAGCAGCAGCATGGCCTGGAAGAGTCGCGTGACAACACGAAACAGCAATTGGTCTTCCTCAAGGAGCAGCTTGAAGGGATGCGCGACCTGGCCAAGGACGGCTATATTGCGCGTAACCGCCTGCTCGATGCCGAGCGTACCTATTCCCAGGTCAATGGTGCGCTGGCGGAGAATGCCGGCAATGTGGGACGCGTCCAGCGCCAGGTGGCGGAAGCCATGCTGCGCAAGATCGAACGCCAGCAGGAATACCAGAAAGAAGTGCGCGCCCAGCTGTCCGACATGGAGCGCGATATCAACGGCCTGACCGCCAAGTTGCACGAGGCGGACTTCGAATTGAAGAACGCCGAAGTGCGCGCGCCGGTCGATGGCACCGTGGTGGGTGTTGCCGTGTTTACCCATGGCGCGGTGGTACAAGCCGCTTCGCGCTTGATGGAACTTGTGCCTTCCGAAGATCCGCTGGTTGTCGAAGGCCAGATCCCGGTCAACCTGATCGACAAGGTGCACGTCGGCCTCAAGGTGGAAATGACCTTCTCGGCATTCAATCGCAACCAGACGCCGCATATTCCGGGCGTGATCACCCAGGTCGCGGCCGACCGTAACGTCGACGAGCACAGCGGCATGAGCTTTTACAGATTCCGTGCCGAAACCACGCCGGAAGGCAAGAAGATGCTGGCCCACCTTGAAGTGCGCCCCGGCATGCCGGTTGAAGCCTTCATCAGCACGGGCGAACGCACCATGATGAGCTACCTGCTCAAGCCGGTGTTCGACCGTGCCAAGACCTCCATGACCGAGGAGTGAGCATGCGTACTCCATCATTGAAACGCCTGGCGGCAGGCATGCTGTGCGCAGGCCTTCTGGTGCAGGCTTCCAGCGCCTTTTCCATGGGCTTGATCGAAGCGTATAACCTTGCGCTGCAAAACGACCCTGCCTACCAGTCGGCGATCCATGATCACGATGGCAGTGCGGAGAACCGCGAACTGGCCCGTTCGAATTTGCGGCCGCAACTTGCGCTCAACTACAGCGGTTCGCGCAATTTTGTCACCACCTCGCAGCCTACGGACCAGTTGCCTTCCGGGAAGTACACTACATATCCGCATTACGTCAGTTCAACCTCGACCCTGAATTTCAGTCAGCCTATCATTGCATTCGACAACTATGCTCGCTACAAGGAAGGCATGGCACAGGCCGATTACGGCGATGCCCAGTTTTCCAGCCGCCAGCAGGATTTACTGATGCGCCTGCTGAGTGCCTACGTCGATGCACTGTTCGCTTACGACAACCTGCATCTGGTGACGTCGCAGCGCGATACCTTGCTGGAGCAAAAGCAGGTCAACGACCGTATGTTCAAGGAAGGCGAGGGCACCAAGACCGATATGCTGGAAACTCAGGCCAAGCTCGATCTGGCTGAAGCGCAATTGATCGAAGCGAGAGATGGCCATGCGACGAATTTCCAGGCCCTGGAAGCGATCGTCGGCACCGAAATCAAGAGTGTCGACGGCCTGGTTGAAGGTTTCGAGCCCAAGCCCTTGCAGCCGGCCGATTTTGAATCCTGGCGCGCCATCGCACTTGAACATAGCCCTGACATTGCCGCTGCACGCGTAGCCGTGGAAGTGGCCAAGGATGAAGTGGCGAAAAATCGCGCGGGCCATATGCCGCACATGGATTTCGTGGCCAGCGTTGGCAAGGACAATGCATCTTCGATTAATACCTATACCGAAGACTCTACTGTGCGCAGTTACGGCATTCAGCTCCAGGTGCCCCTCTATGCAGGCGGTTCCGTAAGTGCCCTGACGCGCCAGGCCTCGGCGGCCTATGAAAAGGCCAAGAGCGACCTGGACGACAAGACCAACCAGCTCATGCTCGACATGCACAAGCAGCATTACACCGTGCTGTCTTCGATTGCCAAGATCGCGGCCCTGGAAAAGTCGGTCGAGTCGGCCAAGTTGCTGGTGACGGCCACCAAGCAAAGTATCAAGGGTGGCGTGCGCATCAATCTTGACCTGCTCAATGCGGAACAACAGCAATACGTGGCCCAGCGCGATCTGGCCCAGGCTCGTTACACTTACATGGTCGCGGACTTGCGCTTGCGGGCTGACGCCGGTGTTCTCGGTGCCGAGGATTTGCGCGTCGTCGCGGCCAATTTCAGCGCGTCGCAACACTGAGTTGCGCCACCGGGGGCGGTTGTATCGAAGCCGTCCCCTGCAAGCGCGGCCTGGCTTATTCGGCGCGCATCGCCTTTTTGCAATGCGGGCAGGACTGCCCCGGGATGTAGTAGGGCGACAATTGCTCGCGAGGCGTCACCACGGCGCGGCAGGCAAAACACTGCGCGACATCGGTTTCCTTCAATTCCGGCGAGAGTGCCGTGCGGTAGTCGAAGACGAAGCAATCGCCCGAATAATGCGCGCCGCCGACTTCCTCGAAATATTTGAGGATACCGCCTTCGAGCTGATAGACATTGTCGAAGCCGACATTCTGCATGTGGATGGCGGCCTTTTCGCAACGTATGCCGCCGGTGCAGAAGGTGACGATGGTCTTGCCAGCAAAGTCTTCCCTGTGCGCTTCGATCACGGCCGGGAATTCGGTGAACTTCTCGATACGATAATCAACGGTGTTGTCGAAGGTGCCGACATCGACCTCGAAGGCATTGCGTGTTTCAAGCATGACCACGGGCTTGCCGCCATCGTCATGGCCCTGGTCGAGCCAGCGCTTGAGCGTGAGCGCATCCACTGCCGGCGCCCGGCCTTCTTCGGGGCGGATCAACGGATGCTTCATGGTGATGATTTCCGCCTTGAGCTTGACCAGCATGCGGTTGAACGGCTGTTTCTTCGAATAGCTTTCCTTGACCGTGATGTCGGTAAAGCGCGCGTCGGCGCGTAGCCAATTCAAAAAAGCGTCGATCTGGTGGCGCAGGCCGGCCAGAAATAGATTGATGCCTTCGGGCGTCAAGAGGATGGTGCCCTTCAGTTGCAATTCGTCGCACTTCGCGCGGAAAGCCGGGCGCTTTTCAACGGTATCGTCGAACGTGATGAATTTATACGCCGCGATATTGACGTAAGGTAAATCTTCCGTGGCGCTGGACATAGGCGCGGCGCGGCCGGTTTCGGCGGTGACTGGGGCTTGCATGGGGGCGATTCGGTAAGTCATTGATTTGACTATATTATATAGCTTCTGGCCAGGGTTTTGATGAAACCTGCTTGATCTGGCGCAAGTTCAGTCCAGGATATTTTCCCCAGGCTTTTCTCGGCTCTCGTGGCAGCGAGTAAAATACGGCGATGAACGCTCCGCAATTCACTCATCTCCGCCTCCACACCGAATATTCCATCGTCGACGGCCTTGTCCGGGTCGATGATGCCGTCAAGGCAGCGGTCAAGGATGGCCAACCAGCTTTGGCCATTACCGACCTGAACAACCTGTTCGGCATGGTCAAATTTTACAAGTCCGCGCGCGGCAAGGGCTTGAAGCCGATTGCCGGCTGCGACGTCTGGATCACCAACGACAATGACCGCGATAAGGCTTCGCGCTTGCTGTTGCTGGTCAAGAACTCGGCTGGCTACAAGCAGATCTGCGAACTATTGTCCCAAGCCTGGCTGACCAACCAGCACCGTGGGCGCGGTGAAGTGCGCATCGAATGGCTGGAAGCGCTGGAGCCGGGTGGCTTGATCGCCTTGTCGGGCGGTCAATACGGTGACGTGGCGCATGCCGTCGACAACGGCAACCTGGTGCTGGCAGAACAATGTGCTGCGCGCTGGGCCAAGATTTTCCCCGGCCACTTTTATGTCGAAGTACAGCGCGCCGGCCAGCCCAACATGGAACCACAGGTGCGCCATTCGGCCGCAGTCGCAGCACGGCTCGGCTTGCCCGTGGTGGCGACGCATCCGATCCAGTTTGTCTCGCAGGAAGAATTCATCGCGCACGAGGCGCGCACCTGTATCGCCGAAGGCGAGATCCTGGCCAACCCGCATCGCACCAAGCGGTTTAACGAACAGCTGTCGTTCAAGTCCCAGGCCGAGATGGCCGAATTGTTTGCCGACATGCCGGCGGCCCTGCAGAATTCCATCGAAATCGCCAAGCGCTGCAATCTCACGCTGGTGCTGGGCAAGCCCAAGCTGCCCGACTTCCCCACGCCGGACGGCATGACGATTGACGACTTCCTGGTCGCCGAAGCAAAGTCGGGCCTGGAAAAGCGCCTGGTCCATTTGTTTCCGAACGAGGAAAAGCGCGAGAAGGAACGTGCGCGCTACGAAGCGCGGCTGAAGTTCGAGACCGACACCATCATCAAGATGGGCTTCCCAGGTTACTTCCTGATCGTGGCCGACTTCATCCAGTGGGCCAAGAACAATGGTGTGCCGGTGGGGCCGGGCCGTGGCTCCGGTGCCGGTTCCCTGGTGGCATATTCGCTCTTGATCACCGACCTTGACCCGCTCGAATACAACCTGCTGTTCGAACGTTTCCTGAACCCTGAACGCGTCTCGATGCCTGACTTCGACATCGACTTTTGCCAGGAAGGGCGCGACCGCGTCATCCAATACGTGAAAGACCGCTACGGCAAGGACGCCGTGTCCCAGATCGCCACGTTCGGTACCATGGCGGCCAAGGGGGCTGTGCGCGACGTTGGCCGTGTGCTCGATTTCGGCTATGGCTTTTGCGACGGGATTTCCAAGCTGATTCCTTTTAAACCGGGCAAGCTGGTGACGATCGCCGATGCCTTGCAAGAAGAACCCTTGCTGGCCGAGCGCTGTGAAAAGGAAGAGGAGGTCAAGCAATTGCTCGACCTAGCGCAACAGGTCGAAGGCATCACGCGCAACATCGGCATGCACGCCGGGGGTGTCTTGATCGCGCCGGGCAAGCTGACCGACTTTTGCCCGCTTTACACGCAAGGCGGCGAGACCGGTGTGGTGTCGCAATACGACAAGGATGACGTGGAAGCCGTGGGCCTGGTGAAGTTCGACTTCCTGGGATTGACCACGCTGACCATCCTCGACCGCGCCGTGCGCTACATCAAGGGGCTGGACCCGGCCATGGCCGAGTTCGACCTGGCCAAGCTGCCGCTGGACGACCGGGCGTCGTACGAATTGCTGACCAAGGCCAAGACGGTCGCCGTGTTCCAGCTTGAAAGCCGCGGCATGCAAGGCATGTTGAAGGAAGCCCGGCCCGACCGCTTCGAAGACATCATCGCGCTGGTGGCGTTGTACCGTCCGGGCCCGATGGACCTGATCCCGGACTTTTGCAAGCGCAAGCACGGCGAAAAGTTCGACTATCCCGACCCGCGCGCCGAAGGCATCCTGGCCGAAACCTACGGCATCATGGTGTATCAGGAGCAGGTGATGCAGATGGCCCAGGTGGTGGGCGGCTATTCGCTAGGCGGCGCCGACTTGCTGCGCCGTGCGATGGGCAAGAAGAAGGCCGAAGAAATGGCCGAGCATCGCAAGATTTTCCGCGAAGGCGCCGGCAAGGACGGATTGTCCGAGCAGAAGGCCGATGAAATATTCGACTTGATGGAAAAGTTCGCCGGCTATGGCTTCAACAAGTCGCACGCGGCCGCCTATGCGTTGCTGTCTTATTACACGGCTTACCTGAAGGCGCACCACCCCGCCGCCTTCATGGCCGCCAACTTGTCGCTGGCGATGGACGACACCGACAAGGTCAAGATCCTGGTCGAAGATGCGATCGAAGTCTGCAAGCTCTCCCTGCTGCCGCCTGACATCAACCATTCGAGCTACCGTTTTACACCGGAAGGGGAACCGGGCAAGAAGGCCACCAAGATCCGCTATGGCCTCGGTGCCGTCAAGGGTTCGGGCCAGAATGCCATTGAAGCCATCATTGTGGCGCGCCAGGCCAAGCCCTTCACCGACTTGTTCGACTTTGCCAAGCGCGTCGACAAGCGGCAGGTGAACCGTCGCACCATCGAAGCGCTGATCCGTGCCGGCGCGTTCGACAGCCTGGGCGTGGACCGTGGCATCTTGCTGGCCTCGGTGCCGCTGGCGCTCGAAGGCGCCGAGCAGGCTGAAGCTGCCGCCAACCAGGTCAGCCTGTTTGGTGGCGATGATAGCGACCTCGAGGCTCCGCCGGAATACATCAAGGCGCAACCCTGGACCGACAAGCAACGGCTGTCGGAAGAAAAGCTGGCGCTGGGCTTTTACCTGTCGGGCCACATGTTCGATGCCTATGCGCCTGAAGCCCGCCGCTTCGCGCGCGGCAAGCTGGCCGACCTCTCTCCCTCGCGCGAGCCGCGCCTGATCGTAGGCGTGATAGCAGGCTTGCGTACGCAAATGACCCAGCGCGGCAAGCTGTTGATCGTCACGCTCGATGACGGCACGGCTGCAGTCGAAGTGACGGTCTACAACGAAGTATTCGATGCCAACCGCAACATCTTCAAGGAAGATGAATTCCTGGCCGTCAACGGCAAGGTCTCGGAAGACCGCTTCACCGGCGGTTTGCGCATCACGGCCGACAAGGTCATGGACATCGCGGCGGCGCGTGTACACTTCGGCAAGAAGTTCTGGTTCCCTTATGCGCAAGCCTTCGACACGGAACAGATCAAGGCCATGCTGCAACCCTACCGTTCGAATGAAGGGCTGCCCTTCATGGTGCGCTACACGCCGCAAGGCGTGGGCAGTTGCGATATTGCATTGGGCGACGACTGGCGCGTGATGCCGGCTGACGGCTTGAAGCAGGTACTCAATGAGCGCCTTGGTGTGACTAACGCCGAAGTCGAATACTGATGTTTATCGAGCACGTCAATTTCGCCAAGGGGTTTCGTGGCGGCGAACGCCAGACACTGAACCTGATGGAAGGCCTGGCCAGCCTTGGTGTGCAGCAAAGCCTGCTGTGCCAGGCGCGGTCGGAATTGAGCAAACGGGCCAAGGCTGCCGGCTTTGCAGTACGCCATGCACGCGGCCCTCTGTTCGGCCATAGTGCGCCGTTGCCTGAAACCGAGCCGCGCATCGTGCATGTGCATGAAGCGCGCGGCGCGTATTGGGCGGCGATCCAGAATTTCATGCACGATACGCCTTACCTGATCACCCGCCGCATCCCCAATCCGGTATCGGCCAATGCCATCAACCGGCTGGTGTACCGGCGTGCCACCGAACTGGTCGGCGTGTCGCGCGATGTGGCAGCGCGCCTGAAGGAACGCACCGGCCATCACGTCCACACCATTCTCGATTCCTGCACGCGCCACGGCGGCGATGCGCAACGCGCAGCCGCCATCCGTGCCGAACTGGGCGGTGTGCCCGTGATCGGTCACGTCGGTGCGCTGCATGATCATCACAAGGGGCAATCGACGCTGATCGCGGCATTTCGCATGCTCACCGAGCGTTATCCGCAAGCACGTCTGGTGCTGCTGGGTGAAGGGCCGGACAAGGGCGAATTCCAGCGTCAGGCGCGCAATGACCCGCGCATCGTGTTTGCCGGCTTCCAGGAAGATGTGGGCTCCTGGATTGCCGCGATGGATGTATTTGCCTTTCCTTCGCGTGAAGAAGGGCTGGGTTCATCCGTGCTCGACGCCATGCTGCAAGGGGTGCCCGTAGTGACCTCGGACGTCGGTGGCTTGCCTGAACTGGTCGGCGATCAGGAACGAGGCATCATGCTCGACAATCACAATCCCTTGCAATGGTCGGCGGCAATACAGCGCCTGCTGGAAGACGCAGTGCTGCGCGAGCGCTTGCGTCATGATGCCCTCGAGTTTGCCCAATCGCACGACATCGCGGCGATGACCAACGATTATCTCGATATTTATCGCGACATTGCCGGCGAGTGAGTGGCGCCTGGGACCGGCCTATTTTTTCTTTTCCGCTTCAGTCATCAGCATCAGCTTGAAATACTTGTGATAAGTGCTCTCGGCAGATGAGAGCGCCACCATCACCCCGGCCTTGCCGTCCAGGAAACCACGGCGCGTGATGTAGGAACGCAGGAAAGACGTGCAGCCATGCAAAATGGCGCCGGCCAGGCCGGTGCGCTTGCCACGCGCAAAGGCTTGCTGCGCACCCAAGGTTGAATATTGCTGCAGCTTGCGCAGGTAGGTTTCGTCGTCGGCATAGCTGTAGTGCAGCATGTGGTTCTTGAGCTTGCCGCAATCGTCGCGGTTCAGCTTGACGCTTTCATGCACCAGGTCGGTGGAGAAGCGGCCGGCATCGCGCTGGAACAGGCGCACGATATAGTCTGGGTACCAGCCCGAATGGCGTATGAAATAGCCGCAATAGCTCGACAGGCGTGGAATGGCATAGGCCGGTTGCCTGCCTGATTCGATTGCCGTCAGTATTTCAGCGCGCAAGTCATCGGGAATGCGCTCGTCGGCATCGATGGAAAGCACCCAGTCGCCGGTGGCGGCATCGAGCGCGCGGTTCTTTTGCGGGCCGAAACCCGGCCAGTCGGCCGTTTCGATCACTGTGGCGCCAAAGGCGCGGGCGATATCTTGCGTGCCGTCCGTGCTGCCCGAATCCACTATAATCCACTCATTGGCGAATTTGACGCTATCCAGGCATTCCTGGATATAGCGCGCCTCGTTCTTGGTGATGATGATGACTGAGAGTTTCATAAGCTGGCTCTTGGGACAATTGCCGGATTGTAGCTTGGTTTTACCTGTGATTCCGTCATTCACCGACTGCATGCGGCAACCGGCTTGAAAGCCTGCGGAGTTGCTGCAAATGCCGGTTACACTTCCGTTTTAATTGAATTCCAACAAGACACCATGATTCCTGCAAGTCTCAAGCGCCTGTTGCAGGCCATGAAACCACATTCGGGCCGGCTGGCGCTGGCCCTGTTGACAATGGGGTTCACGGCTGCAACCGAACCGACCCTGGTCTGGATGCTCAAGATCCTGCTCGATCGTGGATTTGCCAAGCCACCGACGATCCCGTTTTGGAGCGTGCCGGTCGCCATCATTTCGCTCTTCATCGTGCGTGGCGTTTCCACTTTCACGACTACCTATTTGATCACCTGGGTTTCGACGCGGCTGTTGAATGAAATGCGGCGCAGCATGTTCGACCGTCTGCTTGACGTGCCGCTCGGTTTCTATAACACACGCTCGGTAGGGCAGGTGATCAATTCAATGATGTTCGAGTCGCAGCAAGTCATCGAAATGATCAAGAATGTGCTGGTCAACGCTACTCTCTCCGGGTTGACTGCCATTGGACTGTTGGGATATCTGTTCTACCTTAACTGGCGTTTGACTCTGGTGACGCTGGTACTCATTCCTGTTACCACAGTCATTATCCGCATCTCGGGCAAGCGCTTGAACATGCTGACCAGGCGCTTCCTCGCCATCAATGCCGACATGACCCAGGTGCTGGAAGAAACCACCCGTGCGCATTCGGTGATCAAGCTGTTCGGTGGGCAGGAATACGAGCGCAAGCGTTTTGAACAGCGCGCCGACGACGTGCGCCGCTATTCGATCAAGATGGCGTCCACCTTCGCCGCCACCGTGCCGATCACGCAGACGTTGACCGCAATCGCGGTGTCGATTGTAATCGTCATTGCCCTGATCCAGGCCACACATGGCGAACAGACCCCAGGCGAATTCGTTGCCTTCATCATGAACATGCTTATGATCCTGGCGCCGTTGAAAAAGCTGGCCGAAGTTAATGGCCCGTTGCAACGCGGTTTGTCCGCGTCCGAGGCGGTATTCGCTTTGGTCGATGCCGAGGGCGAACGCACCAGCGGCAAGGTATTGGGCGAACGCGCCAAGGGGCAATTGGATTTTGTCGACGTCGGCTTCACCTATGCCGGTGCAGAAAAGCCGGCCTTGTCCAGTATCAACCTGTCAGTCACGCCCGGCGAGACCGTGGCCTTCGTCGGCATGTCCGGTGGCGGCAAGACCACGCTGGTCAACCTCGTGCCGGAATTCCAGGCCGTCACCAGCGGTGAAATCCGTCTGGATGGCCTGGCCATCGGCCAGATTGCCTTGCCCAGCCTGCGCGCGCAGATGGCCATGGTGAGCCAGCACGTGGTGTTGTTCGACGATACCGTGCGCGCCAACATCGCCTATGGCGATGCCAACCCCGACCCGGCACGCGTGGAAGCGGCGGCGCGCGCTGCGCATCTGACCGATGTCATCGCCGGCTTGCCGCAAGGCCTTGATACCGTGGTCGGCGACAATGGCAACAAGCTCTCGGGCGGCCAGCGCCAGCGCCTGGCCATCGCGCGCGCGATCTACAAGGACGCGCCCATCCTGATTCTCGACGAAGCCACCTCGGCGCTCGATTCCGAATCCGAACGCATGGTGCAAAACGCGCTCGACGAATTGATGCAAGGCCGCACCACGCTGGTGATCGCGCACCGGCTGTCGACAATTGAACGCGCCGACCGGATTGTGGTCCTAGTGCATGGCAAGATCGTGGAAATCGGCTCGCACGCTGAATTGCTGGCCAGGGGCGGGGCCTATGCCAGCCTGTACCATTCCCAATTTGAACAAGAGGTGGCTTGATGACGTCCCCCGGAATTTCGCGTTTTCCCGTACCTGAAATCAAGGACTTGCCCGACGATATCCGGGACAACATCCTGGCCGTACAGGAAAAGGCCGGCTTCGTGCCAAACGTCTTTCTCTCGCTGGCGCACCGCCCGGCGGAATTCCGTGCTTTCTTTGCCTATCATGACGCATTGATGCTCAAGGAAACCGGCAGCCTGACCAAGGCTGACCGCGAAATGATCGTCACCACCACCTCGGCGCGCAATCATTGCCTGTATTGCGTGGTGGCGCACGGCGCGCTGCTGCGCATCTATGCCAAGAACCCGCTGATTGCCGACCAGGTCGCCACCAACCACCGCAAGGCCGACATCACACCGCGCCAGCGTGCCATGCTCGACTTCGCGCTCAAGGTCTGCCTCGACTCGGAACGTGTCAATGAAGACGACTACCAGGCCTTGCATGCGCATGGCTTCGATGATGAAGACGTGTGGGACATCGCTGCCATCACGGCTTTCTTCGGCTTGTCCAACCGCATGGCCAATGTGATCTCGATGCGGCCCAACGACGAGTTCTACCTGATGGGCCGCGTGCCGCGCAATAAATGACGGCGCGCCGCCTCATCATCTCGCCCAACTGGATCGGCGACGCCGTCATGGCGCAGCCGCTGGTGCAGTTGCTGCACAAGGAAGACCCGCACAGCCCGATCGACGTGCTGGCCCCGAGCTGGGTGGCACCCGTGTGGCGCGCCATGCGCGAGATCGATACCGTGATCGAGACGCCGCTCAAGCACGGCAAGCTGCAACTGGGCCACCGCTGGAAGTTTGCACGGCAATTGCGTAAGCGCGACTATAGCGCCGCTTACGTGCTGCCCAATACCTTGAAGTTCGCGCTGATTCCCTGGCTGGCCGGCATTACGCACCGCATCGGCTACAAGGGCGAGAGCCGCTACGGCTTGATCAACCGCATGCACCATGACGACCGCGCCGCACCGCGCCCCATGGTATCGTTCTATGCGGCCCTGGCGCACAAGCCAGCCCATCATTTCGCGCATCCCGACCAGTTGCCCAAGCCGCGGCTGTATATCGATGATGAGCGCCGCAAAAAGGCGCTCGACGAAACCGGGGTCCAATTCGGCAAACCGCTGATCGCCTTTGCGCCGGGTGCAGAATTCGGCTCGGCCAAGCGCTGGCCCACCACGCATTTCGCGCAACTGGCCCACATCGTACGCGACGCCTATCCCGAAGCCGACATCGTCCTGCTAGGTTCGGCCAAGGACCACGACGTCTGCGAGGAGATTGCGGCCCAGGTCGGCCCCAAGGTCAAGAACATGGCCGGCGTGACCACGCTCGAACAGGCGCTGGCCGTGCTGGCGTCGAGCGATGCAGTGGTCAGCAACGATTCCGGTTTGCTGCACATCGCCTCAGCCCTGAACCGCCCGGTGATCGGCTTGTACGGCCCGACCGACCCGGACCATGCCCCGCCGTTTTCCGATGTGGCCAAGACGATTTCCTTGCGGCTGTCCTGCTCGCCGTGCAAGAAGCGAATTTGCCCCTTGAAACATCAGAATTGCATGCGGCAGATGGAAGCGCAGATGGTGTGGGATTCGCTGCGGGAGATGCTGGCATAGAGTCAGTTGAGGTAGGGCGCAATGCACTGCGCCTTACCGGTCAAGCCTGCGGTGCCAGGTAACGCCGCTCCCAGGCACTGATCTCATTCTGGAAGTGATCGTATTCCAGCTTCTTCACCGCACAATAAGCTGTCACGAAGCCATCGCCCATCAGCCGGCGCGCGTCCTTGCTGGACTCCATCCGCTCCCACGCGGCATACATGGTCGGTGCCAGTTCGTGCTTGCAATCATAGGCGCTGCCTTCTACCGCAGCGCTTGGCGCCAGTTGTTCTTCGATGCCGGCCAGGCCGGCTGCCAGTGATGCCGCCAGTGCGAGATAGGGGTTGGCGTCAGCGCCAGCAATGCGATTTTCCACGCGCCGCGCCGCCGGGCCGGATAGCGGAATGCGCAAACCCGTGGTGCGGTTGTCCACGCCCCATTGCAGGTTGATCGGCGCCTGGCTGCCGGGTACGAAACGGCGGTAGGAATTCACAGATGGAGCGAACACCAGCATCAGGTCGGGCAGGTAGCGCTGCAGGCCGCCGATGAAATGTTCCAGCTTTGCGCCATCCTTGCCGTCGCTGTCGACGAAGATGTTGGCACCCTGCGCGTCTACCACGCTCTGATGCAGATGCATCGAACTACCCGGTTGCCCCGCAATCGGCTTGGCCATGAACACCGCATTCAAGCCGTGCTTGATGGCGATTTCCTTGGCGGCGTATTTGAATAAAAAAGCCTGGTCGGCCACGGCCAGTGCGTCTCCGTGCAGCAGGTTGATTTCATATTGCGTCAAGCCCACTTCGTGAATCCAGGTATCGCTCTTGATACCAAGCGCGTCTATGGCAGCATGGAATTCATCCCAGAACGGCGCGAGCTCATTCAACATGTTCAGGCTGAAGGCGGACTGGCCGTTTTCGGCACGGCCATTGCGCGCAACAGGCGCGGCAAGCGGCTGGCCCGGATCGGCATTGGGGGCAGTCAGGTAAAACTCGATTTCGGGCGCGACAACTGGCGTCAAGCCTGCTGCGGCATAGCGTTGCAGTACGGCCTGCAGCACGGAGCGTGGCGCGAAGGCGCAATGTTCGCCACTCAATTCGATGCAATCGTGGATCGCCAATGCGCGTGGCACACTGCTCCAGGGAATGTCGACCAGCGTGCCGTAGTCCGGGACGAGCCGCACGTCAGGGTCGGCGTCAGGGAAGATCGGGTGATACGAGTATTCACCGGTGATGCATTGCATGGGGATCGCCTGCGCGATGCGCAGCTCTGCGCCGCGCGCAAAGGCTGAAGTCGGCATCAGTTTGCCGCGTGGGTAGCCCGAGACGTCGGGGAAAATGCATTCAACATCGCGGATGCCGCGTTGATCGAATCGGGCTTGCAGGTCGGGCGGAAGGGCGGACATGGGGTGTTGTTTTGGAATGGTGTCGCCGCCCATTCTACTTGAGGCGTGGCCGCCTCGCGCAAACTCAGACTGCGGCCATGCCTTGGCCCGAATCGATCAATGCGCCGGGCCAGGCGATGGCCGGGGCCGTCATCAGCTTGACAATGGCAGAGGCAATCTTCGCACCGCCATGCGACGAGGGCTCGATCGGATTGGCAAAATCGTCAGCGCGGTTGCAGATGGTGCGCAGGTCCAGCACAGGGAGGCGGAAGTCGACGGCGGCGCGGATGATCACGTCATTGAAAACGGCCAGCGCAACGGCAACCCGTTGGCGATATTCTTCCTCGGGGAAGTTGCCGTGATAAATCGTGCAGATGGCGAGCTGCTTGCCCAGGGCGCCGTATTCGCGCAGCATGCTGCGGTAACTGGTTGCAAAGTCGCAGGCGGCTTCATGCAGCAACAGCAGTGCTTCTGCCGTTGAACTCACCGGGGTGTCCAGCAGGTCGGAACGCAGCAAGGCATTGTTGCCGCCCACGCTGATCAACAGGTGGCTGGCGTCTTGCGGGACCGCGCCGATATGTTCGCGCACATCTTCCGTGGTCGAACCGTCCCTGGCGCACAAGGTGGCGCGCCAGCCATTGGGAAGCACGTTCGTGACCTGCTCGATCACAGCGGGGCCGCCTGCGGTATAGCTGACGTTATCGAGTACTGAGTCGCCGATCAGGACGAGATGCGTCATGGATTCAGATCTGTTTTTGCGCTTCGTTTGCCGGCCCACTCCAGCATGGCTTCCAGCAATCGCTGCAAGGTCGGCCGTACCTGCGACGCCACCTTTTCATCGAAGCGGAACGGGAAGTGTTCTTCCATATAGGTGATCTGCGACAACTCGAGTTGCACGGCATGGATGTTGTCTGCCGGTTTGCCGTATTGGCGTGTGATGTAGCCACCCTTGAAGCGGCCGTTCATGGCCGTGGTGTAGGCTGGTGCAGCGCCGGCGATGGCCGACAATTGTTGCGCCAGTTCGTCGGGGCAGGACTTACCTGCGGCAGTGCCGAGATTGAAGTCGGTCAGCTTGCCGTCAAAAAAGCGCGGCACGACCGAAGCAATCGAGTGCGCGTCCCACAGCATGGCGATGCCGTGCTCGGCACGCAGGCGCTGCAATTCGGTTTGCAGGGCTTCATGATACGGCTGCCAGTAAGCGGTTTTGCGTCGCTCGATCTCGGCTGCGTCAGGTTGCATGCCTTCGCGGTACAGTGGCTGGCGTTCGAACGTGTCGACGGGGCACAAGCCGGTGGTGTCCTGCCCGGGGTAGAGATTGGCGTTGTCGGGTGGACGGTTCAAGTCGATCACGTAGCGCGAATGCGTCGCCACGATGCTGGAACAACCAAGTTCGTCGATGAAATCGTACAGCAACTCGAGATGCCAGTCGGTATCGGCCAGGCGTAGGGCATCTTCGGTCATGCATTGCGAGATGGCCAGTGGAATATGGGTGCCGACGTGCGGCATCGACACCAGCAAGGGCGTGCTGCCTTGTTTGAATTTGAAGATGGGCGTGCTTGTCATGATACGGTCGCGCCTATTTTTCTGCGATAGGCTCAATTATCCTGCAAACGGCGCATGGCGTGGCGATATTCGGTGCCGTAGGCTGCATGGTGCAGATGTTTTCCCTCGCGCACCACCCATTTGCCACGGCTGACCACGTCTTGTAACGGGCTGGCGCCGTGGCGGGCAAAAACCAGGCTGTCCATCAGCGTTTCGCCGTGTTTTCCATGCAGGTTGGGGTGGCCGTCATCGAGCACGATGAAGTCGGCGCATTGCCCCGGCTGCAGTCCGCCAACCGGCCTGCCACTGGCCTGTGCGCCGCCGCGCAAGGCCTCGCGGTAGAGGGCTGCGCCGACATGGCCGCCATCGCCTGCCAGCACGTTGCGCCTGCGGTGCAGCAGGCGCTGGCTGTATTCGTAAAGCCGTAGTTCTTCCAGGGCGTCGACGCAGATGTGGCTGTCCGAGCCGATGCCCCAGACGCCGCCGGCCTTCAGGTATTGCTCGCCATTGAAAATCCCGTCGCCCAGGTTGGCTTCTGTGCTGGGGCAGATACCGGCAACGGCGCCGCTTGCCGCCAGTGCGCTGGTTTCCTCGGCCGTCATATGGGTGGCGTGGACCAGGCACCAGTGGCGGTCGACCTCGATATTGTCGAGCAGCCATTGCACGGGCCGCGCGCCGCAAAATGCCAGGCTGTCCTCGACCTCCCTGGTCTGCTCGGCGATATGGATGTGTACCGGCGCCGCGCGGTCGAAGCCATGCAGGCCGGCCAGCAATTCGCGCAAGGTATCCGGTGACACCGCGCGCAGCGAATGCGGGGCCACGCCATAGCGCAAGCCGGTATGCTGTGGATGGGCACTTTGCATGTCCTGCAGCAATTGCAGCATCCATTGCGGCGAATTGATGAAGCGAGCCTGGTTCTCCAGCGGCGCTTTGGCGCCGAAGCCGCTGTACTGATACATCACGGGCAAGAGCGTCAAACCGATGCCGGCATCGGCAGCCGCTTCAATCAGGCAGGCCGACATTTCTCCTGCACGGGCATAAGGCTTGCCGTCGGCATCATGGTGCAGGTAATGGAATTCGCAGACCGAGGTGTATCCGGCCATCAGCATTTCGCCGTACAACTGGCGTGCCACGGCTTTCAGGATATCGGGCGAGAGGCGGGCGGCGAAACGGTACATCAGCGTGCGCCAACTCCAGAAACTGTCGACCGGACTGGCGCGATATTCGGTCAAGCCGGCCATGGCGCGCTGGAACGCATGCGAATGCAGGTTGACCATGCCGGGAATCACCAGCGCAGCACGTTCACCCTCATATTGCGCGGTGTGTTCAGCTTGCACCCTGAGCAGTACACCGTTGCCATCCCATTCGAGCAAGACATTGTTGCGCCAGCCTTCAGGCAGCAGAGCCTGCGCAGCAAGTAGTTGTTTTTCGTTTTTCATGGATTGACCAGTTTGCCATTGTAGACGACGGCGCTGCAGGGGTTGCCGCCCATGCGGTAAGCCAGTTCGGCAAGCGTCGCCACGTCCCAGATCGCGAAGTCTGCAGTGCGCCCCGCTTCCAGTGAACCGTGCTTGCTGCTTTGGCCAAGCGCCCGCGCTGCATTTCCGGTTACGCCGCGCAATACCTCCGGCACCGTCATGCGGAACAGTGTGCAGGCCATGTTCAGCATCAGCAACAGCGAGGTGGCAGGCGAGGTGCCGGGGTTGCAATCGGTGGCCAATGCCACCGGCACGCCGTGCTTGCGCAACAGATCGAGCGGCGGCAATTGCTTTTCGCGCAGGAAGTAAAATGCGCCGGGCAGCAGCACTGCCGTGGTTCCCGCCGCTTTCATTGCCAGCACGCCGGCTTCATCGAGATCTTCCAGATGGTCGGTCGACAGCGCCTGGACGCGTGCCGCCAGTTGCGTGCCGCCCAGGTTGGATAATTGTTCTGCATGCATCTTGACCGGCAGGCCGAGTTCGGCAGCCTTGGCGAAAACGCGTTCGCTCTGCGCCAGCGTGAAGCCGATGTTTTCACAAAACACGTCCACGGCATCGACCAGGCCTTCGTCATGCAGCGCCGGCAGCATGCTGTTACAGACCAGCGTGATGTAGTCATCGGCGCGGCCCTTGTATTCCGGCGGTAGTGCATGGGCGCCGAGGAAGGTGGTGTAGATGGTGACGGGCAAGTCGCGCCCCAGCCGGCGTGCCACGCGCAGGATCTTGCGCTCGCTTTCCAGGTCCAGGCCATAGCCGGACTTGATTTCGACCACGCCCACGCCTTCGGTAATCAGGTTTCTCAGGCGCGCTGCGGACTGCGCATAGAGTTCTTCTTCGCTGGCGGCGCGCGTCTGCGTTACGGTTGACACAATGCCGCCACCCTTGCGCGCAATCTCTTCATAGCTGACCCCGGCCAGCCTTTGCGCAAATTCGTCGGCGCGGTTGCCACCGTAGACGAGGTGGGTATGGCAATCGATCAGCGAGGGTGTGATCCATTTGCCGCCGACATCGTGCCGCGGCAGGTCGAGGTAGGAAGCGGGCAGATCATCGAAGCTGCCGATCCAGGCGACCTTGCCGGCGCAGACGGCAATGGCGCCCTGGTCAATGACGTGATTGGGGTCGCCTTGCGGGGCGATGCGGGCATGGGTCCAGACGCAATCTTGCATGATGGATTCAGTTTGAAAGCATGATGTCGACGCAGAGCAGGGCGCCTGTCTCGATCATGGCAATGGTGTTGGCGACACCGGTTTCGAGTCGTATGTGGTCGCCCGGGTTCAATGTGCATTCGCCATCGATGCGCCATTGCCCCTGGGCACAAAACAGCAGGCGCACGCTGCGTCCGGCTTCCAGCATGGCGGACTCGCGCCATACCGAGACGGCGCCCTCGGCGCGGCCGCGCCGCAGCATCAGGTTGAAGTCACGCGAGGGGGCAAGCAATTCAGCATCGATTTGCGCTTCGCCACGGAAAGCGTGCGGCTCCAGCGCTGACGTCAAGGCATGCTTGCCTTCATCGCTGTGCAATACCATGCCGCCGCCTTCGAGCAGCAGGATCACGCGGTCGATGCCGGGGAAGCGCGAAAACGGCCCGGACTGGTTCACTTCGGCAATAGACACGCGCCAGAGGAAGTCGTCAAAGCCCGCACCTGCCGGAAAGCAAGCCAGCTCGCGCGTCACGCCGCCGCCGTTTTTCCACGGCGCGGCCACGAGCGAGGCATAGCTTGTCGGCGTCATTTACGGCAGCCAGCCAAACAGATCCTGGCCGACCGCGCCCACCTGGCCCGTCACCACCAATTGCTTGGCGGCTTCGATGTCGGGTGCAAACAGACGGTCCTTGTCAAAGAAGGCCACTTTTTCCCGTAGCAGGCTTTGCACCTTGGCCAGGCGCTCGGAGGTCACCAGCGGCTTGTGGAAATCCACGCCTTGCGCTGCGGCCAGCAATTCAATGGCCACGATGGCAGCCGTGTTTTCCGCCATGTCGTGCAGGCGCCGGCCGGCGAAGGTTGCCATGCTGACGTGGTCTTCCTGGTTGGCCGAGGTCGGCAGGCTATCCACGCTGGCGGGATGCGCCAGCGATTTGTTCTCCGAAGCCAGGGCGGCGGCAGTCACGTGGGCGATCATGAAGCCCGAATTCAAGCCCGAAGACGCAACCAGGAAAGGCGGCAAACCGGAACAGGTCGAATCGATCAGGAGCGCAATGCGGCGTTCGGCCAGGGCGCCGATTTCGGCAATTGCCAGTGCCAGCGTATCGGCCGCAAAGGCCACCGGTTCGGCGTGGAAATTGCCGCCCGAAATGACTTCATCGCGCTCGGCATACACCAGCGGGTTGTCGGTCACCGCATTGGCTTCGATCAGCAAGGTGCGTGCGGTGTTGGCGATCAGGTCGGCGCAGGCCCCCATCACTTGGGGCTGGCAGCGCAGGCTGTAGGGGTCTTGCACGCGCTCGTCGTTGACCAGGTGCGAGCGGCGGATTTCGCTTCCCGCCAGCAGTTGGCGGTAGGCTTCGGCAATGGCGATTTGCCCCGGTTGGCCGCGCACGGCATGGATACGTGGATCGAACGGCGCATCGCTGCCTTTGGCTGCGTCAACCGACAAGGCGCCGGTCACGGTTGCCGCTTGCAGCAGGCGTTCGGCCATGAACAGGCCGTGCAGTGTCAGTGCGGTCGATACTTGCGTGCCGTTGATGAGCGCCAGGCCTTCCTTGGCCGCCAGCACCACGGGCTTGATCCCTGCCGCCTCCAGCGCCTGCCGGGCCGGCACGATCTTGCCGTTCACACGCACGTCGCCGTCGCCGATCAGGGCCAGCGTCATGTGCGACAACGGCGCCAGGTCGCCCGAAGCGCCGACCGAACCCTTGGATGGAATGCAGGGCATGATGCCGGCATTGTTCAAGGCGATCATGGTGTCGATCACTTCGGCGCGGATGCCGGAAAAACCGCGCGCCAGGCTGGCGATCTTCATCAGCATGATCAGGCGCACGACATTGTCGGCCAGCAGTTCGCCCGTGCCGACCGAATGCGACAAAATCAGGTTGCGCTGCAATTGTTCAAGCTGGTCGTCCGGAATGCGCGTCTTGGCCAGCTTGCCGAAGCCGGTGTTGATCCCGTAAGCCGCGTCGCCCTTGGCGACGATGCGGTCGATGGTCGCGGCCGAGGCTTCGATCACGGGGTAAGCATCGGCAGCCAGGGCGAAGGTCTGCGGTTCGAGCCATACCTGGCGGATATGTTCCAGCGTCAGTTGACCCGGTGCGATGGTGAAAGTGTTTGCCATATTCGTTTTCTCTTTTTACTTTACTTGATCATCGGCAGGTTCAGCCTGTTGCGCTTGGCACAGGCGACGGCTTGTTCGTATCCGGCATCGGCGTGGCGCATCACGCCCGAACCGCTGTCGTTGACCAGCACGCGCGCCAGGCGCTTGGCAGCGGCGTCGCTGCCGTCGGCCACGATCACCATGCCGGCATGCTGCGAATAACCCATGCCCACGCCGCCGCCATGGTGCAGCGACACCCAGCTTGCGCCGCCGGCGGTGTTCAGCAAGGCATTCAGCAGCGGCCAGTCCGACACCGCATCGGTGCCGTCACGCATGCCTTCGGTTTCACGGTTCGGGCTGGCGACAGAGCCGGTGTCGAGGTGGTCGCGCCCGATCACGATCGGTGCCTTCAATTCGCCATTCCTGACCATCTCATTGAAGGCCAGGCCAGCCAGATGGCGTTCGCCGAGGCCGAGCCAGCAGATGCGCGAAGGCAGGCCCTGGAAGGCGATGCGCTCACGCGCCATGTCGAGCCAATGATGCACGGGCTTATTGTTGGGGAACAGTTCCTTGATCTTGGCGTCGGTCTTGTAAATGTCTTCCGGGTCGCCCGAGAGCGCCACCCAGCGGAACGGACCCTTGCCGTCGCAAAACAGCGGACGGATATAGGCGGGCACGAAGCCGGGGAAGTCGAAGGCGTCTTTCAAGCCGTCGTCGAATGCCACCTGGCGGATGTTGTTGCCATAGTCCACCGTGGGAATGCCCATGGCATGGAAGTCCAGCATGGCTTGCACATGCACGTGGCAGGAATGTGCAGCGGCAGCCTTCAGTTCGGCATGGCGCGCCGGGTCTTGCATCGCGCTCTTCCATTCTACGATGTCCCAGCCTTGCGGCAGGTAGCCGTTGATCAAGTCATGCGCGGAAGTCTGGTCGGTCACCAGGTCGGGCTTGAAGCCGCTTGCCTTGGCGCGCTTGACCAGTTCCGACAACACATCGGCAGCATTGCCGAGCAGGGCGATGGACACGGCTTCCTTGCGCTCGCAATGTTCGTTCACCAGGCGCAGCGCATCGTCGATGTCCTTGGCCTGCTTGTCGACATAGCGGGTGCGCAGGCGGAAATCGATGCTGCTTTGCTGGCATTCGACCACCAGCGATACCGCACCGGCCATGGTTGCCGCCAGCGGTTGCGCGCCGCCCATGCCACCGAGGCCGGCGGTCAAAATCCAGCGCCCGGCCCAGTCGCCGTTGTAGTGCTGGCGGCCCGCTTCGACGAAGGTTTCGTAAGTGCCCTGCACGATGCCCTGGCTGCCGATGTAAATCCAGCTGCCGGCCGTCATCTGGCCATACATGAACAAGCCCTTGCGGTCGAGTTCGTTGAAGTGTTCCCAGTTGGCCCACTTCGGCACGAGGTTGGAGTTGGCAATCAACACGCGCGGCGCATCTTCATGGGTCTTGAACACACCGACCGGCTTGCCCGACTGGATCAGCAGCGATTCGTCGTTTTCCAGCTTGCGCAGGCTTTCCAGGATCTGGTCGAAGCTGGCCCAGTCGCGTGCGGCGCGGCCGATGCCGCCATACACCACGAGATGCTTGGGGTTTTCCGCCACTTCGGCGTCGAGGTTGTTCTGGATCATGCGGTAAGCCGCTTCGGCGATCCAGCTCTTGCAAGTCTTTTCGCCGCCGCGCGGAGCGCGGATCTGGCGGGTCGGGTCAAGCCGGGGATCGGCTATGTCGAGCGGTGCGGTCATGTCGTTCATGTCTCTGACTCCTCAAGGGGGAAGGGAATAGCGAATGCGGCTTAGTTTAAGTTGTCTATACAACTTCAGCAAGAAGTTTTTGCCTTGACTATACAAGATGCTAAGATGCGCCAATGGAAACCAGTGTAGACAGCACCGTACCGATCTACCAGCAGATCAAGGATCACTTGCTGGCCGAGATTCATGCCGGCAAATGGCGTGAGGGCGATGTCATCCCTTCGGAGCAGGAGCTGTCGCGCCAATTCGGCGTCTCACGCATGACGGTCAACCGCGCCGTACGTGAGCTGACCGCGGAGCAAGTGCTCACCCGCGTGCAAGGCTCGGGTACCTATGTGGCGCAACACAAGTACCAGTCCACGCTGGTCGAAATCAAGAGCATCGCCGAAGAAGTGCGCGCCCGCGGCCACCGCCATTCGAGCGAATTGCACAAGCTCGAGCGCAGCAAGGCGCTTGAGGTACAGGCCGCCGAGTTCGGTGTCGTCGTCAACCACCTGCTGTTCCACAGCGTGATCGTGCATATGGAAAACGGCCTGCCGATCCAGGTCGAAGACCGCTGGGTCAATTCCGACGTCGCGCCGGATTACCTGCAGCAAGACTTTGCCCACACCACGCCCAATGAATACCTGATGGCCGTGGCGCCGCTGCAAAGCGTCAACTACCGCATCGAAGCGCTATCGCCGCCGCGCGACATTGCCGACATGCTGCACATCGCGCAGAAAGACGCCTGCCTGGTCTTGCATCGCAAAACCGTGTCGCGCGGCAGTGTGGCCTCTGTCGTCACGATGTGGCACCCGGGCAGCCGCTATCAGTTTGCCGGTGGATTTTAGGGCAAGACCGACATAGCCCGCGTTGAAGAGCCGAATATTTCGCGTCAGGTTATAGAATGATGTGCGCGGGCAAGCGATCATTCAAGCTGGATCCTTGAAGCGGGGAATGTCGATGATTCGCGCAAAGCACATGGCACTGGTGGTCCTTTCGGCACTGCCATTTCACGACGTTCATGCGCAACCGTTATCGGGAAAGATGTTCTGGTCGCTCTCCGGTCGAGACCAGGTACAATAAGATGGCTATTTATCCAGCCGCACGTATTTTTTATCGACCACCGCACACAAGCCGCCCTCGTCACCAGGACAGGGGGTAAGCTTTCCGATGGCAACCGCCGTGTTGAAACTGCCTATCCATTTGGCGTTCTTGACTTCCTCATGCGCCTGCATACTCGCATAAGCAATCAGGCCTACCGACAACACCATCGCCAGTATGAGCGTGCCGACCGAGACCCACGTATAACGCTTCAGGGTTTGCGCAACCTCTGTGAGACGCTGCTCCAATTCATTGGAGGCCTTGCGCATTTCGCTTCGAATGTTCTTGAGATCCTGGCCAAATTCATCCACGGGTTTTTTGACGGCACTGCCGATGATGCTGACGCTGCCGTGCTCAATGTTTTGCCCGGTGGATTTGAGGTTCTGTTCGGCAGAAGCCAATGCCTGCGTTGCCTGCGTATAGACTTGCTCACTTTGCTTCGCGCGTTGCTCGACCTTGCCGACCAGCATAAAAAGCTGTTCCGTCAGTTGATCGACTTTTTGCTCAAGACTCATGGATAACCTTACCGTCGTACGGTCGGGCCTGTGACTTGCTGCGTTGGCGCCTGGGGCTGCGTTTGCACTTGCGGCTGTGCCGGGGCCTGCGTCTGTTGCTGCGCAGTCGCCGTCTCGGCCTGGTGGAAGAATTGCTTGGCCGTATCAGTGTTCAGTGCGCGATTCAATGCGCGGTCGTCATCGCCCATCAATGCCGCAAAGGTTTGGCGCGCCACATCGGCACGACTGGAATTCGAATCCAGTGGCTGCTTTAAAAGCTCAGCGGAATTCACACTACCATGCTTTTCAGGCGACGAAGGCAATGCCTGCCCACTTTCCTGAGGGGATGAAGCCTGCTTGGCATCGCCGGGAAGTGCCTGGCCAACAGGGGCAAAAGGCTGGCCCGGCATGACGCTACCCGTCAGTTCTCTATGCACTGGCTTACTCGGGTCTGAAATATCGGTGTAGGGATATCTGCCTCCCGGCAAGCTCAGTCCCGCACTCTGTATAAGTGCCGGATCCAGACCCAACGCTTTCATATTCAACTGCAACTCGGGGCGAGGTTCGCCGGGATGCAAGGCATGGTTGTAGTTATCCATCGCGCAAGCATGCTGAATTGTATAAGCGGCATAGTAGTGCGAATAATCCAGATCACCGTGCGGCCCCAATCTTGTCTTATTGGGAGGCTGCTGAAAATAGTCTTTTTCCATGGCTGCCACATTTTGCGGCGTCATGGTTAAGCTCATATCCGGATTGAAGTTCAAATTGGATCTGGGCTTATCGCCTTCCATGAAATTGAGTGCATAGCCCGATTGATTGGCAATCTTCTCGATTCCTGCTTTGGGGTCTTTCTCACGAATATAACTGGCCGCAGCATTCCAACCTGCCAGATGGGCCTGCGCTTCGTCCACACTGGAGATTTTGTTCTTGCTGCTCACCACTGACGTATAGTCGTGCTGCGTGCCCTTGCTGGCTGCGATCGCATCCAGGTCCTGATCTGCCTTCTTCTCGGCCGTTCCCACTGTCTGGCTATACAACGCGTGCTGGTTCTCGTGTCCCATTTGAAAAACCAGGACTGCCTCATCGCTCGCACTCAATTTGCTGGACATCGCGCTTGAGTTGAGCACCATGGTCTTGTTATCACTTTCATAGTGCGCGCCTTCATTGCTTAATGGTCGCGCCGCGATATGCTTCAAATCGCCGGATTGGGCACTGGCATTCATTTGCTGCGCGAGATAGCTGGAGCCGGTAATCGCCTCTTGCACGTTCAGATAGACGTTGGACGTTTTGCCGCCCGGCAGTGTCGTGGCGTATTCGTCCAGCACTTTCTGCAATTCAGGGCTGATGGGTGTTGTCATGGTTCCCTCAATAGATCTATTTTAGTTTGCGTGATCGCGCCAAGCCAATCAGCATAAAAATGCTGCATCCCCGCCAGGAGAACCGTCAGTGTCCTGAGTCGTCAATTCGTTAAACAAATAATGTGGCGAAATCGGCACGAGGCAAGGAACAAAGCACAACGAGGCTGGAGCCTCGCGCGCATTTGTGACGCAGAATCGCGTTGATTCTCGCCATATTTTTGTGACGAATTAATGACTCGGGACACTAGATTCGAGTATCGTACCGCAGCCGAATTTCCGCGATGCAGTCGTGCGTAATCTTTTCCGGAGTTTCGCTGCTTTCACCCACAATACCGATTTCCAGCATTTTGCCATCTTTCTCAAATGTTTCCAGCAAGGTCGCTCGGCGCGTGCGCCCCTTGTCTGTCCAGCCTTGCGTCAATAGTTTCCGCGCGAAGTCCTGGTAATCCATCTTTGCCGTTGCCAGTGATGGATCTGCTTTAGGGTCATGCGGATATAAATTCAGATAAAAATTCTTGTAGAGCCATCGATTATCCGCCGGCACATGGTCGGAGTCCTGCTCTTCATAATATTTGACACGATAGTCCCACAAGGGACTGATGGCCGTTTTAAAGGAATAGTAATTCTTCCATGAAGATTCGGTGCTCTCGTTGTTGGGACCGGGGTCGCCCCAGATCATGGCTATGTTTTCCCTGCTTAAGCTTCCAGCTTCCAGTGCAATGGTTTGCAACACCCTCTGCGTCACATCCTCAATGGTGGTGGCTTTTTGCGGCAGTGAAGTGTTAGTCATGGAAGGAATTCCTTTATTTGCATGAACAGGTGTTGGCCCGGTATGTTTGTCTTGAGTGTCTTGCGCTTGCGAAGTCGTGCACGCAGCAACGAACAATGCCATTGTCAATGTGCTGCCGAATATTAAATGCTTTGCGCAACTTTTAGCTCGTATCGACTTTTTTTTCATGGAAGGTAGATCGGTGGCTTTAGTTAGTCGGTCATTCTGGAAAAGTACAAATAGATGTGCCAAGAAGAATGCGCAATCAAGACCTGATCCGGCGGGGTAAGCCCTTTGCTTTCTCTGGATTGCATGATGGCGCAAAAAGGTCCGCCATTTTGCGCCGACTATTTTGTCTCGCCTCGTCAATCCCGCGGAAACTTATGCATCCACATTATTTCAAATAATATCATATTGGCAATAATACACCACGAATCATTCTCCACTGTTAAAACTTTCAGACAAGCCCGAATTACCGCGAACCGTTCTACATAAATAGTGTGTCCGGCAGGCAGGAAAATACCTGTGGCGCTGTATTTCCGACTCCGGCACGGCTACGCGTAACCGGTCATTCCCGTCCAATATTACCCCGCCGATTGATCCGCTTGGGTCTTCCGGACCAATCCGAAAGTTAGTTTTCGGCGTTCGCACGTCTTGCCGGGCATGGAATTTTACGTTGTAAGCCCTGACACCGCATTCGAATCCGCGAGGGTGACCGTCGTCGAGGAAAGCCGCTCTTACGCGGAAATCATTCAATACGGTGAGGATGATCCTGCGCCGACGGCTGGCTGGGGGCTTTCCACGCATCTATTCGCAGTAAGGTTTCGATGACAGAAGCAAGGCGCCAAAAAACAAAAAGCCGGCCTCTTGAATTGGGGCCGGCTCTCAACGAAGCTTGAAGCGGTTCAGGCCTTGAAACGACGGCGCGCAAACGCCAGCGCGAACATGCCGGCTGCCATCAGCACAGGTACGCTCGGTTCCGGAATGGCAGCAACGCCATAAGCCTGGAACTGGCCCACGCCATAGTAGTTGTCACCACCGACAGCCTGGATACGGAAGCTCGATGCCGTAATGCCCTGGCCGATGCCGCTACCCAGACCCAGGCCCCAGCTGATCGTGCCGTTCTGGTTGAGCGTGCCGTTGCTGTTCACCGTGCCCGAAATCGTCGGCGACAGGTTACCCAGCGTGGTCCAGGTGCCGTTGTGCAAATAACTGACTTGATAGATGTCGTTATTGTCGGCCTGCAGCACGATGTTGCTGATGTTGTAGTTGCCGTTCAGGTTGACTTGCAGATAGTCTGCGTTGCTGGTCCAGAACACCGTGTTGGTATTCCATTGGTTGCCCATTGGCAGGAAGCTGCCATTGGTGATGGCATTCGGGGCCGCCAGCGAACCGCCGGTCCAGCCGCTGCTGTCACCGAAGGTCGAACCGTTTTCCGTCACCGTGGCGCCGAGCGAGATGTCAGTCACGCCGGCGGTGGCCACATAACTGGCTCCCAGCAGGGCTGCGAGCACGAGTGCTTTCAATTTCGACATTGTTGTATTCCCCTTGTTTGATGTTCAAGTCATTCATGCATCGACGCAATCACACCGCCTGCATCGAGCCGCCAAATTCAAGGCGTAGCATACATGGGAATATTTGTTAAATAAAGGTTAACAATAGCAAAAAGACCATTAAATATCGCAATGTATTAAAAATAAGACAATGAAATATTGGCCTATGGAAAAGCGTCCGGCCGCTTGGGGGAAGTCAGGGGGCTGGGGCCGGTGCGGGCGGCAGGACGCCCCAGTCGGCAAGGGCAACAAAGCCATCCTTCACGGCCAGAACCACGTCGGTGCCGTTGACGTGCACCACCGTTTCGGGCGCCAGGTTGTGCGCCTCGGGCCAGGCATGAAGCTGTCGCACGTAAATCCGTTGTCCGTTGAGGCGGCCATAACATTCAAGCACGCCAAAGGCGCGCATGGTGCGCAGCACGTCGGCCACGCCGGCTTGAAAGTCCAGGGTGCGCTCTGCTTCAGAAAACGCGGGCCAATATTCGCCCACGCCTTGCGGCTGCGCGGCGTGCCAGCGTTCGACGAAGGCCGGCGCCAGTTTGCGCGCCAGCCGTCCGCTGGCCATCTGCAGCTTGAGGTTCAGCGTCTCGTGCGATTCGTTTTCATGCAGGTCGAATTCCTCGATGGCCAGCAAATCACCGCTGTCGAAGGATTGTTCGATCTTGTGGCAACTGATGCCCCAGCGCGTGCGCTGTTCCAGGATGGCGCGCGGCAGGGGGTAGGGGCCGCGTGCCAGCGGCAATGGAGAAGGGTGGAAGTTGACGGCGTATTGCAGCTTGTCTCGCCAGGGCGGAATGCGCCAATCGTAACTGGCCACGATCAGTGCATCGCAGCCGCGCTGGGCCAGGTCGTCAAGATCGGCGTCACCCATGCGGGTAAATTGCACCGGGCAGCCATGGCGCCGCGCCAGCGCAATCATCTGGTCATTGGCCGACAGGCGGTTGGCCGGGTGGGCCGAAAACAGCTTGACCGGCGTCCAGTCTGCCGCCAGCAATTCCTCGAACACGCGCGCGTAGCGGTCGCAACCGGTGATCGCAAAGCGCATGGGCGTGGCGCTAGCGGCTGGGGTTGGGCGTGACTTGCTGCCAGCTATCCCCGCATTGCTGCACGTAGGGGAAATAGCCGGCCGGGTTACGGCAGTAATACCAATAATTTGGATCCATGCCATCCGGCGCTGCGCTCTGGCTTGGCTGCTGCGTTTGCTGTACCTGCTGCGTCTCTTGCGGCCGTTCCGATTGTGGCCGCTCGATATAGGTCACCGTTGGCTGTTGAACCACGACCGGCGACATCACCATGGGCGCAACCGGCAGCGGGTCCCAGTAGGCGGGATAGAAAGCCCAGGCACCGTCGACGAATACCCAGCGCGCATCCATATAGCGGTAACCGGGACGCTCGGGAATCCAGCCGCCGCCGATCCAGACGTGGGCGCCCCCGCGCCAGCCCCAATAACCGTGGCCCCAGACATAGCCGGCGCGTGGTCCGGGCACGCGCTCATAGCGCACGGCCGGTGGGTGGGCGCCGACGCGCACTTCCGCTCTGGGTTGGTAGGCGAAAGCCCCGGCCGAAGCGCACAAGGCGAAGGCGGCCAGGCAGGAACGGAGGATCGTGGTTTTTTGCATGATCATGAATCGTCAATAAGCGAGATAGGGGCCTGCGGTTCCGGCCGCAGTATAGCCATCGATGGCGGTGAAGACGGTGCGGCCGAAAAAGAACGGCAAGCCCCAGTCAAAGCTTTGCGAGTCGCCGTTGACGCCGCCGATGTCACCATAAGCCGTCGAACTTGAGTTGTTGCTGAACAGGTTCAGGGCATTGCCGATGCTGAAGCTGACCGTGCCGTTGGTGCCGTTTTGCCCGCTGTTGACCGCCGTGAGCGAAAGCTCGGAACTGGGGCAATAGAAGCCGCTGCCGTCGCTGCATTGCGTGATCGAACTGTCGGTAAAGAAGTAACCGTTCGAACCGCTGTCGATGAAGCTGTCGACATAAGTCTGGCCCTTGTATTGCGTGCTGATATAGCCGTACTGGTCGGTGGTGTAGACGAGGGCATTGCCCAAGCCATTGTTCGATTGTGTGCCTATGCCGAAAGTCAGTGTACCGGCCAGGTTGACCGAACCGCCGGCCGGCACCGCAGGGAAGGTCAGGGAGCTGCCGTTATTGTCGGTGGCAAAACGGGTGATTGGATTGGGCAACTGCTGCGCCAGCGGGATGGCGGCGGGCTGGCACGAGCCGGTGCAGGTGTAGTAGAGACCCTCGTTGGCGTTTTGCACGCAGGAGTTGCCGCAATCCTGGGCGAAAGGCCCAATACCGATCACACCGTTGGCGCCGAAGGTGGCAACCGTGTTTTCCGACGTACCGGTCGAGGAACAGGCGCTGGGCACCATGCCGGCATAGGCCGGGTCGCCAATCAACTGGACCGGCATTGACGCGGCCGATTCGCCGCCGATCTGCAGATTGGCCAGACGCAGCGAACCCCAGCTATAGCCGTCGGCAAACATGGCGCATTCGGCGTAGGCATTGCCGTTGGCATCGGTCTCGGCCGGTAAGGACAGCGAAGACGAGAGCACCGATGAAATGATGCGCAAGCCATAAGAGCCGGTATCGACCAGGATGTGGTCAATGGTCTGGCAAGTCGTGGGGCTCGATGGCGAACAGATAGTGATGCTGACGAAGGGCTCGTTGGCGGTACCGCCCGCCGCTGACGGACCGGCATCGACCACGACGCTGACCGTATTGGCGCCGCTCGTGCCGCCCGAACCGGATGAACCACTTGAGCTGCTGCCACTGGTCGAACCGGACGTGTTGCCGACGGTCCTGCCGCCATCGTTGCCGCCGCAGGCGGCCAGGAGGGTAAGAAGCAGGGCCAGGAAGGCAAACTGTTTGAATGATTTCATGATCGACCTTACTGGATTTCAGAAGCGGTGACGCCTTGCGGCAAGGCGTTCGACAGATAAGCCTGGCCGGAGAAGGCACGTAGATGGCCGCTCGAATGAATCACCAGGTCGTTCTTTTGCACATGCAACTGCGCATGGTTGCTGTATTTGACTGCGGTGCTGTCGGACAGGGTACTGAAATACTGGCCCAGGAGCTGTTGCAGGTCGGGTTTTACCGGGCCCTTCCAGGCTACGCCAAAAACGGTGCCATTCGCGGCCACGTATTCGTGCACCACGGTGCCTGAGGCCAGCGTGATTTCCTGAACCGTGTAGTTGGTGGCGCTCTTGGCCACGCGTGTGGCGGCTTTCATTTTGATCTGGTCCGACCCGACCGTGTCGGCTGTGCCGCCCAGCGAGGCAAAGGCCAGTGCCGGCAGGGCACACAATGCGCAGGCGGCGAGATACATGGATTTCATGATGGTGCTCCGGCAATTGAATTCTGTTATGACTATGAGTGGTGCGTCAGGCCAAGGTTCATTGTTGCGGGGGCGGTTGTTGGCCGCCGCCGCCACTTCCACCACCGCGCTGGCGGCCCATGCCACGGGTATGCGGCTGTTCGCTGTCGCGCGCTGATTCGCAACCCTTGTCGGGCACGCGTTGCAGTTGGTCGTTCAGGGCTAACAATACGGCCTGCCTTTGTCCGTCGTCAAGGGCGTCATTGACGGTCAGAAAGAGTTCGCGCAATTGACGGTCTTCGCGCAGGCTGGCATCGGCTTCGTCATCGTAGAGCTTGGACAGGTCGCGCAGTTCGGCATTCGGTTTGCCCAGACCTTGCTTGAGTGCATCCTGCAAGCGCTCACGCCGGTGCCGCCTTTCGTCGATAATGTTGCGCATCTTCGCTTCCGCCTGGCGCCACAGCGTCTGCTGGTTCGGAGTCAGATGCAAGGCCTGTTTCATATCGGCGCTTTGCGACAGCAAGACGTCAACCTGCACATCCATGGCGGGCAGGGCCCGGGCATGCACACAAAGGCAGGACAATACGGCAGCCAGGCAGGATTTGATTGGATATTTCATCGCATTTGATGCACAAAGATGGACTCTGAAGGACTGTAGCAATATATTTGCGCCCCCGGTGCTGCATGCTTGTTTATTACAAATACTTACCTGAATTTACATTCCTGTTATTGGCGCCGCGGAAATTGGTATGGGTGCCACTTTTCATGGCTGGCGATGCGTGGCGATGAAGTAATCGATGATGGCTACATGACTTGCATCGAAAAGAACCGGGGGCGCAAGACCGACATCGATTGCCTGCTCGGCCTCTATTCGGTTTCGCCCCGATATCTCGATGCTTTCCTGCCCAACTACATCAGGATAATGTCGTACTGCTCCTGATGATAAACATTCTCCACCTGCAGTGAAATCGGCTTGCCGATGAAGTCGCCGAGCATTGCCAGGTGTTGCGACTCTTCTTCCAGGAACATGTCGACCACCATCTGCGAGGCCAGGATGCGGAATTCCCTGGGGTTGAATTGCTTGGCTTCGCGCAGCAGTTCGCGCAGGATTTCGTAGCAGATCGTACGCGCGGTCTTCACCTGCCCCTTGCCCGAACAGGCCGGGCATGGTTCGCACAGGATATGCGCCAGCGACTCGCGCGTGCGCTTGCGCGTGGTTTCCACCAGGCCGAGCGCGGAGAAGCCGGAAACCGAAATCTTGGTGCGGTCGCGCGCCAGTGCCTTGTTCAATTCGGCCAGCACCGCTTGCCGGTGTTCTGCACTCTCCATGTCGATGAAATCGAGGATGATGATGCCGCCCAGGTTGCGCAGGCGCAGTTGGCGCGCGATGGCGTGTGCCGCTTCCAGGTTGGTCTTGAAGATGGTGTCGTCGAAATTGCGGCCTGTGACGAAGCTGCCGGTATTGACGTCGATGGTCGTCATCGCTTCGGTCTGGTCCACGATCAGGTAACCGCCCGACTTCAAGTCCACGCGCCGCCCCAGCGCGCGTTCGATTTCCTCTTCCACGCCATACAGGTCGAACAGCGGGCGTTCGCCCGTGTAATGCGCCAGCTTGGGCAGCACCGAAGGCGTGAAGGTGGCACCGAATTGCTGCAGCATCTGGTGGTTTTCGCGCGAATCGACCTGGATGGTCGAGGTTTCGTCGTTGACGAAGTCGCGCAGCACGCGCTGCGCCAGGCTCAGGTCCTGATACAGCAGCTTGGGTGCCGGATTGGTCTTGGCTTGCTGCGTGATCGTGGCCCAGGTCTTGCGCAGGTATTCGACGTCGGCGGCCAGGTCGGCGTCGGTGGCATCTTCGGCCATGGTGCGGATGATGAAGCCGCCTTTTTCTTCCGGGTGCATCAGCTTTTGCACCTTGGCGCGCAAGGCTTCGCGCTCGGCCTCGTTTTCGATCCGTTGTGAAATGCCGATATGGGCATCCTGCGGCAGGTAGACCAGCATGCGGCCGGCAATCGAAATCTGCGTCGACAGCCGCGCACCCTTGGTCCCGATGGGGTCCTTCACCACTTGCACGGTCAGCGACTGGCCGTCGTAGAGCAGGCGTTCGATGGGAAGCGGTGCGCCATTCTGGCCACCGGACCCATTCGAGCCATTTGAACCATCGTGCGGCTTGGCTTCCCAGATGTCGGCCACGTGCAGGAAGGCTGCACGCTCCAGGCCGATGTCGATGAAGGCCGATTGCATGCCCGGCAGCACGCGCACCACCTTGCCCAGGTAGACGTTGCCGGCCATGCCGCGTGAAAGCGTCCGTTCAATATGCAATTCCTGTACCGCTCCCTGCAGGACCAGGGCCACGCGTGTCTCCTGCGGCGTGATGTTGATGAGGATGTCTTCGCTCATTTGATTCCTGCTTTTTTCAGCAGTTGTGCAGTTTCGAATAGGGGTAGGCCCATGATGCCGGTATAGCTGCCGGCGATGCGCGCAATGAACGCGGCGGCTGGGCCTTGTATGCCGTAGCCACCGGCCTTGTCATAAGGTTCCGGCCCGGCGCAATAGGCGGCAATTTCGTCATCGGACAGCGGCGCGAATTCGACCTCGGAGCATTGCGTGATCTGATGCAGCTCGCCTTCATGCGAGAGCGCCAGCGAGGTCAGCACGTCGTGGCTGCGGCCCGATAGTGCGCGCAGCATGGTGGTGGCTTCCCTAAAGTCGGCCGGCTTGCCCAGGATCGTGCCGTCAACCACGACGGTGGTGTCGGCCGTCAGGATGGGGCGCGATGGCAGCCTGCGTTCCTCCATCATGCGTGCGGCACAGGCTGCTTTTTCACCGGTGACGCGTGCCACGTAGTCGCGCGCTGCTTCGCCGGCCAAGACTTCTTCGGTCACGTCGGGGCCGCGCGGCGCTTTTTCGCGCAATAGCAGCAATTCGAATTGCACGCCGATCTGGCGCAGCAATTCGCAGCGGCGCGGGCTTTTTGATGCGAGGTAGATTGTTTGTGCAGAGGGGGCCATGCCGCAAGCATAGCCCAGAACGGATTTTGTTGGGTGGAAAAGCCGAGCGGCCGCCACCGTGGTTTGATGCCCTACACGCGATGGTAAGGATGGTTCTGCGTGATCGACCAGGCCCGGTAAAGCTGCTCGGCCAGCAGCACGCGCACCATGCCATGTGGCAGCGTCAAACTGGAGATGCGGATCTGCAGGTCTGCCTGCGCCTTGAATTCGGCATCAAGCCCGTCGGCGCCGCCGATGACGAAGGCCACGTCGCGCCCGTCCTGGCGCCATTGCGTCAGGGATTGCGCCAGTTGCATGGTGGTGAGGTCGCGCCCGCGTTCGTCGAGAGCCACGACGCGGCAACCCTTGGGCAGGGCCGATTCAATTTTGCTGCGTTCGCCGCGCATGACCGTTTCTGCGGTCTTGCTGTCGGAGCGCTCGATCGGCTTGATTTCCTTCAGGACGATACGGCATTCCGGCGGCATGCGCTTGGCATATTCATTGAAGCCCGATTCGATCCAGGCCGGCATCTTGTGGCCGACCGCGGCAATGACGAGTTGCATCGGGCCGGGCTTTAGGCGGCGCTCTTGCGCTTGGCAGGGGCTTTCTTGACTCCGCTGCTCTTGGATGCGGCCACCTTGACGGTCTTGCCCGCCGGTGTCTTCGGCGCACGCTTCTTGGCAGTCGTCTCACCTTCGGCCTTGGGCGTACGCGGCTTGCGTGCCGGCTTGGCCTTGGGCTCGTCGTCAACGGTAGTCTGGCTGGCGCTGATGTGGCGCTTGACGACTTTTTTCGGCTTCTCTTCTTCCTCATCGGAAGACGCCGAGGCCAGCTTTTTCGTCGTGCGCTTGGCCGCGCCGAATTTGACTTCCTTTTCGCCCCAGATTTCTTCCAGGCGGTAGTAGGCGCGGATGGCAGGCTGCATGATGTGGACGATCATGTCGCCCAGATCGACCAGCACCCATTCGCCGGTATCTTCGCCTTCCATGCTGATCACGTCGCCACCGGCTTCCTTGACCTTTTCGCGCACGGACGAGGCAAGTGCCTTGGTCTGGCGGTTCGAGGTACCCGAAGCGACGGCGATGCGGTCGAACAGGCTGGTCAGGTGCGTGGTGTCGAACACGCGGATTTCCTGGGCTTTCACATCTTCCAGGGCGTCGATCACGACGGCTTGCAGTTTCTTGATATCCATTCAGTTCTTGTAAAGTTGGTTTGTGTGAATATAGTGCAGCACTTGTGGCGGCAAACCCGTGGGGTTTTCGCCGCGCTGCAGCGTTTCGCGGATGGCCGTAGCCGACACATCAATGGCGAGATCAGTTGCGATATAAGTCTGGCCGGCAGCCTGGGCACGTATTGCCTCAGCTGCTGAAACCACAGCCGAAACCTTCCGATTGGCAAATTCAGCCGCCACCTCGGACGGGACATGGCCCGCGTCGAGCGTGAATCCTGGGCGCGCCGCGGCGCAGAGATGGGCGTATTCGAACAAGCGTTGCCAATCGTGCCAAGTGTTCAAATGCTGTAATTGGTCGGCGCCGAGCAGGAAGGCAATGGCCGTTTCAGGACCCAATTCCTCGCGCAGGCTTTTCAGCGTATCGACCGTATAAGTCGCAGTGTGGCGCCGGATTTCCTGTTGGTCAATGGTTACCGGCAGGTTTGTGGTGTCGAAAGCGCAACGGATCATGGCCACGCGGTGCACCGCATCAGTGTGTAAACCCGGTTTTTGCCACGGGTTGCCTGCCGGAAGGATGCGTAACTCATCGGCCCGCAAGACCTTGGCAAAGTGTGTACCCAGCGCAACGTGGCCGTCATGGATCGGGTCGAAACTGCCGCCGAGTACGGCGACCACGCGCCTGCTCTCCTGCTCCACACTCACAGCCAGTCCTTGTGCACCAGGAAGTCGGAATAGAGTTCAGCTTCGGCGCTGCCCGCTTCCGGTTTCCAGTCATAGCGCCATTTCACCACGGGCGGCATCGACATCAGGATCGATTCGGTGCGCCCGCCCGATTGCAGGCCGAACAAAGTGCCACGGTCGAACACGAGGTTGAATTCAACATAGCGTCCGCGCCGGTAAGCCTGGAAGTCGCGTTCGCGTTCGCCAAAAGCCATATTGCGGCGGCGTTCGATGATGGGCAGGTAGGCTGCCAGGAAGGCGTCGCCCACGCTTTGCTGCAAGGCGAAGCTTTGCTCGAAGCCGGCTTCGTTGTAGTCGTCAAAGAAAATGCCTCCCACGCCGCGCGGTTCATTGCGGTGTTTCAGGAAGAAGTATTCATCGCACCAGCGCTTGAAGCGCGGGTGCAGGTCTTCTCCGAACGGCGCGAGCGCATCGCGGCAGGTGCGGTGAAAATGCCGCGCATCATCTGCATTGCCGTAATAGGGCGTCAAATCCATGCCGCCGCCGAACCACCACACGGGTTCCTCTCCTTCGGCCGTGGCATTGAAGAAGCGCACATTCATGTGCACGGTCGGAATATACGGGTTGCGCGGATGCAGCACCAGCGACACTCCCATGGCTTCCCAGGCGCGCCCGGCAATACCGGGCCGGTTGGCCGCAGCAGAAGGCGGCAGGCTCTTGCCGATCACGTGGGAAAAGTTGACCCCGCCGCGTTCAAACAGATTGCCTTCTTCGATCACGCGCGACACGCCGCCACCGCCTTCGGCACGCTGCCAGGAATCGGTCAGGAAGGGCTTGCCGTCTGCCGCCTCAAGCGCAGCGACGATGCGTTGCTGCAAACTTTCGAGATAGGCTTTGACTGCGGGAGCGGAACTGGAGATGGTGGTCACGGCGGGAGGAAGGGGAAAAGAGCGGAAAGAAGGGGCAGACGGAAGAGGCGGGAGCAAGGGCTCCCGCCGGATTGGTCAGGCGCGGCGCTTGATGGCACGCCAGCCGATGTCGGTGCGGAACTGCATGCCGTCGAAATGGATGTGCTCGATCGCCTGGTAAGCGTGGTTTTGTGCCATCTTGACGCTGTCGCCCAGGCCCACCACGCACAGCACGCGGCCGCCTGTGGCCGTGAGCTTGCCGTCGGCTAAGGTTGTGCCGGCATGGAAGGTCACGCAATCGGCGGTTTCGGCCGGGATGCCGCTGATCACGTCGCCCTTGCGCGGCGCATCAGGGTAGCCATGCGCTGCCAGTACCACGCCCAGTGCGGTGCGGCGATCCCATTCGAGTTCGATGGTGTCGAGCGTACCGTTGACGGCGTGTTCGGCCACGGTCACGAAATCTGTCTTCAGGCGCGCCATGATCGGTTGCGTTTCCGGGTCACCCATGCGGCAATTGAATTCCAGCGTCTTGGGGTTGCCGTGGTCGTCGATCATCAAACCGGCGTAAAGGAAGCCGGTGAAGGGAATGCCGTCCTTGGCCATGCCCTGCACGGTCGGCACGATGATTTCGCGCATCACGCGCGCATGCAATTGCGGCGTCACGATGGGGGCGGGCGAATAGGCGCCCATGCCGCCGGTGTTCGGACCCTGGTCGTCATCTTTCAGGCGCTTGTGGTCCTGGCTGGTGGCCAGCGGCAAGATGTTCTTGCCATCGACCATGACGATGAAGCTGGCTTCTTCGCCGGCCAGGAATTCTTCGATCACCACGCGTGCGCCGGCATCGCCCAGGCGATTGTCGGACAACATCATGTCTACAGCATCATGCGCTTCAGGCAAAGTCATGGCCACGACCACGCCCTTGCCGGCAGCCAGGCCGTCGGCCTTGATCACGATGGGCGCACCCTTGATATCAATATAGGCGTGCGCCGCCTTCACGTCGGAAAAGGTCTCGTATTCAGCCGTGGGAATCTGGTGCCGCTTCATGAAGGCCTTGGCAAAGTCCTTCGAGCTTTCCAGTTGTGCTGCTTCCCTGGTCGGGCCAAAGACTTTCAAGCCATGTTCACGGAAGGCATTGACCACACCGGCCGCCAAGGGGGCCTCGGGGCCGACCACGGTCAGGGCGATATGCCCCTTCTTGGCGAATTCGACCAGCGCTTGAATATCTGTGATCGGCACGTTTTCCAGGCGTGCGTCTTGTGCCGTGCCGCCGTTGCCGGGCGCCACGTACACCATTTGAATACGCTCCGATTGGGCGATTTTCCAAGCCAGGGCGTGTTCGCGGCCGCCTGAACCGATCACAAGAATTTTCATGATTTACAAATCGATGATCGCGTTGGAGAAAACTTCCTGCACGTCGTCCAGGTTTTCCAGCGCGTCGAGCAGTTTTTGCATCTTCACGGCGTCGTCGCCGGTGAAGACCGTTTCGGTTTCCGGCTTCATCACCACTTCGGCCATTTCCGACTTGAAGCCGGCTTTTTCCAATGCTTCCTTGACCATGGGCAGGTCATGCGGCGGGGTCAGCACTTCGATGCCGCCTTCGTCATCGGTGACCACGTCGTCGGCGCCGGCTTCGAGTGCGGCATCCATGATCTTGTCTTCATCGGTGCCCGGTGCGAAGAACATCTGGCCGCAATGCTTGAACAGGAAGGCCACGGAACCTTCGGTGCCCATGTTGCCGCCGAACTTGGAGAAGGCATGGCGCACTTCAGCCACGGTGCGCACGCGGTTGTCGGTCATGCAGTCGACAATGATGGCTGCGCCTCCGATACCATAACCTTCGTAGCGGATTTCTTCATAGTTGGCGCCGTCCAGGCCGCCGGTGCCGCGTTGGATAGCGCGTTGCACGTTGTCCTTGGGCATATTGGCGTCGGCTGCCTTTTCCACGGCCAGGCGCAGGCGCGGGTTGGCGTTGATGTCGCCGCCGCCCATGCGGGCTGCCACGGTGATTTCCTTGATCAGGCGCGTCCAGATCTTGCCGCGCTTGGCATCGGTGGCAGCTTTTTTATGCTTGATATTTGCCCATTTGCTGTGTCCAGCCATGACGAATCTTTCCCGGGATATATTAGTGACGGGCTGGTACAGGGGCGAAATAAGCGAAAAAGCCGCGTCGCCGGACCGGTACAGCCGGTCGATGATTTTACCACACTGCAAGTGGGGAATTGGCGTTTCAGCCGGCTGCGGCTTCCAGCGGCGCATCGACCATGACGACGGTCGCCTGCATGTCGTTCCAGGCATCGAGCCCGCCGATCAGGGGCCGCACTTCGCGGAACCCGTGGCCGATCAATTGCTTGGCCACTACGGCAGCCGTGGCTTCGTTGGGGCAACTGCAATAGACGATAATGGGGCGGTCACGCGGAATATCGAGGAACACGTCGCCGGGCGCTTCGCGGTTGTACAGCAGGGCGCCGGGGATAGCCGGTTCCATTTGCTGTGCAGCACGGCTGCGTGCGTCGACGATCAATGGTTCATCGCCGTCATCGATCAGTTTCTTCAATTCCGTCACCGTGATGCGCGCCATGCGCAAGGCTTTGTAGAAGCGGCGCCGCTCATAGAATTTGACGCCGACGATCAAGCCGAAGATGGCGCCGATCACCAGCAGTGCCGTCATGCCCATGGTGGAGAGGAAATGCAGGATGTCGTCAATGCTGTCGTGGAAAATTGCACCGAGTCCCATGAAGGTGCAGGTCCAGAGCAGACCGCCGGACAAGGCATAGGCCAGGAAACGCTCGCGCGAGGTACCCATGGCACCAGCCATCGGCGGGGCAATGGTGGAAAAACCCGGCACGAATTTGGCCACGATCATCGATTTCGGGCCCCAGCGGTTGAAGGTGTCTTCCGTTTGGCTGACGCAATAATCGGGCGAAATCGAAATGCGGCACAACAGTTTGAGGATCTTGCTGCCGTAACGGCGGCCTGCCGAATACCAGATGTAATCCGAAATAATGCAGGCCAGCAGGGCCACGGCCAGGCATTCGAGCCAGAACAGCTTGCCGATGGCGGCCAGCGCGCCGGCCACCACCAGCACCGGGACGGCCGGAATGGGAATGCCGAGCTGCTCGAGCAAGACATTGCCGAACAGGATCAATAATCCATATTGTTGCAGCAATAACATTAACTTCTGCATGGCTTTACATTCTCGGTTGCGGTTTGCCCCGAACAGGCTGAGACCCATATTGGGCTGACCAACAGTTTAGCAAGAGCTCTTGCGAAAACGTTACCTGCACCCAAATATGTTAACCTAACTGATTATTCCATGTGAGATTCACCATGTATTTGCAAGATGGCGACATCGCCGACGCGCCCATAGGCCATGATATGGTCTACGTCGCGCCGTGCAAGCTGCCGACCCCCTGGGCGACATTCCAATTGCATGCCTTCGTCGAACAATCCACCGGCAAGGAACACTTGGCGCTGACCCTGGGTGACGTGGCCGACGGCCAGCCCGTGCTGGCGCGCTTGCATTCCGAATGCCTGACCGGCGACGTCCTGTTTTCCCAGCGCTGCGACTGCGGCGAGCAGCTTGAAGCCGCACTGCGTGCCGTGGCAGAAGCCGGGCGCGGCGTGGTGCTCTACCTGCGCCAGGAAGGGCGCGGTATCGGCCTGATCAACAAGATCCACGCCTACCGCCTGCAGGAAGCCGGCGCCGATACCGTGGAAGCGAACCAGGAACTCGGCTTTGCTGCCGACCAGCGTAATTACAGCATGTGCTACCCCATGCTGAAGCAACTCGGCATCGCCTCACTCAAGGTGATGACCAATAATCCGCGCAAGATCAATGCGCTGGAAGCGATGGGCGTCGTCGTTGCCGAACGCGTGCCCATCCTCGTCGGGCGCAATCCGCACAACGAAAAATACCTCACGACAAAGGCCGACAAACTCGGCCATATGATGAAAACCGGCGCTGCCGAATAATTTTCGGCGTCGCTTTGTCAAACAACGAAGGGGATCGCGTGAAAAAACGCATCGCGCTGATTGCGCATGACAAGAAGAAGGATGACATGGTGGCCCTGGCCGCCGATTTCGCAAAATACCTGCGCCAATGCAACCTGTTGGCAACGGGCACAACCGGCAAGCGCTTGGCCGAAGAAGTGGGCTTGACGGTCGAACGCATGCTCTCGGGCCCGTTCGGCGGCGATTTGCAAATTGGCGCACAATTGGCGGAAGGGAAGGTCGATTGCGTGATCTTCCTGCGCGATCCCATGACGCCGCAACCACATGAACCGGACATCAATGCCCTGGTGCGTTGCTGCGACGTGCATGACGTGCCCTGTGCAACCAATATGTCTTCCGCGCGGCTCCTGCTCGCTCAACTTGAAGCGGAGCAGCACGCGCGCGAACACTAGCCGAACAAGGAAAGGCCCACCACATGACCAAGGCAATACGAATTTTTGAAACCGGCGGCCCTGAAGTCATGCAGTGGGTCGATGTCGAAGTCGGCGAGCCGGGCCCGGGTGAGGTTCGCGTCAAGCACGCCGCCTGCGGCCTCAATTACATCGACGTCTATTTCCGTACCGGCCTCTATCCCCAGCCCTTGCCCGCCGGGCTCGGTATGGAGGGCGCCGGCACGGTAGAAGCGGTCGGCGCGGGCGTGACGCACGTTGCCGTCGGCGACCGAGTGGCCTATGCCGGCCGCCCGCCCGGCGCCTATGCCCAGGAACGCGTCATGTCGGCTGCCAGCCTGGTGCGCCTGCCCGATTCCATTGACTTTGAATCCGCCGCAGCCATGATGCTGCAGGGTTTGACGGTGCAATACCTGTTCCGCCGCACCTTTCCGCTGAAGGGCGGTGAGACCATCCTGTTCCATGCGGCCGCTGGCGGCGTGGGATTGATCGCCTGCCAATGGGCCCGCGCGCTCGGTGTGAACATGATCGGCACGGTGGGTTCGGAAGAAAAGGCTGCCCTGGCCCGTGCCAACGGCTGCGCCCACGTCATCAACTACAACACCGAAGACTTCGTTGCGCGCGTCAAGGAAATCACCGGTGGCAAGGGCGTGCCCGTGGTGTATGACTCGATCGGCAAGGACACCTTCCTGCAATCGCTTGACTGCCTCTCGCCCTTGGGCATGATGGTCAGCTACGGCAGTGCGTCCGGTCCCGTGCCGCCGTTCGGCTTGAACGAGCTGGCTTCGCGCGGTTCGCTCTTCATTACCCGCCCGACGCTGTTTTCCTATGCCGCCAGCCGCGCCGAGCTCGACGCCATGGCGGCAGACCTGTTCAGCGTGGTCGAAACCGGCAAGGTCAGGATCGTGGCCAGCCAACGCTATGCGCTGCAGGATGTGGCGCAGGCGCACCGCGACCTCGAAGCGCGCAAAACCACCGGGTCGAGCATCCTTCTTCCCTGATTTTGGTGAGGCGCTGCGCAGATTGGTAGAATGGTCGCCTGACCGTTTAACAGGCGACCCAAACAATCCATGCGTACCGATACCCCACAAGCGATCTACCGCAAGAATTACACCGTCCCCAGCTTTCTCGTCGACACCGTCGAACTAGGCTTCGATCTCGAACCCGCAGCCACGCGGGTGGCGGCTCGGCTGGCCCTGCGCCACAATCCGGAATCGAAAAGCCGCAGCATCGAACTGCATGGCGAAGAACTTCAGCTCGTGCAATTGCGTCTGAACGGCAAGCAACTCACGAAGCGTGCCTACCGCCTGGCCGATGGCATCCTCGAAATCCCCGATGCTCCCGATGAAGCCGTGCTGGAAATCGAAACCCTGATTGCGCCTGACAAGAACACCTCGCTGATGGGGCTCTATGTTTCCAACGGCAACTTCTTCACCCAATGCGAAGCCGAAGGCTTCCGCAAGATCACCTATTTCCCCGACCGGCCCGACGTCATGGCCAAGTACACCGTCATGCTGCGCGGCGACAAGAAGCGCTTCCCGGTGCTGCTGTCGAACGGCAACCTGATCGAAGAGGGTGATCTGGGCGACGGCCGCCACTATGCCAAATGGGAAGATCCGTTCAAGAAACCGTCCTACCTGTTCGCCCTGGTGGCGGGCGACCTGGTGTGCCAGGAGGAGAAGTTCAAGCTGGCCTCGGGCCGCGAAGTATTGCTGCAAGTCTGGGTCGAGCACGGCAATCTGGACAAGACCCAGCATGCCATGGAGTCGCTCAAGAACAGTATCCGCTGGGATGAGGAACGCTATGGCCTGGAACTGGACCTGGATCGCTTCATGATCGTTGCCGTCGGCGACTTCAACATGGGCGCGATGGAAAACAAGGGCTTGAACATCTTCAACACCAAGTATGTGCTGGCCAACGAACGCATCGCCACAGACGTCGACTATGCCAACATCGAATCGGTGGTCGGCCACGAATACTTCCATAACTGGACAGGCAACCGCGTCACCTGCCGCGACTGGTTCCAGTTATCCCTGAAGGAAGGCTTGACCGTCTTCCGCGACCAGGAATTCTCGGCCGACATGGTGGGCAGCGACAGCGGCCGTGCGGTCAAGCGCATCGAAGACGTGCGCGTGCTGCGCCAGGCCCAATTCCCCGAAGATGCCGGCCCCATGGCCCACCCCGTGCGGCCCGACTCCTATGTGGAGATCAACAACTTCTACACCGTCACGGTGTATGAAAAGGGTGCCGAAGTGGTGCGAATGTACCAGACCCTGTTCGGCCGTGACGGCTTCCGCAAGGGCATGGACCTCTACTTCCAGCGCCACGACGGCCATGCCGTCGAATGCAACGACTTCCGCGCCGCCATGGCGGACGCCAATGGTGCCGACATGGGCCAGTTCGAGCGCTGGTATAGCCAGGCCGGCACACCCGTGCTGACCGCTGAAGCGCATTACGACGCCGCGCAAAAGACTTATACGCTGACGCTGGCGCAATCCTGCCCGGCCACGCCGGGCCAGAAGGAAAAGCTGCCGTTCCACATTCCCGTGGCCATCGGCCTGCTTGACGGCCAGGGGCGCGACATCCCATTGCGCCTGCAGGGTGCGGACGGCAGCACCAAGACCACGCAAGTGCTGGAATTGCGCGAAGCGAAGCAAAGCTTCATCTTCACCGGCATTGCCGAAGCGCCCGTGCCATCGCTATTGCGCGACTTCTCCGCTCCGGTCACCTTGAAGTATGACTATACCGATGCCGACCTGGCCTTCCTGATGGCTTACGACAGCGACCCGTTCAACCGCTGGGAAGCCGGCCAGCGCCTGGCCATGCGCCGCTTGCTGGCGTTGACCGCCGCCGCGCAGAAGGGCGAAGCACTGCATCTGGATGAGGCGCTGGCCAAGTCCTTCCGCGCCATCCTGAACGACGACAAGCTCGACCCGGCCTTCCGTGAAGTCGCGCTGACCCTGCCGTCCGAAACCATGGTGGCGGAACAGATGGAGGCCGTCGACCCGCAAGCGATCTACGCTGCGCGCCGTTTCGTGCGCAAGTCGCTGGCGCAAAGCCTGCGTGCCGACTTCGAACGTGTCCATGCCGCCTACCAGACACCGGGCGCCTATAGTCCCGACGCCAAGTCGGCCGGCAAGCGCAGCTTGAAGAACCTGGCCTTGTCTTACCTGATCGAACTCGACGATGCCAAGGCGCAGGAAATGGCGCAGGCCCAATACGACGGCGCCAACAACATGAGCGACCGGCTGGCCGCCCTCGGTGCCCTGGTCAACAGCGGTGCGGCAGGGCGCAATGCAGCGCTTGACGGCTTCTACAAGGAATTCGCCCAGGATGCGCTCGTCATCGACAAGTGGTTCATGATGCAGGGCGCCGCCCACAGCACCGACGTGGCGCGCGTGCGCGAATTGATGAAGCATCCGGCCTTTACGCTGAAGAACCCCAACCGTGCACGCAGCTTGCTGTTCTCGTTCTGCAATGCCAATGCGGCGCGCTTCCATGCTCCCGATGGCAGCGGCTATGCCTATTGGGCGGAACAGGTAATCGCATTGAATGCCCTCAACCCGCAAGTGGCATCGCGCCTCGCACGCAGCCTGGACCGCTGGCGCAAGTACACGCCGGCACTGCAAAAGCATATGCAGGCCGCATTGCGCCAGGTCGCCAAAGCCCCCAAGCTTTCGCGCGACGTGCATGAAATCATCGACAAGGCCCTGGCTGCCTGACCCTGCGAATAAGTCTGAGCGCGCATGCGTGCAGGGGTGTGCCCGCATGCATGCGCGAATGCCAGAACACCGCGCGGAAATCAAGTAAACGATATTCAAAATTATTTTGCGAAAGTGCTTGCCAAGGGTTACGAAGGCTTGCTATAGTTCGGCTCCCGTTTGATGACGCAGCAAAAAACGCAGCGACGCAGAGGGGGAAGTAACAGGTAATTTGCAGGGATGATGGTGGTTTGAAGCATGTTGATTACGGCATGCAGGTTTTTGTGAAGCACGTTGAGCAGGTAGTTAAGCGAAACGAAGCAAACAAAAAATTCTGCAAAAAGTAGTTGACGAAGAAAAAAAGATGCTTCATAATCTCGTTTCTCTGCTGCTGACAAACAAAACGATTTGACGG
>Ga0134128_10000589_pt1 | contig 50065 bp, 54 predicted proteins | sample KB31754_FD_96462 | JGI IMG/M metagenome (GOLD analysis project Ga0134128, IMG submission 96462) | Terrestrial soil microbial communities with excess Nitrogen fertilizer from Kellogg Biological Station, Michigan, USA - KB3-175-4 | ecosystem: Environmental > Terrestrial > Soil > Unclassified ... | reverse complement strand
GCCTGATCGGCAAGGGTGCTCGTGTAGGGGCGATGCATGCATCGCCCCTACAGAGATGGTTCTGCAATCTGATCTCATCGAGAAGAGGAAGATACTATGGCGAAAGACAAGTCTGGAAAGCGCAGCTGTTCGACCCGTGGTCTCAAAGACGAGACGATCGCGGACTTCGGTTCGCGACGGCGTCGGACTCCGGGCATCATCAGCCTGGGCGGACCGCTGGACCCGGCGGAGGTCGAGCGGCTGATGCACACGAAGCCGACGTTCGTCGTCGTGGACATACAGCCGCGTTTCTCGCCCAGCCCGGCGGACAAGGCGTTGTACGCGAACGAGGAAAACCTGGTCTTCGTCGAAGGCGGCATCGGGCAATCGGTCACGAGGCATGGCTTTGCGCATGATGTGGCGACGGAGGCGTCGATGCGTAGAACGTTGGATGCGCTTCGTGATGCCGGCGTGGACATCGAGGAAGCGGCGGTCGTCACCGCAGCGCATGACCGTTCTGTGCATGACGCCGCCGCCTGGGACTCTGCACCGGACCCGGACCTCGAGTCCTACGCGCGGTTGATGCTCGACCGGGTTCGTGGTTGACCGGCAAGTCGGTCATCCGGGTGTGTTGGAACTGAAACTTACGGAGGTAATGATGGCTCATATCCATCTCGCAGACGCCGGTGTCAACATCGGCACAGTCGTCTCGGTACCTGACACGCGCAAGCAATCGCTGGACCTCAACGCCGGCGAGCGCAAACCGCTGAGCCTGCCGATCACCGCATCGGACACCGTCGGCAGCAAGTCGATCATCGCGCTCGGCTCGGTCGAGCTCGAGTTCGACGCTGACGACCCGGTGGCGCTCTGGAATGCGGCCGAGAAGATGGCGCACACGCGTTGCGGGTTGCGCTGCCGGAAGGAGCATGATCATCAGTCGCAGATGGTCACTGCCGGCTTCCTGCCCGGGCACGAGGGGTTGTACATGTTCTACCCCACGGACTTCGGCATCGGACCGCATCGCATTCTCGCGGTGAACGACACCGGTCACACGGTGAAGGTCACGCTTAGCGCCGATGAGCTCATCGGCGACGTGACGTCCAACCTGAAGGTTGCCTAATACCGCGTGCGTTGCGTAAGGACCGGTGCCACCACAAGTGGTGCCGGTCTTCGGCAAGGTGGTCCCAAACCAGGAGAAAGCTCACATGGTTGCATTGACCAATCGCACCGTTGCTCGTCCCGCTGACCACGAACTCAGCGAGCGCGGATTGCACCGTCGCGAGCGCGTGCGGCTGTGCATCATGCAGCAAGGATTGCGGCGCCTCGAAGCGGAGGTGGCGCGGCGGGACGTCGTCACCGGACTCGCCCATGAGGACGACCCGGTCGACTTCTCGACGCAGCGAGGCGTGAGGTACTGGCCGGAGGGCAACGCTCCACGCCAGTTCCACTGGCAGGACGACGAGCCGCTGTCGCACGGCTCTTTCCCGGCGGCGGAAGTGTATGCTCGCCGGATGCGGCGAGTGGAAGTGCAGACTCGCAAATCGCCGGCGACGCGACGCGCCGGTGTGGTGACGGCGGTCAGCGCCCGCTGATTGCTGTCGAAGAAGGTGTGGGGGCGACGCACCGCGTCGCCCTTGCATCAACACACGTAAATACAAGAGGAGAAACTGTCATGACAATCGATGGATGTGTTCATGTTGATCCGGACTCAGGAGAGAGAATGTGCCCCGCATGCAGAGAGATGCTGCGCCGGGAACGCGAGGTCGGTTTGCAAATCGTCCCGGTTGAGCCGACGCCGGATAAGGGACGGCGCATGCCGCCGCCTCCGATGCCTGCAAACATCGACGACATCGTGTGCAACCGGATGCCGAAGAAGCCGACGGTTCACTAACAATCCCCTATCCGTCCCGGTGGAGGAGCGCAATGCAAGTTTTCGCTCCTCCACCACCGGCGGTGGGGCCGCAGGGATGCGGTGCTGGTTAGTGGGGTTAGCCACTCTCTGGGGAAACTATCCCTCCGCACGGCATGCGCCGCGCGGATTCACAACGAAGCAATGGAGATATCCATGACCAATCGCAACAACACCACCGTGCAGGCGCTCGATCGTGACACCATCGATGCGCTGCAGCGCAATGAGAACGCTCGCCGGCGGCTGGCTACCGTGTGCAGCGGCAAGGGCGATCACTACCTCGACGCCGGCGTGCTGCGCACGCTCGCTCGCGGCTGCTGAGGCAACCGACAGGTCGGCGCCGGGACGCATGGCGCCGACTACCGTTCGGCAACAGTCGAGGAGAATCATCATGACGGCAAACATCCCACGTTTTCTCGGGAACCTCGGCTCGGGCGAGATTGTCATCGACCGACCGCGGAGCTCGCATGTGCAGTCGCACAAGCTGCCCGATGGCGTGCTGGCGCGAGCGCTGGCCAAAATCGACGCCGGCAAGCGTGATCGTATCGTGCAGCAGGTGGACTTCTCCGAGGTGATCGGGGTGTCGACCTGTGTCGAGACCGCGCCGAAAGACGACATCGTGTATGCCCGCCGTTTCAACCGCGGTGGCATGACGCGCTTCGTTCGCGGACGGCAAGCGAGGCCATGCAAGTCGGTGGTGGTTATCTTGCAGCGATGGGGCCGCATCGACGGCGTCGTCGCCTACAGTGCCACCACTGCCTATGTCGGCACAAAGGGACTTCCGGAGCCCGGCGATTGGTACGCCATGAGTCGGGAGCCGAATGCGTTGCAGATGGCGTTGCAAGCTCGCGAGTTCTGGAGCAAGCATGCGCTCGTCTGGGGATGCGAACCGGTTTATCCGGCAAGCATCACCACTGAATGTCCGTGGGACGACTATGTCTAAGTCCCCTATCTCGCCCAGGCGGAGGAGCGAACCACGTTCGCATCCTCCGCCGCCGGCGGTGGGGCCGCAAGGGATGCGGTGCTGGTTAGTGGGGTAGCCACTTTCTGGGGAAAGATTCCCTCCGTTCGGCAAGAGCCGTGCGGATTCACAACAAAGCAATGGAGATATCCATGACCAATCGCAACAACACAACCGTGCAGGCCCTCGATCGTGACACCATCGACGCACTGCAGCGCAACGAAAACGCTCGCCGGCGGCTGGCTACCGTGTGCAGCGGCAAGGGCGATCATTACCTCGATGCCGGCGTGCTCCGCACCATCGCGCGCGGCTGATTCGTCTCCGGTCGGCGCCACCACAAGTGGTGCCGACCCCGTCATCTCAGCTTGAGAATTCAACTCGCCATCTTAGCTCCAGAATTCAACCGATGAGGCTAATCATGACTGTTCGTTTGACCGAAGCTTTCCACGAACTCGAGTCCGACAACCGCAACCATGCAATCGGCGAAGTGGCGAAGCTGCTCGCCGCCTTCCCGGTGGATCATCCGGTGCGCAATTATGCTGACGGCTGTCCAAAGATGCTGGAAGCGATGCGTCTGGCCAAAGTGACGCCCGTCACCGAGGCGGAGGCGATGAAGACGGTCATGGCCGCGACCGGTAAGGAGACGCATGATCCGGAGAAGCACGCGCCTCACAATTACAGCGACAAGCCCCGCGTGAGCATCGAGGACATCGCCGACCGTATTCGCATGGCAGTGCGCCCGGCAAGGGTGGATGCCGTGGCCGCGCGCGGTGCTCTCATCGTGAAGCGGCTGGAGATGGCTGGTGCTCGCCACCGTCGTCCGATGCGCGGCATGCGCCCGGCCGGCACTTACTGAACTGCCGCCGTTCGGCAAACGGTTGCGCGGTCGCTTACGAGCGACCGCGAAGAGACATCCTTTATCCGTCTCGGCGGAGGAGCGCGCACTTCGGTGCGCGTTTCTCCACCACCGGCGGTGGGGCCGCATGGGATGCGGTGCTGGTTAGTGGGGTTAGCCACTTACTGGGGAAACATTCCCCCGTGCAGCACAGGCTGCACGGTACACAAGCAAAGGTGAAAGCAATGACACACGACAACAGCACGCGGGTCATCCCGCTCGAGCACAACGCCACCATCACGTTCCCCAAGGGCGAAGAGCTGGTCATCGCCGAGCCGGGTGCCGACTTCGAGGTCGAGTTCATCCCGGACGTGCCGCTCTCGCAGCGCGACTTCGAGGAGACGGGACTTGTGGTACCGATGATCGATGGGATGTTCGCTATGGAGCTCAAGATGGACGAGATCGACCTCAATGCGCCGGCGACGCCGGAGGAGATGGAGGGCGTCTACCGCACGCTCGCGCGCGGCTACACAGGCGCGACGGCGGAAGAGGCCGCGGGCTTGTTCCACACGCTCGGTCGCGGGCACAAGCGCAACGTGAAGCGCGGTACTGCGAAGCGCCGTACCGCGAAGCGGCGCAGCGCGAAGCGTAGCTAACCGCCGCGGCGAAGCGCATTCGCCAAGATGGAGGATCGCAAATGCCGAACGACAACAGCGCGGGGCTCGTCATCGAGCCGCGCAACTCGTGGACGCGCGTCAGCTATGCGATGCAAGCGGGCACGCTTAACATCATGAACCAGGAGGACAGCATCCTCTGGTTGCGCGTCGATGACGAACGCGGCGGCGACGTCGCGATGATCCGCTTCGAGCTCTCGACGGGTCGGCTCTTCGCCAGCGACACGAAAAACGACTCCGGCGTTGGTGACGTCCCGCACGGGTTCGACAGCGGCGCCGTCATCAAGGTTGGCTACAGCGAGTGGTTGAGTGATGTTCGCATCGGCGACCACGCGCTGACGACGAAGTGGTTCTCCAACAAGGGGCCGCTCTTCTATGTCCGCAATGCAGCGGGCGAGGAAGTCGCTCGCGGCTACTTCGACTTCGTCGGCGGCAAGGTCTGGCAGTTGTCGGACCGCTAGTTCAAGAAGGAGAAACGTATGCGAATCGTTCACATCAGCGACACGCACAACAAGCTGCGTTGGCTTGACGTGCCTGACGGTGACGTGCTCGTCCACTCGGGCGATGCCACGCGCCGGGACTCGATGCGCGAGTGGCGTGCGTTCGCCGGTCGGTTTCAGCGACTGCCTCATCGGCACAAGCTGTTCGTGCCCGGCAATCATGATCCGCTCGCGCAGAATAATGCCGCACTGGTGCGCGAGCTGCTCTCCTCGGTAACGATGCTCATCGACGAGGGCATCGAAATCGACGGCGTGCGATTCTATGGGTTCCCCTGGGTTCCCGGAGTCGGCGCCAACCACAACGGCTTCACGGTGCCCGATGGCTGCGTGGAACTATCGAATGCCTGCAGCGGGATTCCTCAGGACGTCGACGTGCTGATCACGCACGGCGCCGCCGAGGGAATTCGGGATAGTCAGTATCGTCCAGGGTGCAGGGTGTTGAACAGGTATCTGGGCTATCTGGAGCCGAGGGATGAGCCGCGGTACCATTTGTTCGGACATCATCACACGGGGTACGGCAAGTACTTCGATGAAGGCACCAACATCTGGCACTACAACGGCTGCGTGGTGAACATCGACTACAAGCTGACGAACGCGCCGCACGTCATCGACATCTGATGCGGCCGCTCTACCTGCGGGGAGCCGGAAGTTGCCGGTTCCCCGTTGTGTAAACCGGTTTTCGCTCGATCAACCAACGCGAGCGATGCCGGCGCGAAAGCCTGACGAAATCCCCTATCCGCCTGGCAGAGGATCGCGCACTTCGGTGCGCGTTTTCCTCCGCCGCCGGCGGTGGGGCCGCATGGGATGCGGTGCTGGTTAGTGGGGTTCACCACTTGCTGGGGAAAGATTCCCTTCTGTGCGGCGCCGTCGCATGGAAACGATACGGTTCACGCAGTGAACCACAAACGAGGACTTCGATATGACGAAGCAGGTCGATAAGTTCCCCGTCACCTTCATTCCGGCCAACCGCGGCGTGCAGAGCTGCGTGCGCATCGACGGATGCCGCGCGTTCCCGCACGACAAGGACACGCAGCCGAAGCCGTTCGAGACGTTCATGTGCAGCGAGGGCTTCCGGCTCAAGGACAAGCCGGTGATGATCCTCAACGTGCACGAGCAGCTCGAGACCTCGCCCGAGGACATGGTGCGCGCCTCGGCGGCGGCCGAGGCGCAGGCGAAGCCCCGGTCGAACAACCAGGGCGGCAAGCGCCACCACGGCGATCGCCACGACAAGAAGAGCGGCGACAATCGCGGCGAGGGCAAGCCGAGGCACGACGGCAATAAGAACCGTCGCGGCAAGTCGGAGGGCCAGTCGTGGCGGAAGTTCGCGACTGCGTCCGGTCCCAACCGGGAAGCGAAGAAGCAGCCGGCGACGGCGGCCGATTCGTTCGCTCGGGCGAAGGCGCTGCTCAACTACAAGCCCAGCGGCGAGGTGAAGTTCGGCAACCTCGGTGAGGCCTGGATGCACCAGCGTGCGCAGGGCGACAAGACCGCCGTCAGCATCCGCACCGGCATGTCGCGGATGGTGGCGCGCATCGAGCAGCTCGTTGAGAAGATGGTCGACCCGATGAGCATCGTCGGCTCTCTCGAGGAGGGCACTCGCAAGCTCGTCGAGCAGCTGCATAATGCCCGCAAGGAGCGTGTGCAGCTCAAGAAGGACCAGACCGCGTTGAGCACGGAGCGGCTCGCCGCTCTGGGCAAGACCGGCAAGGCCCTCAAGGCGAAGGGCGACCAGGCGGATCCCAACGAGGTGGCCGTCTTCGAGGCCATCAAGGCGGGCTTCGCCGGCAAGCAGGCGGGCTTGTCGGCCGCGATCGCTGCTAACAAGGAGTTGCTCGACGGCCGCAAGCCGACCGAGGACGACCCCAACGGCAGCCGCGGCCTCGAATACCGGGTGCTGTGGGCGATGGACATCGGCGGGCTGCTGCCCACCGACGAGGCCGAGCAGGCGCGGGACAACGTCATGGCGGCCGTCGCCGACATGTTCGCCATCCACGCCGAGGTGCACACGCTGAAGGGCCGGCTCGCCGGGCTCGTCAACGCGTACGAGAAGCGCCTCTCCACGCTGGCCTGAGCAGCCGGCGTCGTTACCCCAGGCACCGGCCACGGTGCCTGGGTCCGACAAAGGCGGTTACCAGCAAAGGAGACCAACACATGAGTGGTGGCAGCTTCAACTACCTCTACATCGTGGATCCGCTCGACTTGCCGCAGCGGATGGAAGACCTCGGGGCCATGCAAAAGACGCTCGCCGGGCTTGGCTATGCCGACGATGTCGCCGAGGCGACTCAGGCGGTGATCGACAAGATCAAGGAGGTGACGGCCAAGTTCAACGAGGGACGTCACCCTTGGGAAGACGGACTGGAGGCGGCTCGCTGCAAGCGCGCTGACCTCGAGGACATCACCGACCGCGATGCCGACGACGAAGCGGAGTACCAGCAGCTCCAGCGCGATCTCGATGCCGCCGAACGTGCCATCGGCGAATTGTCGAGCCCGCTGTATTGGATCTGGAAGGGCGTCGAGTGGTGGCACTCGTGCGACGACAGCGAAGACACGTTCAAGAAGACGCTCGACGAGTGGCGCAAGCCGGCGACACGTGAAACGACCAATGGAGGTGTGGAATGACAGGGCATGAACTGCGTTCGCTAATCCGGGACCATGGCAGCTATTCCTACGGCCTGGGCAATTTGCTCTGGCTGATTATCGGGAATCTGGCTGCATGTGTCCTGGCGTGCAGCTCGACACACGTTCACCCGGAGGCCATCATGCCGGTGCCGGGGGAAGGCTTCATTCCGCTGGTGGCAATGGGTCTGGATGCCATCGCGGTGTACGTCTTCCTCGCCGGCACACAATTCGGCATGCACAGCGTGCCGCTGATCTTCCTGGCGGTGATGACGTTCGTCAGTCCGGCGTTCGACGCGGCGAGCTACTTCCGCGTCATCGCTGTGGTGGCGGACTTGATGGCCGTGGTCGTGCTCCTCCACCTGTACGGGAGGATATCTGCCCACGTCTATAACATCGAAGCGCGTTTGCCGCCGGAGGTTCTGGCGGACATCCGCGCCGAGGAAGCCGAAGAAGCGTACTGATTCGGCACGATAAAACATCCCCTATCCGTCTCGGCATGTAGGGGCGATGCATGCATCGCCCCTACACCACCGGCGGTGGGGCCGCTGAAATGCGGTGCTGGCCAAACAGGTTGGTGTTTGACTGGGGAGCAATCCTATCCGGTGGCGTCGCTGCCGGATCAACTTCAGCAACGTGAGGAAAATCATGATCACTCATGCACGAATAGGAATGGTAATGGGCGCCGAGTTCAAGCGTATGATCGGCGAGCGACTCGCGGTGGTCGAACTCGACACCACGCAGGAAGCGATACTGGAACTCGGCAACAACGCTCGCAGTTTCAAATGCGGCGAGGAGTTTCAGGTCGAGGTGACGGCCGTCGATCCCGGCAGTCGCAGCGATTCCATCCAGTGTCGCGAGGTCGACAACGGTCGCACCAGCTTCGGCCACAGTGCGGCCGCGGTGGCGCGTACCTCGCGGATGACTTCGGCGCGCACGCCCACCTCGCGCTCGCCGTACTCGCGCGCGGTTCCGCGCTCGATGATGAAGTACGTCGCCTGATCAGCGGCTTTCTGCAGGAGTCCGGGCAACCGGACTCCTGCGTGCCTTCAGTCAGCCAAATTGGAGAACTTGATGTCCACAACGCCACAGTCAGTCGTTCTTCGTGAGGTCACCGCGGCCGACATCGCCGGGGGAGCTTCCGCCGTCAATCTCGGTGACCGCACAACCGAGGCGCGGCTCGATTCCTTGCTGCGCAAGATGCGCAGCGGAAAGCGCGTCTTTCTGTTGGACTGGGAAGGCAGCAAGGTGCCGCGCGGCGTCGTCATCGACGGCAAGGAGATCGCCTGGACGCAAAACAGCATGGTGACCTCCACCGAGCGAAAACACATCGGCACCTACGAGCGCACCGTCGAATACGGTGGCGCGTCCGGTGAGCACCATCAGATGGTGATCTACATGTGAGGTTGAGATGCAGCTCTTCACGATTACGAGTCGCCGGAACGAAACCGGCGACCGCGTTCCGCGCATCGAGGCGGGCATTCGTCTGGTCCCACCAGCGAATTGCGTGCTTTCCATCGGGCGATACCGAATCTTGTCGGCGAGCACAGACCTGCTTCGCCTGACCAACGTGCTTCTGGTGCGTCGAAACAACGGCATCATCACCGTGTTGCGCGCATCCATCGAGAAGAAGTCGGGGCTTCTGGTGCCGGAGCGCGAGAGCGACGAGCACCTGGCCATGGCGCTCATCGATATCGCGGAGCCGGAATGCCCGCAGGTGCGTTTCGATGTGCCCGACGCTCGTCTCATCGGACGCTTCTCGACCGATGTTTTCGGGTCGCACACCGAGCAGTTGGTGGCAGATTTCGAAGCGAACGGCGAGTCGGTGACGGCTTATCGTTCGAGTCGGAAGTATCACTGGTTTGGTGAAGAACTGCCACACGACGAATGGCGCATCGGCTTCGACGGTGTCGAGCCGGTGTGTGAGGTTACGTCCTCGAACTAGGAGACTCGCCAATGAGAATCAAGCTGCAGAACGTGCGTGGTTATATGTGGGAGCTCGAGTTCTCGCAGCTCAGCGGTGAGGAAAACTTGCCTCGCGACTACCATGCGCTCGGAGCCATCGGCACCGAGCGCGGTCGCGTGAGCACCGTCGTCAGGGAGGAGGCAGAGGCGGTCTTCGGCCGTTTCCACCTCTTCATGCAGTCGAGCGGTCGGGGCACCTGCGCTTGGGAGTTTCTGGGCGAAGGCGACGAGAACCTCATTCTCGAAGCCAGCCAGCGCATCGCCGCTCGACTGGGCGTCGAACTCGAACTTTGACTGAAGGGCGCGCCGACCACCGTGCGCCTGAATGCTTATCCGTTTTCACCAGAGGAGCTCGAAATGCTCAACCAGCATACGTTCGATCAGACGGCCGTTTCCCCCGTGCACTGCTCCGACGACGACGGACTGCAAGCCTGGCTCGACCGCATGAGTTACGAGACCACGCTCGGTTCATTCGGCGCCGAGCAAGATGAGTACTGGAACTTCAAGGATCTCGCCGACGGAGCGGATGCCGCGGATATCGAGGGAAAGATCAGCGACAACCTCAAGTTCATGGCCGAGCATGACAAACTGGTCACACCCGACGCGGAGCCGATGGGGCACACCCACGACCAGACCTACCGCGAGACGTATCGTCGACTTCGTCGTGAGCGTTTGGCGAATGGTGGCGTCCTGCCGACCGACCCCGACCAGCGCCACCGCGGTCACCACAACTTCGGCGGACCGCTGACGGACCGCGAGGTCGCTCTCCGCGTCGCGGCGTTGGGAGCCTCGCGCGCGCACTGACGGGGCAGCCCCCTGACGGTTCGGGTCGCCGGCCCCTGCGCGGGACTGCGAGCCGCATGGCGGTTACTCAAGGTGATGAACGGAAAAGTTTTCCGTTCATCGCCTTTTTGTGCTCGGCTTAGTATGGCATATAGTAAAAGCGGCCACATGGCAAGGCGGCCACTGGTGTCCTTGAAAACGTGCATGTCAAGCCAGCGCAGCTCGCCTATACAAAAAAAATCAGATCACAGTCATTCCCGAGCTTTCTCGCAAAAAGTTTATGTGGTGTTTCTTGTTTTAGCTCTCCGGTCTCCCGTAGGTACATAGCACTTCTTTTCACTCACCTGTTACCAGGTACCTAGCACTTCCGACTGCAACCTGCCCGCCCCTGAAATTATCGTCCACGCGTTTAGCGTGACCGGTGCGTGGCTTTGATCTGTCGGACAACTCGCCCGCATTGCGAAAGCAATTGCGTTTTCTATATCGCGCTTTGCCGTACGGCAAAGTCTTTTTCGGGAGGTCGAAGTGGCTACTTCAACCCCGGAGCGATCGGCCCTCCTGCGTGCACTCGGACTGTTGAAACCGGCATGGAAGACGGCGGCTTGGGCAATCGGCCTGAGTCTCATCGTCGCCCTCGCTACTTCAGTCGAGCCGATGGTGCAGAAGGTAATCATCGACTCTTTGACAGGCAAGGTGGTGTCCTGGGGAATTACCCTCGACAAGCACCAGCTCATTCTAATCGTCGTCGGCATCATGGCTGGTCTGACGATTTTCCGGGGCGGTTCCGGCATCCAGTCGTCCATTCTCACTGGTCGGCTAAAGATTCTGTGCAATCGCTACCTGGTCGACCAAGCTGTTTGGACCATCTTCAATCAATCACTCGCTTATCATCGCAACGCGCGAACGGGCGAGGTGATGAGCAAGTTGGAAGGTGGTGTCAATGGCTTTAGCACAGCGTTCTCCGACATCATGATCAACCTGGTGCCCAACGTGCTGCAGCTAGTTTGCACGCTGATCTTTATGGTGATCATGGACGTTCGGCTGACGCTGATTGTAATTGTCTGTGTTCCACTTGCGGCAAGCATCAGCATGATTTCCGGCAAGCTGGCAGCTGCTCGAGAGAAACTGATCATCCAGGGACACGCTGATAACAGCGCTCGCTTTCAGGAGGTTCTCTCTCTAGCTAAGACGGTGAAGGCGTTCGGTCGCGAGCGGTCCGAGCATGACTCGTTCATGAACCGCTACAACGGCGTCGGTGCCGTCATGATGCATGGCTTCGTTGTGGATGCCTGGTTGGCATTCTGCAAGAACCGGATTATGGACGTCGCGCGACTGGTGGTCTTGTGCTACGGCGCATATCTCACGCTGAACGGTGACATCACGGTCGGCGTGCTGGTGGCATTCCTCGGCTATGCGGGCGCAATCTTCGGCCCGATGCTCGGCTTGATGAACGCTTCCGAAACGATGCGCAAGGCGAAGGTGTACTGCGAGTCCGTCTTCGACATCATCGATACGCCGGCGGCCGTCGTTGATCGACCCGAAGCCAAGGAAATCGCCGATGTTCGCGGACACATCGTCTTCGATGAAGTCTGCTTCGGGTATATCGACGACCGTTTGATTCTGCAAAACATCAATGTCGAGTTCAAGCCCGGCACCATGAATGCACTGGTCGGCGGTAGCGGCTCCGGAAAGACGACGCTGATCGATATGATTCTGCGGTTCTTCGATCCGAAGTGCGGTCGCATTTTTCTGGATGGCACCGATTTGCGTGACATCAAGCAGGAAAGCCTACGCTCTCACATCGGCATGGTGCTTCAAGACACCAGCCTGTTCAACGGTACCATTGCGGAAAATATCGCGTACTCGCGACCGGATGCGACACAAGACGAGATTGAAGCTGCTGCGACCTCGGCGGCGGCGCATCTGTTTGTCCTGCGTAAACCGGACCGCTATCAGACGATGGTTGGTGAGCACGGTGCCAATCTGTCCGCCGGCGAACGCCAGCGTATTGCCATTGCCCGTGCCATGCTGAAGAATCCGCAAATCTACATCTTCGACGAGCCGTCCGCCAACTTGGACGCCGAGTCGGAAGAGTTGGTGAGCAACGTAATCGAGGAGCTGGCGAAAACGAAGACCGTGATCGTCATCGCGCACCGACTCTCGACCGTCCGACACGCCGATCGCATTCTTGTCCTCGACAGCGGACAGGTTTGCGAGCAGGGCACGCACGAAGAACTGATCGCAAAGAAGGGGCAGTACTACAAGCTGCTCACGACGCAAGGTTCCGGCGGTATCTGCGGACCCTGCGAAGCGAAGTAATCCTTTCTCGAGAGCGGTGGACGAATTTTCGTTCACCGCCCTCGACAATTTTTTTCCTTAATCATGAACTGTCTACTATACGAGAAGGTAGATACGTCAAAAAATTGAAGGACTGGTTGGCACACGTGCCAACCAGCCTGAGGACGTCAGACTGGTGAACGCGGCCCAGCGTGCAGCGAGTTCGGCAATGCTGGTCGGGGGAGTCATCGAGAGGGTGTGTGTCATACGAGTCCTCGCAAAGTTGAATGAAGCCATTCGTTCAGCTACGAAAGCCAGCCCACAGCAGTGCAATGCTATCGGAGAAGTGACAAAGTAGGAAACGGAGACTGCTGTAGGTTGCTGGATGTCCGGATGCGCGGGAATGGGATCATCCTCGAGGTTGCGCGATCCAAGTAACGACTTGGGTTAGGTCAACTCCTTTGCGCGGAGTTGCTCTGGCTAGCTCCATCTGGTAGGTCACCACTCGCGTGGACTGGCTGGGGCACTTGTACAGCTAGCCTGGATTCGACTGGCTCGTGTTATCAATCCGCGCGTTTTGATTACACCGCCGACTCAATCTTGCCGTTTTGGAAAAAATTTTTTCTTGACGTGGTGTTCGTTTCACCTGCTTTGTAATTTTTTCCGTCGTTTCTATCTCTTCCCAAGCGCGGGTTCTACGTTTACAATCGCTGAAAAAATCGAAGCTGGCTTTTAAGCCAGGAAAAAAGGGCATTTGGGCTGGCTTTAAAGCCAGGATAAGCGCTGAAAAAATCGGAGCTGGCTTTTAAGCCAGGAAAAAAAGGCATTTGAGCTGGCTTTAAAGCCAGGAAGAAAATCTACGAATTTCTGTCAGCTACTTCGGAGGTAGATGTATGCACGACGACGTCGATAAAGATGTGTACGATGACAACACTTTCTATCCGAAATTAATTCAAGACCTGGAATCTGCTCGGGGCTTGGTCCTCATTCAGAGTCCCTATCTTGCCATCAATCGGATTGAACGTTTGCGCGAGCCGATGGTGAAGTTGATTCGGCGCGGCGTACGAGTTTGTACTTTTGTCCGTCTGCCGGATAATTGGAACAGTCCGAATATTCAAGCGCAAGAAGAAATGGCGCGAATTCGCGGAGATGCAAGGGTACTTCAAGACATGGGCGTGCACGTAAATCTGCGACCTCACAAACACGAGAAGGTTCTGACCATTGACGATCATTTGCTCTACGATGGCAGCCTCAACACGTTCAGTCAAAACAGGAGCAGTGAGCGCATGACTCGCTTTCCGGTCAGATATAAGGCCATTGCGGCGATCAAGAGTCTTGAACTCTACAGATGTGATCAATGCACGGCACAACGTCCTTTGACAGCGTTTCACGATGACGACGAGTTATTGCAGCAATACATAGGCAGGCAGGTGTGTAAACAGCGAAAGTTACTTTCTTTGAGCCAGTGCTTGCTTGGGAAGATAGCTGGCGTGCCCGAGAAAACCATCGTCGAGCTGGAAAAAGGAACGCGCAATATTGAGGTAAAAACTTTGATTCGGGTCTGCCGCGTCCTCGGTCTCGAATTGATGCTCGCAGATTGGTTTTTGACACCGGTCATTCAACGATTCATCGATAAACCTTTAAAGCACTAAAGGAAATAGTAAACTGCCTATTTGGAGAAAAATGGAAAAAAAGAGCGGAGCGAGGCACAAGGCCTCGCCCGCGCTCTCATGCGTGCATTAGGACGTTGCGTGCGTCGCGATAAACGGCGGGCTTTCGCCCGCCGCTACCACGAGTTGCAGAATTGCCGGCTATTAGTCCGTCCAGCCGTGGCGCTCGCTGACTTGGTTGATCAGGTTGCGCAGCAGGCAGGCGGTGGTGCCGGGTCCGACGCCGCCGGGCACCGGCGTGATTGCGCCGGCGACTTCGCGCATCTCCTCGAAGTTCAGGTCGCCGACGACGCGATCGCCCTCGCGGATGATCCCGCAGTCAACGATGACGCAACCCGGCTTCACGTCGCCCGGACGCAGGATGCCCCGCTTGCCCGTGGCGGTGATGATGGCGTCAGCCTGCCTGGTGATTGCCACCAGCCTTTCGCGAGGGAAATGATGGTTGGTCACGAAGGTCGAAGCGCCATCGATTCGATTGAGCATCGCTTCGACGGGGCTGCCTATCACCGGGCCGTTGTTGAGAATCGCGATCAGGTTGCCGGCAACCTTCTCGCGACCGCCGAAGCCGAGGTGGATCATCGCCCGCGCGGACATGGCCGTGCAGGGCGCGTTCACCTCGATGCCGGGGGCGGCCGTATAGAGATCGCCCATCCGGCTCTTGTCGATCATTTCAGGGTCTTTCCACTTCGACAGCCCTTCGCGCACCGCCTTGTCGACGGCCGCATCGCGGATCGTTTGCACGAGGACGCCCGCGATGTCGGGGTTGTTGTTGTAGATGAACAGGCGCTCGCGCAACTCCTTCGCCGTCGGATGCTCATCGAGCTCGATTTCCTCGATGATGACGCCGATGTTCACGGCGGCATTCTGGATCTGGACGCGATAGCTGCGGTCGTCCGGCTTGTCGCCCGCATGCACGATCAACATCTTCGGGAAGATGCCCTTCTCGAGCAGACGACGGGACTTCACCGCCACTTTCTGCAGCATCTCGTGCGCGTAGTTGTTGCCGCAGATGATCTTGCTGTCGTGTGGGCGGTGGCAGCCGAGGTCGAACCCCTCCTCCCACTTGCCGGCCGAGATGTTGTTCAGCGGGCGATTGATGACGCGCACCCAGTAGTCGATGCGCGGATTGTAGCCCTGCTCCTGCAGGTGGTTCCACAGCAGGCGCGCGCCGCCGATGAGCCACTCGGGCTTGAGGACGGTCGGTGCATCGGTGCTGTCGGCGGGGCGAACATAGTGTACGCCGGGTCGCAGCTCCCCGATCACGGGCGCGCAGCAGTGCTTCGCCTTCTCGAGTTCGAGCAGTCCCTTGCGGAACATGAAATCCTCGACGATCGCATCCCAATTCACGGTGTCGGTGACGGGCGTAGCGTTACGATTTGCCATTGCATTTCTCCTCTGTTGCAGAACGAGCTCAGTGCTCGCTGCAAAAGTGGTTAGCGTTAGGACTTGCACAAATGCGTTCGTCGACGCGAAACTGGATCAGTCCGAACCAGATGCCTGGCTGCGTTGAATGCGGGACTGATTGTTGGGTTTAGATCTTGGGAAACGTTTCGCGTTGATTGACGGAAAACTAAGTGCGTTTTCAGATTAGATAATTCGATGTATAAGGAGCAAATATAATCTTCTTGCGAAAACATTTCGCGAAACCAAACTGCAATGCGTGTTTCGCGTTTTGATCTACCGAGGAGATCTCGTCTTCACGGGGATTTTTCCCATACGGCTGATTTGATGTTGCACACTCGCGCAGTTGTGCACGTGGCCCCTTCCGATTCGATGCAATTCAGGTGGTCGCCGTTCGGCGGCATGCCACCGCAGGCGTACTTTTCAGACCGATGCCACCATGCGCTATTTGTTTCAGCGCGTATTAGTACGTAGTAGATCACAGATCATTTCGTTTTCAAACCGATCAATCATGCAGTCGTTTATTGTCATCTAAATCACTTTAAGCGTAAGTCTAGATATCGTTCTAAAACAAAACTATCTCATCCCGCACACGCACCGCAGCACTGACTTCAACCACTCATGCTTTTCCATCGGCGCCTTTCGCGCTCGGTGGTGGCACGCGTGCAGGGACGAACGAACGGTTAACCACGACATCCACATGGAGAGACAAATGCTGGCACTGACCAACATGAAGCCGTTTCGCGACCGGGCGGGTCCGTATGTAGACACGTTCCTGTTCATCCTGTCGGCAACCTGGGTTGCGTTATTCGTAATCGACTGGATTCTCCCGGACAAGAACTTTGCTCTTCCTTTCACGCCGATATCCTGGCAGGACTTGCTGTCAATCAGTCGCATAGCAACATGGGTTGCCTTCGTGACGGTGTGGCTGATCCTGGGCTTCACTTCGCACCGGGCGATCTTCTGGCGGCACACGGGTGACCGTCGGCACTATTACCTGCTCACCAATGACCCCAATAAGCAGTCTTACCTGCGAAAGTGGTGGTTGGAAGCAGTCGTTTGTGTGACTTGGACGCCCTTCCTGCTGATTGCGCCACAGCTTGAACACGCGGCTCTTTTCCAGGCGATGCTGTCGATCGGCGGCGTTGCTCATGTGGCGAGGGTGTCCGGATTTGTGCAGCGGAAATTGACTTCGCATCCGCTCATCACCGCCTGCGCTTCGACAATTACGCTGTTGAGCTTCTGGTCGGTGCTGCTCATGCTCGTCGAGCCGGACAAATACACCAATTTCCACGAGGCGGCACGCAGCCTTCTCAGGGACGGGCTCACAGTCGGCGGCGACATCCATCCTGATTCGGAAGTCGGCAAGGACTTGAACACGCTGTGGATTGTCACTGCGACGGGAGTTCTCGCGGTCTTCTTCGCTCTCGTCAGAGAGTTTGTGCAGTACGTTTGCTTCAGGCATGGCGACCCGGTCAAGAAAATCATCGAGATGCTCGAAAGGTTGCTCGACAAAAGGGAGTCCGATCACAAGCTCCTGCGCGAGAAGATATCGCGGCTTGAAGCAATGGTCGAAACGCTGTTGGCAAAAGAGGGACTGCCCTTGCCACCGAGCGACCCCGCCGGTTAATCCGTCAGCGGATTCGCCTGCATTGTCTCTCGTGGTTAACTTGGAGCCGAGTGGATGATGGCGGCATCGGCCGCCTTCACTCGGCTTCCTTTTTGCGTCGGTCGATACTATAACAAATAGCAGAAACGCGCCGAAGAACAGAAAACACGATCGAGCTGCAACAAAGAACACCGCTCGGAGTGACTCTCATGTGAGTTGCGCTCCGAGCGGATTTTATCTTGATTCATGCCGCTCTATCCTCGGGTCACAAGGTCGTCCTCGTTGGGATATTCCTTCCAGCCCGCCTCGCGGTAGCGGGGCAGCAGAGTATTCGCGGCCAGCCGTCCCGTCGCGTCCGTGACTTTCAGATCCTCATAGCGCCCGCCGATCATCTCGGCTGCCGGCGTGTAGACGGCGCAGGAAGGTCCTCCGTCCGATGTTCGCATCAGGGTAATCGACCACTCGGCGAGCCGAACCGTTTCGCCGCTCTGCAGTACAGCATGTTCGACCGGTACCCAAACCGAGCGCGCACCACGCATGCGGTGCACGCACCAACAGTGCTTGCGCACCCCAGCTAAAAGCATAGTTAACCCCTTTCACTCCGATGCAAATGACCGGTCGCGGCGGCCTGTGCCACCACGACCGTCAACTGCTGTTCACATTTTTTCGACCGGCTGGATGCCCAGCAAGTCGAAGCCAACTTTCAGCGTCCGAGCGGTGACGTCGCAGAGTTTCAACCGCGATGTCCGCTGCGTTTCCTCGGCGTCGAGCACCGGATGTTCGTGGTAAAACCGATTGAACCGTTGCGCAAGCTCAAAGAGATACTCGCACAACTTGCTCGGCATCAGTTGTTGCACGGCAAGCTCCAGCACATCGTTGAACCGAAGCAGGTGCTTAGCCAGCTCGATTTCCAGAGGTTCGGATAGCACAATCTCAGACTGGGACAACTCGTCCGCGCCGATGCCGCCCTCCCGAAAGATACTTTTCACCCGGGTGTAGGAGTACATCATGAACGGTGCCGTGTTGCCCTGCAGCGACAGCATTTTGCTGAGCTCGAACTTGTAGTCGGTAGTGCGCTCCAGCCGCAGATCGTTGTACTTCACCGCGCCGATGCCGATTGCCCGGGCAGTGGATTCAATCCATTCCGCGGATTCGGTTTGACGCTTCTCAGCAAGCCGTGCCACCAGTTGCTCGTGCGCATGTGCCACCGCCTCGTCGAGGAGATCTTGCAACCGCACTGTTTCACCCGACCGCGTCTTCAACTTCTTGCCGTCAGGTCCGCAAACCAGACCAAACGGAACGTGTTGAACGCTTACGTCATCGGGAATCCAACCGGCCTTCCGCGCAGCCTGTGCCACCATGTTGAGGTGTATCGACTGTCCGGCATCCACGACGTAGATGACGTCATCGGCACCGTCGGTTTGCACCCGGTGCCGCAGCGCCGCCAGGTCCGTCGTGGCATAGTTGTACCCGCCATCATGCTTCTGCACGATGAGCGGCAACGGCTGCCCTTCCCGGTTGGCGAATCCGTCGATGAAGACGCAGATGGCGCCTTCGCTCTCGACGGCAATTTCGAGCGCGACCAGGTCATGCACCACGCCGGCTAACTGCGGGTTGTAAAACGACTCGCCTTGTTCGATCAGGTTGTGCACGTCAAGCTGATCGTATATGTGCTGGAACGCCACCCGCGACATGTCGCAAAGCAATTGCCAGCCGAGCAGACTATCCGCATCGCCCGACTGAAGCTTCACGACTTCCTGCCGTGCCGCCGTCTGGAAGGCCTCGTCCTCGTCGAAGTGTTTCTTCGCCTGCTTGTAAAAGGCGACGATGTCTCCGAGATCGAGACTGCCGGATTCGGTGAGCGCCTGCGGATGCTTCTGCTTCAGCTCGGCAATCAACATGCCGAATTGAGTTCCCCAGTCGCCGACGTGGTTGATCTTCATCACGTCATGGCCAAGAAACGAGAGCAACCGCCCCAGCGAATCGCCGATGTTCGTCGACCGCAGATGGCCGACGTGCATCTCTTTGGCGATGTTGGGGCTGGACATGTCGATGATGATTTTCCGCCGCGGTTCAGCAACCGCTACGGACAGCCGTTCGTCGGCGTGAACTTCCGACACGGACTTCTGCAACCAGGACGTCTTCAACTTGAAGTTGATGAAGCCGGGTCCAGCGACGGTCGGTTGTTCGCAGACGTCGTCGGCAGTAAGCTGCGCGACGATCTTTTCGGCGATTTGCCGCGGTTGAACAGCGGGCTTCCGCCCGCCGCTACAAAGCTCAGGCAACTTCGACAGCAGCAACGCCACGTTGCTTTGCAGGTCGCCAAAAGTCGGGTTTGCCGTATGGGTGATTTGCGGATTGCTATCCACGCCGAACGCCCTGACGATAGCATCGCTCAGGCGCGCGCGCAGATGATCCATCGCAAACCGCATGGGTCCTTGATTGTTCATCTTGATGCTATTCATCGGGGTTCTCCTTCATTTCGTGTAAGGTCGGCGCAACGCGCCGCCTGGAGCGGGCTGACGCCAGCCGTTAGAGATCGATTGGCGCGTAACCGCGCAACTGCCAGTAGCCTTCGCCATAGTTGAACAGAAGCTGTTCGCCTCGGGCGATGTCGCGCATGGTGGCAAAGCCGACGTGCATAACGCCGTCGACTGCGACATGTACGGGATGGCAGTTGGCGTGCTGCACGGAGTGGTTGATAAACCGCGTCTCGTTCCCTTGCTCGGAGGCATCAATGCACCCGAGCGGAAACCAGTAGCTGAAAAGATAAGCATTGTCGCGGTCTTCGTCGTAGCGATCTTTTCGCAGCAGCCCGGCGTACTCTGCGATGAAAGTACCCGGCTCCATGTCTGCGCCGGCGAAAAGTCCGTGTCCGATCGTGTCGCTGATTTTCGCCAGGTACACGTCCGCGATGTGCGCCGCTCGAATGTCATCGGCGAACAACCAACACAGACTCAAGCGGTCGAACTTGTCGCTCTCGCCGCGTACCAGCGTGCGCGCAAGCGCACGTTGTATCACGGGGCGCCTCTCGTCGGACGGCATCTGTCGCGGACGAGGTTCACCGGGCGGCGTCGGCTTGAACCCGGGCGCATAGACAAGCTGCCGGGTGTATGTCACGCCAAACTGCGTGCGGAATTCTTCCGGCGACAGAGGCACCAGCCTGCCGTCGTCGGTTTGCACCTTGATACAGGCTGTCATGGTTGTCCTCTACGAGATTTCCGGGGTGGTGCCTTCCTGGCTAGCCGTTGGTTTGCTCGCCATTGCGTTTGCCCGACGGTCTGTAACTCACGGCATCGGGGTCGATGCGAACCACTGTTCCATCCACGAGCCTGCCGTAATTGCAGGCGCTCGGATCACCAGCAAACCAACCGGCAGCTTCCATCTTGCTATGCAGCTCGTCCATGTCTTGCCGGCTGATGTTGCCCGTGTCCGCAAATTCATAGAAAGCCGCTTGCCAATTTCTTTTGTGCACCATGTCGAATGGTTGAAGCAAGTACGGGCAACGCGGCAGAGATTGACACGGACCAACCACAATCACGATGTTGTTCGGCGTCAGCCACGCCAAACGATTGCTGCCAATTCCGATTGGAATGGAATCGGTTGGTACACAGCCGAGCACCGAGTGGAAGTCTTCATCAATGTCCAGATCAGCATTGAGCCAATGTGGCCAATGATTGGGTAGAAGCTTGAAACCCGGGCGCCCGCAGAAGATTTGCAGAGGGCGGACGGTCTGCGCCATTTGCCAGATATCGCTTTGCGGCTGGAATACCAAATAGAAGGCCCCCGACCAATGACGATACTTGTATCGGGTTGTTGTTCCAGCCTCGCTTGTCAGTTCAGCGTAACCGTAGGGGGACAGGCGAAGCTCGCCTGTCCCTGGTTGAACCAGGGTAACATCGAGCGCATGTAAATTCATGCCTGCCTCCTGTGTGAACAGCCGTCGTCTGCGCAGCCTAGTTTTCCGGCGGATATGAATCAGACAGAAGCGCTTCGGCCTGCGGTGCGTAGCCGGATGAGTCGGCGTCTGCGACGAGCAGGATAAAGCCGTGCGTGCCGTCGGCGAATGTTGCGCCGACAGCAGCCAGCGTGTAGTTGCCCATGTGCTGCTTTGCTCCAGGCAGGCCCCCGGCCAAGACTTTGAACGGGTTGAGACCGTCAAGCTCTTCTGCGTTGATGCGCATAGCTCGATATGGCGTTCCCACCAGAGTGATGGGAAACGGTTCCCAACTCGCACCAATTTCCGATTGATGCGACCGCAATGCATCACGCACATCGGGCTTGAGACAACCGACGTGAATGTGTAGCTGATCCTGAGAGCGGTTGCCTTGCGGATTGACTGCTAAGGCGATCTCGTCGCGAGGCAAACTTTGTCCCACTCTCTTCTCGAGAACGCTGCGCGACTGCCACGCGTAAGCGAAGTAGTTCGGCGCGTCTGCGTTCATGAGGGCATCGCTCTCAATGCCGGAAATCCGTTGTGTAGGAACGACCAGGAAGCGCGAATAACCCCTGATGTCCCGCAGCACTGCATATCCGTTTTGCTTTCCCTTACTGATATCGACCAACGTGCAGGGAGGGCTGACGCCCAACCAGTGTTTAGCCGGTACGCAGACGTAATGCACGGCGCCCCAGAGTGCGTGCGGACCTGTCCGCCGCACGAGCTGCTGCAGTGAACCGCCTGAGTGAACGTAGATGGACAGTCCGATCGCGGAAAGTAAGCCGACCAAGACCGCCGCGGAGATGCTGCCAACGAGCACCTTCGCCAAAGTCGATTCGATCCCCATTGGAGACTCCATCAGTTAGCGAAAAACAGCGGGCTAACGCCCGCCGTTACGGTGGGAGATGGTGCCGGCGGGCTTTAGCCCGCTCTACGCCGTCTCCCAGGTGGTGCCTTCCTTGCCGTCCATGACCTTGATCCCCATGGCTTTCAGACCATCGCGAATCAGATCGGACATGGCGAAGTCTCCGGTTTGCTGCCCAAGTTGCCGCGCGTGTTGGCGCAGCTGCAGCAACAGTTCAATCGCGTCGATCGACTGCTTGGAGGAAACAAGGTGGCTGGTATCGTTCAACTGCAAGCCGAGCACGACGGCGAACCGTCGCAAAATGCTCGCCTGCATCGAACGCTCCGCGTCGCCTTTGGATTTCAAAACGACGTCCGCGACGCTATGCAGCATCGCCACCGCTTTGGCGGTGTTGAAATCGTCGTCCATGGCCGCCTTGAAACGAGCATGCGCTTGTTCCAAAACCGAGGGCTCGATTTCCGCCTCCGACGCAAAACGCACCGCCCGCTCCAACCGCTTCAGCGCAACACGCGCGGCGTCGAGGCCGGCGGCGGTGAAATCGATTGGGCTGCGGTAATGCGTTTGCAGAAGGTACAGACGAATGGTGTCGCCATCGTACTGCCTGAGCAGGTCCTGAATTGTTTTGAAGTTGTTCAGCGACTTGCCCATCTTCTGCGCGTCGACCTGCACGAAGCTGTTGTGCAGCCAGTACTTCGCCAGCGGGTGGTGGTGCAGCGATTCGGACTGCGCAATCTCGTTCTCGTGGTGTGGGAAGATCAGGTCTTCGCCGCCCGCGTGAATGTCAATCGTTTCTCCGAGGACGTGCTTGATCATCGCGGAGCACTCGATGTGCCAGCCGGGACGACCACGACCCCACGGGCTTTCCCAGCCGAACTCCTGCGCGCCGATGCCTTTCCACAAGGCGAAATCGGCGTGGTGGCGTTTGCGCGCCTTGAGCTCTTCCTGGTCACGCACCTGCGAGCGATCGCCTGTACGCTGCTCCTCGATGCTTTGTTTCTTCAACTGCCCGCGTCCTTGGAAGGACAGCAGGTCGAAGTAAACATCGCCCTCGGACGCATAGGCATGACCATGCTCGATGAGTTGCTCGATGAACGAGATCATGCCGCCGATATGCTCGGTGGCACGTGGCTCGAAATCGGGCGGCGCCACGTTGAGCGCACGCATGTCGGCCCAGAACTGGAAGATGTTCTCTCGCGCGAGCTGCTCGGGAGAAATGCCGAGCGCCGCGGCGCGATTGATGATCTTGTCGTCGACGTCCGTGATGTTCCGAACGTATGTGACGTCGTAACCGATGAAGCGCAGATAGCGCTGCACGACATCCCACACTACGGCCATGCGAGCATGGCCGAGGTGGGAAAGATCGTAGACGGTGGGTCCGCATGCATACATGCGAACCGTCCGCCGCTCGAGCGGGACAAAGAGTTCTTTCGTTCCCGTAAGAGTGTTGAAGACTCGCAATTTAGACATGCAGAACTCCATTCGTTGGTTGTGTTGCAAGGGCGACGCTCGGCGTCGCCCTTGCGGTTACGGCAGAAGCTTCGTCACCAGCGATGATGCGTGCTTCTGCACGAAGTTGTGCACGGCGCCCCAGAAGGGGGACTCCCAGTGCAGCTTGGTCGGCAGGTCGAGAAGGTTCTTCTCGGTGAAAGCACAGTCCCGGTAGTTCATCTCCTTCACGATGCCGACATCGTGGCCGATATAGCAGGCCGATTTCTCGACTGCCACCAGACGGGTAACCTGCTCCGGCGACAGCAGTTTCGCCTGCTGTGCCGCACGGGTCTCGGAGAATTTCGCCGCCGCGCCGATCGAATTCACGGCCGCATCCGTGGCAGCGTGCCCGATGCCGGCGGTGTCCTCGACGTTACGCAGAACCGCGATGCCCATCGACATTTCGCGCTCCCGACGATCGAGGTCGGCAAGCCTGACGGCCGCTTCCTGATTCGCCTGCAGCTTCTCGCGGATGGTGACCGCGTGATACTCGCGCGCGAAGTCGAACTCCGGCTTGTCCTGGGTGAGGAACTGTTGCGCCGCATCGGCAGCGCGGTAGCGATATTCGACGGTGACGAAGCACACGCCGAACACCAGCAGCAGCGGAATCACGCTGCCGAAGAGGCTGCCGAACAAAACGCCGAGTGTGCGTTTGAACTCGCGCGTGCGCCAGGCAAAGACACTGGTGAACAGCAGCGAGAGTCCCAGCGCAATCGCGCCGGCCCAGACGATCGCCTCGGGATCCGGGTCGAAGAACATGCCGCTCATGTGCATGTAGTTGCGCCCGGCGTAGAGGCCGCCGATACCAGCGAGCAAGAGCACGTTCATCAGCCAGAACGACCTGGAGAACGCACGCTTGCGCTTCGGCGTGGCGGCCGGAGTGCCGGTGGCTCCGCCCGATGCATTAACCGGCGCGCCCGTGGCGCTGGTTGTCGTGGTGCCGGAATTCGCGTTGCCCGTGTTTGCATTACCGGTATTGCCGGCAGTGGCATTGGGCGGCGGCGGATTGGCGCTAGCAGGCGCGGGAGGGGCAGCCACCGGAGCAACGGTTGTCGTACCAGCCCCTGCGTTTGGCGTTCCCGCAGAGCCATTTTGATCAGACATCATCGTTTCCTTAAGCAGTTGGTTGTGGGGTAAGGAGGCGGAAAGCAATTCCGCGCTCCTTGCGGCTCACTACTCGTGAGCAAGATCGCCTGCCAGCGACGCGTCGGCCGCCAGCTCGCGCTTGTATTCGTCGACGGTGAGCGTGCGTGCGCTCTTAGTTATGCCGTCAACCCAGTACACCTTGTGGTGTTTGACGAGCAAAGTCGGACGATGTCCAACAGTGATCACCGTTGTCTTGCGCTCGATGAGCAAGTCGTACATCAGCGACTGGCTGGCCTCGTCGAGCGAGCTTGTCGCTTCATCGAGGAAAACCACGTCCGGATTGCGCAAGAACAACCGGAAGAAGCCCACCGATTGCTGCTGTCCACCCGAAAGGATGTCCTGCCATTTTGCTTCCACATCGAGCAACGACATATCGATGATGCCGTCGCGCTCGATGATATCGGTGAGCTTGAGCTTCTTCAACAGCTCGAGCAGCTCGTCGTCGGATACCTCGCGGTCCAACCCAGGATAAAGCAGCACTTCGCGCAAGGTTCCCTCGAAGATGTAGTTGTTCTGGGGAACGAACACGATGCGCTTTCTATGGGGCAGGAAGATCTCGCCGGTTGGCGAAACCCAGAGACCGAACACCGTCCGGAAGAGCGAACTCTTTCCGCAGCCGCGGCGGCCGACGATCTGCACGCGCTCACCCGGCTCGACGGTCAGGTTGGCGTTGGTGATGAGCACCTTATTGATATCGGGCACCACAACGGTGGCATCGCGAATCTCAACGCGCGGCTCATCAATCTCGTGCACGTTTGCCGGCGGCTTGACGTTCTCATAACGGCGCAGCTCGGTGTCCAAGTCGTACAAACGGTTGACGTCGGCTGCCAGATCGGCCAGAACCTTGAAGCTGCTAATCAAAAGCGACAGCGAGCCCATCACGATGCCGAACGCCTGGCTGGCGGAGGGCACGGCGCCGACTTCCAGCGCGCCGGCTGTGACCAGAGGACCAATGATCCAGAATGGCAGCAGCTGGTTGACGTACTCGTACGATTTCGTCACGCCGGTGAGAATGACGTTTCGACGAATCGTGGATTTGGTGTTGTTGATCACCGCGCCGAACTTGTTCTCCAGGCGTTTAATTTCCTGCTTCTCGCCTTGATACATGGCGATCGAGAGCGTGTTCAGCTTGATGGCGACGAGCAGGGTTCGCAAGTTGCCTTCGACGAAGCGCTGCACGAAGTTCAACCCGACCAGGCGCAACCCGAGAGAGCGGGTGAACAAGGTTCCGAACGTGGCGTAGCCCAGTCCGGCGGCGACCAGCCAGGGGTTGTAGCTCCACATGATGGGCAGGAACGAAATCAGGCTCAGAATCGCCGCCATGACAGCCGCGCTGAACGCGATTGTGCCCGCGGTGACGTGATCGACGTCGACTGCAATTCGCTCGTCGGGGTTGTCGATTTTCTTTGAGTCGTTCATGTGGAAGAACGCCCAGTTGGCGAGCCACCGGCGGATGAACGACATGGTGGTGAAGATGCGCCACTTGAGGGCGAACGTTTCGTTGGCGAAATCCTGGATGATCCTTACCGGCAACGCGAAGACGAACAGCCCGACCGCGTACCAGAAGAACCCCATCATCAAGGTCTCATTTCTCGATGCCAGCCCGTTGTACATGCCTTTGACGGCGCCGTTCAACTTCACGTTGAGGAAGGTGAGCCCGATCAGGAAGCCGAGGATTAGCGCGGTGTAAGCCCACGCAGTCACACGCGATTCCTTCGAGACGTAGAACGGTTTGGCGAGCTGGTACCATCGCTTCAGGAAATCGAAGCCAAGCTTCGACTGCTCCTGGACGGAAGGTCCGTTAGCAGCGGGATGCACATGCTTTTGCATGGCGTATTCCTTTACAGAGTTGTATCTCAGTTTCTATTGGCGGGCGCAAGCCCACACATGAACTTCTACCGGCGGGCCGTAGTCCGCTGGCTTTTGCTCTAAGAGCATTTCTTGGTGGTTATTCGCGGGTTTCTTTTTGCTTGATACGCGCGACGAAAAAGAAGTGATTAGATCTCGAGTCTGCACAAGTCAAGAAGGCGAGGATAGTAGCTGTTACAGCCTCTTTACAAGAGTTCTGTACTGCAACTGTGCTGGATCTCTATCTACTTGGGGCGAAACCGCTAATCAACACGTTAGCTGGCCGAGCTCTCGCGAGGCAGTCAAGATGGCGCTTTTGGTGAGATCCGTTTCAGGGGCGATCGCTGCGCCGGTTGATGAACGCGCTATCATCACTGCTCGTTCGCCAAGTGGCCACATGTGGACGGCTGCATCATGCCACCACATATGGTTGCTCTCAATTGTGATCAAGGCGTGTCTGCTTAGTTCGCGCTAACCACTACTGCCAACTGTCTGCGTTTTTAAATTTCGTTGATGCATTTGTATTTGCCGGTGCTTACTCGCTAGAGTGATTTCACAATCTCGTTTCTCCGCATCGGTTTTTGTACAACCCTCAAACCTGAGCTACATGTGCTGGTCATTCAATCCTTTCGGACAGAAGACTGTCGCATTCTCGGCCGCGGAGTGTTTATCAACGAACATATGGAGCAATCGCTATGTTCTCCTGGTTGAAGCAACACGTCTTTCACGTGAGTTGGCTCGTGACGGCAGTCGCTGTCGCTATGCTTTCCACTGCTTACGACAACGACCATCCGGCAACCTTGTTTGCCATAATCGGCAGTGGCGTCGTCGCCTCGGTAGTCAGCGCCTACATGGCGTTCTACGTTTGCAAATCGAACAACGGCATGCAGATGGCGCTGCGCCTTATAGCCGGCTTTGTCGTCGTCTACATCGCGGGCTGCCTTGCGCTGTTCGGCGTCGTGCACTTGCCGCTGTTCACTTTCTACGGCGTCATGGGCGGAACAATGAGTATCTTCGTCGCGGAAATTGCCGCAGGCGCATTTAGCTGATGCAATTCTCGAGACCGCAGGTGTCCCATGACTGAAATGTTATACACCCTGGAGCGATGTCCGTTTCCGGGGCGACTTTACGTGCCAAAAGCAGAGGCTCGCGGGGCAGTCATGGTGCTGCACGGCAGCGAGGGAGGTGGCTGGGGCACCCACGACAGATTCGCTGAATTTCTCGCCTGTCATGGCTACAGTGCCTTGGCTCTCGATTGGTGCGGCTCGTCTGACAACAACATCCCCGGAGTGCCCGACGACGTCATCGACGTCAACATCGATAAGATCGAGGCGGCGCTGAGCTGGCTGCGCGATCACGATAGTGCTCGGGGCAAGCCGGTGGCGGTGCATGGACAGTCGCGTGGGGCCGAGCTTTCTTTGTTGTTGGCGGTGCTGATGTCCGACTCAACGCAACTGCGGCCGGCCGCCGTGAGCTCATTGTCGGGCACAGATAAGATTGTGCAGGGATTTTCCAACCGCTGGATGCCTTCGGAATTTTCCGACGAAGAGACGGAAGAGGCAAAGAAAAGCCGGGGCTGGATCTCCGCGATACTGCATCGGCTTGGACGGATGTGCCTGATGCTCTCGCGTACGGATGCCGAAAAATTCAATCCTAACGCCCGGGCGTGGATCTGGCGTGGGAAGTATCTCACCCCAGATCTTCCAATCGAGATCGAATGCTACGGCGGTCCGGTGCTTCTCATGCATGGAGAGAAGGACGATCTTTGGGAAGTTGAGCGTAGCAAGGCGCTCGAGCAACGCCTGGTGAAGAACGGCAGGCATGTGGAGACCCTCTATATGCCGGACGAAAAGCACATCCTGACGCCGCTTGGACAGCAGAAGGTCAGGCAAAAGCTGCTTTCTTTTCTCGATAGCCGCATGTAAGACACATCTGATGTGCCTGACACGAATGCCGTAATGAGTGGCAGTCATCGAATCAACAAGTGATGACTGCCACTCATGGGCATATTCGTTTCGCCGGTGTGAAGTGCATGGCAATAGGTCGCACTCCATAGCGACATCAAAAAAAATTTGCACAGCGTGCCACCGCCGGCGGTGGCATCCGCAAAACCGGCTGCCGGCCGCCGCTACGATGACGATATCAAGCTCGATGGCGGGTTTTATCGGACGAACGTCGTCGAAAACCGCCAATATGCATAGACAATGCAATATTGTTGATAGATCTGGGTATGGAGATATTGACTCATTTTGGGCAGGGGATTACGTTTGAACGACGTTCTTACCTGAGAGCCGTCAAACACACCCCCCAAGCCATAACCAGGCGACATTGGCGTAATCATGAAAAAGAAACCCGCCCCCGGCGCGACTCTCATCGCTCGATTGAAAGAGCAAAGACTGGCTCGTGAAGCCGAGCTTGCGCGCCGTCAGGGCTCCCCGACAGAACTCGCATCCGCAGCGCCGGCGCAGGTTAAAGGCGACGATGACGACATCGAGAATGCCCAACCAGCAGCCGCAAAAGAGCCGGAGAAAGCCGTCGCCAAGCCGGCCGCCAGCGATATTGTAAAAGCCCCGCAAGATAAAGCCGACATGCGCACGGTGCGCGCCGGCGATGCGACCATCGTGGTGGAAACTAACGAAGCGCAGCAAGTCGTACTCAGTTCAAGACCGGCTCGCGACCTCATCCACCGCACCATCGATTTTGACGATTTAAAACCGACCAGCAACGACTACTTTGTTCTAACCGACGAAATACGGCTGGCCGGCAGGTTCGCGGCTGTCGGATTGATCGCGCAAGGTTTGCGTTTGTATCGAATCCGGGAAGCGGACATTTACAAAAATCACTACCAGACCTTCGAAGAGTATTGCCGCAAAGAGCATCATATGAGCGCCACTTACGCCTATCGCTTGATGCGCATGGCGGAAATGGCGGAGCAAGTAGCAAGGATCGGACAGCCTGTATCGACGCACTCCGAGAATATGCCGGATCCTTTCGAAGTGATGATTGGACTGGGACACCGTCACCTGATGGCACTGCTGCCCCTGGAGTTGCCGGCTGCTCAGGAGCTCCTGGTTAAGGGCATTCCCATCTCTGAATCCGAACGCTTGCCTATCGCCAAAGCAACCGAGAAGCAGATTCGCCAGGCGCTGCAAGGGCTGGGTTCCAGCCCGAGCAAGGGCGCGGTTCGCGTTACGCCGAAGCGCGCGCTTGCGGACGAGAAACAATTAATTCCGGCACTCAGCAAGCTCGTAGAAATGCTTGAGGACTGGTCTTTGTGGCTTGGCGGCGATCCGCCCGAGGAATTGCAAGCTGCTAGGATGGGAAGAGGTCCGCTGTTGAACAGATTGGCCAAACGGTTCAGGGCTGCGTGCAACAAAATTGCCGACGCACTCGAAACCCCGGAAGATCAGTAGCCAGTCGCATTTCCGCTCAAGCACATGCGCGAACACCAGATCGTCATCACACTCAAGCCCGACCAATTCCTTGAAGTTCAGCGGCTGGCGCGCGCCGCCAACGCCAAGTCGATGGGAATTTTCGTGCGGCAAAAGTTGTTGGCGGCGCTGGGAATCGAAGGCGCAGGCAATACGGCTGCCGGCGAGCAGCTCAACCCGGAGAATGTCGAAGCGGCTCTCGGACAAGTGCGGCGTTTGCACGGCGAGCTGAAGACCTTCGTCGCCGAATCGCTGTCCTTATATAACTATGACTCGGACGCCGATTCCTCGGTGACGGTCGCCACAGGACATGCCGCCGCGATCGCGGGCTCTCGCTCGCCGCTACCAACCTCGGCGGCCTCCAACGCGATGGAAAACGTCGCCGAAAAGACCTTTGCCATATCGCCGCGGCTGGGCGCGCTCGGTGAAGGACCGATCAAGCCGCAAATGCTCTCGGCCGGCGACACCCCGCTCAGCGTAGCGGACGATGCGACTGCCGCTGAAAACCATTCGAAGCATGAAGCGCATCGACGCGAACGCGAGCAGCATCGCTATCATCCGCACACGCCTAGCGAAGTAATGGATGCGCCCTTCAAGACGGTAGAACCGGCGACAAGTGGACAGCCTGCGCCGGTGATAAGCGATCCGCTGGAAAAACTCTTGCCGAAGCAGGACGCGCGCCGGGCAGATCAAAGCCCTGGAACGCCGGGCACCGTTGTTGCTCCGCAGCCACAGCTACAGCCGCAGCCGACCATACGCCCCGTCACCCGCGAAGCCAAAGCGCCGCCGCCGGTTGCCCAGCCGCAGCCGTCGCAACAGCCACCGCCGCCGGCCAGCTTCTACTTTATGGATGAACCGGCTGTCCCCCAGTCGCTGAGCGATGCTTTGGAGGCGGCAGTTGCCGGCGCGCCGGAGCAATTCGAATCTGCAGACCCGCAGCCCTTGCCTGATTCGCCACCGCCGGCTACCTCCCCGGAGCCGCCCGTGCAGACCCAAGGTGACAATTTGCCGCCCAGCACTCCAAGACCGATGGACTACCCCTCTCTCAGTGGGAGTCCTCCCCCAAAACGACGCCGAGTATGAGACATACACAATTGTCAGGCGTTCTTGGGCTGTCCTACCATCAAGTTCGAAAGCTGAATAACTGCGACAGAGCAGTACAAGCGTTGGTTTAAAACCCAGGAATTTAATTCACTTGTTGTCAAGCGAACCCGGGTTGCAGGGTATAACTAATAAGGCTGACAGGTACAGGGCAATGACCGAAAGACACGTTCAACACACCGACAATACACGTCAAAAAGAAGTACACGACGTCCAGGCTGAGCAAAACCATCTTCTGCAGGGCCAAGGACGCCCAGGCGCTGATGTACACCCGCTATCCGGCAAGGACCTCGTTGCCGCTTCCCAAACATGGCAGCAGCAATTTGAATCTTTGCCGCGCGTGCCGGGCTCCGAAAAACTCGACACCAGCAAATTCGGCGAGAAGGACTGGCAGAATCTGCACGCGATGTATACGGAAATGAATAAGCCGGGGGGCGCCATTGACACAGCGCGTGCCACGCAGGCAGCGTGCGAGAATGCATGCAAAAACGCACAGGGCAGTCTGCATTTTTCTGATCAGACGCCACAGCGTCCGCGCCAATAGCGCGCGCTAAAACAAAACAAAGACTCAAGGGGCGGCCATCCGCCCCTTTTTTGTGCTCGCATACGACAACTGCGCTAGATCAGATTCTCTTCGCGCGATCTGATCTTGGAAATAAAAGTAAGTGTTGCTTCCAACACTGGCTTATGTTTTGCCAACATGGTCTTACTTGTCGCATTTTATATTTTTTGAGGCACCACTGTTTCGCTGAAGTAGAAACACGTTCCCGAGTTCCAAACCTTTAGTGCGGTATCATGCCGCTGAAAGGTAACACGACTATGGCACCATTAATCGGGCTCAATGTCGATATCAACGTCGACAAACCGACGGAAGCGAGAATTGCTCGCGCCTATTACGAAGCCATCCTCGCCGTCGGCTGCATCCCGATCTTGATTCCGCCCATGGAGCGCAAGCCGCTGCGCGCGCTGCTTCGTCGGCTCGAGGGTATCGTTTTGATCGGCGGCCGGGATTACAATCCCGAGCTGTACGGTGAAACGGCGCGTGAAGGACAATCGTTCAATCCGCTGCATCCCGATAGGCAGGCTTTCGACTTGATGCTGGCGCGTGAAGCGTTGAGCATTAGAGATTTGCCGATCCTGGGGATTTGCGGCGGTCTGCAGGCTCTCGTGATTGCGCTGGAGGGCACGCTTCACGTGCACATTCCGGAGGCATATCCGAGCAGCAAGATTTTGCATCGCGGTGACGGAAAGAGCACTCGCCATCCAGTTGCCCTCATCAAGGGAACAAGGTTGGCGCGCATTTATCGCACGCTATTTCTTTCATCGGTGGTTAGCTCGCACCACGAGGCAACGAATGACCTGGGTGAACGGCTGATTCTTTCAGCGCTCGCCGATGACGGCGTCATCGAAGCAGTCGAGATGCCTGACCGCCGGTTCGTAATTGGAGTGCAGTGGCATCCGGAGCGCGATCTCGCGACCAGCATGCCGCTGTTCAAAGCTTTTGCGCGCAGCGCTCGCCAGCGCGCACGTACACGAACCGCTCCTTGTAACGGCGGGCGTTAGCCCGCCATCTAGAGGACCTCAAATGTTCGAGAATCGTACGCTGGGCCCTGTGTCCAGCTTCGCGCTGCGAGTCGGCCTCGTCTTCGGCTGCTTGCTGCTCGCCGGTCTTTTCCTGGATCTGATTCACTTTCCGATCAGCCGGCTGTTTAGCGTGATCTTCACCGCCATCGTGCTGTCGCTTGCGATATCGCCGGCGGTGACATTCCTCAACACTCGCTTCCACGTCCCCAAGTGGCTGTCCGTTACGACGATCTACCTCGGCTTGCTGGCGGCATTGGGCGGCATCATTACGCTGCTCATTCCCCTGGCGGCACACGAAGTGCAGCTCGTCGCGCAACGGTTGCCCGAGTGGACGGCGCAGGCCACTTCCATGGCCGCCGGTTACGGCGTCGAAATTCCGAAGGTGACGGCAGAGACAATCATGCCGCACGTTCAGCAAGGTCTGTCTGCTGCCGGACATGGTTTGCGCGGCATCTTGGAGTTTGGCGTATCGGCCATTGTCGACATCATCGTCGCGCTGGTGATTAGCATCTTCCTGACCGCGGAACGCGGACTGCTCGAGAACGCTGTCTCCTACTTCGCGGTGCCCTCCGCCGAGGAGAACCTGCATAAGGCCGTTGGGCGAGTGCGGTTGCAAATCGGCTATTGGGCTCGCGGAGCGTTGTTGGTCGGAGCAATCTTCGGCACGACGTTCGGCTTCGGCTTGTGGCTGATTGGTGTTCCCTTCGCGTTCACCATTGGTTTCACCGGCGCGGTGCTTGACCTGATTCCCTTTGTGGGCACAGTGACGGCGCTGACTCTGGCGCTGCTGGTTACCATAACGCAAATGCCGCATCCGCTCATCCCTGTGATCATCATCCTCGCGATGTACGTCGGTATCACTCAGTTGAAGGACCACGTAATCACGCCGAAGGTGATGGAATCCTTCCTCGGCATCCACAAATTGGCGGTATTGTGCTCGCTCTTCGCCTGCACGCTCTGGCTCGGATTGCTCGGCACGCTTCTGGCGCTGCCGTTGGCAATTGTTGCCAAAGTGCTGAAGGAGGAGATTCATGCGGCCGTTGCCAGACGTCGTCCCGAGGCGGTCGATTCCGCTCCGGCTGTCGAGGCTGCGGTGGCGGCTCCCGAGTCTGCTCATCAGACTGCCGGCGCCGGCACGGCTGGTATCACGCCCGGTGGCGCCGCCGACCACCAGGACTGACCGACCCAAGCCCGTTCCCTCGGGGCGGCGCATCGCGCCGCCCCTACAACTCCAATAAAGTGGAGAACTTGAACCAATGTGGATCTTTTACTGCTTTTTTGGGTTGATTGTCTGCGCGATGCTTCTAGCCATCGGCCAGTCCATCATGCAAATCGTCAACTACTATCGTGCCGTAGCGCGTTTCTCGCCGTCGATTCAGACGCGTGAGCGCATCGAGCACCTGATCGCTACCTGCAATGACGAGACCAATTCCACGCTGCTCGAGTCGCGCAAGCTCATCGAGGACGACGCGCTGGCATGCAGGTTGCCGACAAGTCTGCGAAATGCTCTTGTTGCCGGTCTGGTGCAGCAGTCGATCTCGGGCAGAATTCGCTACACCCGACGCATGCTCGTCGAAAGCTACCTGCCCAAGTCGACCGCCTAGTGATTCGGCTTCTGGCGAAGATCCGAACGAGGGACGTTCAATCTTGAACAGCCCTCGTTCTGGTTTTCATTTTTTTAGGTTGGATAACTACCGGTAATAGTAGTAATAATAGTAATAGCCGCGGCGCGCGCCATGTTTCTTCGATGAGTGGGAGTGTTTCGCCGGTGTACTCTTCGCAGCCGAACTCTTTTCCGCCTGCTCTGGTACGCTGGCAGTTTTTGCCGCATCCGGAGCTGTGAAATCGGAGCGATCGAAATCGAACGTCGGCGCGACAAGCGCCTGCTTCACCAGTGGTTTGGACGGCTCGCTCGTCACGTACGCCGCACGCAGATTGTTGCTAGTCGGCGTCTGTTGCATCATCATGTACAAGAACGCGGCGAGCACCGTCAGCATCATGCCTGCCATAGTGAGCGGCAGCACAAGTGAGGTCCGGCTATGGCGTCGTTTCACTTTCACTGGCTTCATGCGCAGCGTGCTCACTAATGACGGCACGGCGTTGGCGTATTCGGCGACCTTTTTCACCGATGTTCTGATGCTTACGGGCTCTGGTTTTGCCAGGGCGCGCTCGATGTCATCCCTGAGTTCGTTCATCGATTGTTGACGATCGTCAGGGTCTTTGGCGAGCGCTTTCAGAATGGCCCTTTCGAGCTGCGGCGGCACATTGGCGATAGGATTCTTTTTATTGAGTGATTCCGGCTCTTCGGTGATGTGCTTGCAAAACGTTTCCAGCGGCGTGCTGCCGTGATGAGGCAAGTAGCCGGTGAGCGCCTCGTACATAGTGCATCCAAGCGAATATATATCGCTGCGGTGGTCTACTTCCTGTCTCGTGCACTGCTCCGGGCTCATGTATAGTGGGCTGCCGACGAGAGTGTGAGTGGTAGTAAGTCTTTGGTCATCGAGAACGGACATCAGTTTTACCAGTCCGAAGTCCACGATGATCAAAAAGTCCTTGTCGTCGCCTGCTTGCGTGAGAATGAGATTGCTCGGCTTAATGTCGCGGTGCACCAGTCCATGACGGTGGGCGTGTTGCAGTGCGCAGCACGCCTGCACGAAAATGTGCTTAAAGCGGTCGAGGGGCACAAGCGTCTCCGGCGCGATGTCGCGTGCAAGGCTGTCGCCGGTCAAGAAATCCATGGTGAGATAAGCCTGGTGGCCGTTTCTCATTCCGAAATCATGAACCGCGATTATGTTTGGATGGTTTAGTAAGTTGGCTGCCTCTGCTTCCTTTTGAAATCTTCGAAAGACCAGCGCGTTTTTGCTGTATTCGTTGCGCAGCATCTTAACGGCGACCATACGCTGCGACGTCAGGTGGCGAGCTTTATAAACGATGCCCATGCCGCCTTTTCCGGCGACGCCGAGAATTTCATATTTGCCTTCAACGATGCTGCCGGCCGGCAATATTTCCTGCTCGGGCAGCTCCAGAGTTTGGATTTGCGGCACGAATACCGCTTGCCTGCTGTCGTTGGGCGACGCCGGTTGCAGCGTCGGCGTGTTGGTGCGCCGATTGAGTTCCAGTTGGCGCCCAATTGCGAGCAATTCGAATTCGGGTACAGTACGCTCCCGTTGAACCATGCGATCCTCCCCATTCAGGTCGAGCACTACCTGAACACCGCGTCTTAGTGCTTACTTTAGCGACTGAATCTGACCAAATCTTGGCAAAGCAAGATGAAATTGTGCCCGGCACGAGCCGCGCTACCCGACATCTCTTGATATGGCGTCACGCTCGCGGCTCACTGTTGCATTCATTGCGGATTCAGAAGATATTCAGGTGTCAACAAAACTCTCCAGCATCAAGCTAAAAACCAGCGCAACAAGCAACCTTCCCAGCCCAATCCATGCAAGAAAGAACCGCCCGGTTCTTAAACAATTAACGGCTTGCCATGGCATGTAGGCTGCTCGTGCTGTATGAACAGATGAACTCGAAGGTCAATGGTGGAAACAGATGAATAAGATAGGGATCATCACATCGGGCGGCGATTGCGGCGGGCTCAACGGCGTCATCAAAGGTGCAGCTTTGACCGCACTGAATTCCGGGATGTCGGCATTTATCATCCCGAATGGATACGCCGGTCTCTACAACCTGGTCGATTTTTCCAAGCTCACCGAGCTGACGCCGGAACGCCTCGAGGAGATTCATGTTTATCTTGCCGGCAGTGAAGCGGGCAACTCGCGCGTGCAGCTGAAGAAGATAAAGGACGACAACAAGTACAAGCGCATCACCGACGGTTTGGCCAAGTTCGGCATCGACGGACTGGTGATTGCCGGCGGAGACGACACGGGCAGCGTTGTCGCGGATCTCTCCAAACAGGGATTCCCATGTGTGCACGCGCCGAAGACGATGGACCTCGACCTGATGCCGTACAGCGTCGGGTTTGATTCGACGGTCAACCGCATCGCCGATGAAGTCCGTGATTTGCAGACCACAGGCCGTACGCACAACCGCATCATCGTGCTTGAGGTGTTCGGGCGCTATGCCGGACACACGGCAATGCGCGGTGGCATCGCCGGCGGCGCCGACGTGGTCTTGATTCCCGAGATACCTGTCGATTTCGACGTGCTGTATCGACGGGTGAAAGAGCTGTTCATCGATCGCATTGAGCGCAGCGATGTTCACGCCGGGTGCGTAACGGTGGTTGTCGCCGAAGGACTCAAGGACGCTTCCGGCAACGAACTTGTCGACATGAGCTCGGCGCCCGATGCCTTCGGGCACCGCAAGCTTATGGGCGCCGGCAAATACGTCGTGAAGCAAATCGAAGATCGCATCAAGGCCGACCCCGACATCAAAGCATTCTTCAAGCGCACCGGACAGTTTGTCGAGGGTCTCTACGAGATTCCCGAGGTGCGCGAAATTCGTCCCAGCCACCTGGTGCGCTGCGGCTTCTCGTCGGTGCTCGATGCCAACTTCGGACTCGAAGTCGGCTCTGCGGCCGTCGAGTTGCTCAAGCAGGGCACCTTCGGCGTTACCGTTGTGTCTTATCGATCAGGCGAGATTCAGTACATGGCTGTCGCGGAAGCGATTGTTCAGCGGCTCGTCGAGCCGTCTGATGTCTCGCTCTACGAATCTCTCGGCGTTTGCTTCGGTCGCAAGCCGGAGAAATTCTCGCCCAAGATGACCAAGATCTCCGGCAAGCCGGTGCGTCCGTACTAATTGGCTCGTCTATCCGGCGCGATTCAGCTCGCTATGAAAAATTGCATCTGATGCAAGTTTTCATATTGGTAATACCGGCGGTTTTACAGCCGGCTGTTTTTTTGTTCCAACAATAACGGAGTTACGATGAAACAACGTGCTAAGAAGGTGCGGCGTGTGATCGCCAACGCCTACGACGCGTATTGGTTCCTCAAGGAGCATCCCGCTTTCCGCATTCGCGAACGTGATGCGGTGAGCCCCTCCAAGGCGAAGAAGCTCGCGGCTCGCGGGTTCGTCATCACCACCGACAACGGCGGCAAGTGCTGGCGTGAGCACAAGCACGTGCATCGCCATGCGCTGGACTGCAACCTCGAGACCTTCTATGCGAAGGTCGACGACAAGCGCGTCGTCAACGACGACAAGTCCAAGAACGTCAACGTCGAGTGTTGGCTGGAGTTCGGACGCCTCGAATATGGCTATCACTACGAGGGCCAGCCCGAGAGTTCTCTGCTCCACTGCCACGATTACCGACTGGACTGTGGTGCTCCCACCTTCGACGAGGCGCTCGTGAAGCTGGCGAATCTCGTCCTCAAACGCCACGGCGACTACGAGGACGATAATGCCGAGTACAAGAGGTGCGGCGGCGAGGATTCCTGCGCCGACTGCAAGGAGTCCAAGCGCTTCCAGAAACGCCTCTTCCGCGGCCCGGTCGTCGGCGACGATGCGTAATCAACGCATTGGGTAACGAACGCGTGACCTAACGAACACATGGTAGCGGCGGGCGCAAGCCCGCTTGCTACCATGAAATTTTTCCCGATAATAACTATATAGCTAAGTAGAACTTTCTCTAAGCGCAATGGTGCCGGGAGAAGTTTCTGTCACCATTGCAATTGCTAAGGCGGGGCAACGCCCCGCCTTAGCAATTCGGGTTGTCCGTGACGGGGCGGCGCAGCGCGCCGCCCCGTGATGATTGGTACGTGTTCGTCAGTTGCGCCGCGGACGCAGTGACTGGGCCAGCGAGACCCTGCCATTGGCGCCGCAAGCGAAAACCCGATCGGCCGAACCGGCCTCGACGTTGATATTGCCGTCGCCGGTAGACTCCACCGAGAGTTCGCGCGTGGTGCAGTTCCTGACGCGGATGTTGCCACGACTTTTGGTGATGGCAAAGAACTTTTCTTCGGCGGTCGTTTCCCCGATATTCAGGTCGCCGTAGTCAGTGAGTTCTCCGTCGAAGCGTTGGCAGGTGAGGCCGCCAATGGTGATATTGCCATCGTCGGTCTGCTTCGTGACCACCTTGCCGGCGCACGTGATGTTGCCCAAGCTGATCGAGCCGTCTCCGGTTGAATCGACCGAGACGGTACCGGCTGTGACGCCGCCGACGGTTGTGGCGCCCTTCATCGTCGTTTTCAGCTTGAAACCGCCGCCATCTTTGACAGTGACGCCGTTCCTGATGTTGAAGGGCTGATCGCCGCCGACCGTGAGGTCGACCATGGTGCCCGCCTCGACTGAATTCATCGTCACCTGCGTATTCATGTACTCGCGGCGGCTGTCGCCGGTGACGATTACCACGCTGGACGCCGAGCTGACGGTGCCCGTCGTCACGTTGCCGTCATCGGTCGAGACGATCTTCACGGACTGTGCTTCGATGTTGCCCGACTTGAAGTAGCCATCGTCGGACAGCGAGGCATCCAACGCACCCCTGATCGCCAAGTTGCCGAGCGTCAGATTGCCGTCGCCGGTTTGCTTGCTGGTAAACTTGCCGCTCGCCGTGACATCGCGCATGGTGGCATAGCCCCTGGCGGCGAGTTCGATCTGAATGTCGTTGGCGACCAGCGCACCGGCGTCGAAATTGCCGTCCTTGGTCGACTTGAGAGTGAAGTTTCCGCCCTCGCCGATGGTGATGTCACCTGCGATTTTGGACGACCGATCGGAGCCGAGTATGACGTCGACATTCTTGCCTGCTTTCAGGGAAGCAAAGTTGAAGACGGCGTACATATTGTCGCGGTAGCCGTCGCCGGTTTCCAGCCGCACCGACCCGGATGCCACCGCTGCTTTCGCGGTGATCGTCCCATCGTCCGTGCTCTTCATGCTCAGGGCAAACGCATCTACGTCGCCGCAGGAGAAATTGCCATCGTTGGACTGCTGGCTCGTCAGATTGCCGGCGGCCTCGATGTTGCCGCAGGTGAAGTTGCCGGTGTCCGACTGCTGGCTGGTGAAGGTTCCGCTCGCCTTGATGTTGCCCAGTTTGACGTTGCCCGTGCCGCCGACGGTAACCGTCACGTTGTGAGCATAGACGTCGCCGGTGCTGGTGGCACCTGCCATCGTGGACTTGAGCGTGAAGTCGCCGCCGTCCTTGACGAGAATCCGTTCGACCACGGTGAATGCACGGTCGCCGCCGTTCGTGAGCTCGACTTTGGTGCCGGCTTCAATGGACGCCATCGAAACCGTTGCGTACATGTTCTGGCGATAGCCGTCGCCGCTTGTGACCACGACGCTCGAGTCCGAAGCGATCGCGCGGGTAGTGATATTGCCGTCGTCCGAGCTTTTCATGCTCACGGACTTGGCGTTGATATCGCCGCAAGTGAAGTGGCCGTCCTGCGACTGGGTGCTGCTGAAGCTGCCGGCGACAGTGACATTGCCGAGGACTACGTTTCCGTTGTCGTTTTGTTCGCTGGCGAAGTTGCCGCTTGCCGTCACGTTGCCGAGTGTGACATTGCCGGCGCCGGTGACTGCCAGCGTGACATTATTCGCCACCACGTCGCCCACCTTGGTGGTGCCGGCCAACATTGACCGCAACGAGAAATTGCCGCCCTCATTGACTGTGACGCCACCTGCGATGTTCAGTGCGCGATCGCTGCCGGCGAGGATGCTTACGGAGGTGCCGGCGGTAATCGAGTCTACCGTGCCCGAGGCGTACATGTTGTTGCTGCGGCCGTTGCCCAATTCCAGCACAACGGTTGTCGCGGAGGTGAGGTTTCCGATCTTGAGGGGGGCGTCGTCGGTTGACTTGATCTGCACCGAGCCGCCGTGCACGTCACCCATAGTGGCGCCGCCGTCATTGTCGATTTGCATCGCCAAGCCTTCGGCTGTCGTGATGTCGCCCGACTGAAATTTGCCGTCGGCGGTTTGCGACGAGCCGAACGTGTGCGCCTTGATGGTGCCGCAGGTGAGATTGCCGCTGGCGCTGAGCGCCGCAGCAAACCTGCCCTCGAGTTCCACATTGCCAACTGTAACGTTGCCGCAGTCCTTCAAGTCGATGCGAGCGGACTGCGCGTTCACGGTGCCGAGAGAGATGCGCATGTCCGAGCGGGAGTCGATGCTCAGGCTTTTGGCCTCGGTGACGGCACCCAGGCTAAGCGTGCCGCCGCCCAAGGTTGCGATTGTGATGTTGCCGCCTGTCCATTGATCGACGGTAATATCGCTGCCGTGGGACTCGGAGATGATGAGATCACCTCTGAACCCGGCCGGCACGAGCACGACAAGACGATCTGCAGGCAGGCGTCGCATGCCGTAGGTTTTGTGGCCCGTTTGCCGGATGACACCGTCTTCCGCGGTGAAGTGGTCGTGGAAGTTGGTCGACCAGGTAATTCTCTCCGCGGCTTCGTCGTGACGCACTTCGATGACGCCTCGCTCGATGACCAGAGACAGTTTGCCTGCCTCGACGGACATGGGCGAGCCGTCCATCATTTCGGTCGGAGCTTCGGTCAACTGCTGTTCCTCCGGTGATGGGTCTACTGGGTCGACGGGATCCACGCTCGATCTGCTGACTGAGCTCTGGATAGCCTCATCGACGATACGCAGGGCCTCATTGCGGTACTTGCGACGAAGGCGAACTCTGGTGCCTACGAGGAAGCAAAATGCGACGAATAGCCCGATTAAGATCCATTCCATTTCTCTTGCCTTTCGATTGCAAGATGCCACAGCCTGCAAGATGGCTGTGTTTTTGTGGAGGTCGTGAACGACCTTTTGATTGCGGGGTAATTGCGAACTGTTGTTGGTTTTGGTTTCTTACGGACTGAGAATTAGAAGGCTATGAACTACTGCTAACAAAAGTGGAAACCGCTCCCAATAAGGTGTAACGAAATACTCTGTGACACTAAACGAAATAATCTCCCGAATGCTCTCGCGAGAGGAAGCCTCCCTCGCGCAGCCTAGCGAACGGCTACTACTATGCCACATCGCAAGTGGCCAGAAAAAACACCCGACGGTCAGCATTAGCCGGCCGTCGGGCACAACAATTAGACGCTTGTCGTGCGCTTGCAGCAACCACGAGGTCTAGAGGTTCCACTCGACCGACGCAGTGACTTCATTCGGCGCTCGAGTTTCGTGTCCATGCTGATCAGGTAATCACGACCGAAGGGGCCGTTTTCCAGATCATCAAACAAGAATGCCGGCAAATCATCTGTGACCTCGCGGCTTGCCGATGCAGCACCAAGCGCGACAGCCGCGACGGTGTCGACGTCACCCGTATAGCCGACGGCAGCCTTGAGGATTTGCGACAGGCTGTCGTGCTCGATGACGGCAGTCACCGCTGCATGAACACTCTGCCAGCCCTTGGATCCCACGGGCTCACGCCAGGGTGTGTTCCAGTTACAGTGCGCTCCTTGCACGTGTTGCTCGAGAAACTTGCCGAGGTTCTTCTTCGGTCCAAGATTGTGGATGAAGTAGTGGCCCATCAATGCTGCGGCGACAGCGGCGTTGATTCCATCGGTGGTGTTGTGTGTGATTGACGCTTGCAGCGTGGTCAGCAGCACCACTTCCGTGATGGACGGAAAGATTCCGAACGGCACCGCACGCATCGCACCGCCGCTCTTGTCGCTGGGGGCTGCGCCCAATTTATCGAGCAACTCGACGCCGTTGTTCACTTCGCAAAGCAGGTTGTAAAAACCTGATGCATAGCCCACGCGTTGATCGCGTTTGAAACAATGGACATAGCTGTGCGCCAGCAAGTCCTTCGAGATGCACCCGGCGCAGAGGATGACCTCGGCATTCGCCAGCGCCATCTGTGTGTCGTCGGTGTAGTGCGACGCAGTGAGATCGTGCTTCTCATTTTTGACGAAGCCGGTCAGCATGTTCTTGGCGGCAACGTGTGCGGCCGAGGCATATTCGAAGCCGGCACCATAGGCATCGCCCTGGGCCGTTCGCAAAAGGATAGACAAACTCATTGCGCGTCTCCTTGTCGTGTGTGGACGAGTGCCGACAATAGGGTTGTATCGGAGGTTCAGCCTGCGTGCATATATTTGCAAGTCCCAAGTTTTCCGCTCACCGAATCCACTGCGGGCATCAACTTCTCCAGCGAAAAACTGCAGATCGAGGCTGATATGGGGGGGCGGTGCGAAAGATTTGGGTGTATTTAGGTCTAGGACGGAAAACGAGAAACTTGCCCGATCACACTAAATACTTGGCTTGTATCCGAGCGGCAAATGCTAAGCACATGCAGGCGATTGTTTGCTTTCATTACAGTTTGTATGCTCGCGAAGCTAGTAAACGTGCGCATTCTGAGCTGGTGCTAAGCCACAACTGAGCGTTCGCCCCTGTAATTTCGAGCCGCGAAACACTTTGCTGGTCGGAGTTGCTTGGGACTTTTCAAATAGAAACAACTTTTGCGCATTTCTGTTTCTAGTTGAAAAGTCTGCGTATGTGGATGTCTGCGAACACATATAGTAGAGCCCGCGTGAACAGAGATGGAGGCAAATGGGGAAGTTTGCATATCATGCAAACTTCCCCATCGCCATTCACGAACCCCGACGAATCAGAGCAGGAACTCGAGATACCAGCGACTGCACCTTCGACCACGCGGACGACGCCGTCGGAGGCACAGAGTTGATCGCCCAACGTTGGCGAATGGCGCGCTCGAGTTGCGCGGTCATGCGAACGTCGCTTAGCGCATCATGCGCGTTGTCGACAGGGATGCCGAAGAATTGGCACATGTCGGACAGCTTCGTCGAGGGTGGCAAATTCTCCGGGAAGAATTCGCAGTACCACTGCACGAGCTGGAACACATCCAGGATGATTGGATGCGCCGGCAGAAACTCGTCGCCGAACGCTCGTTTCAGCCGCGGTCCATCGAAGCTCTCGGCCTTGTAGCCGGACAGGCGTGCAACTTTGTAGGTGCCGCCTTTCTTGCTGCGCATGGTGACGCTTTTGTAGCGGTTGAGGAACTTGGCGAGTTTCTGCACCACCTCGAACTCCGGGATGGCGCGTTCCTTCCAAACGGCAGCATCGTAGTGGTTCATCGCGAGCGCAGCCGGATCGGCGAGCGCTTCGTCGAATTGGATCAGCTCGTTGAACGAGCCTACCTCTTGGTAGTTCTCGTCGACTGCGATGGCGGCAAGCTGCGTATTCGGATGGTGCGCTTGCGTACCGCCGGTTTCGTAGTCGAAATAGACTTTGTACAACATTGTGAATCCTTGCGGTTGTAAGCGCGGGCGACCTCGGAGCGGCGGGCAATTGGCTACCATTTCACCGCGCACTCCGGGTCATTGTTTCCTCAAGCTGCTTAGCGGCGGCCGCGCCTCATTTTCTTCTTCAGCTTGTCGAGATTCGTGCCGCCGTGTTGCAGTCCCTTGTGGCGGGCCTGCATGGCGACGGCGTGCAGCATGGCCGCTTCACCGGGCTCGCGCTCGATGAGGAGAGCCGGCCACAGTCCGAAGGGAACGACGTCCTGCCGCGGCATCGAGTCGAACCAGTCTTCAGCCGAAACGGTGCGGTAGCCGAGGTCGGCATAAACGCGCTCCGCCTTTTTCCATTCGTCGAAGATAGCCTTCGACATCCGGCGATATTCCGGCGTGAGAGGGTCTTTGCCGATGGCGGCCAACGACGAGACGCGCTTGGCCCAGGCGTTGCCGTTCTGCACGTATGCGGCGATCTGCCTTGCATGTTGGTGCACCGGCACCAATGTCTTGAGCGCGTCGTCAGCAACCTCGGCGGCGGCGTTGACGCGTGCGACGATCGGCTTGAGCTCCTCGACTGCCTGCTTCGGGTCGAGTTCTTTCTTGTCCGCTGCCGCTTGCTTCAGCTCTTCGAACACGGCAACGTATGCCGCCACGGCTGTGCGGAAGTTTGCCTCAAGTGTCGCGGCGCTAGCCGATGCTTGAGTCGTGGAAACATGTTCGTGATCTACGCGTGAACACGCGTGGTCTCCGCATGAATGTTCCATGGTTTGCTCCTTGTACGATGTAGGTCGAGCGGGGTGGCTCGTGGTAAATATGTCGTGCTGCCGCAGATCTCGACGACGCGCTGAACGCGTAGGCAAACATTTGCGGGCTGGCTGTAAATCAGAGGTCGGGTGGTGGTTTAGCTAAAGACGTGGGAGAAGAATGTTCTTTTACTCTACGTTTTAAGAATGCTCATTACACCTGTTTCGCGAGAGCTGAATCCATCTAAGCAATGAGGGCAAAGTGCCGAGCGTGCGAGCGTTTCACGCTGATCTCCCGGCTGGTACCCGCAACAAATCTTCGCTTGCCGCGAGCTGGCGGAGCAACGTTTCTTCATGCCACCGCGAGCGGTGAGCAATACTAAAAGCAATCGTAGAAACTCAAAAAATGAAACGCGCGAAGAAGATGAAAGCCGGATCGCAATCCGGCTTTCATGGCTTGAAGGGGTGATTCTCGACGCGCACTGACCACGTAGTGCCCAAGCGTCGCGCGGAATCAGTCAGCATCATCGAGCGTGTGCTCCATGATGTTGCGAATGCGGTCGATCAGTTCGACCGCTTCGGTGGCGGTCACTGCTTCGCGGCTGTCGACGGGACGGGTCACCTTAAGTGCCGTTTCTAACTCCGTGTCCGACAGAGTGTGGCCGACGCGCTCCTCGAGATGGGCGACGACTTCTGGCGCAGAACGCCGAAAGAAGGCGCCGACGTGCTCGGCTTCGATATGGGTAGACATCTTCAACTCCATTGATACAACTTGCCGATTTCTGCCGGCAATAGTTTGCGTTCGCTTTCACTCATGACCGGTTTCGCAGCAGCGTGGCTGCTGAAAGTGCGCACTCACCATAGGCAAGGATGCTGTTTTTGATTCAGTGCTGGTCCAGAGAGAGAAAACGAAAGATAACCCGACGTTAGTACGAGATCGCGATCGGAGTCTAGGGGGCGTGCGCATTTGTTGGCCATTTCTGCATAGCGATGCACCGCGCTGTCGCGTCAGCTCGCGCAAGTTGGTCGGCGACCGCGCATGGGGGTTTTCCCACTGAACATGATTTCGCGAGAGCTGATCTCGTTTCCACTCTCGTTAGAGTGAAGTAATCTCTTTCTCTCTTTCTTGCCGGAAATAAGGGCTCAAACAGCTACCAAGCTACCCTTCTCGAACGTTTAAAGACCCATAGTCGGTCCGCAGACGATCGCCGGTGAATATGAGAACGAGAAGAGCCGTGCCACGTACGACTGAGTTTCATACGGACACGGACAAGGGTCAGCCGCCTGGACCGAAAGTCAGGGGATCAACTCGATTCGAAGGGTTCGTTTCGAGTGAATGGAGAACTAGCTAACATGAACAGCTTCCGTGACCTCATCCCGTCGCTTCGCTGCCTGATGCCGACGGCCGCAGGCAGCGCTCCCATCCGGACAAGCCGCGGTCAGTACACCGAGTTTTACAACCGAATCGACGCGATGAAGCTGAACATCGCAAGAGCTCTTAATGCCGGCCTCGATTACGCCGTCGCCATGGAACTCGCGCTCGACGTTCACTTCACGTTTCCCACGTTTCCATTGCACGAGATTGCGTGTGCCAAGCCGAAAGTCGACTGGTTAAACCCGACGGCACTCCTGATGTATCGCTTCTGCAAGCGGCATGGATTGCAACCATTTTTCGGCCGGTGCATGGCGTTTACCCATCGCGCCAACATGTACGTCAAATGGAACAAGCGTGACATCGAGCGAATGCTCGCCGAAAGGGCGAGCGAAGCCGACGAGCATCCCCAACTGTCGCCGAGCCTGCCGCAAGTGCGCAAGGATTACGACCTGGATCTCGCGTTGCTTGATACTTCCAGGCTCTACAAGGGTGTTGTTCGCATCGCTACCGAGCGTGGTGTCATGATTCAGTTCCGTGCTTGCGGGCGTCAGTTCGAAGGAATGGCCCTTCTTCCCGAGGCTCCGGCAGCCGCCTGCGAAACCGGGCGAGCGGTCACCATTCAGGTCGTGGTTCGTCGCGACGGCGAGTGGCAAATTCCGGTGCTCAAAGTCGTCTCGGGCGACGGCATTGAAGTGCCGGCTCCGACGGAGCCGCCTTTGCGCAAGCCGACCGCGCCGTGTGTCCGATTCGAACTGACGGACGGGCTGGGCTGTGACCACCTGCAGTCGCGTGTGCTCACCGGGCTGCAGCTTTCGCGCTGCGTTCTCATCGGATTCGGCACGGACGGCACTGCCACGCCCGACGGCAAGACGAAAGGAGAAGTCACTGTTTCAGGTGACTCCCAGCAAGTTGCTGTGTTCACGCGAGAGATGAGTGTGTTCGGCACAGAAATCGTGGACTCGCAATTCTCCGAGTAATTCATCAATCACGAGGAGGGGCATCGTGCCCCTCCTCGGCCCCTGGAGATAATTCAATGACCAGTTCGAAAGGAGAAGCTCTTTTGAGAACAAGAACAATTGTGGTTTGCAGTCTTGCTTTGACGGCTTTTCTAGCCGCCGCCTTTGCAATACATGCGGCAAACGTCGGTGTGAAGCCAGCGTTGGGCGATGTGGCAATCGAATCTAGACACGCTTATGATCTCGCCAGTGAGGCGTTTGCTGGTTCCGCTCAAATCGAGGATGCTTCTTCACTCGATGAGATTCATTCCAAAATTTGCCATGCGAAGAAGATGATCTTCGTTTTGCAGTTCTACTCCAACCTTCTGGACAGCGCCGACCTTGGGCAGTCGGAAATCTTGCCCAAAATCGCCAGTCAATTCGCTGATGTGGCGGTAGTCATTCGCGCACCAATTCAGGCTTTATCAACTAGCCCGGATGTCCGTTCCAAGCTGATTGTTGGTGAACTGGACTGGACTAATGACCATACGGCAGTCGGTGGCAATGGCACGCTAAGGGGCGATCGGTACCCACTGTCCTACCATGACGTCGCGGAAATGATCCGCTTCCAGCAAGCACAGGTCCAACCGCGAGCCGCGGGCATCCCGTGCAGCAAGATTTCGCTTTGATCCTGTCTAACTAAAAACAGTTCAGCGAAAGGCCAGTTGAGGGGTGGTGCAGGAGTGCAAAGTCCTCCTGCACCGGATGTGCATCCTCTTGCTTTTTTTTTTTTTGACGATTGAGTGCCACCGCCGGCGGTGGCATGTAAGGTGTGGCCGCTTTTTGTGCGAGCTGTGGCCGGCGCGAGACTGGCAATGCGGAAAACACTAATTAGATCAACCATAACCAGTTACTTATCACTAATGAATCTGCATAGAATGAAATTGTCGTTTGTCCCGCGATTCTTGTGAGATTCGAACAAGCCCAACCCCGGCCGTGAATTCTCGAGCTATGCAAGAGCAGCGTTGCTGCTCTACGAGAGCCGCGGTGATAAACGTAGAACATTGGCGCAGCGTGAGAGTCCCTGACTCTGAAAGGAATCCGAATGCCAGTTACCCAGGCTCCCGATACGGACGTGATCGTCAAATCGAGACCCAAGACGCAGAAGCCGTCGATGTACAAGGTCTTGCTGCTCAATGACGATTACACGCCGATGGTGTTTGTTGTCGACATTCTCAAGAGTATCTTCAACAAGGGTCACGATGAGGCGGTACGGATTATGCTCGACGTGCACCACAAGGGCGTCGGCATCGGCGGCACCTACACGTACGAGGTTGCCGAGACCAAGGTAATGCAGGTAATGGATGTCGCCCGGGAGCATGAACATCCCCTGCAGTGTACATGCGAAAAGGAATAATTGTTGGTGGCAGCAGAACTGCCCAATTTGGGCATGGGAAGGAGCAAATGCACAACTTTTCGCTGGTCAGATTCGATACCGCTAACAGGGCGGTGTTCGTGAAACTGACAGATCGCGCCAAGGAGATCTTGGCGGCCGATCATGCGACTCAAGCCGGCTTGCCGCGTGATAGCCGCGACCCCGACATCTACCAGGTCGACGAGGTCAACGGCCGGTTCAGAAACGTGTGGCGACTAGTGCGAGTTTTCGGTTCGCACATCGCCAACATGGAGGACGTCGGACACCTGTTCGGATCCACCATCCTTCACCTCGAACCAGAGTAACAAGGAGCTTCAGATGAACCAACATCCGGTGGTGCTATGCTCCACAGACTGAATCCAGACGTCATCGATCCGGGGCCGGTTCATCGCGACGTCAGTTTGCAAGGTCGATGGGTCGTGCACTTAACATCGACAACGTAATGCTGGAACTGGAGATAGCAGAATGAACCGTGATGAACTTCAACGGCAGGCGGCAGATACCCGCAACAAGGCGGATCAGGAAAGAATGGCGCGAGCGGTGAGGCAGGCGACGTCCCATCTGGCGGCTGCGCGCGACCAGGCCGCTGCAAAAGGATATACCAACCTCGTCGTGCACTACTTTCATCCGTCGTTGATCGTCGAGCAGGACGGCATGCTCTGGCGGACGAAGGAGCTCCCCGACTTTCGGACAGAGGAGCTCACCGGACTGACCAGGGCAATCCACGACTGGTGCGTCGGCGAGGCAGCCACGTCGGGGGTAACGGTCAAGATCGTTTCCCTGGGCTATCACTGGATTGCTGCCCATCACACCCACGTGCTCGGTATCACAATGGACTGGGCGAATCAGGGCGAAGAACAAGTGCCCTATCTCGCCGAGCCGCTGAGACTGACGGATCTGTACTAATCGACTTCGGCTATCGGGGAGCGGGCGTGTTCCGTTCCCCGATAGCGAGGAATTTTTTTTGTCCTCGTGTGCCACCACCGGCGGTGGCACCCTCTATCAGGGTTGTTTCTCGCCCGATTTGGTTTTGCATGGCGGCAGTTTATAATATTCCGAGCTGAACTTCTGAAAAGCATTGTACACTTTGAAAGCCGACATTGCCCGCAGCTCTCCTTGCGGCGCAGCAGCGCTGTCCTTTCTTGCGCCCGCCGCTACCATATGACCTCGACGCCTTTGTATGATTTGAAAACGCTGTCGCAAGTGATGATTGGAATTTGTTCTACCAGCGCCTGGGCGATGATCTGGCGATCGAATGGATCGGTGTGGTGAAGCGGGAGCTCAAACAGCCTGAAGGCGTGGTCACCCGTGTATGGCAGCACCCGAAGTTGCAGATCGGAAAGAGCGAGGCGAACATCATCTTTTGCAAAATTGAGTTTGCCGACGCTGCTTTTAATCGCGATCTCAGAAAGAGAAATCGAGCTAAGTTCGCGGATGGCGCTGGTCTTTTGCAATGCAGCCGTTGCTTTCTTTGAAAGACGCTCAGGAGAACTCAACGCCCAAATAAAGCACACTGTATCCAGGAGAACGCGCAATCAGTACCGACCGTCCAAGAACTCTTCCAGCTCTTCTGAGGACATCGGCTTCCACCAGTCGGCATCGTTGACGATAACGCGTCCTTTGAGTGTTCCTAACCGTGGTGTCTGCACACCGCTTTGTTTTGTCGGAATCAAATCAACAACGGGGACGCCATGCCGGCAGATGGTGACCGGCTCGCCGGCTTCGACTGCCTTGATGAGCTGCGGCAATTTATTTTTAGCATCGGCGACACTGACCTTCATGTCAAGAATTATAGCCATAATTTATGGCTATGTCAATTTTGCCTCAGCAATGAACAAAAAGACAAGCGGGCTTGCGCCCGCCGGTACAGAG
>Ga0134128_10000588_pt1 | contig 50216 bp, 46 predicted proteins | sample KB31754_FD_96462 | JGI IMG/M metagenome (GOLD analysis project Ga0134128, IMG submission 96462) | Terrestrial soil microbial communities with excess Nitrogen fertilizer from Kellogg Biological Station, Michigan, USA - KB3-175-4 | ecosystem: Environmental > Terrestrial > Soil > Unclassified ... | reverse complement strand
GGGAGCGGTTGAGGTTGCGCCGGGTGTATGGGTCTACCAGATCACCAAGAATGGCCTCGCCCTCCAGTTAACCCTGCAGGGTACGAAGTACTACAAGGACGACGACCTTAATAAAAAGTAGCTGTGGGTCACGATAGGTCGACTAGCCCGCTTTGTGGCAGCTCCGCTATGCGGCTTGCTGCACGCCGCGGCTTGCTTGCCGCGTTAGCTTGTTTGTTCCTCTCTCCCGCGTTCTCCAGTCCGGCCTTCGCCAGCTGCGAGTATGTGATCGCCGGCAAATCGTTTTGGATTCGTCTGGTCGATCCGATCGCTTCCTACAGTTCCAAACCCGGCACGACCGTCCGCGCCGTCCTGATTCAGTCGCCGGAGTGGGGGGCAGGGCCCCGTAGCTTCCCGTTGAAACTTTCGCAATAGCCATTCCCCCGGGTTACGGTTTAGGACGTCAGCATTTTCCATAGTTGTTCGGATGGGGCGGTCCTTAAGTCGCGCCGACTCTTGGCCTGCATTTTCGAGAGAATATTCGAGAGATGGAACTTTACGGTGCTCACGCGGATTTGCAAAAGTTCTGCAATCTCTCTGTTTGAGAGACGAATGCGCACGAGTTCCAGAATCTCATTTTCCCGAGGGGTGGTTGTCTGACAATCCCGAGCGCCTTTCCGAAGCACAGAGGCTGCCTCACGCAGGAATTCCATAAATGCGTCGTGTGGAACGCAGAACTCATTCGCGGCAACAAGAAAAATCGCCCGAATCAACGCGCGGGACACCTCAGCGTGCGGTACGTACCCATGTGCGCCCATAGCAAGAAGTTGCACGATTCCTTCATTGGATTTCTCGTGGTCCAGTATCACGAATCTCGGGTCCGGGCTGCGAGGTCGCAGGTGCCGAAGACACTCGCCGAGTGGTGCTTCGAGACCACATTGGTCGACGACGAAAACTGTCTTCTCCCGTCGGAGTGGTGAACTGAGCATGAATTGCTTGAGGGTTAGCGTGCGGATCAGGCGCTCTCTCCCTAGAACTTGGCAAAGATATGCCTCCGCGAGACAGTTCTGGGATATAACGCAAACCTGGACGGTAGCCTGTGGGGAAACGTGGCCCATTTCGGCCTCCGGCAGCAAAACGAGGGACAAGAAGGTCAACGTTCATAATAACGAGTGACGTACTGACCTGCACACCCATTGAACGAAAGTATGCTACTCGGGACGGCGGACTGTCAACTTGCCCGGATTGCCCCGTCTTTCGGTCGAGTCGAGTCCCGTCTTTCGGTTGAGTTCGACCCTCCGCTGAACAGCGGTTGTGGGCCCTTTGTCCATGTCAGTAGCGTACGAATCTGTATTTTCCATGCGTGGCGGGTACACTTGGGCATCGACCAGCGCCATTTTGGACATGCTGGGCGATGTCAGCATCGATGCCGCAGCTGGGCAGTTTGTTCGAAGAGTGCAATTGGGATTTCCAAGGGGCTTGGTAGTGTCCACGTAACCGCCGAGAGGGAACGAAAACGTGACCCTGGCAGGCAATCAACAATGCGAGGCGAGCAGTTGTCCACAGCACTTCAGAATCACCACGAAAAAGCCAAGTCCGCCTTGCGGCCGGTGAAAGCGTTGCACCATTCCAGGCCCAGATTTCCATTGGGGATCGACATGCCGTGCAAGTCGTGCGGATCAATCAACCAGAGCAAGTTCACTGGAGAGATAGGCATCCATTTTCCCGGCCTGAAAAACATTGACAAGCCTGTCGTGTGGGTATTTCCGGAGATTGTCGTCTGTCTGAATTGTGGCACCGCCGAATTCGCTGTGCCGGAAGCTGAACTGCCCCGTCTTGCGAAAGGCGACGTCGGCGCGACAGGCTAACCTAGAATTGAGGTCTTGAGCGATTCATCGCAATTTAGTCGCGAGGATTTGCTCCCCGTGGACCGATACGGTCGGTCTTCAAGCAGATACTGACGAGCTTGCCTTGCAGTGTATTCCACGGCGGCAGTAACTATCTCACTGAGAATAAACGGCTGAGTGTTCCGCACAGACGCTCTTGAAAACGTGCTCGTCTTCCTGGCCGTGAAAGCTGCTCAACGCATACGCGCAGAGGATATCCACCTCGAAGGTTGTGCCTATCTCGTCCCAAAGTTGTTCAAGCCGAATCGCGGCGTCCGCCTTACCTTCCGCCCACAAGAGAGGCGCACACTCTCCACAGGCCACAACGCGGCAATTCTCTCGCTTCGTCGCTTTGGCGGCTGCCTCAATGAGACCACCTACTATCTCGAATAATCGAGCCGAGTCGGGCATGTCATTGACCATGAATGTGGAGAGCGTCTTGGCGACATCCAATTGAATGTACGTCCCCTGTTGCGTGGCGGCATCGACATCCACGCCCTGTATCTTCAATCTCGGGACAAGACCGTTCAGGTGCGACACAGTAGCGACCACGATAGCCGCATCACCCGCCTTGATAGCAACAGCGATAAAACGGGCAAAGCTGTCCAGAAAAACTGCGTCATCCGAATAGAATTGCACCTCGTGGCAGGGAGGCGTTTTCTCTCTTGGGGCATCGCTGAGTTCGTAGCCCTTTAAACTGTTACTGACAAATTGCTTGCCCCGAAGAACCGCGTACACGGCAGGCAGAAGTTCGCTTCCGGCATCTGTCTTATGAACGTAACCTCGGGCGCCCGTGCTCAATGCAGCCCGCACGACGTCGAGGTCATTGTTGTGACTTAGGAAGACTATTTTGGAGCTAGGGGAAACTTGCCGTATCCGCAGGGCGACTTCGATTCCATTCAGCTTTGGGAGACCGATGTCCAGCACAATCAAGTCCGGCTTCAGTTCTTCGGCCTTCTGAAGGGCTTCGGGTCCATCCGACGCCTCAGCGATGACTGGCATTCCTGGCCGCGCCTGAAGCAGCAACCGGGCTTGGCGTCGCCAATCTTCGAAATCATCGGCAATGAGAATGCGAATTGATGAAAACAGGTGCTTCTCCAGTTGTGTCCTTACTTACGAACACGCCGTGCCCAAAATAGTTGCACAAACCTTACGGTCCCTACGCCGATTGACCTGCCCCCGAATCTGTTGGTTGAAACATGGCGCGGAGCACCGCACGATGGACCAATTATTATCACACGCCACTGTTTCTGGGAAGGCGGCTACAGTCTCATACCAGATGGTGTTGCATCGACCGGTTGAGCCGGCAGCCGTAGTCAGAAAAGTAGATCTTAGTACCCAGATGTCCAGTAACGCGACAAGTCTGGAGTTAGTCTTTGGGTGTCTCGCGCCGCGGCAACCAGCCCTTCAAACCTTGGTGGACTCCGAGCTGACGATCGACTGACTAGATGTATTTGTTTTTCAGGATCACCTCGCATACCACTGCAACTTTTGACAGTTCACAGGAAATCATAGTTCCAGTAGCTGTTAATTCCATGGCAAGGCCACTGCGGAGAACCTTATGGCCTTGGTGCGGATGAGTGGAGACAGTTTTGCTCGTGCACACATGCGATCACCAGGTGAAAGACCAGGAGGAGAGAAATGAAATTCAGATCCGCAGTTCTTTCAGGGAGTGCTTTGTTATTTGCAGCCGGGGCGTTTGCTCAAGATTACCCGAAGGTAGAAATCCCCGTCGATTACTCCTATATGCGGTTTAACCCAGAAAACAGCGGGATCATCAAGAGTTTCTCTCTGAACGGTGGTGGAGGCGGAATTATTTATAACTTCAGCAAATGGGCTGGAATCGAGGGCGAATTCGAGGGCTATGGCAGCCAATCGAGAACTTTTACCTTCCCTACGGGAAGCGCGGTCTGTCCGGTCGGTTGCACCGGTAATTTCGAAGCCAACCTGTTCACCTACAACATCGGTCCTGTATTCAAGCACCGCGCTAAGCATTTCGAGCCGTTCATAGAGATACTGTTCGGCGGAGCCCACTCCAATGCTTACGGTAATCTGCTGACAGCTTGTCAGGCCTCCTGTACCACCAGCTCATCTCCTAGCAACAATGCCTTTGATTTCATCATTGGGGGCGGCATCGATGTTCCGGTCAGCAAGTCGATCGCCCTTCGGCTGGCACAGTTTGATTATGTATTGACCCGATTTGGCAATGATTTCACAGCTGGCAACACGAATCAGAGTAACTTCCGTTACCAGGCCGGCATCGTTTTCAGACTCGGCGGTGGTGTTCCCCCTCCGCCTCCCAATGGTCCCCCAGTGGCGTCTTGTTCCGCCAATCCGACCCAGGTTATCGCTGGCTCTGGGGACACGGTTGAAGTCCGGGCCGACGCCACTGATCCTGACAACGATTCGCTTACTTATGCGTGGACTGCCTCAGGAGGTAGCATTGATGGCACAGGGCGGCAAGTCCGTTGGAACCCCACAGGTGTGGGCTTGGGCACTTACTCGGTCACGGCGCGAGTGAATGATGGCCGCGGGGGCGCTACGAGTTGCACGGCGGATATCAGAGTAGATCCTCGGCCCAATCGTCCTCCTACGATGAGTTGCTCCGCAAGTCCAGCCTCGGTTCATCCTGGGGACCGCGTACACATCACCGCAACTACCAGCGATCCCGACAACGATTCGCTCACTTTCACGTGGAAATCGAACGGGGGCCAAATCGTCGGATCTGGCGCCGAAGTTCAGTTGGACACCACTGGTGTGAGCGCGGGAAGCTACACGGTGACGGGAAGGGTGGACGACGGACGCGGCGGTGCGGCGGATTGTCAAGCTCAACTCAGCCTCGAACTGCCCCCGCCTCCCGCGGTAGAAGCTCGGCTGGCCATTCGCAGCATCTATTTCCCGACAGCGCAGCCTTCGCCTGGAAGGCCAACTGTGGGCCTGGTTGAGAGTCAACAAAACACACTCACCTCGCTGGCAAACGACTTCAAGGAATATCTCACAAGCCGACCCGATGCCCATCTTGTTCTCGAAGGTCATGCGGATCACCGGGGCACTCCGGAATTCAATCAGGCACTTTCCGAGCGTCGTTTGGTGATCACAAAGCAATTCCTGATTGGATTAGGCATTCCGGAAGCAAGCCTGCAGACCAAAGCGTACGGGGAAGAGGAAAACATGACCCCCGAACAAGTCAAAGCACTGGTCGAACAACATCCCAATTTGACCCAGGAACAGAGGGACAAAATCCTGAGCAACCTGCGAACCGTTACACTGGCCCAAAACCGTCGCGTGGACATTACCTTGAGCAGCACCGGGCAACAGTCCGTTCGACAGTTCCCGTTTAACGCTGAAGATTCCTTGACGCTGCTCAGCCCCAAAGTGTCAGGAGCAAAACCGGCGGCCAAGAAAAAGCCGTAGAACAAGCTGATCAGCCAGGAGTCATTCGACTCTGCGGCGGTCCTGAGAGAACTACGAATCCTTGGGTAGTGAGCTTGCTCTTAGCTACCGGCGGTTACTTCCGCTCAGGCCACCGTCGCCGTCCTCGGCGCGGTGGTCCTGGCGCTGACCGTTTGGCTGGTTGTCACAATTGCCTACAAGTTTCTCGCCGCCGTCGGGGAGTGATTTATCCGGGTGCCTTTAGTAGCGAATGCCCACAGTGACGGCGATCAATTTCGTACTGATACTACCCGTGGGTGCGAAGTGATATCGCGATTCCACGTACACTCTATAGGGGGCTTCTCCTACCCTGACCGTGAACCCAATGCCTCCATTAAACCCGAGGGCACCCGCATTCGAGTGCACCCGGGTCAGATTGGTGATTACGATTCCATCGGCGCAGTTGTATCCCCACCATAGCCAAGCCGGGAGACAACTAATCATCGTGCCCGCCGGAACAGGTCGCGAGAGCCATACCGTGCGGTAATACCAACCAGGACCCCCTATGAAATAAATTCCGAGTGCATTGCCTCGCAATTCCAATCGATAGTTCGCGGCAAAAGCATAAAGGTTGCCGTGCCCACTCACGTTCGTGGATTGCAGTGCGATGCGAATCGGTTGGAGCGTTTCGTTGTTCGGATACAACGCATTCCACATGAACTCTCCGATAAGCGCGTTCCGCCGGTCGAAGTTGTAGCCGACGCCGGTGTTGAGTCCCCAACCCAAATTTGAGTGCTGGCGCATCGGATTTAAAGGCGCGGCTAGAGGCATGCCCAGGCTCGTTGTAACCGACGGGTTGTCATTTCCATTGCCTTCCTGTGCCCATCCAGGGCAAGGAGAGCCTGTGAGAGAAATCCACAGGAAAATCGCTGCGCTGCACTTCACAGTGTCCCCTCGAAGTATTGCGAGAGCCGTGCACTCAGGCATCACCTGCCGTTATGCGGCTCAAGGCTGGACGATGAGTCCCAATATGGACACTGTTAGAAAAGACAGGTCGCGAAGATAATCTGGTAATTCTGACAGTTCCTGAACCTGTGCGTAAATCGTAAGTTCTTCAGGGAAGGGACAGGGCCGGCTTTTTTCCTGGCTCTTCTTTTCTCGCCACACCGAGGATTGCGATTCTGAGCAAGACAACAATCAAGGTTGCAATTTTGCTATTTGCGGCTGTGTTCTGCACGGCACAGGAATCGTCGGTTGGGGCGGGTTTGGAACGCACGCGACTTGCCCTGTGGAGCAGCGCTGGGGTGAGTCCAGGGAGTTCCGAAACAGCAAGGTTGCTTTCTGCAAGCTCTCAACCGGGGGAGCACGGCCTCTCTCAGAAAGCCCAGGAGATCGCGCGCCTATTCGGGATCCCGATAACGAATTCCATGATCGTCAGCTGGATTGTGGCTCTGGCGCTGATCATTTTTGCTCAATTCGCCACCCGAAAGATGAAACAAGTGCCCGAAGGAGCCCAGAATTTTCTGGAGTGGATCATTGAGAGCCTGTTCAAGTTTCTCGAGGGAATCCTTGGCCGGCATTTGACTGAGCGGACGTTCTGGTTTTTTGCGACGGTTTTCATCTTTATCCTTGCCACAAATTGGGCAGGTCTGATACCCGGAGTAGGTTCGGTCGGCTGGGGACACGAGACTCTACACGATTTCCAGATCGACCAACCTTTGCTTCGCGGCGGTAATGCCGACGTGAATATGACGCTCGCCATGGCTATGGTGTTCTTCGCGTGCTGGATCTACTGGTCCATGCGGGAGATCGGTCCATTGGGTTTTTTCGAGGAGCTGTTCGGGCCGAAGGGGGAAAGCACGGGTGCGCTGAAGGTGCTCATGGTGATCGTATTCTTCGCCGCTGGCTGCTTGGAAGTAGTATCGATCTTGTTCCGGCCGATCTCGTTGAGTTTTCGTCTCTACGGCAACATCTTTGCCGGCGAGAACATGTTGGAAGCGATGGCCAAGTTGGTCCCGCACTTTGGATGGCTGGTACAGATTCCATTCTACTTTTTGGAGCTGTTGATGGGTCTCGTCCAGGCATTAGTGTTCACCCTGCTAACCGCCGTCTTTACATTGTTGATTTGTCAGCATGAAGAAGGGCTCAGACCGACACAGGTGTGAGTGATGGATTGCGGCACTTTGAACGCTGCGTGAGTCACAGAAAAGGAGGAAAACAGAATATATGAATGGGAACCTACATGTAGGTTTAGCATCCCTGGGTGCAGCTCTCGCCGTAGGTTTAATCGGCATGAGAGCTGCAGACGCAGTGGGGCGGAATCCGAGTGCGTCCACAAAAGTTCTGGTCCAGTCGATCCTAGCCATTGCTTTTGCCGAGGCGATCGTGTTTTACACGCTCTTCCTTGTGAGGTAGGGAGACAGACTTGCGCGTGAAGCCGAAGACGCCGCTTGGGCAGCAATGGTGAGGGCAAAACATGAACCTTTTTCTATTTCTTGCGGAGCCGCAGACCAGCGGTCCAATCGAAAACATCGCCAGGACATTCGGCGTGGACTGGTCTCATCTGACCGCGCAGGTCGTAAGTTTTTGCATCGTCTGCGCTCTCCTCTATCGGACGGCATATAAGCCAATACTCAGGATGCTGGAAGAGCGGCGCCAGCAAATCGCGCAAGGACTCGCCAACTCAGAAAAAATAAGGGCAGAGTTAGCTCAGGCTGAAGCACAACGTCAGGAAGTACTCCTCAAAGCCAGTACCGAGGCGACCGACATCATCCAAGAGGCGCACGCGGCTGCAGCCAAGGTACAGGAACGCGAAACCCAAATGGCAATCGCAGCGGCTGAACAGATCATCGTCAAGTCGCGCGAGACAGCCGCGCAAGACTACTCCCGCATGCTCACAACACTGAAGCGCGAGGTGGGCCGGTTGGTGGTCCAGACCACCGCGACAGTGACCGGCAAGGTTTTAACAACCGAGGATCAGCGACGGTTAGCCGAAGAGACAGCCAAGCACTTACCGGCATAGGAAAACTCGCGGAGAAGAATGAAGCGAACTCGACAAATCGAGCGCGATGCAAGGCAACTATTTAGGTTGTGCCTAGTCAGTGGTTTGTTGGACGAGGGCCGTGCGCGCCAGATCATGCAGCAGGTCATTCAAAACAAACGTCGCGATTACCTAGCCCTGCTCGAGGAATTTCAGAGGTTAGTGAGGCTCGAGTGCGAAAAGCATACAGCCCAAGTCCAATCCGCCGTACCGCTCTCGTCGGATTTACGATCCGACGTTCGAGCTCGCTTGGAAAATGTGTACGGGCCCAAGATCGACATCGAATTCGAAAGCAAGCCGGAGCTAATCGGCGGGGTGCGCATCAAGATCGGTAGTGATGTCTACGATGGCACCGTGCGGTCAAGGCTGGCCGAATTGGAGAAGCAGTTTTGATTGACAATTTCAGTGAGGGAATCGCCGAGGCCTACGTGTTGGCTCAGAGGTGATGCTTACGCTAAGCGAATCAGAGTGAACAATATGCCTGACCTACTTCGAGAAATAGAACTTCAGATTATGGGAGTCAAAGCATCGGCCGCTAAGCACAATGTGGGTGTCATTCGCGAGATCGGAGACGGCGTAGCAAAAGTTGAAGGACTTGCTGATGCGATGCTTAACGAGATGCTCGATCTCGGCAATGGCATCACGGGGCTAGCTTTGGACCTCGGGGAGACTGAAGTAGGAGTGATCGTTCTTGGTGACTATACGCAACTGGAAGAGGGAGGGGAGGTCCGCGCGACAGGCAGACTCCTGGAGGTACCCGTTGGCAAAGGTCTCTTGGGGCGCGTCGTGAACACACTGGGAGAGCCGCTGGATGACAAAGGACCTATCAAGAGTGACATCGCCTATCCAGTCGAGAAAATCGCTCCGGGAATTATCCGGCGTCGTCCAGTCAATCAGCCCGTACAGACAGGCATCATGTCCATTGACGCCATGATCCCCATCGGCCGCGGTCAGCGCGAACTAATCATCGGCGACCGGTCTACGGGCAAGACCACTATCTGCATCGACACAATCATCAATCAAGTTTCCCTCAACAAGGCAGCGGAGACCGCCGGCGACGAAAATTATCGGCCACTGTACTGCATCTACGTTGCAATTGGACAAAAGCAATCCAATATCGCCCGCATCGTCACCGTTCTCGAAGAAGCCGGGGCCATGCCCTACACCATCATCGTTGCCTCACCAGCTGCGGAATCGGCAGCCAATCAATACCTAGCACCGTTTGCAGGAGCGGCCATAGGGGAGTGGTTCATGGACAACGGGATGGACGCGTTGATTATCTATGATGATCTCTCCAAACATGCGGTGGCCTACCGGCAGGTCTCCCTGGTGTTGAAGCGGCCGTCGGGTCGCGAGGCCTATCCAGGCGACGTGTTTTATCTCCACAGCCGACTGCTTGAGCGGGCGGCGCGCGTCGGAGAGAAGTACGGCAACGGCTCGCTCACAGCTCTGCCTATCATTGAGACGCAGGCTGGCGACGTCTCGGCCTACATCCCCACCAACGTAATTTCGATTACAGATGGACAAATCTATTTGGAGACGGATTTGTTTTATCAGGGAGTTCGCCCGGCCATTTCTGTCGGCCTTTCAGTATCTCGAGTTGGTTCAGCGGCGCAACTGAAAGCGATGAAACAGGTCGCCGGACAGCTTAAGGGGGATCTAGCGCAATTTCGTGAACTAGCGGCGTTTGCGCAGTTCGGCTCAGAGCTCGACGCCAAGACACAATCCAAGATCGATCGTGGAAAACGGATCATGGAAGTCTTCAAACAGCCGCAATACAGACCCGTTCCAGTCGAAGTGCAAGTAGCCGTAATCTGGACGGTCCAAAATGGATATGTCGATGATGTGCCTGTGGAACGGGTCAAGGAATACCAAATCAGGCTGACAGAGTTTCTGACTACTCGCAAGGATGAGCTGCTTCGGGAAATCCTGAAAGAAAAACAGCTTAGCCCCGCGTTGTCGATTGAACTTAAGAGCGCGGCAGTGCAGTTCAAAGAGGGTTGGAAATGAGGTTCGCCGACTCGGAGTCGATTGTTCAGAGCGTCGTTAGACAGATTTCGGCGCCGCGGCATCTTCAACAGCTATGAGCAGCCCACGCGATCTTCATCGGCGGATCAAGTCTGTCAGCGGCACTGCGCAGATTACCAAGGCTATGCAAATGGTCGCGGCATCGAAAATGCGCAGGGCCCAGGAAGCTGCGCTTGCAGGAAGACCATTTGTCAACCTTTTGTACCTTATGCAGCGCGAAGCCACCACTCGGATGAGCGATCTTAGTCATCCGTTGCTCGAAGCGCGGAAAGTCCGCAGGCGCGCAATCATCCTGATTGGAGCTGATAAAGGTCTATGCGGAGCGCTCAACAGCAATCTCTTCAGAGTGGCTGCACAGGTCGAGCCCAAGTCGACGGTTTTCATCACAGCAGGCCGTAAGGCTGCGCAATTCGTCGCTCGCACAAGACGGCAGCTTTCAGCCGAATTTCCTTATGATGACATTCCAAAGTTCGCTGAAGCCAGAGCGATCGCTGCATTCGCTCGCGACCTCTTTTTGAAAAGAGAAGTAGACGAGGTTCGGATCGTCGCGACACGGTTTGTCAACACGCTTACCCAGCATCCACTTTCTTTGGAATTCCTTCCTGTAGGGGAAATCAAAGGGCTGCAGATCCCAGGGACAGCATTTTCTGCAGACCTGACCACCTGCGAGATTGGACCCTTGTTTGAACCCAGTCCGGAGGCGATCCTCGATTACCTGCTGTCGCACTACCTCAACATTTATATTTATCAGGTCTTGCTGAACGCGAAGGCCAGCGAGCAAAGTGCCCGCATGGTATCGATGAAAAACGCCACCGACAATGCCGAAGACCTGATCAAAGACCTGACACTCGAATACAACAAATTGCGCCAGGGGAATATCACAAAGGAATTGCTGGAAATCGCCGGGGGTCAATCTGGTTGATCTCAAGGCTCGCACGGTTTATCTAGAAGGCGCAGAAAATGAACAAAGGCAAGATTGTCAAAGTTTCAGGTCCGGTGGTGGATGTGGAGTTCCCGGTAGAGTTGCCTGGAATCTATAACGCGCTGACCATCGAATTCAAAGTGCAGGGCCGGGCGGCCAAAGTGACGCTCGAGGTTCAGCAGCACTTGGGGGATAAGTGGGTTCGGGCCATTTCCATGTCCGGGACTGAAGGGCTCAAACGGGGCTTCGAGGTCATGGATAGCGGTGGGCCTATTTCCATGCCGGTGGGCGAGGCCGTCATGGGCAGGGTATTCGACGTGACGGGAAACCCGGTGGATGAACGCGGACCAGTCGAGGCGGAGAAGTATTATCCCATCCATCGCCCTCCTCCATCTCTGGTGGACCAAGCAACTTCACCACAAGTGCTCCCAACCGGCATAAAAGTAATTGATCTGATTTGCCCTTTCTTGAAGGGCGGCAAAGTAGGTGCTTTCGGCGGCGCTGGCGTGGGAAAGACCGTCGTAATCATGGAACTGATTAACAACATCGCAAAGCTGCACGGCGGCGTATCGGTCTTCGCTGGCGTCGGTGAGCGCACGCGTGAGGGAAACGACCTCTACCACGAAATGTCGGAAGCGGGTGTGATCAAGCAGGATAACCTGAGCGAGTCCAAGATTGCGCTGGTGTATGGCCAGATGAACGAACCGCCCGGCGCCCGCTTGAGAGTGGCGCTCTCCGGGCTCGCCATTACCGAATACTTTCGAGACGAGAAGCACCAGGATGTGCTGCTCTTTATTGACAACATTTTCCGCTTTTCTCAGGCAGGATCTGAAGTGTCTGCACTGTTGGGCCGCACTGCCAGTGCCGTCGGATATCAGCCGACGCTTGCAGCGGAAATGGGAGTGCTCCAGGAGCGCATTACCTCCACTAAGAAGGGCTCGATTACTTCTTTTCAGGCGGTGTATGTCCCGGCTGACGATTTGACGGATCCCGCGCCGGCCACCACCTTTGCACATTTGGACGCCACCATCGTTTTGGAGAGGGCGATTGCCGAGCTAGGCATTTATCCAGCGGTGGATCCTCTGGCTTCGACCTCACGTGCCCTTGAGCCCGAAATCGTAGGCAAGGAGCACTACAACGTCGCACGAGGAGTGCAGAAAGTGCTTCAGCGCTACAAGGACCTGCAGGACATCATCGCGATCCTTGGTATGGATGAACTTTCACCGGACGACAAGCAAACCGTGTTCAGAGCACGTAAGATCCAGCGCTTCTTGAGTCAACCCTTCAGCGTGGCGCAAGTATTCACAGGGCGCGAAGGCAAACAGGTCGCCGTGTCCGACACTGTTCGTGGCTTTAAAGAGATCTTGGACGGCAAGCACGATGACGTGCCGGAGAGCAACTTCTACATGAAGGGGACGATTGAAGAAGTCCCTTAGTCTGATGGGTGGATCGCCAAACAAGCCCCAACACGGGAAAATCAAAGATGGCCAGCACTTTGAAATTAGAGATTGTGACGCCCGAAGGAATAATGTACTCCGATGACGTAGACTTGGTTACGTTGCAGGGAGCAGATGCTCAGGTGACGATTCTTCCCGAACACCTTCGATTGATGATCCAGCTGGTACCAGGCGAAATGATTGCAAGCAAGTCAGGGCACGAAAGATTTCTGGCCGTGGGGGAGGGGCTCGCGTTGGTTAGGGGCGACCGTGTGTCTGTCGTAACGGACATGGCGGTTGCTGCAGAGAACATCGATGAGGCAAAAGCCGAGGAAGCTCGTCAGCGCGCGGCCGCCCGGCTGCGCGAGAAGATCTCTTCCGAGGAAATTGCCTCCGTAAATGGCGCTCTAGCTCGTTCCCTGGCGCAATTGCGGGTCAAACGTCGCCGTCATTCCTGACCCGAAATCTAAACCTGCGTGGCCCGATAGATTGACGATGACTTCTTATGTGTCCAGGAGTTATCGAGCGCTTCGAAAGGTCCGCGAGCGTGTCGTTCCCGGTGTACGTCGGCCAGTAGCGTTCTCAACCGCATGCGAGCTTTGTGCAACTGTGACTTGGAATTCCCAACCGAACATCCGAGAAATACAGCGATTTCTTTGTGCTGGTATCCGTGGACATCATGAAGAATGAAGGCTGCTTTGTAACCGTAGGGCAATACATCGATGGCCGCTTGAAGATCGATCCGGCCGAACAAGTTGCCTGCTTGCAGGTCAGGGACGTCGAGTGCGCAATTGGGATCGGTGTAGTCCTGCATGCGGTTGCCTGGGAGCATCCAATATCGTTTATTCTTGCGGAAGCGCATCAAGACGGCGTTGGTCGTCAAGCGGTACAGCCAAGTGGAAAATGCAGACTCCCCGCGAAACGTGTTGATCTTAAGAAAGAGCAGGACGAATGCGTCTTGAGTAGCGTCCTCGGCTTCCGCCGGATCTCGTAACATGCGCAAACAGATGCGGTACACGAGCTTGGAATAGCTTCGGTAAATGACTGCAAAGGCCTCGCTATCACCTTGACCCACCAACCGAATCGCCTCACTCAGGGTCGAACCTTCCGACTGCTTTAGCATGAATTCGCTCATCTTCCACAACCACCGACACGGTATCTGTCAGGGAATGTGAAGAGCACTGCCAAAAGTGACAGGGCGGCTTGAAACAACGGAGGGTCAAGAGTCTCACCATCTCCCTCGCGCACTCGCGGTTTAAGCGCCGGGGTGCTAGAGCATTTTCTATTTGCGAGACACACGTTGTGCGGTTGACAGAATCGGACCGGGCAGGTATAGAAGGCCTCAAAGATCCGAGGTTTGGGGGTTCGATGACGGTCAAGTGGAATTGGCTGTTTTTTCTAGTGGTCTGCCCAATGATTTGGGAGATGAGTGCTCCTGTTTCACGCGCTCAAGCACGCGCGCCAGTACGCATCGTTGCAAAGGTTGAACTCGTACAATTACCCGTAATCATATTCGACGACAAAGGTGTAGTTGCCACTAGCCTCAAGAAGAGTGACTTTCGGCTTTTCGACGACGGAGTTGAACAGCGGATACTTTACCTAGAGCGGGAACGAGTCGCGGTTTCATTTGTGATACTCGCGGACGTAAGCTCCAGCATGAGGAGCAAGATTCCTTTTGTCCAGGAGGCAGCACTTTCGCTCCTAGATTCTCAGGAACAACAAGATAAGCATTCCGACGAATATTCGGTGCTGGGCATTGGCACGCGATCGAAGCGACTTGTACCCTTCACGAGCGATCAAGAGGACCTTGAGCGGAGACTGCCGGTAATACTGGCGCCAACGAATGAGAGTACGGCTCTATTTGACGGGATCTGGTTGGGAGTGAATACAGCGCGACGCGATGCGGAGAATGAACATCGCGCCATGATCATAATCACGGACGGCGGCGACAATCACAGCCGTTACAATCTAGCAGAAACAAAGAGGCTCTTGGAGGAGGCTGATGTCCCAGTTTTTGCTGTCATGGCAGGGCCATCGTTCGAGTTCCCTACCATCTTCCTTCCACAGGAGAGGAAACGAACCCGAATGCCCAGAGGACAGGGACCGAACCCACAGTCTTCCAGACTGTCAGCGGCCTTTGGTGATGATGACTACATCGGTCCCGCCGAACGGCGCGGTCCTCATAACATGAAAACACTATCGGAAGCAACGGGTGGCGGTGTCTTTACCGCCCGGGATGAAGAAGATCTGCCCCGCATCGTTCGGACGATTGGGCTAGCGGTGAGATTTCGATACGTAATCACATATAAGCCGGTTCGTGACGCGATGTCCAAAGACAATCGACAGGATATCGCGGGGGATCCTAGTTTGCACAAGATTCATCTCGAACTATACCCCAGAGAAAAGTTTTCGGGATATAGCGTTCCGTACTACAAGCGGAGCTACCACGGCATCGAATGAATGAAAGAATTCCGCATGGCTGGAATCCGTGCCTCTAATGGATGGTTGTGGGTCTCGCTAAGACAATTAGATTTGGACGTTAGGAATGGGGTCCAGCCCAGTCTGGATCCTTCAGATTCCAGCCCCACCAAGAGCCTTAAAAAGCTGCACGACGACTGTGCGCCGGTTGAGTTCCGTGAAAGCGAGTGCATTCCCTTCTGGGAAATAGGCTCGTTTGGCACATCTCGAGGCTCAATCTGAACGCTCTTTTGATGCTCAAACTTGGCTTGGTCTTAAAGAGCAAAGGCATACTGCTTCTGCGCTAGAAGTGTGCCAGTCTGATAGATCGCGCCTGCGATGTTGCCCGCCTTGACGCCGGAGGAACTGGCTTCACCAAACAGGGTTTGTGGAGGAGAACTCAGGGGGTTGGAGTTTGAGCAGGGCTTGGTACTGCACTTGTGCTGGTCCATTGCGAATCGCTGAGATTCCACCCACCGCCGAGCGCGCGATAGAGGTCGACCACCGCCAATTTGCGGCCGAGGTCGTACGTTACCGAGGAGCTCTCCGCCGGATACAGTTGAATTTGAGAATCCACAATTTCGAAATAACTGGAAAGTCCGCTGTCGTACCGTATGAAAGCCAGCCGGACTGACTCGCGGTAAGCCTCTACTGATTTGAGCTGCTCACGATAAGAAATGGCAAGTTGCTGGTGCGCGGAGAGAGAGGTCGAAACCTCACCAAAAGCCTGCGTAACCGCTTTCTCGAAGGAGATTTTGGCTTGATCGCGCAAGGCAAGTGAGGCGCGATATTCGTTCTTCAAGCGGCCTCCGGTGAATATGGGTCCCGCTAGATTACCTGCAAGGCTCCAGGCCTTTCCGGAGGCTGTGAGCTCGGACAGTTGAGGGCTCACACCTCCTAGCAAGCCCGTCAAAGAAATCGTGGGGAAGAAATTGGCCTTGGCGACGCCGACCCTGGCGTTGGCTGCAATCAAGTTCTGCTCCGTTTCGCGCAGATCAGGCCGCCGTTCCAACAGCGTCGCCGGCAAACCTGCTGGGATTTCCGGAGGGTCGTATTGATCGGCGAGCGCCGCGCCGCGAGCAATCGGGCCAGGGTTGCGGCCGAGCAGTAGGTCCAGTGCATTCTCTTGAGCAACAATCTGCCGTTCGAAATCCGGGATTACCGCCGCCACGTTCGAGAGCGCGGCTTGGGCACGGGCAACTTCAAGCCCCGAAGCTGCCCCGCCTTCAAATTTGTGTTGAAACAGTTCGAGAGTTTCCTGAAAGCTTTTGACCGTTCGATGAGCAATTTCCATTTGTTCATCGAGCGCCCGCAACTGGAAGTACCCTCGGGCGACGTCCGATAAGACCAAAAGCCGGACATCTCGGCGGGCTTCCTCACTGGAGAAATATACCGCGCGCTGCGCCTCGTTCAGTTTCCGAATGCGCCCGAACAGATCAATCTCCCAAATGGTGCTGAAACTGTACGAGTAGTACGTGTGATTGGGAATTGTGGGGGACTGTTGTCCCGAAATGTTCGCCCCGTATCCCACTTGCGGGTAATACTGCGAACGACTTATGCCGAGGAGGGCTCTTTCCTCTTCGACGCGCGCCACCGCCAACTGCAAATCATAGTTGTTCTTCAACCCTTCGCGGACGAGACCCTGAAGAACGGGATCCTTAAACAGATCCCACCACGCCATATCCGCGGCGGAATTCGCCGTTGCCTGCTGCTCGGCATAGAAAGTGGCGGGTGGCTGGATTGCTGGGCGCACATACTTAGGGCCAACCGCGCAGCCCATGAAGAGGAGTGGGAGAAGCGCGACCGCGATAATATTTCGCATCAGTCGTGTCCTTCCTGCAGTGCAGCCGCCCCGGGAATTTCCGCGGCTTCCTTTTTCTCTTTCCCGGCAATGCGTTCAACCACAACATACAATACGGGCACCAGGAAGACGCCGAGGACGGTCGCTGCAGTCATGCCGGTGATGACAGAGCTTCCCAAGACTCTGCGGCCAATCGCGCCAGCGCCTTTCGCCGTCCAAAGAGGAACACAGCCCAGAATGAATGCGAAAGATGTCATCAAAATAGGCCGAAGGCGAAGCCGAGCCCCTTCGAGTGCCGCTTGGATGAGCCCCTTGCCCTTCTTGTTCTCCAAGATTGCGAACTCGACGATCAGAATCGCATTCTTGGCTGTTAGCCCGATCAGCATAACGAGCCCAATTTGAGCAAACACGTTGTTATCGAGCTTGCGCATTAGCAGTCCAGCATTTGCCCCAAGAACAGCCACAGGAACAGACAAAAGTACACTGAAAGGCAGAGACCAACTTTCGTAGAGAGCAGCCAGAATCAGGAATACGCAAAAGATGGACATACTGAAAACAATCGCTTGCCCGCCTTCGGCTTTCTTTTCCTGATAAGACATGTCGCTCCAGGCATATCCCATACCAGCAGGTAAGACTTCTGCGGAAACCTGTTCCATGGCGGCCATGGCCTGGCCAGAGCTGTATCCGGGTGCGGGTGAGCCGTTAATCTGAATACTTCGGAACAGATTGAAACGGTTGGTGTATTCCGGTCCCGAAACGCGTTTCACAGTAACTATGGAAGCCAGGGGCGTCATTTCGCCCTTCGAGTTTCTGACGTAAAAGCTGTTAATCTTGTCGGCGCTGACGCGGTACTCCGGCTCAGCCTGCAGGTAAACTTTCCACTGGCGACCAAACCGATTGAATTGATTAACGTAAGCACCGCCCAAAAAGGCCTGCAGGGTCTGATAGACGTCGCTGAACTGTAGCCCTTGCTTTATAACTCGATCCTGGTCAACGTCGACAAAAAGCTGTGGCACCGATGGGCGGAAGGTAGCTACGATTGAACCTACTTCCGGGCGCTTCCGCGCCGCCTGGCTCAACTTGTCAAGGGTTTCTGAGAGTTGCTGAACGGTTCCCGCGGACCGGTCCTGAAGCATAAAACTGAATCCGCCGGCTGTGCCAAGGCCGGGAATGGCCGGCGGACCGAAGGCGAAGCCTATCGCTTCTGGAATTTCCGCGCGCATTTTCTGGTTCAGAGTCCGCATCAAACCATTTGCGGAGAGTTCGAAAGTCTCGCGTTCGTGCCACGGATCGAACTGAAGGAAATAGAATCCGGTGTAGCTGGCAGACGTGTTGGATAAGAGGCTGAAACCGACGATCGCATCGTATCCCTGAATGCCGTGAGTGTGCGCCAGAATGTCATCCATTTTGCGCATGACGGCGTCAGTACGCTGTAAAGAAGCGGCATCCGGAAGCTGGAGCTGAATGAAGGCATATCCCTGATCTTCTTCCGGAACGAAGCTACTGGGAAGACTCTTACCCATAGTCACTGCGATAACCGAAACGCCCAAGAGCAAGAGCAGAGCAATTCCCCATCGGCGAATGAGGATGTGGCTCCAATTAACGTAACCTCCCGTCATTTTCCCGAACCAGCGATTGAACCACGCAAAAAATTTGCCAACAGGGCCCTTAGATTCCTTGCGGGGGCGAAGCAAGAGGGCCGAGAGCGCCGGTGAGAGCGTCAATGCGTTAAATGCCGAGATAAGGACGGATACGGCGATAGTAATCGCGAATTGCTGATTTAACAGGCCCTTAATACCTCCCATGAATGCCATGGGAATGAATACCGAGGACAAAACAAGGGCGATACCAATGACCGGAATTGTAACTTCTTCCATCGCTTTGATGGTTGCCTCTCTGGGCGTCAATCCATGCTCGATGTTGTGTTCAACTGCCTCGACAACGACGATCGCATCGTCCACTACGAGCCCAATGGCAAGGATGAGCCCAAAGAGTGAGAGTGTGTTGATTGAAAAACCGAGCAAGGGGAAGACAGCAAATGTGCCGATCAGTGACACGGGCACGGCAATAAGGGGAATAAGAGTTGCACGCCAACCTTGCAGAAATAGGAACACTACAATGATCACCAGGACGATGGCTTCAAAAAGCGTCGTGAGAATCTCTTTCATGCCCTCCGTGATAGGGAGCGTGGTGTCCATCGAAACGACGTAATCCAGATCTTGCGGAAACCGGGTTTTCAGATCTTCCATCTGGGCTTTGACTTGTTTTGCCACAGCCAATGCGTTGGAACCCGGGGCTTGGTAAACAGCAATGATGACTGCAGGCTTCCCGTTGTACCGTCCAATTTGCTGATAAACAATTGATCCCAATTCGATGCGGGATACATCTTTCAGCCTGACGGTTGAGCCATCGGGATTTTGCCGAACAATGATGTTCCTGAATTCCCCCGCATTGGCCAACCTTCCTGGGGCGCGCACGGCGTAAGTAAACTGCTGGCCTTTTGGCGCGGGCTCAGCTCCGATCTGTCCTGCTGGGTTTACAGCACTCTGCTGTTGGACAGCATTACTCAGGTCGGTAACGGTGAGACCTAGTTTGGTCAGCTGGTCTGGCTTTACCCATACGCGCATCGCGTAGTCTGCGGCGCCGAAGTTGGTTACTTGCCCAACTCCGGGAACGCGCAACAGTGCGTCGTTAATATTGATGGTTGCGTAGTTTCCCAAGAATTGTCCGCCGAAGGTCTCCTTTGGCGAATAGACGGACAGCACGAGTAGGGGAAGCCCCATAAGTTTCTTGACGGTGACACCATATTGATTTACCGACGTCGGGAGATTCGGGCTGGCCTGCGATACCCGGTTCTGAGTGTTCACCTGGTCGATATCTACGTTAGTGCCCACATCAAAAGTGACCTTAAGGTTCATCGTTCCGTCATTGGCATTCGTGGACATCATGTACAGCATGTTGTCCACACCGTTCATTTGTTGTTCGAGTGGAGTGGCAACAGACTGCTCAATCGTCAGTGCGTCAGCACCGGTATAAGTGGCCAACACGTTAATTTGCGGCGGCACGATATCTGGGAGTTGGGCTACGGGAAGCTTCGCCATCGACACAAGGCCTACGACTACGGTGAGGATGGAAATGACTATGGCGACGATCGGCCGGTCAATGAAGAATTTCGACATAGCTACATCCCACCGGTCGGCGCAGGAGTCTGCGTGTTCTTAAATGGCGTTGTGGCCACGGTCATGCCGGTCTTGATGCGCTGCAGTCCATCGACGACAACATTTTCCCCGGCTTGAAGACCGGACTCGACAACCCACATGTCGCCAGACTGCGGGCCGAGTGTTACGGTCTTGATTGTGACCTTGTCATCGGACCCGACTACTCCCACTTGGTAGACTCCTTGGAGTTCCGAAACCGACTGCTGTGGAATCAGAACTGCACTTTTGCGCGTTTCGGTGACGGCGCGGATGCGGGCATATTGGCCGGGACGCAACACGTTGCCTGCATTGGGGAATTCAGCTCGAACCTGAATTGTCCCGGTTCGTGAATCTACTTCGCGGTTTACAAAAAGCGCGCGACCACGCTGCGGGTAAATCGATCCGTCTCCTAGAATTAACTCTAGATCTTGGGCTGCCGTGCGACCTTTTTTTTCGCGAACGAATCGGATGTAATCCTGTTCAGCGATGTTGATATCGACATAGATCGGATTCACGCTGGATATGGTTGTCATGACCGTTATCGGGGTCATAAGGTCCCCAATTTGGCATTTGGAAATTCCGGCGATTCCCGAAATCGGCGCAACCACGGTGGTCCAACCCAGATTTAGCATGGCATTGTCGAGAACCGCCTGATTCGCATCCACCCCTGCCTTTCCTGCGGATTCTGCACTTAGCGCCTTATCGAGTTCGGCTTGGCTTACGGCCTTCTGGGCCACCAACGGCGTGTAACGACGAACATCGATCTGCGCTTGTCCCAGAGCAGCGCGGGCTCGCTCGAGGTTTCCCTTGGCTTGTTCTACGGCCGCTTCCGCTTGCCGTTTGTCGAGTTGAAACATTGGCGCACCCTTCTCGACATAAGAACCCTCTAAATAGAGCTTACTGAGCAGGAATCCGTCCACCTTAGGTCGGAGCTCCGCATCAATATTGCCGGACATCGTTCCAACCCATTCCTGGTGGATGGGCACATCCTTCAGGATTGCAGGCGTAATCGTGACGCCGGGAGGCGGAGGGGCTGGCTTTTCAGCGTTTGAAGCACAGCCAGCATCAATCGCCAGCGCCACCATCAGCAGGCCCAAAAGGTGCAGCTGCCGTGCGGCAGGGAGCGGAGGAATTGTTGGCATAGTGAAGGGGATCACCCCGAATCGCAATTGCTTTCTTTGCATTTTGCACGCTCCGCGAGTCGAAGGTACGGGCTGCTCAGAACGCAAGACTGTCAGCGTCTGGTGCTGTGGAGTGAGCACGTTTATCCGGCCAGGAATGTACTCACTCTTCGAAGAGGTTATGAGCAGAGTAGAGAGCGGATAACTGTCAAATCTAGCAGATGCTAGATGTCTCGATTCGCGTCGAGAGCAAACGAAAAAATGAAAGCGAGTTTACTGCCGGCGTCACACTATCTTTATGAAAGTAAACGGCTTGATGTTGAAGCCGATTGTAAGACGCCAGAACGGGGCCCCAGATTGGCCCGCCCACCTCCGAACGATCTATGCGAGTCTACTACATCGGCATTGGGATGGAGCGGCGAGGAGAGTTGAGCTTATCTTCTGCAGGGATCGCCCGAGGTTTGGGGCTAGTCAATACATCATTCTTGCGTCGGTCGTGATGATGGTGATTGTCGCGAACAGTCTCACAACCCAGCTGTCGGAGCTGACTCTTACTCTGAACTTGAAGGTAGGTACTTTTGTCTCAGTGTGAGACAGTAAGGCCAGTTGCGCCAATTCCTGAATCTTCAAGGTTTCGAACAGGTTTCAAAGTTACTTCCCGATCTTTACGCCGATGACTTCGCCCGCGACCACAATTTCCACCCGGCGGTTCTTCTGCCTGCCTGGAACTGTGGAGTTGTCGGCGACCGGAGTGGTCTTCCCAAAACCTTGTGCCGTTACGTTCGTCTGCTCCAGACCCTGTCCAATCAGATAGATGCGCACCGATTCAGCGCGCTGCTCAGAAAGCTTTTGGTTGACCTCATCAGTGCCAACATTGTCAGTGTGACCTTCGATGGCGAGGTTCAAGCCGGGATGCGCAAGAATAATGCCCGACAGTTTAGCCAGCTTCTCCCTAGCCTCCGGGCGCAACTCATACTTGCCAAAATCAAAGAGCACGTCGGCCATGTTGACAACAAGCCCACGCGGCGTGTCACGTGTTTCCAGAATGCGGTTGAGTTGCTCGAGCAGTTGAGTGCGTAACGCGATCGCCGCCTGGCGGGTGCGTTCGGCGTCAGCGCGAGCTGCTTCTTCTTTTGCAGTCAGCGCGTCTGCCTCCGCTTTGGCTTTGGCGGCCGCGGCATCCGCTTCCGCCTTCATCTGTGCTTCCTTTGCAGCAACCAGCTCAGCTTGGCGTTTGGCCTCCTGAGCCGCCTTGGCTTCCGCCTCCGCTTTGCCAGCGGCAGCAGCTGCTTCTCGCTCCGTAGCAATACGCGCTTCTTCCTGGCGTTGCGCAGCGAGTGCGCGGGCATCTTCGGCAAATTGTATCGCCTGCCGGGCTTTGGAAATGATTTCCTTCTTGTCCGCCTTGCCAGTTAGGGCGTTTTCCGTCATTTGCAAGCTGGCTGCGGCCTTGGTAAAAATCTCGGGCGCGTCCTTCTCGGCCCCTCGGGACTTGGCTATGTCCACGGCGTTGCGCGCTTCATAGACTTGCAGTGGAACGCGCTCAACATCTGGCGTCATGGCCAGCGGGTTTCCCAACTTCTCGTACTGACCACGCTTCATGAGCTTGAAATCATTGACTGGAAAGATCTGTCCTTTTGTGTTTTTCCGGGTCTCGTTTTCCATGACCACCATTTCGCTCGGAGCCCGTACAGCAAAATATGGCTCGGCCGTAATGATCATGGCAAAAGTTTGTGCCGGCGTGGTCACATTGAGCTTCGCTTCCGCGTTTTTGTTGATGACGAGTTCGCCGGTATTGCCGGTACGTCCGTCGGGAGTCACTATCCAAAGGACGTACGTCAGGAACTCAGCACCCAGCTTCGACGGGTCGGTCATATTCTTCAGTGAAACCTCGATATTCGATGCCCCTGTCTTGGCTTCGACCTTTGCCTCGCCAAGGGCCTGAGGCATTAAGTCTGTGCTCTTAAAATCGACTTTTGTACTGGCACCGCCCACTCTATAGCCGATTGCCTTGACAGACTTGTTGACCAAGCCGGAGTCCGGCAGCTTTTCCTGCGCTGCAGCTGTACCGACCGTCAGAGCTAGAACTAAAAAGACGACAAATTTTCTATGGCGGTACATAAAAACCTCGCCTTCGACCCAAGTAGTCTTATCGCAGAATAATATCGAGGGAATCGGGAGGAATACCCACTGTCAAAACTGTCAGCTGGCTTGGAGCCGCCCTATCGACTGCCGGACTTTTGGTTGCCCAAGGGGCAATTAACGCAGCTCATCGCGGATCTGTCTGTTTTGACAGTTTCGAAGAATGTGGAGACAAGACCATTCACGCTCACACGGAGCCGCCTTCGCCCCGAACCCTGGCAGAAGTGCCCGCAATCACCACCCTGCCTGGATGGCTATGGAAAGCATCCTGCCCAAGAAGGCGGTTCCGCCATCGCCACGGGAGGCGAGAGAGGGGCGTATTCATGCTAGTGAAGATCTTAAACATTGCTCAAGCACAAGCGGTTGCAGTTGACGGCGCCAGGCTGCGTGATCCACGGGCCTACTCCGCCAACTCGGTACTGGGCTCGGAAATCACTATTCCGTGTAAAGAGTCAGCAAGACGCCAAGAATGATCAACAATGCCGGCCAAGCCCTCTTGAAGAAGTGCTGCCACTTTTGTGGCGTCGTGGTCAGTCCAGCTACGCCATTGGTCAGGACGACTCCAAATCCTGTAAGTGAAAACCAGAGATGCTGCTTCTGAATATGGTGCATACTTTCCATGGCGTTGGGTGCATGCATATCGCCACTGTGAACGTGAAACAACAGCAGTACCGCGCCCACGCCACCGATTACAGGAAAAATCCAAGCAGTCCATGGCGACTTCCATAGCCCTCGCGTTCTTTGAAATTCAACGTAGCCAAGCACCAAGAGAATGATGGAGAAGGTCTTATGCTGTAGGACTTCGGCATTGTGAGTGATCGCATACCAGGGAGTTTGAGGACCAAAGGGCCAGATCTCCGTATCGCTATAGAAGAGAAGAAAGAGTCCGGCCGCAAGAAAACACATGGGCCAGACATAGCGCACCGCAGACCAGCGCCTGGAGAGGGGACTCTCCGCGAGAATGAAAATCCCGGCAACGATTACAAACAATCCCGCTAAATGATGATTAAATTCGCTCTCTTGTTTGTCCGCAAGCCGCTTGGCCGCTTGTGCCGGGTCTTCGGCCCCAGAAGGGACAGCCATTTCCATTCCCGGCATGTTGTCCATGTCGTGCTGCTGCGGCCGGGCCAGCGGCGTGAGCAGAAACAAAAACGAGATAGAAAACAAAAGCAGCGCCATCGACTTTAGAATTCGTGACAGGAAAGCATCCCGTGCGAGCTGCATTACATTGTCCTCGTTGATTCTGGTCTGGATTTTAGGGCCCTCGAGTGAGGTTTCACACCGAGCAGATTTGTAACTTTTGCAAGGAATAGCCGCACCTGTCAAAATTGACAGGTCAGAGGAATGCGTGCACGTAGCTATTAGAAAGCCTCGCCAACACCGATGCTCCAGGAATGACTATCCTTGCCTTGAGCGAAATCGGCGCGAAAATTCACGTGATACTTCTTGCTCAGTTCAAACCTGGCACCACCTCCGCCGCTCGGCAGGAAGTTCTTGATCCTGAACGGCTGATTGCCGCCGGGCACTACCTCTCCCAATCCTCCAAACGCCACTACGCCAAACCTCTTCGGCAATGCCAGGCGGTATTCCAATTGCGTTGCAACCATGTAACGGTCGAGATAGCGCCCCGCAGTGTATCCCCGCAATTCGCTGTTAGTTCCGTAGATACAGTTTCCGTAGAATGGAGGCTGCCCTCCTGTAAAACAAACGAACCCGTTGTAAGCAAGGACCTGTCGCTTCGCTAAACTCCAGTATTTGTTGAAGGTGAATCTGTAGCTCTGAAACGAGTAATTGCTCCCCAGGCCTTGAGAATAGAAGTCTGAAGTGAAGTCCAGCAGAGTTCCGCTAGTTGGATAAAAACGGTTGGGGCGAGTATCGCGCAGCAGTCGGAAACCTACGGAAGTCAAGGCTGTATGAAGTCCAAGGTCTGGTGGCAGTGGAACTGTCTCAGAATTAGCGGGTCTGAGCGTGATGACTGAGCTTCCCCAGAAAAACCGTGGACCCAGGAAGAATTTCCATCCAAGACGACGGAGAAACTCTGCGAACACTGCCTGACCGGTCTGGTTAAGCGGCAACTTGGGCTGTGACGCGCCGGCACCAAGGCCGTATAGATCGTAGTTTAGGTTGCCTCGAGCGAAGGCCGCTGTGGCCTGATAAGTATTTTCCTTAAAATAGAGTTCGCCAGCCGCTGCGAAGGCTCGGGTACCGTTGTTCGTAACCAGACCAGCCGCGCCAACCACCGATGGGGGAGAAGTCTTGTCGTTCCCGCTGAGCGGGAAAATGTACGCGAGAACGGGCACGATTCCCGAACCCAAAGCCGGACTGGAAATCGGAAGCGGAGCAATGACGAATGACCGGCCGTCTTGCTTGCTTCCAGTGGATGCGTTCTGCTGGGCGGATCCGATTGGGTCCTGAGTGTGATCTTCGGTTGTTTGAGATTGAAAGGATGAGCTTTCGCTGTCCCCGGCTTGTTGTGCTGCTACTTTCGCTCCACCAACGGTGCCATAGAATCCGCCGGCCAAGAAGAGCAACACAGCTTTCCTAAATCGCGGCGAATTAAAAGACGAACCGGTCACAAGGAACCTCAAACCAATCCTTTAAGAGCACGGCCCGCCCTCCGTTTTGCAGAGCGGGCCGCGTGGGGGCAGCAACGAACTCAGGAACGGCTGCTCTTTTGCAACTCTTAGTTGTTACTTTGCACCACACTGCGTTCTGGCTTTGGTCTCTGCCAAAGAATTTCTGAATCAGCAGCTTGGTTAGGATAGAAACGAACGGATTCAGCATTTGTTGGAAGCAAGACGATATCTACGCGGCGATTGTAAGCGAGCCAAGTTGCACGGAAGTTGCGTACTCGTGTTTCTTGGGGCTGATTCGGATTCCGTGTCTGCAAGTCAATGACCGTCGCCTTGTCGAGCAGGCTCTCCTCGCCATAGGCTGACGTGTGGATCTTGTCTACGGCAATTCCTTGTGAAACCAGGAAGTCCTTAACGCGCTGAGCCCGCATGTCGGACAGCGCCTGGTTATATTTATCCGCACCGCGTTCGTCCGCGTAAGCGCCGAGCGACAGTTTGGCATCTGAATCATATTCAAGATACTGATTGAATTCGGTGGCAAGGCTTCTCAATGCCTCTTGCTGGCTGCGAACGAGTCCAAGCTCCGGATATTTCTTTGAGGGATAATCGGTTGGGAAAAAGATGCTGCGCAGAAGCACTGGCGGAATGGGCTCGATGGAGCCCTTCAAATGCACGGCCACCGTTTTGGTGTCGGAGCCGCCGCACACATTCGTCGCGGTCAATGTGTATTTGAAATCTTCGTCGACAGGGCCATTGGCTGTTTGAGTTGGGCTGAGGATTTGGGACTTGGTGCCGCTGGCGTCAACGGTGCCGAGGGTGCCGAGAGAGGTTGCGTCGGCGTTGGACGACGACCAGCTCAGCGTCGTGCTCCCCTGCTCGATGACCTTGTCGCCAATTCGCCGATATCGGACCTCCAAGGGTGAAGCGCTTAGCGTGGACTGCACGATAGGATTCACTTCCACGGTGGTGCTCGGCTTGGTTACACCGCCGGGGCCTGTAGCCGTGAGTTCGTACACTGTCGTTTGCCGAGGTGAGATCGTCCTCTCGCCTATGGTTGGAACCGGACTCATGTTACTCATTTCGGCGTCAATGGTCTCGCTGGAGGTCCAGGCCAACAGAGTATTTTGGTTGCAATCGATTTTGGGTGGGTTGGCCGAAACTGTTCCACTGACAGGGGCCACGCTAACCGTGGCACTTGCAATGCCAGCGTGAAACCGTGCCACGGTTGTACCCAGTTCACTGGAACCGCGCGGCCAGGCCTTGGTTACTTGCTTTCCATTCGAGATATCCAAGATCACACGCTGGTCCGCCGCCACGGTGACAGAACCGGACCAGAGTTCCTTGCCGTATCGCGTGATCGTTAGTCCGTGGGTGCCCGGTGGAACGATCAGTTCTTGGTGTGAACGGATGTCGTTATTAAATTCATCAACATGTCCGACAAAGTATTGAGGCGTCTTGCCATTTAGCAATACGGCTGCATCACCCGCGCGCCTCATGCCCACTTCAATTTGGATCCGTCCGCGCGGTCCTGCGATGTCTCCGCCAACAGGATCAAGAATTATGTTCAAGGGGACAGTCCGGTCCGAATCGACCGAAACTTCCTGTTCAACAAATTTGAAGCCATAGTTCGCGACAATCAAGTGGTGTGTTCCTACTTCGAGCTTAATCGTTCGATTGCCCGGGCCAATCGCCTTGCCGTCAATGAATGTGTACGCTTGTTTGGGAGAAACCGAGATCTTTAGTTTTCCCGTTTGGAGTTCTTGAGCAACAGTGGCCGGACTGAGCAAAATTATTGCGCCCAAGACTCCGGACAATATTTTGGCTTCTTGATATTTCACAAAATCTGCCTCCTATGGCAGGCACTTGCTGAAAGCTACATGCACACGCTAGTTCCATAGTCCTACCCGCGGTACTGCTAAAAGTGACAGTGTCAGGGGACCGCCGTGCCCAGGAGTTCAGCCGATACTGTTGCTGCGGTAGGTGTCCCGAGTTCTCCATGCGGGACAACTCTGGGCATCGGTGCTGACCAGGACGTTTTGAGTTTCGAATCTGTTCAGTAGGCGCTTGGATCAACCGAATCTGTCGATTGGAGAAAGGGGACCGACCGAGACGGAAAGGGTACATGAAGCATCTCTGCTTCGCCTCGTGGTGTGGAGGTATCTCCGGCCGGACCCCTTTCTGAGGTTCGAGGACGTAGATGCACGGTAGGTTTTCTGCTGACTCTGCGGGAACTGTCAAAAATACCAGCAAAGGAAAAGTTCTATATTGAAACGGGAACCCTTTCCATCGGTGGAGAAATTTTCATTCGATTCGACTTGACGCCATTCAGAAGGAAAAAAAGAGGTGGCGGGAGGCTGCTCAGTAGCGTCCCGCCACGTCACATGACTGGTTTTGAATGAATGTCGGCTTCCGTTTGTCCATTAGAACCGGAAAACAATACCGGCTTGGTAGCGGAAATTACTCTGGTTGTTGTTGCCATTAGTAAAGCTGTTGCCGAACCGCGTCAGCACAAAATCAAACTGTGCCGGCCGGACGGCGAAAGATTTGGTCACGGGAATATCGATTCCTCCACCGATGACGAAATCGAAGGCATTGTTGCTCGGGTTTGCAGTAGTAGTGCAACCCGTCTGGCAAGCCTTGAGTAGGTTTTGGTACGTGTTAGAGTGGGCTCCGCCAAACAGCGCCTCCACGAAAGGCTCGAAATGTTCAGAGCGGTATTTCAAAACGGGGCCTACGTTATAGGTGAAGAGGTTGCCTTCAGCCGTCACGGTGCACCCCGCTGGGCATGGGCTATTCGCTGTCGCAGGGAAGGCAAATGTCTTCGAGAGGCTACCGTAGCCGTTGAATTCCGCCGTGATCCCAAACGCGTGGTTAACGAACACGGTGACACCGCCGCCTCCGCCGTTCAGGGAAAAGCCGCTGACAATGTGACTGTTCTCCGGGTTAAATCGCATGTAGGAGTAACCCACAGGAACCTCCACCTTAGCAAAATCCTGAGCGAGGGCAGCCGTTCCAAACAATAGAATAATCCCTAAGACGAATGTACTTCTCATTTTCATTATCTTTATCTCCTAGTCTCGAGATTGCGTTTTTCCAGGCAATCCCAGGGTTAGTGTCCCGCGACGCGCAAAGTTATCCCGCGCTCGCTCTCTCAGAAACTGTCAAAAGTGACAGCTCTTTCCAGAGCATCGCGATAACAGAGAGCAAGCGTGCTTCTGTACTGTTCAGAGAAGGCCGTCAAGGCAGCCCGCCATCAACGTAGGCTGTGAAACGATGGAGTATTAGTATCAGCGGTAACAGCAATTTCAGGCGTCTAAATCTTTCATTGGTTTGAATCCAAAAACACAGTCGAGATCGAAAGTTGAGCTATGCGACCAAACGATCTGGCAACCATACCCAAGGCTCAAGGGACCAGGATGCGCGATTTGATTGCGTATTGAATCAATTCGGCGGTCGTCTTGAGATCAAGTTGTTCCATGACGCGGTACTTGTGAAATGCCACCGTTCGTGGAGTCACGTTCAACACGCTGGCGATTTCCTTCATGGATTTTCCCTCAGCCAACAGATGCACGACTTCGCGCTGCCGAGGTGTCAACGTTTTGTCTCGGGCTTTTGGCCCAGGATTGTTAATGAACGCCTTTTGCATTCCTCTTGCTAACTTTGGTGTGACGTACGATTTTCCTCTGAGCGCCATCTCGATGGCGCGAATGAGTTCCGAACCTGCCGAACTCTTTAGTAGATAACCGGATGCTCCAGAGCGCATCGCTTCCATAGCCAATTCGGGGTCTTCATTCATGGTTAGAAAGATGAACTTGACTGTAGGCATGAGTTCTTTCAATCGCATCCCAGCTTCAAGCCCGTTCATGAGTGGCATTCCGATGTCCACAATGATTACAGCAGGTTTAAGTTGTGGCGCAGTTTCCAACAACGCGCGCCCATCAGCTACCGTGCCCACGATTTCGCAGTGCGGTTCCAGCAGCTTGCGAAATGCCTCAACAAGAATCGTGTGATCATCCGCCAGCATGACGCGTGGAAGCTCCATAAATGCCTCGTTCAACCAAAAGGCTAGAGAAAACGAGCTAGTTGCGGACACTGTTATTTTTGACAGTGCCTAACTGCGAGAGCCAATTTCCCTATCGATGAGCCCGACGAAGTACGTGCTGCAGCGGCGTTTGCCCTGGGCCGACTCGGCTCGAGTCGCTCCATTCCCTTATTGAAAGCAGCGCTGAAGGACAAGAACGTTAAGGTAGCTCTAGCTGCCTCCAGTGCAATGGTATCTCTTGCGGACCCGTCCGGATACTTCGTTTATCGCGAAGTTCCATTGCGGAAGCGCAAGAGTGGGGAAGGGGCCTGTCAGATGAGACTCAAGCTGTGAGATGCGCTGCAGCCGCAGGCGTTATTCGACCATCGGATGCAAAAGTATCAGAGGCCTGGCAATCCAGTACGGTCCCCTAGGAACGTGTCGGCTGCACGGTAGAGTTAACCCGTTCGCCTGGCTCACCACGGACTGCATTGGGATCTCTAGCGCCGCGAAGGCCAAAACTGGGTTCCGCATAGCTCTTCGGTATGTATTCCTCGGGAATTGCGATGCGGTTGCCGTCACGAAGGGAAGTGTAGTGCGGCGAATTAATTTCGATCCCGGCCTCATTGAATTGATCTTGAATATTTTGATGGAGGTCGGAATAGATCTTCAGCATATTCCGGGGTTGTGCAGTGAACGCATTCAGCTCATACGCGACATAGAAGTCCTGCAAGTTAGATTGCAATACAAAAGGTCGTGGAGACTTCAAAACATCGTGCGTCGATAAAGCTGCATTAACAAGCAGTTCGTGAACCTTTTGCCACGGCGTATTATACCCAATCGTAACGGCGGTGTGGAAGATTACTCCGTTCTTGCGAGCCTCGGCACTGTAGTTCAGAACGACCCCACCCAGAACGCTGCCGTTAGGAATGGTAACAATCTCTTTTTTTTGCGTGCAAATGCGTGTCACAAGGAGATTTCTTTCGACGACCTCGCCAACGGTGTCCCCGATTCTCACAAAATCGCCGACGTTGAATGAACGCATATAGGTCAGGATCGTACCTGCAACTCCATGAGAAACGGCCGAGGTTGATCCGAGTGAGAGCAGGACGCCCAAGAATACACTGATGCCACGAAATGCAGGGCTGTTGGAGCCCGGGAGGTAAGGAAAAATGACCACAGCGGTTGCCGAAAGGATCAAAAGACGCACAAGCTTGGCTGTCGGCGCTCCCCAATCTGGATAAAAGCCGTGCAGAGTGAGTCTATTCTCCTGGATTTCCCTGAAGACGAAGTTATCCAATCGAATAAGGTAACGCGCGGCCGCCAGAATCACGATGACGATGACCAAGTTTGGGATATAGGCCCACATGGCGTTTCCCAATCCCGCTAGTTCCGAGAGGGTCCACCTATTCATGCGGATCGAGGTGTATCTGGTGCCTGGGAAAGAGTGCAGAATGAAAGCTACGTAGAACTGCAGAAGCGCCAAAACTGCAAGAAGGACGACAATCACGCCAGTTCCCAAGATGGGCAACACAAAGTAGCGCGGCAAGCGGGAGCGAATTGATTTCGGCGAATTGCCATCTTCGCTCTTGCGAACCCAAATCTCCAACCTGTTCCGTGTTATGCGGCGCATGCGAAGTAAAAGCAGGATGGAAAGCACAAACCCCACTGTTGCAATTGCGGAAGCGATTACCCCTCGCACCACGGCGCGCCAGGTGTGTTCCTGGCGGTAGGTTGCAACCGTTCTGCGAATGATTTCAGCGTACTCGGCGCCGAGCTGAGCACGCGAGCGCCCAGCCGCTTTGGCGTCGTCTTCCGTAATTCCCATGATCATGTCGCTGCCCGCGAGAATATCCGTCCAAACACCGCGGTCTTCAACGCGTATGTCTTCAACCCGGAGATCATTTCTCTTGGCAATGTTGAGGATTCTCTGTTGAATTTTCTCGGCACGTTCTTCCCGCGAAAGCCCGCCGACAGAGGTTTGCACGAGAAAGATCGGCCTTCCATCGATCTCCACCGGCGCTCCGTTGCTTTCTGGGAGACTGTTTTGTATCGCTGCTGTTTCCGCGTAGTCGCTCTCAGCCTTTTGGCTCGTCTTCTGAGCAAAGGAGTTCACGCTCAGAGCACTCACGATTGCACACGTCAAAATGAGTTTCACAATTATCCCTGTCGGTGAGTCGGCACGAGTTCTGGCTTTCTGCGGAAATTTCTTTCCACGATTGGGCGTTTCGCCAACCGCACAAAATGGCCATGTGAGCTCACAAATCCAGAAAAGAGACTCCCGTTGCCGTCCAGAGTACGGGAGTGAGCTGCATTTTCTATTGGACCACTTAATTCGCGGCACGGTAGCTGTCCACCAGAAGGGTGCTACCCTCAGCTTGGTTCCGTCGGTGACAATTGCCACCTGACAAAAATGACAGTTCATTTCCATGATGCCCCATTCCACGATCGAACCGCCGAAACACGAATCGCGGCTCTGCTCTTGATATTGAATTCGGTCTTTCAAGAAGTGGAGCCAACGGTGACAGCGAATCGGGGAAACGGATATGGGGTTCCGAAAACATGGCCTGGAAAATCAAGGGAATCCTGGCAGCGCTAATAGCCATCAACCCGGTGCAGCGACTTGGCATATATTTGGCGGAGGAAGTTTTGATCGTGCTTATGGCCATAGCGGCGATGCTTTTCGTCGTGTTGCTAGTTGCCATTGGCGTCATCCTGTTTTCCAGCGGCGCTCGTTTCGGATTCCTTTGGCTCAGCGCCAGAGTATGGCGAATCGCGGGCTGGGGACACGAACAGGTCGCCGGTAAGGAATCAATTGCCGTTCTGCCGCCGCGGCGCGGATAACCGGACAATAGGTCAAACGAAGACCATTATGGTGGGTGGTGCCTGTTCTCCAGCAGACAGCTCCGTGGACTTTTTTCGACGCTGACAAAAAGAAAATGCTCCTGTGTTGCACTCGCCCGTCTCTGTGGCTGACTGTCATTCTCAATCAGCCAGGATTCACGCAGGTCGAACCACCGGAAGTTACCTAATCCGGGGCCAATACCGCAACGCTCGGGTCTGAACGCCATTTTTCAAGCGACCCCTTGTTGGCCTCACGCGCGGGCACGCCGTTCCTTCGAGTCGGCAGAAGGTGTAAGTCGTACAGTGCTCGCCACATTTTCTGCCACCGATTCACTGATGCTGCGAACGTGAAGATCTCGTTGGGGGAATGGAATTTCGATGCTGGCTGCACTCAGGGCTTTGGCCACGGCGACGGTCACATCGCTCTGGAGCTGAAACCAGGTATCCTGCCGTGCTGACCAGAAGCGCAGCTCAAACTTTAGCGCACTCTCGCCGAATCCCAGGAAGAAAGCCACGGGCGGGCGCTCGAGCAAGACTCCCGGATGTGATTGTGCGACTCCCACGAGCAGCTTGATCACTCGTTCGGGATCGGTGCCATACGCAACTCCGATAAGCACGTCAACGCGTCGCCACTGCGACGATAGGGTCCAGTTGATAACTTGATTTGAAATCAGGCTGCTATTGGGCACAATCACTTCTGCGCCCTGGAAGGTTAGGACTGTGCTGGAGCGTGCCCCGATCCGCCGAACCATGCCCACTAGTCCGCCGACTTCCACGGTATCGCCGACGTGGATGGGCCGCTCGAAAAGCAGGATTAATCCGGAAACAAAATTGTTGACGATATTCTGTAAGCCGAAACCGAGACCAACGCCGAGAGCGCCGGTGAGCACCGTAAACTTATTCAGCTCCACACCGGCAGCGGATAGAGCGGCCACGGCCACCAGCAACAACAGGACATAGTAGGTGACCGTCGAAATGGCATAAGGCACGCCGCGATTGAGGGGCAGTTTTGGAAGCACAACCTTTTTCAAGAAAAACGTGAATGCATTCGCAAGGGCATAGCCACACACCAGAATAAGTAAGACGCCGAGTGCGTTCGCGATGGTGAAATGCACCCGATCAGAACCGATAGGGCGCCGGAACAGATCAGATACGGCGCCCATCATACCTTCGTAGACGGTCAGAAGCCGCAACATGGACTTTAACCACAAGAACGAAGCTGCCAGACACAGGAGGCGAGCACTCCATCGTTCTACAACATCTCTCCGCATCTCGAGCAGGGAACTTGCCCAGCTCATGTGCAGGACATTACTGAGGATTAAGGTCAAGACGCGGACGCCGCAATAAAGAGCGGCGGCCACGAAGGATCCAACCAAAGCACTCCGTCCTAAAACCTGAGCCATGGAAACAAATCCGACAACGTTTGCCACGAGAGATGCGGCCAATAGAACGAGACCCGTGCGGATCCCGATCAGGAGAATGCGCACGTTTCGGTTCTGACTCAGCAGTGGACCGACCCTTGATGGACGCGCTAGCCAGGTAAAACTGGCCAAAGCCGCAAGAAGAAGTAGAGTGTAAAGCTCGCGCCTGAAAAATGAGGGAAGCTGAATCAGCAGGTACGCACCACTGAATACGTAGAACGCCGCCAGGACATACAGAAAGATCCGAAGCTTGGACTCGGTCAACGGGATGAGTAAGCGCAACGCGGGAACAAGGTAGAGCAAGTAAAAGGCGAATGCGATGCCGATGGGCGCCGAAGCGATAAATTGTCCCGTCGCGATCAGAGCCGCCAAAAGCGCTACTGAATACGGGCGGTCCAATACCTGCAGGGTTTCGGCCGAAACTTCGGACCGTGCCGCATTGTAACGCCTAAGTTTGAACACACCGAGGAGCGCCAAAAAGTAAACCATCGCGAAACCAAACGGGGCGAGTTTGTGTATGCCCACAAACTCCTTAGCACTTGTAAAGGACCGGTCAAAGGACCTGTGTAAAGAAGGTCCGATGTTTTGCTCGATTGCTTGCGAATCGCGGGCTTCCCAGAGCGGACGGCCGTCCATCTCTAGGAGATGACCGCGTTCGCGCTCGCGCGCTTGATGCACGCGCAGCAATATGTCCGAGATTTGCTGGTCTTGCTGAGAGACTTGATTTTGCACAGTGAGCACCACGTTTAGCTGCTCTTGTGCTTCCGATCTTGCCGCCTGAATCTTGTCCAATTGTCGCTTTATGCGTTCGACTATCGCTTCAATTACTGGGGACTTATGAATCTGGATCCAAGTGGCCACCCACTCCTGTTGTTGGGCCTCGAGTGTTTGGATCTGCTCTTCCAGTTTTGCTGCGCGCAGCGTCAGGAGCCTGCGTTCTGCGGCATATTCGAGATTCCGAGAGCGCCAGTAACGCTGCTCGTCCTCCAAGTCCAGCGCTGTGGGCTCGCCAGCCAGAAGGTCCCTGGTTTGCAGCGCTCGCCGACGAATCTCTGCGGCCTGTTCTTCTGCTTTCGCTGCGAACTCCAGTAATTCAGATTTGGGTATCAATTGATTGTTGATTTCTCGTAGCAGGCGGTCTAGCTCTTCCGCGCGGTCAGCTATCTGCGGCAGGGGAATCGTTTGGTCCCCCGATCGAGGTGGAGGAACAGCCTGGACCGCATTCTGCTGCGACTGATTCGAGTTGCTCGAAGGTGTCGATTGTGCCGGTGGCGTTTGTGCCTGACTCCCAGCAATGAACAGCGCGAAAGGAACGAAAAGCAGCGCGACGACCACACCGCAAAGGCTCAGCCGGTCTAGAATTTTGCGAATGACGGCTCTTGCGTGGATGCGATGAGATGACCCTCGTTGGGTCAAAGGTGTATATCCTCTTCTTCCTAGATCTGAACGGGCTGGCGCACACGCCAGATATGCTGTTCCGGAGGCTGTGTCTCTCACACTGTCAGAAGTGACAGCTTGCTACGTTCCTGTGCCCCGTTAACTGGGGGAGAGCGACCACGCAAGAAAATCTACTTTTGCTGGAGGCGACGTAAGTAGGTTCCGCAGGAGCACAAAGTCCCTGTGAATCCACCCCGACGAACCATGACTCCCGTTCCCCCGCAGGTGGCGCAGTCTCCATCGTTCTTTCCCCGCGTGGCGGGCGACGCGGTTGCTGGCAAGCTGGGCGATTCGCCGGCACAGCTCGCACAGGCGGGAGGCCTCCAGGTGCCGCGCTCCAATCCTTTCTTGCGCCGCAGCAAAATCGGTGCGTACCAGAGGCCGGAGGAGAGGCAGCGCTGGAGAATCTTCTCGAGGACCGCAACGAGTCTGCTCGGCTCACGCGGGCAACCCTCTTCGCACCATATGCGATCCGCCAGAAGCAGCGATTTCTCGGCTTCAGGCGCCAGTAGACTTCTGTCAATTTCGAGCAGCCGCAGAAACTCCATCGCGATTTCCTCCTTTCGCGCGGGTCAGTCAGTCAAATGAAAACGAAACTGTTTCTTGTTAAAGATTGTGGTTGAAGAAGTCAGGGAAGCCCGGAGGAGGATTCTTGTGACGGACTGACCAGACTGTGGGTAATGAAGAAGTGCTCATCCTGGCCACTGCGGCGAAAAGGAGCACTGGCCGCCGACCTCGAAAAAAGCACCACAAAAATGCGCGAACCCCAACGTCCCTTGCCAGCGGCCTTGCGTTCCAGGCGCAGCCACCCGGTTCGGACTAGTTCCGTTTGTGCTTGCTCCCTGGCCTTTCTGCCGCAGCCCAGATGTAGCTCCAGCTTGCGCAACCGCAGATAGGCACGGCCGGTACGTGCGTCCGCATGTGCGGCCAGAACGACATAGAGCAGTTTGGCCCGCGGCGAAAGAGCAAAATCCTTCGCGAGCGACGCCGGAACACGGCAGTAGAATTCGCGATGAGGCAACGGCAAGGGGGAGCACTCCAAGAAGCGCAGGAATAGAAAAAGCCCGGACCAAAGATCCGGGCTTACACTTCTACCTGCTGCTAATATATTATCGTCAACCTCATCTGTCAAGAAGTATTCCGAGATTAGGATGTCTTTCAAACTCGGCGGTGAATTGCTATCTTACCCCGCAAATCAGGGAAGAAAGCCGGAGCCCGGCCGGTGCAAGAGGATCCGGAATTCTAATGGCAATGCAGACGGAATTGGAGCGAGAAGTATTACGCGTCACCCTGACGGGCAGGGCGAACCTGAACGCGTCCGTGCGCCTTATAAGCCAAGCCTTTGGCATCACCGCGGAGAAGCGAGTGCTCAAACTCCTCTGTAAGAAGTACTTCTGATTGATCTGGAGTTGTTGCCCCCGTGAACGACCTTCTCCTGAACCGAACTCACCATCGGTCTGTCAATTTTGACAGTTAACGAACGGCATTCGCTTGCGCGATTGTGAACGCGAACCGAAAGTAATCCCTGAAGCGCAACGGCCTCTCTGATGCCGGCGCCGGAAGGCTGCAGACGCAAGCGCGGGTCTGTAAAGAGAGGGCTGGGCGCGATTGCTCCGCTGAGGCAGGAAGGCGTAAAGACATGAAATCTGCAAAAACACTGATGGTCGTTGCGCTGCTTGCTGCACCCTTGGTCGCGGCATCAGTCGGGCTGACGCAGGAGAAGAAGCAGCGGCGGGCGATCCGCCAAACGGATTCTCGGAGATACTGGCCCAGGCGCGATGATCGGTGGAATCGCCGGAGATGCTGGCAAGGGCGCCGCGATCGGCGCTGTGGTCGGGGGCACGGCATCTGTCGTACAAAAAGGTCAAAGGGTCAGCGTGTCGAGTGAGCCGCTGCTTGAATTCCGTCTCGAGCAGCCCGCATCATTCCCGGAGAGTGTCTGAATCGTTCGCTGCAATCGAGAGGGTCTGGAGGAGCATTCGAGTTAGCTGCAGGTGCTGCCGTACCAGAAGAATATAGTCAGAAGCAGGCAAAATGAAAACAAGCAAGCGAAACGCCCACGTGGATCAGACGGAGAAGGAGCTAACACGGGTTGACAGTCCCGAAGCTTTCGCCGAGTTAGTTCGAATGCACTCGCCACTTATCTTTCAAATGTCGCTCAAGATCTTGAAAAATCACGCGGATGCCGAGGACAACTTACAAACAGTTCTCTGTAAGGCGTACGCGAGCATCCATCGATTTGAGGGTCGCTCGCGTATCTCTACCTGGCTGGTAAGCATTGCCATCAACCAAGCCTTGATGAGAATCCGCGAAAACCGCCCTAATGCTCTCGCCATCGCTCTGCAAAAATCTGAAAGCGCAGAAAGTATGCTCGCTGAGGTCGGTGACGGTCAGCCAAATCCCGAGCGTAGCTACATAGCCAAGGAACTAGTGGCAAAGGCCTTTGCTGGACTCCCTCCGTCGTTAGTCGATATGTTCATCCGGAACAAAAGTGAGGGATGGACACAGAGTGAGTTAGCACGCGAAGCGGGAGTCACAATTTCTACACTGAAGTCACGCATTTTCAGGGTGCGTGAGCGAATGCAGAAGCAACTCATGCCGGCCTGTTGATGCCAAGCGCGAAGATGCTTAGTTACCACGAGGCTCATTGGCAGGGTGGAACGTAGAGGTCGATCACTCAAAGCCAAGAAGATAAACAATGAGAAATCCTCTGTGTTTTGGTCTAGCGTTCCAGCTGGTTCTGTTCTGCGCACCTCAAACTGCGTGCGCGCAGAAAATTACAACCGACTGGGTTAAGGGATACGAGTTTGCGGGGCTTAAACGTTTCGCCTGGAAAAAGAATCACTTAGTTACAATGCGCCACCCGGAAGACAACAAGACACTCGATCGAAAAATCATGCGGGCCGTTGCTCTGGAATTGGCGGCCAAAGGCATCGTCGAAGATTCCGCCAACCCGGACTTTTACCTTTTCTATCATGCCGGGCCAGGGGACGAAGGTCTCCTGGCAGGTGCCACGGCTCCGGCGGGTCTAGAAAGCGTACAACCGCCTGCTCTGCTTGCCCCTGATATGGTTGCCGGACCCAATGTCGGGTTTGCTCCAAACGTGTGGTATTCCGTGCAGGGCAAGTTCGTCTTTTACGCGTTGGACACCAAATCCAATGTCGTCATCTGGCGGGGTACCGCCATCAAACGATGGCATGACCCGCAGAAGGCCCGCAAAAACGAAGACAAGGAGATTAAGACTATCGTTAGCAAGTCTTTGAAGGATTTTCCACCCAAAAACAAGAAATAGGAAGTAGATGGGCCATTGCGGTCTGTTGTGGAAAGTTTCAGTGAGCGCGTTAGGAGTCGGACGCGGCTTTAGCCTTCCGGAGCGAGTGCAATTCACTCGTGGGAACGATGAGCTCAGCGAACCCGCAGTCCAAACAAACCAAAACGCTCTGGCAAACGTAGACGGGGGGGACTCTCACTCCCTTTGGGTCGGCTAGGCTGGCTGTGAGCTCTCCGTCAAGCTTTTGCAGGTTTTCGGACTTGCACGCCTTACACGGCATTTCCACTCCAAACCGACCACTGCCAAATGTGGGCAATATCCCCGCGGGATGCTGTCAGATCTCGAAGACAGAAGTCTAGCACATCCACCCCGCTAGTTTAACTCCCTTCCTTTGCCCTTAAATGGCGCCACGGACCCTTGCCAACCCGGGCGGGTCATATTTTCGCAAAACTGGCATTCTTTACAGTGGCAACGGCATTTTTTCCAGAATATCTTGAGTCTTGGCGGTCGGGATTGCCGCACTTCAGGATTGTCTTCTCAGGAATGAACAATGCGCTTCACGCAGGGCATAGATCCTTTCTGGGTGCGCGGCCATCGGACGGGCTGATTGAGAAAAGTGAGAATACTTCTCGCAGATGACCACCCGCAAGTTCCGCAGATTGAAGAGCGTCTCTTGGAACCGGAGTTCGAAGTCGTCGGAAAGGTCGGGAATGGGCAAGCTTTGTTCGAGGAGGCCATGCGGCTGAATCCTGAGGTCATTGTAACCGATATCTCGATGCCCATTCTAAATGGCATCGAAGCCGTCCAGCGATTAAGGGAATCAGGCTGCAAATCGCGCATCGTCTTTTTGACGGTTCACGCGGACAGCGACTTCGTGCGTAAGTGTATCTCTGCCGGCGCATACGGATACGTTGTAAAGTCCCGAATTGTAAGTGAGCTGGTACCAGCCGTTCGTGAAGCTCTGCTGGGCAACTTCTTCGTTTCGCGAGACTTGCTGCACGGCAGCGAAGCGTAGAGCTCGCCCTTCTGGCAGATTCAGCTGCCATAGTCGGTGCCGCTTATGATTCCGATGCGAGGGCAGAGATCGGCAGAATCTTCCAGTTGATCAGGCCCTCGCGGCGAGAGCGCCTGAGATTGGGGGCTCGTGAGGCCATTGACTATGCTAGCTTTAGAACCCGCTCCAGCAGCCGCTCAATTGAAGTTGAAGTCTCGATTTCTCGACGGTCTCGCTCCGTTCGAACTTAAGGTCGTTCTGGCGGCCGCCAGGCAGAGGCACTTTCATGCCAGATGTGTAATCGTAAACCAAGGGCATCCCGCGGATCATCTGTTCCTGCTGACGAGAGGCCGCGCCCGATTTTTCTTCAACACGCATGAGGGCAAGAAAGTCGTTCTTCTCTGGTTAACGCCAGGAGAAATATTTGGCTGCTCTGCGCTCCTGTCGATGCCTTCGCCCTATCTCGTCAGCACAGAAACGCTGAAGGACAGCTCAATGCTGGTGTGGGACCGTGCCCGACTCCGAATTCTAGTGACGCGCTATCCAAGGTTGCTGGAAAACGCGTTACTCATCAGCTCGGATTATCTCGCTTGGTATCTTGCCGACCATGTAGCGCTCGTTAGCCAAACGGCTCGCCAGAGACTCGCCCGCGTCCTGGTTTGCCTAGCTGAGACTATTGGCAATAAAAATTCAGACGGTTTCGAATTTGATGCCACGAACGAGGAGCTGGCAGGCGCCGCGAATGTCACTCCGTTCACGGCCAGCCGGCTTTTGGGCGAATGGCAAAGAAATCGCGCCGTTGCAAAACGTCGCGGCAAAGTCCTCCTCCGCTCTCCCGAAGGGCTATTCCTACATTCAACCTGACCCCAGTCTCCCCTTCCGTCCCTACCCTGCATTCGCGGTTGTGATCGTCTCCGATTGCCGTAGCGCAAGTTGGTAGCTGCTTTTGCGCAACGACTGACCTACCGCTGAAATGCAAGACTGTCACGTGGCTACCTTCTCAGAAAGCTCGGCGGCCACCTTCTGAGGATGGATGTAGAGGAGACAATGGAATTGCTAGAGTCATTGGTGCGCGTACTGGTGGTAGACGATGTCGAACTTTGGCATACCCTTGTTCACATGCATCTTGACAAAGAGCCGAATCTGCGCGTCATCGGCGTTGCGGCCGATGGATTGGATGCTGTTCGGAAAGCAGAAGAACTGCGACCGGATTTGATCCTGCTGGACATCAACCTTCCCAGGTTGAATGGCTTCGAGGCCGCTCGACAAATTCGCAGAGCTGTACCCAAATCGACAATTCTTTTCTTGAGTGGGGAGTCAGATCTGGACATGGTGCGAGAAGCCCTCAGCGCGGGCGGACTCGGCTATGTTCTTAAGTCGGATGCCGCCAGGGATTTGCTTGCAGGCATTGAATCCGTGCTTCTCGGCAGACGATTTATAAGCAGCAGTCTGCGGGATTTGGATGATGTGACTTGAACCTCCACTCTAACAATGGAAAGAAAGCTGAGCACGCTGGAATTCATGTTCGCTTGATGACTACGGCAGTCAGATCGTCCTGCTGTTTTGTGCCACCGGAGAACGCGAGTGTGGCTTGGTACAAGGCAGAAATAATTTCGCTCGGCTGCTTTTCTCTCGAAGTACGAATGACCTCTTCTGATCTCATGGGACCGAAGAATTCTCCTTGCGAATTAGCCCACTCGAAAAAGCCGTCCGTCGCGAGGACCAGCAGGTCGCCGCGATTTAGCTCGAGAACCTGCGGAGGCTCAGAAACGAGATCGGCTTTGATGCCGAGAGGCAGCCCTTGCGCGTCTATCACTTCAAAGCAATCTTCCTTCATTACATAGAGGAACAGCGGCCCGTGGCCGGCTGAAAGCAGTTCCACACGCGAGCTTCCTGGAGTGCATACCGCCGCCACAAATGTCACAAAACGCCCCTCCCCGATGTCGCCTGCAAGTGCAGCGTTGAGTTGTTCCATGGCGTGTAGTAGCCCGTTCCCCACTCTAAAGTTGGCTCTCGCATAGGCGCGGCAGACTGATGCGAGCAGCGCAGGACCTATCCCGTGACCCGTCACATCCGCCAAAGCCACGACCACCTTCCCATCCGGTAGAAGTTGCCAGTCATAGTAATCTCCACCGGTCTGATCGGCGGGTTGGTTCCATCCCGCGATCTCGAAACCTTTGATCAATGGCATCGTTCCCGGAAGCAAAGACTGTTGTATCGATCGGGCCACCCCAAGGTCGTGTTCCAGGCTATCCACTTGACGTCGCAATTCTGCTTCGCGGAGCGCGGCGTCAACCTGCTTTCGAAACTCGCCGGCCACCACGCCAGCAACAAATCCCGCAATGAGGAGAGTAGCGGCATAGGCGAAGACAGCTCTTTGGGGAGAAAGCAAGGATGTGTCTCCACTCATAGTAGGTCGCCAACCGAGGTAGGTTGCTGCAGCGAGATAACTGGCAGCCGCAGCCGCTCCCGAAAGTCTGCAGAACGCAGGGTTTAGCCGGAGCGTGGAAAGGCTGATAAAAACAAAGAAGGCAAGGCCCGCGGGGTTTGCCAAAGGTCGATAAGTCGGAGCTATGGAGGCACTGGATAGAAACGCGACGGCAATTGCCGGCAAGAGAGATTCCAAGAGAATGTTGCTGAGCCAGATCCAATTCGCAAGTTGTCGAACTTTCTGAATTGCGTGATTCACGGCGCGCAACATCGCGAATTCATATGCGACGAAGAAACCTAACAGTCCAAGGGTCATTAGCCATGAGACGAGATTTTCACGGCCGCCGCCCAGAATGATGACCCGAATAGTTCGCACGAGGAAGGCCGCTAGGATGGTTCCCAGAACGATGCGGATTCGGAGGTACTCGCTCTTCAAGAGAGCTACCCGAAAGGCAATCGATTCGGTGCGCGGATCAGTCATGATGCTGTTCTCAGCGCCGGCAATAAACAGAACTTTGTTTTATTTTTCGTCGCAGATAACCTCAATGACGAAATCCAGGGAAACCGGAATACTAGTAGGTGTGCATCAACTCCAAAGTCAATCGGAACGGAAAACGGTTGGCTCTCGGAAGACGGTGCCGAGCTCATTATAGTCACACCTCGGACCTTATCCGCTCCGCCTATCTACCTGTCACTGTAAGTTTTGCCAGATGAGTCATTCGCCTCTGCCGCCTAAGATGCACGCGCTGGGCGTCCGGAAACTCAGCATTCTAATAGGCGCCGAAAATGAAAATCTCAATGTCGCGAAGTTCTGTTCTAGCCGCGCTCACCATTGCGATTCTACTGGCCGCGCTGCCGGGTGCGATCGCAACACTCGTCCGGACCGGTGATCCCTACCTATTTTCTAAACAATTCTTTGAGGACATGTTGGCGCGTCTTTCAGGGACCGGCCGTTTGCGTTTCATACTGCAACCTATGGTGGCGCTGTTCATCGGCATGCGTGACGGCATAAAGGATTCGCGAGAGGGATGTCCTCCTTTTTTGTTAGCCCTAGTGTCCCATCGGGCGCGCAGGACAGAACTCCTACGAAGCGCACTTAATTCGGTCCGCGACCTGGTGGCAGTCGCAATTATTCTAGACGTTATCTCTCAATTCCTCCTCTTCGAGGATGTTCATCCAGGCGCCGCGTTGGTGCTCGGACCGGTGCTGATCGCCGTACCCTACTCAATATCCAGGGCCTTGGCGAACCGGATTTCCCGGAGACGGAATCAACAGTTGCCAGTCAGTCGCGCGGGCTGACTTGTTCCCTCTAAGAAGTGCAGGCTTCGTGTGCACAGCCACATCGCCGCAAAAATCAAGCCATCAGTGCTTCAAGCTATTCAGGCCGTGCTTCGAGGCAAATCCTCCGTCACACCACAGATTGCCAGGGGGATGTAGGAGTCCTTCATTCGCGGCCCAAACGGCAGGAGCCACAGGAGCGCGCCCTCGCCGCGATCAACTTCTGAACTTCGGGGTTTGGCAGGATATGCGGCCCGCCGCAGGCGTCGGTACCCAAAAGATCCTCAAGTGCCATATGCCCTTTGCATGCATCTGCGGGAGTCACAAGAATCTGGTTCCGATCAAATCGCACCGAAATACTGCCTTCGCACGCAACGACTAATCCGTGCGCGTACATCCCGTGCCCAGTTCTGCAGATTTGGCCCCTGAGCTCGTCCTCCGTCTCGAATTGTCCATGTTCGCTACGGGCCGTGAGGCATTCTGCCATTGAGCCTCGTCCTTCCTGCGCCAGTCGGCGTGACTGCAAGTCTCTGCGTAACCGGCTGCGGCAAACGGCTTCCTTTGGCGCTTCTGCCTTACGTAAGACGGGGCAGGCTCAGCCACCTGCCCCGTCCCCTCGCACTCGCCGGTCAGAGGACTCCGAGTTCTCAGCTCCGCTAACTGGCGAATAGTGAAGTGATCCTTCGAATTGTCATCGCCGTCAACGACAGACCACAGAAAAGTACTCCTAGCAGTCCGATGAGAGGCAACTCGCTAGCCGTTGTTGGTAGCTTTTTGGGTGCCGGCTCTGCTGCAGCAGTTTTAACGGCTGGTGCTGGAGCGGGGTGAGCTGGCGCCATGACAACCAGAATCGGAATATCGGCTGCGGGTGCTGGCGGAGGAGGTGGCGCGACTCCCGTCCGCTTGATTTCCTCCGCGACTACGGTTTCGGGCTCCTCGACCACTTTCTGAGCATTCACCTTCATTCCTTTCCTGAGGCCAAACGCGTCTGTTACTTGTCCGTCGACGGTGAATTTCTGGCCCTTGGGGATCTTGAACTCCTGGTTCTGGCCGTTTTCCATGGTCAGGATGACGGAGTTGGGGGGAGTAACGTGCCACACGGTACCAGTGACCGTCTTAATGGTGGTGATGGTCCTCGGCGTGGTTGTGGTTATGGTTTGCTTTTCCACCTTCATCCCTGATTGGAGTTGATGGACGTTGAGCTGTTTTCCGTCCACGTTTATAGTCGTGCTCTCCGGAATGTTGTCGAAATGCCGAAGCGTACCGTCCTCCATTTTGACAACGACGCTGTTGCCGGAGACGTAGACAATCTCCCCGCGTTCTACCTTAACCGTTTTTGTTGCTTCACCATGTGTTTCCGTTTTTTGCGTCTCTACTTGCGCAGTTGCCGAGAGGGAGAGCGCGGTACAGAGAGCGCCTCCGCCCAGCAGGCCGCGCAAGATCATGCTTGAGAGCCCAGTTGAGTTCATCTTTTTTTCTCCTTGTTTTTTGTGTTGTTGCCCGAAGAACTGGTGTTTTTAGAAGCAGCCAAGTAGGATTCGTGCTCACTCTCGAGTACTGCCGTGACGATGTATCGCTTGGGGGCGTGGCCGACAAAATAAAAAGGAAAGCATGTTACTAGTGTCAACGTCGGCACTGCCGTAGGATTCAAAACCGAAATATCCTCGGGCGCAACAATCTGAATCTGGCTCACTGCGTACCAATCTGATTGTTGTGGCCGGTCGAGTTCAACCACGTCTCCTGGGGCTATGTACTGCAAACCCCGGAAAAAGCCATCCCGATGCCCTGCGATCCCTAAGTTGCCGGTCGCCCCGACCTTGGCGGTCCCTAGAATCCTTCCTACGCCCCGATTGAGCGTTACGTCATCCGTATCATTGAAGATCGGAACTGCTAGGTTGATCTTCGGAATACGGAGAATTCCCAGGGGGGCATCGGTTTTCTTGGTGAAGCTATCCTCGTAGGCCGAGATGCGCTTGGCCGACCATAAATGAAAATCAACCGGCACACCCAAGGCAGGATCCGGCGATTCAGAGCCCCTGTCGGAGGAGACAGAAATTTTTTGAGCTGCATATTCTGCGATAGCTTCTCTGGAACCGATAGTCCTGTGAAGTCGGGCGGCTATCCACACGGTCGAGAGCGTCAAGCCGGCGACCAGGAACACGCGTTCGAGTTTTTGAATCGTCACGATATCGTCTCGCAAAGCCTTAACAATCTTATTGCGACCTCATTCGGCTCTGCTCTAAAACTCGCGCCAGGCACCCACGAATGGCAGCCATAAGCTATTTATCCATTGCATTGCCGCAACTAGGAGACAACTCGCGCTTGCAGGGGACAGGACGCAGTCAATCGTTGTGAGTAGGAAGGCCCTTAGCAGTGTGATGGATAGGGACACAGAATTACTTTGCTTCATCTCGGCTTCCCGGTCGTGAGTGGAGCGTCAGGGTGCTGGGGCTAAGCTGCGCCTCGCTCCATTTGCGTCTTGTACGATATTAAGATGTTTGTCTACCGCAAACTGTCAAAAGTGACAGGTTGAAGGCCGGGATTTTGAACGCCCATCTGGTAGTTTTACCAGTGTTTCGAGTCTTGCACGCCATCTATACAAGAAAAGAAAAGTGAGCAAAGAGGTGGCGAGATGGCAAGACTCATCCGAAGTTTGCGGACCCAGCTGACGGCAGTAATGTGCTCGCTGCTGCTAGCTCCTGGAGGGCTGCGAACGACGGCGCAACAACCAGTCGCTCAACAGACAGGGGCGGCCGAGGAGCAAGCCCCAAAGATTCCGAATGATCAATTAGATTCTCTAGTTGCGCCCATTGCTCTTTACCCGGACCCCCTGCTGGCTCAAGTCCTTGCTGCATCTACTTATCCCCTGGAAATCATGCAGCTCCAGCAGTGGCTTGCGCAACACAAGGATCTCAAAGACAAGGCGCTTACGGACGCCGTGATGAAGCAACCGTGGGACCCGACCGTCCAATCAATGGCTGCGCTTCCCGATGTGGTCAAGCGACTGGCAGGCGACATCCAGTGGACGACGGATCTTGGGAATGCAGTCCTGGCCCAGCAATCCGACGTGATGGATGCTGTGCAGCGCATGCGCGGGAAGGCTCAGGAGAAGGGAAACCTGAAATCCAGCGAGCAGATGAAGGTCGAAACTAAGGTTGTGGAAAGCAAGAGCGTAATCGTCATCGAGCAGGCCAAGCCGGAGGTCATTTACGCTCCCAGCTATGACCCGGTCGTGGTGTATGGCGCACCCCCGTACCCCTACCCGCCTATCTACTACCCGCCTCCTGGAGCTTACGTTGCTGGAGCGGCCATCTCTTTTGGTGTTGGGATGATGGTTGGAGCGGCCATGAACGGGGGCTGGTGTTGCAATAGTGGATGGGGAGGAAATAATAATATCAACATAAATAACAATAATACTTATGTAAATAACTCGAACAGACAGAATATCAGCAACAGCGGCAATAAGGCCGGAAATCGCACCGGGGGCAGTAACAGCTGGCAGCACAATGGCCAGCACCGGGGTGGCACACCGTATTCCAACAAATCAACGGCCAACAAGTACGGCGGTAACGCCCGTGGCGATTCCGCGTCGAGCCGGCAGGCAAACGCCCGGCAGAATCCAGGTCAGCGGGGCGGGGGGCAGCAGGTGGGCACCGCGGACCGGGGCGGCAGGGAGCAGCCTGGCGCCAGCAACCGGGGAGCAGGGGGTGCAGGCGGGGCAGACCGAGCGGGTGGAGGTGGCGGGGATCGCGTGGGAAACCGAAGCGTCTCGCCAAACGCTGGCGGTGGCTCCAAGGGCGGGGGAGGCGCACTTGGCGGAGCTTCGGGTGGAGGGGGCAAAAGCGGCGCGAAAGCGAGCAGTTCGCGGGGCTCATCCAGTATGGGCGGCTCTCGTGGCGGTGGCTCCCGCGGCGGCGGACGGCGGAGGTAATCAATCATGATTAAGGAAAACTACGTGAAGTCAAGAGCAGCGATGGTTTTGGAAGCAAAGATTCTCCGATTCTTCATGCTGATTGCGTTGTTCTACACCGCGGTGGCATTCTCAAAAGCGGCGCAGCAACCCAGACAGCACGCATCCCCGCCCTCACAGGCGACTCAGAAAGCGTTCGCGACACCGAAGCAAGCCTCAGAAGCGTTGATCCGGGCGGCGGAGACCTTTGATCTGCCGGAGCTGAAAGAGATTCTTGGCCCGGATGGTGAGGATCTCGTGGCCTCGGAAGATCCTGTCCAGGACAAAAATATAGCGGCCGCGTTTGCCTCAAAAGCCCACGAAAAGAATCAGGTCACCGTAGATCCCAAGAATTCAAGGCGCGCCATTCTGTCCGTCGGTAATGACGAATGGCCAGTTCCGATTCCACTGGTTAAGAAAGAAGGGAAGTGGTCTTTCGACAGCAAGGCGGGCCGCCAGGAAATCCTATTCCGGCGCATTGGCGGCAATGAACTGGATGCCATCCAGATTTGCCGCGGCTACGTCGAGGCGCAAAGCGCATATGCCATGGAAAAGCATGACAACGCCGAAGTAAACCAGTACGCACAGCGAATCGTCAGTACGCCGGGAAAGCACGACGGTCTTGCATGGCAAAACTCGGATGGAACTTGGGGAGGCCCCGTTGGAGAGGGTGTCGCCAAGGCTCTCGAGCAAGGTTATACGAATCGAAGCCAGCCATATCATGGCTACTATTTCAAAATTCTGAAGGGCCAGAGCTCGTCCGCACCTTTAGGCCAGATGAATTTCATGGTTGAAGGGGCGATGATTGGAGGGTTCGCGCTAGTGGCTGCGCCTGCAGAATATCGCGTTACGGGAGTTAAGACGTTTATCGTCAGCTACGAAGGCATTGTTTACGAAAAGGACCTGGGCCCGAACACCCTCGAGATGTTCAAAAACATGGAACTTTACGATCCCGACAAAACATGGAAACGAACCGACGACAACTGGTGATTTCGGGAGTTCCTGCTTTGCCAGAGGACCTGTGGGAAAGCATGCGCCGCGGGCCGCTCCAAACGTCCAGTGGCGTGAACCGAGTGGGTATCAATTTGCTGAGTTCGAATCCGAATTTGGAAGAATGTCAAAAGGAGAAGCAGACATGAAGAAAATCGCAGTGCTCGCGCTTGGTATGTCCATCCTCGGGGCGACTTCAACGCTTGCTCAGGATGTTCGGTACGACTTTGACAAAGATAAGGACTTCTCGAAATATAAGACTTATAAATGGGTGCCCATCAAAGGAGCCGATCAGCCAGATGATTTGACGGCGAAGCAGGTAACGGCTGCTATCGACACGGAACTTGCCAGCAAAGGGCTGACGAAAACTGATGCGGACACAGCAGACCTGTACATGGGCTATCAGACGGCCATTGGCACGGAGAAACAGTACACGTCGTATAGCAGTGATTGGGGCTATGGCAGTGGCTGGGGACGCGGGTGGTACGGCGGTGGAATGGGGTCGTCCACCACGTATGGCTCGACTTCCACTGTTTATGTCGGCCAGCTAGACGTGAGCATTTACGATCCCGCGCAGAAACAGCTCGTATGGCGCGGAGTTGCGACGAAGACCTTGGATCCGAAGGCTAAGCCTGAAAAAAAGCAGAAGAACATCACCAAGGCGGTCCAGAAGCTTCTGAAGAATTTTCCGCCACAGCCGAAGAAGTAGTGGATTGATTACAGCTCTAGGGATCGCGATCGCATGGGAGTTCAAAAGGCTGCCTCGTGGACTGTTTACGTGCGCAGTACGTTCGCCCAATCACGAGAATACGATGTCTTGAAAGAGAACTTCCATGCTGCGATGCACTCCGGTGCTGCCGATACAACGACATTGGAGCCACCTTATTATCGTCGTCTATTGGTCGGTTCTCTTTGCTGGTTGCGCCAATACATGCTTTGTGGCGGTCTCGAACCCACCAAACGGTACGATTGGTATTTTGGCGGGCAATCCTCCGCCGGCGTGCTCACTTACAACAGCCAAGGGTGCCGTTCGCGTAATCACGCGAGCAAACCGTGTATGCGAGTTTTGCTCGGAATCCAATCGACTAAAGTCTATCGTCCTGAGTCTAAAAGGCATCGACATTCATTGGAACGAGAATAGAGGGGACGATTCCTCAGGCTGGCTGGAGCTCTACCCGCAACTTGAGAAGCAACCGCTCCAGGTGGATCTCCTAAACGAGACTTCAAACGGTAGTCCCGTCGACTTCTTAGCAGAAAGAGTGTTAATTCCCGCAGGGACCTATGATTTGCTGCGCTTTCGTCTTGCCCCAAATCAGCCTGGTGCCGATGAGGAAGTTCCAGCAATGAACGCATGCGGCAAGGCAGGATCTAACTGCGTGGTTATGGCCGATGGTCAAATCGTGCCCCTGTTGTATGACGCTGCTGCACTGGAATCTCGATTCGCTTCGGAGACGACGGCGGATAGGTCACTTCTTGTCATGTCCGGCAGCGATACTGAATTGCTCATCGATCTAACGCCAGTCGAGTCGATTGGCGCGTCTTTCGGAAAAGGTGTACGATTCTTTTTTTTATTACCCAGCAGAACTACGGTAGTGCAACTAATTGTCCCCGGATGAGTTGAAAGCCG
>Ga0134128_10000587_pt1 | contig 50280 bp, 51 predicted proteins | sample KB31754_FD_96462 | JGI IMG/M metagenome (GOLD analysis project Ga0134128, IMG submission 96462) | Terrestrial soil microbial communities with excess Nitrogen fertilizer from Kellogg Biological Station, Michigan, USA - KB3-175-4 | ecosystem: Environmental > Terrestrial > Soil > Unclassified ... | reverse complement strand
ACGTGCTGGAACCCGAACACGGCCTGATCGCGATAGGTTCCGGCGGCCCGTTCGCACAGGCTGCCGCGCTTGCGTTGTTGCAGAACTCCGATCTCGACGCGCGCACCATCGTGGAAAAGGCACTCGGCATCGCGGGAGACATCTGCATCTACACCAATCAAAACGTCACCATCGAAGAGCTGGAAGTGGGAAATGGGAAGTAGGCGGTTGGACTGCGAAAGCCCCGCCCTTGCTCGCGATTCTCCTTCCATTTCCAACTTCCTACTTCCCATTCCCGCGCCCATGTCCGAACTCACTCCCCGCGAAATCGTCACCGAACTCGACCGCTACATCATCGGTCAGAACGACGCCAAGCGCGCAGTCGCGATTGCGTTGCGCAACCGCTGGCGGCGCATGCAGATCGACCCGGATTTCCGCGATGAAGTCACGCCGAAAAACATCCTGATGATCGGGCCGACCGGCGTCGGCAAGACCGAAATCGCGCGGCGGCTGGCGACGCTCGCGAATGCGCCATTCGTGAAAGTGGAAGCGACCAAGTTCACCGAGGTCGGCTACGTCGGCAAGGACGTGGATCAGATCGTGCGCGATCTGGCCGATGTTTCCTACAAATTGACGCGCGACCAGGCCAAGACGCGCGTGCAAAGCCAGGCTGAAGAGCGCGCCGAGGAACGCATCCTCGACGCGCTGCTGCCGCATCGGCAGGCACAGGGTTGGGATTCGCCGCCGCCGAGCGAAACCGATTCGGCGACCCGGCAGAAACTGCTGCGGCAGTTGCATGACGGCGCGCTGGACGAACGCGAAATCGAGCTGGAGTTTTCCGCCAACGTCGGTGTCGAGATCATGGCGCCGCCGGGTATGGAGGAAATGGGCCAGCAGTTGCGCTCGATGTTCCAGAACATGGGCGGTGGGCGCACCCAGAAACGCAAGTTGAGCATCAAGGCTGCGCGTCCGCTGCTGATCGAGGAAGAAGCCGGCAATCTGCTCAACGACGACGAGATCCGCGCCCAGGCGATCACCAATTGCGAGCAGAACGGCATCGTCTTCATCGACGAGATCGACAAGGTGTGCCAGCGTGCGGAATGGGGCGGCGCGGGCGTCTCGCGCGAAGGCGTGCAGCGCGACCTGTTGCCGCTGGTGGAAGGCTCGACGGTTTCCACCAAGTATGGCCCGGTCAAGACCGACCACGTGTTGTTCATCGCGTCGGGCGCTTTCTCGCTGGCGAAACCGTCGGATCTGATTCCGGAATTGCAGGGGCGGCTGCCGATCCGGGTCGAGCTATCCGCGCTGACGGTGAAGGATTTCCAGCGCATCCTGCGCGAGCCGCACAACGCGCTGACCAAACAATACGTGGTGCTGCTCGCCACGGAAGGCGTGACCCTGGAGTTCGATGATTCGGGCATCGATCGTCTGGCCGAAGTTGCCGCGCGCGTGAACGAGCGCACCGAGAACATCGGTGCGCGTCGGCTGCATACCGTGATGGAACGGCTGCTGGAAAAAATTTCTTTCGAAGCGGCTGATAAAAGCGGCGAAAAATACCTGATCGACGCCGAATATGTAGATAAAAACCTGAAAGACCTGGCAGCCGACGAAGATCTCTCCCGCTATATCCTTTAGGCGGCTTGACCAGTCGGGTAGAATGTCACCATGAGCAACGTAATCCAGCTTCCCAGCACCGGCCCTCGCCAGCAATTACGCGCGGCCATGCAACGCGGCGAACTGGTGCGGGTGTGGCGTACCGGCCTGGAAGAAGGCAGTTTCTGCGGCTATGTAGCCGGCATCGGCATGGAATTTCTGCTGCTGTGGGTGGTCGGTGACCAGATCAGCTTCGATGGTCTGTATGCGATGCGCCTGCGCGATATCACCGAAGTCGAGGCGCCCGAAGCGCACCACGTGTTCATCGGCAAGGCGCTGAGCATCCGCAAGATCCACCCGCGGCTGCCGCGCGAATTTCCGCTGGACAACATCGATCAGGTGATCCGGGCCACCGCCGAGCACGCCGCAGTGATGGGCGTGCACGTGGATAGCGAGGAAGAATCCGAGGTCTGCTACATCGGCCGCCTGCTCAGCGTGGAGGAAGACGGATTCAATCTGCAGGAAATCACCCCGGATGCCGAATGGCTGCGCGAGCCGTCGTTCTTTGCGTGGGACGAGGTCTCCACCATCAGCTTCGACGAGCCTTACGCGGGTGCGTTGCTGGATGTCGCCGGCCAATGGCCGCGGATCGACCAGATCGGGTCGGGTGCGGGAAGGGCGTGACTTGCGCGGCGAGCCGCTTGGATGTGCAGGAGCGCGTCTGCGCGCGACCGAAGAAGCCTGATTGCAGGTGACCACGGAGCTTAGGCCATGGATGGCAGCTCTTGATCACGACTCCGCCCGCGCTCCTGTAGGAGCGCGCCTGCGCGCGACACACAACTCTCCTTCGTCATTCCGGATGCTGCGCGGCCGCTTGTCGGAACCCAGTGACTTTGATCTGCTTTGAAAGTCACTGGGTTCCGGCTTTCGCCGGAATGACGGCCGATGAGGAGCTTTCGGGCATTACACTTCACGGATGCCCGTGCCCCGCCCCATCGATATCATCCTGCATCGCGCCTCGCACGCGCTCGAAGTCGCCTTCGACAACGGCGAGCGCTTCAATCTGCCCTGCGAATATTTGCGCGTGCACTCACCCAGCGCCGAAGTGCAGGGCCACGGGCCCGGCCAGCAGGTACTGGTGCCCGGCAAGCGCGACGTCAACATTGACGCGATTGAGCCGGTCGGCAATTACGGCGTGCTGCTGCGCTTCTCCGACGGCCACGCCACCGGCATCTTCTCGTGGAGCACGCTATACGAACTGGGCGTCAACCAGGAACGCAACTGGCAGGCGTATCTGGAAGCACTGGAGAAGAATGGGCTCGATCGTGCACCTCTTGGGCCCTAGGAGGTGCGCAATGTATGTGACTGATCCAATTTCTGCCGATCGCCCGTAGCAAGCCCGGTCTCCACCCAATCTATTTTGGTTGCGCTCGCACCCCGAGAGCTGGCTGGTTCGCCAGCAGCGCCGCGCGACGCTCCAGGCTCTCCTTCGGCCAATATTTCTCGCGGTCGTAATATTTGAGCATTACCGGCGCGTTGTCCGGCAGGATCACCCACCGCTGTTTTGACTCCGTGAAGATGTGGATGTCGGGCGGGAAACGATCCGGCTCGTCCAGCGTACCAACGCGGATGAAGGTGAAGCGATCGCCGGCGCCGGCGTAATGGCTCCAGATCGCGATGCGGCATCGCGGGCAACGCGCGATCTTCTGGCCCTTGCCGCTCGCCGACGGCGTCAGCACCAGATCCACTTCGCCGCTCAGCAACTGCACGCGATCGCTTTCGATCAGCGCGTTCATCACGAACGCCGAGCCCGTTTCGCGTTGGCACCAGCGACAATGGCAGCAGTGCACGAACAGCGGCGTGCTGACCATCGCGTACCGCACGAGCCGGCAATCGCAACCTCCGGAAATGGTTTCGCTTGGCGAAATCATCATGGCTGCTCCGCATGAAGACGCCGGATTCCGGCTTCGCCGGAATGATCGCGTGTTCAGCGTCGCATGCGAAGACGGCGCCTCGCGGCGCCGTCCAATGCAACTTGCGATGAGCAGTCAGTGCCGCAACCCGCCGCCCGAACTGGCATAGTAGCGGTTGAGTTCCGAATTGAATCCCGGATCCGCGAAATCCGGCCAGTGATTCTTGTCGAAGCCGGGTGCGCTCTTCAGCGTTTCCTTGGGAATATCCAGCACCAGGCAATGGTGATCGGTATCCAGACGCAGTGCGTCCCATGGCACCGCGAACAATTTGTTGCCCATGCCGAGCCAGCCGCCGAACGACACCACGGCGTATTGCACCGTGCCGTTGCGGGTATCGATCATCAGATCCTTGATGTCGCCCAGATCCTCGCCGGCAGCGTTACGCACGCTGTCGCCGGTGAGCGTGCTGGAAGAAAGTATCCGGCCGGTATCGGTTCCGGTGCCGCGGCTGGAAGTAGTGGATTGCGGAGTCGCCATGACTTTTGATCTCCTGCGGATGAATGGAAGCGTGAACCCGCCTTGCGCGTGATCACAGTGCAAGTCTGCGCCGCACGATGTAACGTGCGCCGAAAGCGCGGGTGAAAATTGTCTGTGCGGATTCAGCCTTCACTCCGCCGCAAACAGCGCGTCCAGATCCGACTCGTCGAAGCTGAGCTTGTCGCGGGTGCCGCCGCCTTCCAGCACGGCTTGCGCGAGTTCCGCCTTGCGCGCTTTCAATTGCTCGATGCGCTCCTCGACGGTGTTGGCGCAGATCAAGCGGTATACGAACACCGGTTTGTCTTGGCCGATGCGATGCGCGCGATCGCTCGCTTGTGCTTCTGCAGCCGGGTTCCACCACGGGTCGTAGTGGATCACCGTGTCCGCGGCGGTGAGGTTCAGCCCCACTCCGCCGGCCTTCAGCGACAGCAGGAACAGCGGCACCTCACCTTCCTGGAATTTGCGCACGGGTTCGGCGCGGTCACGCGTATCGCCGGTGAGCGTGACGTACTTCAAATGCCGCCGATCGAGCTCGCGCGCGATCAGCGCCAGCATTTCCGTGAACTGCGAAAACAGCAGTACGCGCCGACCTTCGGATTCCAGATCCGGCACCATCTCCATCAACAATTCAAGCTTGGCCGATTCGCGCACACCGCGCGCGGCTTCGAGCTTTACCAAGCGCGGATCGCAACAGGCCTGCCGAAGTTTCAACAACGCGTCCAGCACGATGATGCCGCTGTGCTCGATGCCGCGCTGACGAATCACTTCGCGCAATTCCTCGGCCAGCGACACGCGCAAGGATTCGTAGAGTTCGCGCTGGCGCCCCGATAGCACGACGCTGCGCGCAATCTCGGTTTTCTCCGGCAGGTCGCGCGCGACTTGCGCCTTGGTGCGACGCAGGATGAAGGGCGCCAGCCGGTGATTGAGCCGAGCCTGGCATTCCTGATCGTCCTGGCGCTCGATCGGAATGCGGTAATGCTTGCGGAACGCGCCTTCGTCGCCGAGCAGGCCGGGTACGGCAAGATCCATCTGTGACCACAACTCGCCCAGGTGGTTTTCCAGCGGCGTGCCGGTCATGCACAGCCGCCGCGCTGACGCGATCGACAACAATGCGCGGCGCGCCTGGGTGCGCGGGTTCTTCACCTGTTGCGCCTCATCCAGCACCACCAGCGCGAACGGCTGCTCGCGCAGCACGGAGAGATCACGCGGCAGCAGCGCGTAACTGGTGAGGATCACATCATTGCCCGCCAGTCGATCGAAACTGCGCACGCGCTCGGGGCCATGCAGCGTCAGCAGTTTCAGGCTCGGCGCGAAACGTTTCGCTTCGGCTTGCCAATTCGGGATCACACTGGTCGGGGCGACGATCAGCGCTGGCTGCGTCAGTGCGCTGGTCTCTTTCAACGCCAGCAAGTGCGCGAGCAGTTGCACGGTTTTGCCCAAACCCATGTCATCGGCAAGGATGCCGCCGAGGCCCGCTTCGGCCAGCGCGTTCAACCAGCGCAGACCGTCGCGCTGATAGGGTCGCAATTCGCCGATCAGATCCACCGGCGCGGCATCGGACGCGTGTTCCGCGGCTTCGCGCAGTCGCGTCGTAAAGCCGGTCAACCCCTGCGGCGCATCCAGCTTGCCGCCGCCCTTCGGGAGCGCCTGCGCGAACTCCTCCAGCCGCCCTGCCTGCACGCGCGGCAGGCGCAATTTCTCGCGCGGACGTTGCAGGTATTCGGCCAAAGGCGCCAGCAAGGCGCGCAACACCGACAAGCGCACCGGCACGCGGCGACGTTCGTCCACCGGCGCGTACCACACCGCATCTTCGGTTTCGTTGGGCGGCGCGGTCAGCGACAGCGTATGTTCGGAAAGGGCGCGTCCCACGGCCGGCAACAGATTGATGCGATGGCCTTCCACTTCGATGCCGACTTCGAAATCGAAAGCGTCGCCGCCCTTGTCTTCCTCCGCCACGCCATACCATTGCGGCGGACCTTCCAGCACTTCGAACGGAAACGTGGAAGCGTAATCGACGGTAAAGCCATCGCTTTCGATTTTTTCGCGCAGGCCCAGCCAGCGCGACGGTGTGTTGACCTCCAGCGCGCCGGCGTAACCCTTGCCTGGGAACAGCCACGCGTCTTCCGGCAGGCTGTCGCTCATGTCCCAGGGCAAGCCTTCGCAATCCACCGCGGGCGCCAAGCCGAAACTCTCCAGACGCTCCATCGTCGCCAATTCGTCGGCGCGCTTGCGCGCGATCTCGACGAGTTTGCCGTCGCGCACGCGCCGCACCAGCGGTTCGCCGCCGCGACCAGGCAAGCGTTCACCGCCGTAATCGAAAGTGAGCCGCGCATAAGCCAGCGGCGGCGTGCCGGCGCCGATGCGCGCGTGGCGCGTCAATGCGTGCAGGGTGAGCACGGGCTTTGGCGCCAGTTCCGCGCGTTCCACGGCGGCGAACGCGCGCGGCGCGGGGATGCGTTTGGCGTAAGGCGAGGCTGCAATCGCCTGCGCCAGCGGCTCGCCGTATTCAGGCGCGAGCGGTGGCGCATCCAGCAGTGCGACCTCGTCTTCCGAACCCTCGAAAAAGCCAAGTTCCGCGTGTTCGGCATCGAGATACCATAGTCCCCCGATGCGTAGCAGGCGTTCGCGTTGTGGCAGTTCCGGCAGCAGGCGCTGGCGGCCGTCGTCTTCGAGTTGCCAGTGCCACACGAGCGATCGCGGCTTGCCACGCGCCAGCCGCAAACCGGCGACCCCGCCCAGCAGGCATGGCGCGCAATCGAGTATTTCAATCAGCAGCGCGTCGCCAAAGCCGCCGGAGAGATGCGCGTAAGAGCGGCCTTTGCGCTGTGTCTGCGGCAAGCCGAGCACGCCGGCCGCCAAGCGCAGCATCGGCGCGGGCAGCCCGGCGCCGGTCAGTTGCTTGGGATCCAGCGGCACCGCACGACCCAGGCGTCCGCCGGCGATCGTCTCCAGCAGCACCGGTGCAATTTCCACACGCGCGGCCGGCGGCTCGTCGTGCAGCAACTCCAGCAGGAAGCCCAACGTCGACCCCGACGGTGTGCGGCGCTTCGACGTGGTTTCGCTCAGCAAGCGCCGCCATATCGCCGGCAGCGCGACGCCTGCGGATTTTTCCGCGCGCGGCGTCGTGGGGTTGGACGCGGGGTCGGTCGAGGCGTTGCGGCGTTGCATGCGCGCGGTTTGTCGCACTCAAAAGACCGAGCATACTATTTATGCGCTGTCCCTGCGCGTGAAAGCCACCATGAATGGCTGCGCCTTATCGACTGGATCCAACGCTCGCAAAACGCCAGCTTTCGTCGCTTCGGGCGCGCCTATGATCGGAACAGATGTTCCGGGTATTCCGGCTTGCGCTCGCGTGCGAGCAACGCGTGCAGCGCGTCGGTGGGTGTCATCTCGCCACGCAGGACCAGTTGCACGTGCTGGGAGATCGGCAAATCCAGCTCGTGGCGATCGGCCAGGCGCATCACTTCATCGGCGGTGACCGCGCCCTCCACGACCTGGCCGATGTCGTTCAAGGCCTGTTGCAGGGGTACGCCGCGTCCCAGTGCCACGCCGAAGCGATGATTGCGCGACAACTCGCCGGTGCAGGTCAGCACCAGATCGCCCAGGCCGGCGAGGCCCATCAGGGTTTGGGCCTGCGCGCCGAGTGCCGCGCCGAGACGCAGCATCTCGTTCATCCCGCGCGTGATCAAACCTGCCCGCGCGTTCAAGCCCAATTGCATGCCGTCGGCGACGCCGGTGGCGACAGCCAGCACGTTTTTCATCGCGCCGCCCAGTTCCGCGCCCAGCATGTCATTGCCGGTATAGGCGCGGAAACTCGACGAATGCAGCAATTGCGCAACCGTATGCGCGAAGGCGTTGTCACGTGAATGCACGGTCACCGCGGTCGGCAAACCGGCCGCGACTTCGCGCGCGAACGATGGCCCGGTAACCACCGCCGCAGGCGCGTCCGGCAGGCGTTCACCGACCAGCTCGTGCAGAAAGCGGCCGGTGCCGGGCTCGAAACCCTTGGTCGCCCAGGCGAAACCCGCCCCCCGCGGGAGCAGCGGGGCGGCTTCGTTCAATACCTGATGGAATGCATGGCTGGGCACCGCGACCAGCGCCAGATCGGCACGATCCAACGCCGCGCGCAGATCCGATTCAAAGCGCAGCCCCGGCGGCAGTTCCGTCTCCGGCAGGTAGCGCGCGTTGCGCTGCGCGCTTGCGATTTGCGACAACGCGCGCGGGTCGCGGCCCCACAACGTGGCGCACGCGCCGTTGCGCGTCAACAGCGCGGCCAGCGCCGTGCCCCATGAGCCCGCGCCGAGTACGGCAACGGTCGCTCCGCGGCTCATCCGTTCAGGCGTTCAAGGCCGGGGCTGCGTCGCCGCCCGCCGCTTGCTGCATCTGCTCGGCGTACAAGGCATCGAAATTGATCGGTTGCAGGAGCAGCGGCGGGAAGCCGCCGTTCTGCACCAGATCGGAGACGATCTGCCGCGCGTACGGAAACAGCACACTCGGGCAGTAGCTGCCGAGCACGGCATTCAACTCTTCCTGCGGGAACCCGATCGCGGCGAAGGCTCCGGCCTGCTGCACTTCTGCGAGATACGCGGTGCGCTCGTTGAGTGTGCAAGTCACCGTGAGCGTCAGCACCACCTCATAGCTGCCTTCGCCGATCTGGCCGGCCTTGTGGCTCAGATTCAACTGCACCTGGGGTTGGCCATCCTCCTGGTAAACGGCGGGCGCGTTCGGCACCTCGAACGAGGCGTCGCGCACGTAGATTTTCTGCAGCGCCAACTGCCGCTGCGGCGCGGCCTGGCCATTGCCATTGGTCGCCGGGGTCTGCTCTGCCATGGGTTCAACTCCGCTCGATATTTCAGGATACAGAAGCGGAATTGTCACACAGATGCGCGAATGCTGCACGTGCGATTGCCGTGCCTGCGCGGGCTCTGCTATGCTTGCCGACTGATTTTTCGCCGGCCCGGAAGCCCGGGCGCCTCCGCTGCGCGATGCGGGGCTTCATGCGGCCTTCTTTCCGGCATCGCGCAGGCTTTTCATCGCCGGGCCGATGTTCCGCAGGCTATGCGGAATCCGAGGAGAAAGTCATGGCGCGAGTGTGCCAGGTTACCGGTAAAGGTACGCGCAGCGGCAACAATGTGTCGCACGCGAACAACAAGACCAAGCGGCGTTGGCTGCCGAACCTGCACGAACGCAGGTTCTGGGTGGCCGGCGAGAAGCGCTGGGTGAAATTGCGGGTGTCCAGCCACGCCCTGCGCACCATTGACAAGAACGGCATCGAATCCGTGCTCGCCGACCTGCGCGCGCGCGGCGAAAAGGTTTAAGAGGAAACGAACATGGCAAGCAAACGCGACAAGATCCGCCTCACCTCCTCGGCCGGCACCGGGCACTTCTACACCACCGACAAGAACAAGAAGAACACACCGGACAAAATGGAGGTCAAGAAATACGACCCCGTCGTCCGCAAGCACGTGATGTACAAGGAAGGCAAGATCAAATAACACCGCTTTCCGGCAAACAAAAACCCGCCTTTCGGCGGGTTTTTTTTAAACGATGAACGGGCGAACTACACTCCCGCTACCGCATAGCCTTTCAGACGCGCGGCGAACTCGGCAAGTTTGCGGTTGCCGCTGGCTTCGGCTTCGCGGCACCATTGCTGCAAACCGGCCAGCGCGGAGTCCGGCCCGCGTTGTTCCATCAACGCAACCAGGCGTGCGCGGAATTCGACCACGGTGCGCAAGGTCGGACGCTTCTCGATCACCGCGGCCAATCGCGCATGACCCTCGGTATTCAGCCAGCGACCGCCATCGGCCAGCGCGCGACGCATGCGGCGCGGCACTGAAGTGCGTGGCGCGTCGGCTTGCGCGGTCTCCTCGCGCAGGGTCGGCTTGATCACCAGCTTGTAGTAGTCGGTCATGGCCTGGAAACGATGCGTCAGCACGGCTTTCAGGGTTTCCGCGTCCGGCAGATTGACGTTCGGCCGCACATCCAGCGCCGGCGCCACGCGCAACACCTTGGCGAGGCCGACCGCGCGACAAGCGCAGATCACTGCCCAGCCCATGTCGAACTCGAACCGCCGCAGCGCGAACCGCGCGGAGCTCGGGAACGCATGATGGTTGTTGTGCAGCTCCTCGCCGCCGACCCAGAAGCCCCAAGGGATCAGGTTGGTCGCGGTGTCGCTGGTCTCGAAATTGCGGTAGCCCCACCAGTGGCCGATGCCGTTGACGACGCCCGCGGCCCAGATGGGGATCCACAGCATCTGCACGGCCCAGATCGCCATGCCAAACACGCCGAACAGGGCCAGGCAGATGAATGCGAGCAGAGTCGGGCCCAGCATCGAATGCTTGGTGTAGACGTTGCGCTCCATCCAGTCGTCGGGCGTGCCGCGACCGTATTTCTCGAGATCCGCTTCGTTGGCCGTCGCTTCGCGATACAGCTCCACCCCTTCGAAGAACACCTTGCGGATGCCGTAAATCTGCGGGCTATGCGGATCCTCCGCGGTCTCGGTGTGCGCGTGGTGCTTGCGATGCACCGCCACCCATTCCTTAGTGACCATGCCGGTGGTCAACCAGCTCCAGAAGCGGAAAAAGTGCGACAGCACAGGATGGAAATCCACGCCGCGATGCGCCTGCGAGCGGTGCAGGTACAGAGTAACCGCAAGAATGGTGAGCTGGGTGCTTACCAGCACGTAGAGGGTGATGCCCAGCCAGCCGGCGTGCATCAGACCGTGTTCTGCGAAATTGAAGAGAGCGTCTATCATTGGATCCTCGCGATCACTCGTGATCGCATGGTATGCGGACGAATTATCCGCGGGTGAACCTTGTGATGAAAATGATCACAAGGCGTGACTTGCAGGAAGGGTGCCTGACGTCAGTCTAGGGGAATAACAGAGTACGCACCAGCGCGCGGCAGCCTGTTGCAGGTTGCACATGCGGCCCGCAACAATGCGTTGCAATCCTCGCTGATCACCCCGTTGGCATGTCTTCACCTTCGCCGCTGCTGCAGCTCGATCATGTCACCCGCCGCCGTGAAGGCCGTGAAGTGGTGCGCGACGTGACTTTCAGCGTCACGCGCGGCGAGGTACTGGGCCTGCTGGGCATCAATGGCGCCGGCAAATCCACCACGCTGGCGATGATCGCGGGCGTGCTGAAGCCGGATGCCGGCACGGTGCACGTGGCGAATTGCAATTTGCACGAACGTCCCGAATGGGCGCGTACGCGAATCGGCTACCTGCCGGAAAACGTGCCACTGTGGCCGGAGCTCACTGTTCGTGAATATCTGGATGCATGCGGGCGCCTGCGCGGCATGCCGCGCGCCGCGCGCAAGATCGCCGTCGATCGTGAATTGCTGCGGCTGGATCTCGCCGGCCTTGCCAGGCGGCTGAGCGGTCAGTTGTCGCTGGGACAGAAGCGCCGGCTGGGACTTGCGCAGGCATTGCTGCACGATCCAGAAGTGCTGGTGCTGGACGAACCGGGCAATGGGCTCGACCCGATCCAGACCGCGCAATTGCGCGAACTGATCCGCGGACTTTCAGGCCAGCGCGCGACCATCATTTCGACTCATATATTGGGCGAGGTGGAAGCAATGTGCGATCGCGTCGTGATCCTGCACGCCGGCCGCGTGCGTCTCGACGCCGCGCTCGCCGGCGATCGCGGCGCGCTGGACCGGATGTTTCTGCAGATCGCGCGGGAGCATGTCGCGGCATGATCGCGAAACAGACTACAGTCGGCAAATACAAGCGAATGAACAGTGTGCGATTCCATTCAAGTGGATCCCGGGTCTGCATACATCCAGATGCTGGCGGGGATGAGCACATCCTGGGTCCATTGGCCTTCATTCGCGAACTTGATCCCTTTGCCTTGAGCGGCATCAGCGAGATCGCCGCATGAATGCGCTGGCGGTGGCACGCGTGGATCTGCAACGCCTGCTGGTGCGGCCGTTTGCGTGGACACTCGCCGCGATCGCATTGGGCGCGCTGGCGTGGATGTTCCTGATCAACCTCAACGCTTTCATGCTCGCGCAACCCAAGCTCGCGGCCGATGCGGGCGGTCCGGGCTTCACCGATCTGGTCGCGGTGCCGCATCTGCTCGCCTATGTGCAGTTGTGTCTATTGCTGGCGCCGCTGATCACCATGCACGCGCTGGCCGGCGAACGCCGCGCGCACACGTTGCCGCTGCTGTTTGCCGCCGGCTTGTCGCCGGCGCGGATCGTGCTCGGCAAATTCCTTTCCGCGCTGATTTACCTGTTGGCGTTGCTGGTGCTGGTCGCGCTGATTCCGGTGCTGCCGGCGCAGGCGACCACGCCGGATTGGGGTCAGTTCGGCGCCGCGTTGCTGGGCTGCACTCTGTGCATCGCCGCGCTGACGGCGATCGGGATCGCGGCGTCAGCTTTTTCCTCGCACCCGGCGGTGGCCGCGATCGCCGCCTTGCTGATCGTGCTGATCCTGGCGATGCTGGATGCGGGTGCACACGCTACTGGCATCGGCATCGGTTGGCTCGCGTATCTCGCCTTGCCGACGCACCTCACGCCATTCATGCACGGACTGGTCGCGAGCGTGGACATCATTTATTTCCTGCTGCTGATCGCGCTGGCACTGAGCTTTGCGGTGCGGCGGCTGGCCGCCGACAAGGTGCGCGGCTGATGCGCGGCTGGCGCGAGCGCGCCGATGCGTGGCTGTACGCGGCGCTGCTGGTCGTCGCGGCGGTCTGCATCGCGGTGCTGTCCACGCGCTTTGGCGTGGTCGCCGACTGGAGCGCGAACGCGCGCGCCAGCATCTCGCCGCAGAGCCGCGCGATCCTGCAGAAGCTGGCCGGACCGATCGACGCGGTGAGCTACGCGCGTCCCGGCGGCAATCTTCGCGACGAGATCGCGACCGTGTTCGCGCGTTATCAACGTTACAAACCGGATCTGAAACTCTCGTTCGTCGATCCGGATGCGGACCCCGCGGCGATGCGCAAGGCCGGGATCGGCGTGGATGGCGAAGTGGTGCTGCACTGGCATGGTCACGAACAACATCTGGTGCAACTGGACGAGCGCGATTTCGGCGACGCCCTGGCGCGGCTGACCCGTGGACGCGAGCGGCTGGTGGCGTTCGTTACCGGCGATGGCGAACGCAGCGCGGATGGCAAGGCGAACGCGGACTTGAGTGATTTTGTGGCGCAATTGTCACGCCAGGGTATCCGCGCGCTGCCGCTGAATCTTGCGCAGGATGCGAACGTGCCGCGCAACACCGATCTGCTGGTGCTGGCCAGCCCACAGGCTGAGCTGTCGCCCGCGGCACTGAAGGCGCTGCTCGACTATCTGGATCGCGGCGGCAATTTGTTGTGGCTGACCGAACCCGATACCGGCGATGTCGGCCTTGCGCCGCTTGCGGCCGCCCTCGGCGTGCGCACGTTGCCGGGCATGCTGGTGGATGGTGCAGGCGCCAAACTCGGCATCGGCGACCCGCGGCTGGTGGTGGCGAATGATTATCCCGCACACGCGATCACGCGCGACTTCCGTTTGAATGCATTGTTTCCGCAAACCGCGGCGCTCGCGAGCACGGGCGATGCGCAATGGGCACATGCATCGATCCTGCGCAGCAGTGCGCAGAGCTGGAACCAGATCGCGCCGATCGATCCGACGCAACCGTCCACCATCAAATACGACGCGGCCAGCGGTGAACTGCGCGGCCCGCTGGATTTCGGCCTCGCGTTGTCGCGGCTGTCGCCAAGCCCGGACAAGAGCGAGCAGCGCGTGGTGGTAATCGGCGACGGCGATTTTCTTTCCAACACCTACCTCGCCAACGCGGGCAACCGCGCGTTCGGCGAGCGCGTGTTCGACTGGCTGCTTGGCGACGATGCGCTGGTCGCGTTGCCGCCGCGCGGCGCGCCGGATCGCGCGCTGCGGCTGACGCAAACCGATCTGGATGTGCTCACCTGGGGTGGGCTCATTGGCCTGCCGCTGGTGTTGCTCCTGATCGGCATCGCGATCGGCGTGCGCCGCGGTCGTCGTTGATGAAGCGCATGCCGCGCAATCGGTTGTTGCTGTTGTGCGTCGTGCTCGCGCTGGTCGCGACCGTGCTATGGCTGGGCGCACGCGAAGAACGCAAAGCGCCGCTGACGTTGACCGAACTAGATCCGCAAGCGATCACGCGTATCGAACTCAGCATTTCCCGGCAACCCGCGCAGGTGTTCGAGAAACGCGGCGAGCATTGGTGGCGGCTCTCGCCTTCGCGCGTGCGCGGCAACGACGAACATCTGCAACGGCTGGCCAAGCTCGCCGCGAGTCCGGTTGCGCGCTGGGCAACGGCGGGAGAATTCGACCCGGCCAAAGTGGGCTTGGCGCAGCCGGCAGCAACACTGGTGCTGGACGGCGTGCGGTTGCGCTACGGCGCACTCTCCGCGCTCGACAATCTGCGTTACGTCGCGGTCGGCGGTCGCGTAGCGCTGGTGCCGCAACAGGACAGCCCGGAAATAACTTTGGCGATGAGGCCGGCAAAGTAGCGCGGCCGCGCTTCCATTCTCCCTCCGGGAGCAGCCGCCATCCATGGCCAAGAGCTCCGTGACGGCGCGCAGCGCCGGATGAGGGGTGATACGAGTCGAAACAATGCGCGCAAGAATTGATGATCGCGCAATCCCGAATCTCACCCTGCCTTCTCCCGGCGGGAGCGGGGTTCAACCAGAACGAGCGACTAGTTCTCCATGCCCGAACTTCCCGAGGTCGAAACCACCAGGCGCGGCATCGCGCCGCACCTGCAAGGCCACGTGATCGAGCGCGTGCTGTTGCGCAGACCCGACCTGCGCTGGCCGATTCCGCGTGCGATCCGCACCGCGCTGCCCGGCCAGCAGGTGGACGCCGTGGAACGCCGCGCGAAGTACCTTCTGTTGCACACGCGCGCCGGTTCCGCGCTGCTGCATCTGGGCATGTCTGGTTCGCTGCGCGTACTGGATGCGAAAACGCCGCCGCGCACGCACGACCATTACGACCTGGTGCTCGACTCGGGTTTGGCGCTGCGTTTCAACGATCCGCGCCGCTTCGGCTGCCTGCTCTGGCAGAAGCGGGGAGAAGTGCACCCGCTGCTGCGTGATCTCGGCCCTGAACCGCTGTCGCAAGATTTCGTTGGCGATCATTTGTGGCGACGCGCGCGCACCCGTAGCGCGCCGGTAAAAACCTTCCTGATGGATCAATCCATCGTTGTCGGCGTCGGCAACATCTACGCCAGCGAGGCGCTGTTCGCGGCCGGCATCCACCCCAAGCGCGCGGCGGGTTCGGTGTCGCGGGTGCGTTACGCGAAGCTGGTGGATGAGGTGCGCCGCATTTTGCTGCACGCGATCACTCGCGGCGGCACCACACTGCGCGACTTCCTCGCCCCCGACGGCGCACCGGGTTATTTCGAGCAGGAACTGTTTGTGTACGGCCGCGCGGGCGAGCCGTGCAAGGCATGCGGCACGCCGATCCGCTCAGGCGTCATCGGGCAGCGCGCGACGTATTGGTGTCCGAGGTGCCAGCGATAACGCTTCTGCAGGAGCCGGCTTGCCGGCGACCTGAGTCGCTTGCAAGCAAGCTCCTACACGGGCCATTCGAACTCCACATGCCGGTTATTGAACTGCGGATCGTCCAACGACCCGCCGTGGCGCGCGATCAATCCGGGCGGCATCCCTTCGACTTCCAGCGTGGTGCCGTCGGCAAAGCGCATGCCCATCGCCTCGAGCTCCAGCAGATGTTCGGCGAGCGCGCCGGCACGATCCACTTCCGATTGCGGCACGGAGCGCAGGCTGATATCCGGCCGCGCGAACTTGCGCATGCCGCGCGTGCGCACCCAGGCACTGCCGTCGTTTTCGTCGTGACACAGGATCAGCACGTGCGCGCGCGGCGGTGCGCCGCCTTCGATCAAAAAACGTTCGGCCCAGGCCCTCGGCGCAAACAAACTCAAGGTTTGCGGATCCACCACCGCAACACCACCGGTATCCAGCAGTGCCCCGATCACGCCCAGGGTGTCGCGCAGATAATCGAGACTGGGTTGATCCTCCAGTTCGCCGCGCAACATCACGCATTCATGTGCCGAACGCGCAGCCTTGAAGGTGTGGGGATCATCTTCGCGCAGCAGCTCGCCCAGCGCGCCGCGCAGTGGGTGGCCGTCCCAATGCGCCAGCGTGCCTTTGTCGAAGCGATGCAACTCCACGCCTCTTGGCAAACCCGCGCTGCCGAAGCGCGCGCCATCAAGTTTCAATTTTTGCGGAAACGCGCCGAACACGAAGTAGAGCAGCATCGCCTTGTCCTCGCCGCGCGAGAAATGCGGACGCGGCCAGGGCGTGGGTTCTATTGCGGTCATACTGTTCTCCGTGTGCTTGCTGGCACGGCTTCGTGGCTCGCGGTTGCGCTCAGGCGCGTGATGAAGACCGCGCAAAGATGAAGACTAACAAGAAGTCGTCATCCCGGGGCCGATCCAAGACCGGATTGGTCTACCCGTACAAAAGTCAAGATGGATTCCGGCTTTCGCCGGAATGACGATTCATTGTTACCCTGTGGTGAGCTCGCACATCATTCGGCTTCATGCTCAATCTCCCACAACGTGCTGCGGTCGAATACTGCGACGGCCCGCTGCTGGTGCTGGCAGGCGCCGGCTCCGGCAAGACCCGCGTCATCGCCGAAAAGATCGCGCACCTGATCGCGCACGGCATCGCGCCCGCGCACAAGATTGCGGCGATCACCTTCACCAACAAGGCCGCGCGCGAAATGCGCGAACGCGTGGCGAAGCGGATCAAGCCGGAAGACGCCGAGCACCTGAGCGTGTGCACGTTTCACGCGCTGGGTCTGAAATTTCTGCAGATCGAACACGCGCGCACCAATCTGCGCCGCGGTTTTTCGGTGCTCGACTCTGACGACAGTGCGCAGCTCATCAAGGAACTCGCGGGCGCATCGGTGAAACCCGAGCAGCTGTTCCTGCTGCGCAACCTGTTGTCGCGCGCCAAGAATGATGGCCTGACACCGGAACAGGCGCTGGATCGCGCACGGAGCCCGCGCGAGCTGGAAGCGGCACAGGTGTACGCGGCGTATCAACAGCGCCTTGCCGCATTCAACGCGGTGGATTTCGATGACCTGATCCGCTTGCCGGTCGCGGTGCTGCAGCGCGATGAAGAAGCACGCGATGCGTGGCGCGAGCGCATCCGCTACCTGCTGGTGGACGAATGCCAGGACACCAATGCTTCGCAATACGCGCTGCTGAAACTGCTGGCCGGCGAGCGCGGTGCGTTCACCTGTGTAGGCGATGATGATCAATCCATCTACGCCTGGCGCGGTGCCGATCCCGGCAACCTCGACAAGCTTTCGCATGACTATCCTGCGCTGCGGGTGATCAAACTTGAGCAGAACTACCGTTGCGGCCAGCGCATCCTGCGCGCGGCCAACGCGGTGATCGCCAACAATCCACACGCACACGCGAAGAAGTTGTGGAGCGCGCATGACGAGGGCGAGCGCATCCGCGTACTGGAATGTCGCGACGGCGAACACGAAGCCGAGCGCGTCGCCGCGAGCCTGATCCACCTGCGCGAGAAGCATTCGCTGGCGTGGTCGGACTGCGCAGTGCTGTATCGCGGCAACCACCAGTCGCGTGGATTGGAGAAAGCGTTTCGGCTGGCGCGCGTGCCTTATCACCTGACCGGCGCGTTGAGTTTCCTCGATCGCCATGAAGTGAAAGACGTGCTGGCGTACCTGCGCCTGCTTGCCAATCCGGACGATGACGCAGCGTTCCTGCGCGTCGTCAACGTGCCGCGCCGCGAGATCGGGGCGACCACCCTGGAAAAACTCGGGGTGCTTGCGCAATCGAAACATCTCTCACTGCTGCGCGCCGCGCGCAACGATTCGGTGCTTAAGCAACTGCCCGCGCGCGCGGCTGCCTCGCTCGCCGGTTTCGTCGCACTGCTGGACGGCATGCACGCGGAGGCCGCGCGCATGCAGGCCGCCGAACTGGTGGAAGAACTGCTGCGCCGCAGTGGCTATGCGCAGCACGTGGCGGCTTCGTCGCGCGATGCCTCACTCAACGAGCGCCGCATGGGCAATATCAAGGAACTGGTCGAATGGTTCCGCGCCATGGACAAGGGCCGCGCCCGCGCCGGGGATCTGGCCGCGCAACTGGCCTTGCTGACGCATGCCGATCGCGACGATGGCGGCGACGCGGTGCGGCTGATGACGCTGCACGCAGCCAAGGGCCTGGAATTCCGCTGCGTGCACATCGTCGGCATGGAGGACGGCACGCTGCCGCACGAGGGCGCGCTGGACGAAGGCCGGCTCGATGAGGAACGACGGTTGTTTTACGTCGGCATTACCCGCGCGAAAGAGCTATTGCTGTTGAGCTTCAGCGCGCAGGCGCGCCGGTACGGGCAAGTGTTCGCGCAAAAGCCCAGCCGCTTTCTCGAAGAACTGCCTTCCGCCGACTTGCACCGCGAAGGTCAGGATCCGGAAGCCGACGCGCAGGCGCGCAAGGATGTTGCGCTGGCGCAATTGCAGAAGCTGACGGCAATGCTCGGTTAAACCAACTCCGCCGCCTCAAGCTCGCTCTTGAGATACGCGTAATAGATCGGGGCGGCGACGATGCCGGGCAGGCCGAACGCGGCCTCCATCACCAGCATCGCCAGCAATATTTCCCACGCGCGCGCGCGGATCTGGCCGCCGACGATCTTGGCGTTCAAGAAATATTCGAACTTGTGCACCAGCACGAGAAAGATCAGAGCCGCCAGCGCGACCCACAGCGACGCGGACAACGCGACGATCACGATCAGCGTGTTGGAAATCAGATTGCCGACCACCGGCAGCAGACCGACCACGAAGGTGATGATGATCAGCGTCTTGGTCAGCGGCAGGTGCACGCCCATCAGCGGCAGCGCAACCAGCAGGAAAATCGCGGTGAACGCGGTGTTGATCGCGGCGATCTTGACCTGCGCGAACACGATATTGCGGAACGCGGTGGCCAGCCGCATGCAGCGCGCGGAAAGATCACGACGCAACGGGCCCTGGCGCGGCGAAGGACGCTCGTGCGCCAGCGCGACCAGTGCGCCGAGGATCAGGCCTACCAGGATGCGGCCGAACACGTGCAGGGTTTCCTTGCCGGCCAATTGCAATTGCGCCGAATGCGTCTGCGCCAGTTGCGTTGCGCTGGCGCGGATACCCTCGCTGCTGTGCGGCAGATACGCGCTGAGCGACGCTGGCAATTGCTCGCGGGCCTTGTCGATCAGCGGCATCAGCCGCTCGAACACGGCGCTTGGGTCGCCTATTTCCTGCCGGAAGAACACCACCGCGCCGAAGATCAGCAGCACCAGCAGCGCCACGATCACCGCACTCAGCAATCCGACCACCAGTTGCCGCGCGCGCTCGCCCGACAGCCGCCGCTCGAGCAGCGGCGACAATGCCTCGACCAGCACATATACGAGCAACCCCGCGATCAGCGCGGGCAGCAGGTGCAGCACCATCACCAGCAACAGACTGGCCGTGGCGGCGAGATAGCTGGCGGCGGGGCTCCAGCGTGAGATGTTGGCGTCCATGGATATCCGTTCGTGTTGACGCGTCGATAGGCTCAGCACCGGCACGCCGCGGGTATCGAACCGTGAATACGGTGGCGCGGCAGTTCGCCCCTCGTACCTCGGTACGAATGGCAACCGTCCAGCCGAGGCGATCGAAGTCTGGCAGCAAGTGTCTTGCGCGCCAAGTAAAATGCGCGATCGCCCGCGCCGGAGGAATCCATGAGCCCCACGGAACGCAGCATCGCAGCACGCGAGCGGCTGATCTTCGCGCTGGATGTACCCGATCGCACGCAGGCCGTCGCATGGATGGACAAGCTGGGCGACGCGGTGTCGTTCTACAAGATCGGGCTGGAACTGCTCTCGGGCGGCGAGTATTTCGACGTGCTGCGCGAACTCGCGCGGCGCGACAAGAAGATCTTCGTGGATCTGAAGCTGCACGACGTGCCGGCGACGGTTGCCGCCGCGGTACGTGGCCTGGCGCGGTATCCGATTACCTTCTGCACCGTGCACTGCGACAGCCATGCGATGCTGCAAGCCGCGGCAGGAGCGAAAGGCGACATGCGCCTGCTCGCCGTGACCGTGCTGACCAGCAACGATGAAGCCGATCTGGCCGCGCTCGGCGTACGCAATTCCGTGACCGATACGGTGATCGCGCGCGCCAAACTCGCGCAGGAGGCCGGCATTGACGGCGTGGTGTGTTCCGGCGCCGATCTGCCGAACCTGCGCGCGGCCGCGCCCGACCTGCTGACGGTATGCCCGGGCATCCGTCCCGACGGCCCCGCCAACGACGATCAGAAGCGCGTGGTGGATGTGCGCGCCGCATTCGTGCGCGGCGCCGATTACATCGTGGTCGGAAGGCCGCTCCGCAATGCTGCCGATCCGCGCGCAATGGCGCACCAAATGGTGACGCAGATCGACGGCGCGCTGTCGACATGACGTTGGTCGCCGGCAAGCCGGCTCCTACCCGGCCCGCTCTGCAGGAGCATGCCTTGCGCGCGATACACTCCGTGATCCATCGTCCATGGGTGTCCGCCATGCGCCGCAGTCATTCGCTATTTGTCTGTCTGACGTTGCTTGGACTGTTTGCGCTTGCCGGCTGCAACAGACCGCCCGTCGCGCCGCCCAACACCACGCCCGAAGCCGCGGTGCGCGCCGATCTGGTGCTGACCCGCAATGGTGATTTCGATGGCCTGCTGCGCAGCACCTTGCCGCCGGCGGATTACCAGGCATGGCGCACGCAATGGCAACGCGCGCGCACGCAACAGCCGGCGCCCACCGCCGAACAGCGCGCGCAGTTTGCGGGCGCGATGCAGAAGCTGACTGCGCCCGGCGCCGAAGACGCGCTGATGAAACAGCTTCAGCCGCAGTTGGAGCAATTTCGCGCGCACCGCGCACAGAACCTGCCGATGCTGATCGGCATCCTGCAAGCCGCAGGCAATCATCTGGTACAGAACGCGACCGGCCTGTCCGCCGTGCAGCAGCAACAGGCGACGCAAGCGGTCGCGGCCTTGGCGGCATGGGCGCAGAGTGTGGATTTCACGGATGAACCCAAAGCGCGGCAAGCCATCGGCGTGGTTTGCGACACCGCCCGCAAGCTGGATGTGAAGACGCTGGATCAACTGCGCGCGATGAATTATCAACAGACGATGGCACGCTATGCCACCGGTTGGGATGGCCTGAAGCGGCTGCTGAAGATCTACGGCCTCGATCTGGATGCCAGCTTCGATCATGCGAAGCTGGAAATGCTGAGCAATGACGGCAGCCACGCGCGGGTGCGCGAAACTTTTCTGCTGGCCGACAAGCCGATCGTCAGCGAGGTGAATCTCGTGATGCAAAACGGGCATTGGTATGACGCCGATGCGTTGGCCGCGTGGCGCAAGCATCACTAGCCTTCACGGGAATCCACCCACCGTGCTCTTCCTGGGCGGCGTTCATGCCTTTTTCTCGGCGATTGCAGCAATGCCTTCGGCATCGAGTAAGCGCAATGGTTTCCACTTCCGCACCTGCGCATTCAACGTGCGGCGCGGTCGCGACGCGTGCCTCGTACAATGCGCGCAATGACTCCGACTGCACCTATCGACAACGCGACGCCTGCGGCGCCGTGGAGCCGCGCGTTGCTGGGCCGCCTGCTCGCGCCCTGGCTCAAGATCAAGCGCGACCCGGCCGAACCCCTGAGCCTGCTCGCCGCCGACACCCCGGTGGTGTATGTGATCGAGCGCCAGAGCACGTCCAACAGTCTGATTCTGGAGCGCGCCTGCCGCGAAGCCGGGCTGCCGAGTCCGTTGCTGCCGATACCCGGCGTAGCCCGCAAGCGGCGTTCGGTGCTGGCCTTGAGCCGGCGCGAAGGCTGGCTGCTAGGCCGCACCCGGCACACGCCGCGCGAGGCACTCAAGCAATTACTGCTGGCGCTGGAAGCGCAACCCGAGCGCGATATCCAGTTGCTGCCAGTGGCGATCTACGTGGGTCGCGCGCCGAACCGGCAATCGGGCTGGCTGCGCGCGTTGTTTTCGGAAAACTGGGTGGTGGTCGGCCGCTTTCGGCGGCTGCTGGCGATCCTCTTGAACGGCCGCGACACGCGCGTGCATTTCTCGACGCCGATTTCATTGCGCGCGGCGGTGAACGAAGCACATGGCGAGCGCAGCGAGCGAACCCAGCGCAAACTCGCGCGGGTGTTGCGCGTGCACTTCCGGCGCGTGCGCACCACCGTGATCGGGCCGGATCTTTCACACCGCCGCACGGTGGTGGATTCGGTGTTGAACGCGGAGACCGTGCGCGCGGCGATCGCGGCGAGCGCCTCCAAGGAAAGCATCAGCCAGGCTGCGGCCTGGCGGCGGGCACGCAAGTTTGCGCTGGAGATCGCCGCGGATTATTCGCCGCCGTTCGTGCGCGCGGTGTCGTTTCTGCTGTCGAGTTTCTGGAACAAGCTCTACGACGGCATCTCCATGCATCATTTCGACAAGCTGCGCGCGGTGGCGCCCGGCCACGAGGTGATCTACGTGCCGAGCCACCGCAGCCATGCGGACTATCTGTTGCTGAGCTACCAGTTGCACATGTCCGGCGTGGTGGTGCCGCATATCGCGGCCGGCATCAACCTCAATCTGCCGGTGCTGGGGTCGCTGCTGCGGCGCGGCGGCGCGTTCTTCCTGCGCCGCAGCTTCAAGGGCGACGCGCTGTATTCGGTGGTGTTCAAGGAATACCTGGCGCAATTGATCGATCGCGGCGTGCCGATCGAATATTTCGTCGAGGGCGGTCGCTCGCGCACCGGGCGCCTGCTGGAACCGCGCGCGGGCATGCTGGCGATGACCGTGCGCGCGTTTCTGCGCGCGCCGCGCCGGCCGGTGCTGTTCCAGCCGGTCTACATCGGCTACGAGAAACTGATGGAAGGCCGCTCCTACAGCGGCGAGTTGTCCGGGCAAAAGAAGCAGAAGGAATCCTGGTTCGCCCTGCTGCGCGGCGCTTCCAAAGTGTTGCGCCAGCACTATGGCCGCGTGGCGCTGAATTTCGGCGAGCCGGTGATGCTGACGCCGCTGCTGGATCAGGCCGCACCCGATTGGCGCGATGCCACACTGAGGGCCGATGAGCGCCCCGAATGGCTGCCGCAGCTGATCGACACGCTGGCCGAGCGCATCCAGGTTGAGGTAAATCGCGCCGCCGACATCAACCCGATCAATCTGCTGGCGGTGGCATTGCTGGCGACGCCGCGGCACGCGATGGCCGAAGCGGACCTGCTCGCGCAGATCGACCTGATGAAGGCGCTGCTGGAAGCGCTGCCGTATTCGCCGCGCATGACCGTGACACCGCTGTCGCCGGCCGAGATCATCGCCTATGGCGAGCAGATGGGCTGGATCAAGCGCGTGCGCCACCCGCTCGGCGACGTGCTGAGCGCCGAACGCGAGCAGGCGGTGTTGCTTTCGTATTTCCGCAACAACGTGCTGCACCTGTTCGCCGCCGCGTCGTGGGTGGCGTGCTGCTTCGTCAACAATCGTCGCATCGCGCGCGCGTCGGTGCTGCGGATGTCGCGCCTGATCCATCCCTTCATCCAGTCCGAACTGTTCCTGCCATGGGACGCCGATGGCTTTGCCACGCGGGTGCAGGAGCTGCTGAACTTCCTGATCGCGCGTGGCCTGTTGAGCGCACGCGGCGATGGCCGGCTGCTGCAGCGCGGACCGGGTCAGGGCGAGGACGCATTCCAACTGCGGCTGTTGGCGCACAGCCTGCTGCAGACCTTCGAGCGTTATTACATCGCGATCGCGGCGCTGGTGAAGAACGGCCCGGGCACGCTGAGCGCTGGTGAGCTGGAGAATCTGTGCCATCTCACCGCGCAGCGCCTTTCGCTGCTGTACGAACAAAGTGCGCCGGAATTCTTCGACAAGGCGCTGTTCCGCGGGTTCATCGTGCTGCTGCGCGAGCGTCGCGTGATCCGCACCGATGCCAACGGCAAGCTCGATTTCGATGAAGTACTGGAAGAGGTCGCGCGCGATGCGCGGGTGATCCTGGCGCGCGAGGTACGCGATTCGATCCTGAAGATCACGCCGGGCGAGGAAACGCGCTGACGACCGGAGCTCGTGATCCGCGCAGGCGATCAGTCTCTGTCCAGCTTCAGCTCCAGCAGCCGCCGCACATCCGGCCACTCGCTCGCGATGATGCTGTAGACCACGGTGTCGCGCACGCTGCCATCGGCACGCAGACGGTGCGCGCGCAGAACACCCTCGCGCTGCGCGCCCAGCCGCTCGATCGCGCGCTGCGAAGCATGGTTGTAGCGATCGGTGCAGAACTGCACCGCGATACAGCCGAGTGCATCGAAGATGTGCGCAAGCAGCAGCCGCTTGCAGGCGGTGTTGACGTGGCTGCGCTGACGACTCGCCGCATACCAGGTGTAGCCGATCTCGATGCGCGACAATTGCGGATCGAAGCCGAACAGCCGCGTGCAACCGACGATCGCATCGTCATACCTGTCGCGCACCGCGAACGGCAATGCACTGCCTTGCGCCTGCGCGTGCAGCGCGGCTTGGACATAGGCACGCATGCCGCCTGGAGCGGGAACCGAGGTGAACCACAGTTTCCACAACTCGCCATCCGCCGCCGCGCGCTCCAGCGCGGGAACGTGGTCAAGCGTCAGCGGTTCGAGCGCGACGTGCTCGTCTTGCAAGGTGATGGGTGAAAGCACCGTTCGATTTCCCGCCCTTGACCCGACCGCCTGCGAGCAGGCTTTTGCGAATCCGCCCAATCAGGCATCGAGATCCGGAATCAACTTGTCTTCGAAATACGCGATCATGTCCTTCAATTTCAGCTTCCGCTTCTTCAGACGCGTGAGCTGCAACTGGTCGCAGCGGGCGTCGGCCGACAGCCGCGCAATCGCGGCGTCGAGGTCGCGGTGCTCCTCACGCAATTCTGTCAATTGGCGCGCCAGCACGGCGGGATCGGTCTGCATGCCCCGAGTTTAGCGCCGACGGCGCACGCTTGCGGACGGCGAACCGGGTAAAATCGCCGGTTACGCTCAACGATTCCCCTCGCGATGAACGCTCTGTCCTCCACCGCCGATCCGCGCAAGCGCGAGCACGAAGCCGCGCGTCTGGCCAAGCGTTTGCGCCATCAGGTCGGGCGGGCGATCGCCGACTTCAACATGATCGAGGACGGCGACAAGCTGATGGTGTGCCTGTCCGGCGGCAAGGATTCCTGGACGCTGCTGGATCTGCTGCTGTCGCTGCAAGCCAAGGCGCCGGTTCGGTTCGAGCTGGTCGCGGTGAATCTGGATCAGAAGCAGCCGGATTTTCCGCAAACCGTAATCCCGGATTACCTGAAGTCACGCGGCGTGCCGTATCACGTGATCGAGCAGGACACCTACAGCGTGGTCAAGCGCGTGATCCCGGAAGGCAAGACCTTGTGCAGCCTGTGCTCACGATTGCGGCGCGGTGCGCTGTACGCCTTTGCCGAGCGCGAAGGCTTCAATAAAATTGCACTGGGCCATCATCGCGACGACATCCTCGCGACGTTTTTTCTGAACCTGTTTTATCAGGGCTCGCTGAAGGCGATGCCGCCCAAGCTGCAATCCGACGACGGCAAGCACATCGTGATCCGGCCTTTGGCTTATTGCCGCGAGGACGAGATCGCCGACTACGCTGCGCAGCGCGCGTTCCCGATCGTCCCGTGCAATTTGTGCGGCTCGCAGGAGAACCTGCAACGCAAGCAGGTGCGGCGAATGATTGCTCAATGGGAACGCGAGCAACCCGGCCGCAGCGACATCATGTTCCGCGCGCTGGGCAATGCCGCGCCCTCGCAGCTGGCCGATACACGGCTGTTTGATTTCGCCACGCTCGGCGCGCGTGGTGACATCCCACGCGTGGATGTGCATGCGTGGTTGAGCGGCGCGGAACCTGCTTCGTAGGGGCTTGCGTGCAAGTCGAAGGTTTCGCGCTTACGCGATGCCGTGAATGGGCGTCGGGTGCAAAAGCCGAGGTCGCGAGCACGCTTGCTTCTCTATTTGTTTGATTCTCTCTCTCCCGGATTTCCATGTTCTTCCGCAATCTCACGCTGTTTCGTTTTTCTCCCGCGCTCGCCGCGTCGCTCACAGACCTCGAAACCGCGCTCGCCAGGCACGCGCTGCGCCCGTGCGGGCCGCTGGAATCGGTGACGCGCGGCTTCGTCTCGCCGTTCGGGCCGGAGTCCGATGCCCTCAGCCACAGGATCGGGGATGCCATCCTGTTCACGCTGGGTGCGGAGGAAAAGCTGCTGCCTTCTGCGGTGCTCAATGCCGAGCTCGGCATCCGGCTGCGCAAGGCCGCGGCCGAACGCGGGCGTCCGGTCGGTGCCCGCGAACGCAAGCGGCTGAAAGCCGAGGTGCTGGACGTCCTGCTGCCGCGCGCCTTCGTGCGGCCGTCGCGGCTGAACGGCTACGTGGACACCAAAAACGGCTGGCTGGTGCTGGACACCGCCTCGCGCAAGGCGGCCGAGAACGCCTTGACCGCTTTGCGCGAGGCGCTGGGCAGTTTCCCGGCGCTGCCGCTGGCTGCCACCGAAACCCCGCGGGCGCTGCTGACCGGCTGGCTGACCCACGCCAAACTGCCGGGGGGCCTGACCCTGGGGGATGAATGTGAGCTGCGCGACCCGGCCGGCGGCGCGGTGGCGCGTTGTCGGCATCAGGAGCTCGAAAGCGCCGAGGTGCGGGAACACCTCAAGCGCGGCAAGCAGGTGTTCCAACTGGGCCTGATCTACGACGGGCGGCTCGGGTATGTGCTGGGTGAGGATCTCACGATCCGGAAGTTGCGCTTTCTTGACGTAGTACAGGATACGCTTGAGAACTCCGATGGCTCCTCCGCCGCGGACGAGCTGGATGCCCGGTTCGCCCTGATGAGCGGCGAACTGGAGCGTCTGTTGCATGGCCTGTCGGAGTGGTTCGGGCTGCAGCGGCCCGATGGCGAATGAAGCCGGATGGGCAACACGGCAAATGAGGTGCGTGGGCGGATGGCGGCGATCGGCGACTGGGTTGAACTGGCCACGGGCCACGGCGGCACCATCAAGGTGTTGAAGGCCGCGCACCCGCGCGCGCGGCGGTTGCGTCTGACCGTCACCCCGCACGGTGCGCGGATTTCCTATCCGCGCGGCACACACCCTGCGCAGGTGTACGCATTCCTGCGCGAACACAGTGACTGGCTGGAACGCAAGCTCAGCGAATTGCACGTACCACGACGCGGGCCACCGCCGTTGCGCGTGGGTGTGCCGACCTTGATTCCGCTGCGCGGCGAAAGCATCGAACTGACCTGGCGCGAAAGCGACTATCCCCGCATCGAGCAACGCGACGACGAGCTGCGTCTGCACCTGCCGCGTCCGTTCGCGCATGCTTTGCCGATCGCGCGCACGTTGCTCGCGACATTTCTGGAAACCCAGATGCGTCGCGACCTGTCGCGCTGGCTCAGCGCTTACTCGCCGCTGCTGGATGCCGCGCCTACCGCGCTGCGCGTCAAATCGCTGAAGAGCTTGTGGGGCAGCCTGGATGCGCGCGATCGCGTCACGCTCGATCTCGCGCTGGCGCTCGCGCCAACCGCCGCGCTGCGCTATGTGCTGGTGCACGAACTGTGTCACCTGAAAGTGCGCAGCCATTCCAGGCGTTTCTGGAACTGGGTCGAAAAGCTTTATCCCGATTACCAGACCCAACGCGACTGGTTGCGGGAACACGGCGCGGTGCTGAAAGCGGAAATGGAACGGCTGATCGCGCCCGCGGATTGACGCGGCTTGCCGGGTTCGGATAGCTTGCGCGGGCGGATGCCCCGGGGGCGGCATCCATCCGGGGAACCCGATGAAATCATGGATGCGGCTCTTCGCTGCGCTGGTTGCGTGCGCGCCGCTGGCCGCCTGTCACAAGCAACCGGACTTGAGCAGTCTCGGTTCGCCGTCGCAACGGCTGGTCGGCCACTGGGCCACCAGCGGCGGCGACAATGAGTACTACGGGCCGGTGGACACATCGGGCAGCGGCAGTTTCATCATCGTGCATCCGGATGGAAAGCCCGTTCAGCAGCACTATCGGCTACTGAGCGAAGATCCAGCCATCCAGACGCTGCACATCAATCTTCTGGATACCGGCGGCGCAGTCACCGAACAGATCAATGTGATCTCCGAAGACGGTGAATCGGCGACCGCAACCGCAACGACTCTCGGCGACAAGGTGACGCTGGCGTTCGCGCGCGTGGACGACAGGATCGCGCCGGAAGTTTCGCGCGCGATCGATCCAAGACCAGCGGTTAGGGCCGCATTGACACCCGCGCGGTCCACGCGCGCATCGGCGGCTTACGGGTTGCCGCCCAACCTGCCGCCGGGGGAGTACCACCGCGTGCTGGTCGGCTTCGACGGCCTTAAGCCGGTCTATGCATGGAGGCCTCTGCGGCCGTGGGACAAGACGCCGCTGGGGGCAACCTTTTCGCCCTCGCACGCGGTCGGCCAGCGCCATTCGTACATGATCTGGCTGCACGCCACCGCGGTGGCGCTGCTGCTGGTTACCACCCTGCTGTTCGCGAGCGACCTCGGCGCCGCAACCGTGCTGGCGAGCTGGGCCGTCGCGCTCCTCATCGCCGGCATAGGCGTGTTCTTGTTGCACTTGCCGCTGATCGCCGGCGTGCTGGAAATCCTCACCGGCCTGGTGCTGATGTTCAAGGCGATGTTCCAGAAATCCGACCTGCTGTCGTAACGGTCCGTTCGGTCACTTGCAAGCAAGCTCCTGCGACAGCCGCTTTGTAGGAGCCTGCTCGCAGGCGATTCGATCAAGGCATCAAGACAAACCGCGTGATCGCATCCGCGATCTCCTGCGCGCGTTCCATGATCGACATGTGTCCGCAGCCACTGAACTCGGTGACGCCTATCTTCGGCGCGGATTTCAACCCGGCACGGATCGCATCCAGCGCGGAGACATCGATGATCTGGTCTTGGCGACACCAGATCGCCATTGTCGGCGCGGTGACTTTCGGCAACGCAGCGGTCAGCACGTTGCGCTGACCTGGCCCGGCGATGGCGCGCAAGACGCGATCGTCGAAATCCCGGTCGCGCACCGCGCGATCCACGAATACATCCTTGATCCGACCCGGCAACCAAGGCGGATGTACGAACAGATCGCTTTCGAGCCTGTCGAAATCCGCGCGGGTGTGCAGGTCGAAGCGATTGTGGCCGGCCGCCAGGTCGCGCGTGAAAGCGTTCTCCTTGAAAGGCACGCCGGTGCTGTCGATCAGGATCAGCGCGCCGACATCCCGCGGATATTCCGCGGCATACAAGCCGGCAATTGCACCACCCATCGAGTGACCAGCCACCGCGATCGCACCCGGATGCAGCGCGTCCACGAACTGGCGCAGCCGTTTCGCCTGCGCGGCGTAACCGTAATCCGCATTGGCAATGCGCGACGATTCACCCCAACCCGGCAGATCGGGAATGACCAGGTGGAAATTCGACGCGAGATAGCTCGCCATCGGCAACCAGGCTTCCTTGTTGCCCATGTAGCCGTGCAGCAACACCAAAGTCGGGCCGTTGCGGTTGCCGCCCTCGTAATAGACCCAGCGTGTGTCGCCCGCTTGCACGGATTTTTCGGACAGATGCGCGCGCTGCGCCTGGTACATCTCTGCCGCGCGCAACAACCACTGCGGCGCAGCGAGATAGATGATCGCCAGCACCGCAACGACGCAAGCAACCAGCAATCCCAGCAGCTTGAGCCGCCGCTTGACGCGACGGATCAGGATTTGGCGTGGCGGTTGATCCTTCAGCAAGGGACTGGGCCTCAAGGGCAATCCATTTTCAAGGCGGGGCCGTAAGTGTTGCGAAAGTATGCGAGGTAAAGCGCATGCCCGTCTTCATCCTTGCCCTTGTACACGCCAACCGGCGCGGGCTCCATGTCGGAGTTCCACTTGACGGCCAAGCCCGCGCGCAGGTGCATCCGGGTGGCGTCGTCCACCACATCCAGCTCATGCCGGGTAGCGCGCCGAAGCGCGAATTTTTGCGGATAGATGCTTCCCCGTGAGCGCAGTTCATACCCGTCCAGACCGACTCGAACTTCGATCACGAAATCGTTCTCCCGGCTCATCCCCCACGGCGAAACCAGGAAGCACCCCACAAGATCGTTGATGGGGTCGAACCCCACATCGACATTTTCGGACTGCTGGCCCTGGGCGCACGGCGTGTCCTGGTAAGCGACCTGACCGGTATGCGTGCACTTGTAAACCTGTGCCGACGCAAAAGAAGAAACCAGCAACAGCCCCAGCGCAATGATGTAGCGCATTACTCCCCCTGACTTGAGACTTCAAACCTTGTAACCGCGATGAATGGCGACGATACCGGCGGAAAGATTGCGCACCTGCACCTGCGCGAAACCTGCGATCTCCATCATCGCCTTCAGGGTGTCCTGATCGGGATGCTTGCGGATGGATTCGGCGAGATAGCGGTAACTCGCTTCGTCGTCGGCGATCAGCTTGCCCAGCCGCGGCAGCACCTGGAAGGAATGGAAGTCGTACAGCGGCCGCAGCCATTCCTGGGTGACGCGCGAGAACTCGAGAATCAGCGCGCGTCCGCCGGGCTTCAGCACACGCCGCATTTCTGCAAGCGCCGCCTCCTTGTCGGTAACATTGCGCAAACCGAATGCGATCGTCACCGCGTCGAACGAGTCATCGGGGAACGGCAGCGCCTCGGCGTTCAACTGCGCCCAGCGCAAGCCCGCGAGCAGGCCGCGATCGAGCAGCCGGTCGCGGCCGGTGCGCAGCATCGCGGCGTTGATGTCGCCGACGATTACCTCGCCCGCTTTGCCCACGCGTGGCAACAGCAGCGCGGCGATGTCGCCGGTGCCACCGGCGAGGTCGAGTACGCGATCTCCCGGGCGCACACCCGCGGTGGCGACGAATTGCCGCTTCCACAATCGATGCACGCCCAGCGACATCAGGTCGTTCATCAAGTCGTACTTGCCGGCGACGGAGGTGAACACTTCGCCGACCAGGGTCTGCTTTTCGCGCAACGGCACTTCGCGAAAGCCGAAATGCGTGGTGCCCGATGGCGGTGATTGCGGATCGCTCATCCGCGCATCTTACCGTGCCTGTCAGTCACTGCTGCCAGAAATCGGGTATGTCTGCGCGCCACCCTCGGCCGGCACCGGCGGACCGAACGGCGGCGGTTGCGGTGGCGGCGCATAGGTCGATGGCGGTGGGGAATAAGCGGGCGGCGAGGTCGCGTTGTAAGCCGGAACAGCTTCGACCGGCGCGCCGGAACCTGCCGGATAGGCCGTCGGCGGCGGGGGGTAGCCCGACGGCGGTTCGCGTTGATCCACCGGCGGCACATAGTGATAGCCCGGCGGCGGCAACGGCTCGCGATCGGTCGCCGGTGGCACGTAGTGATAACCCGGCGGCGGCATCACCGTGCGGCAGGCGTAGCCTTCCCACGCCTGTTCGCCCTCGCGCGGCTCGCCCAGCGGCACGATGGTATCGGCGCGCATCTGCGCGGCCTGGTTGCGCGCCATGATCTCGAGTTCATCGCGCACCTTGATGTCGTTGCGATCGACCGGCCCTACCCGGCTCAACACCGAGACGGTGACCTTGCCGACATCGCGACAACCCGATACATCGCCGTTCCAAGCGGTGCGTACCTGCTGGCCGCCGGGATCCAGCACGATGCCGTAAGTGCAGGCGCCGAGCGCGAGAACGCCGGCCAGCGGCGCGAATCGGTAGACAGGTCGCATGGGGCACTCCTTAAGACTTCACCAACGTCGTGATGCTATGCCGCGCCGGCTGAATCGCGGCGGGCTACACTCGGGTGGCAGGAAACCGCAAAGGAGCATCATGCAGCGCTGTCTGGTCACCGGTGCCAATCGCGGTCTGGGATTGGAATTCACTCGCCAATTGCTGGAGCGCGGCGCGCGCGTGCTGGCCTGCTGCCGCGATCCGGCACACGCCGATGACTTGATTGCGTTGCATGAAACGCATCCCGATGATCTGATCGTGCAGGCGCTGGACGTTGCCGACCCCGCCGCGATCGACAGCTTGCCGGCGGCAGCCGCGCGGCACCTGCAGCGCCTCGACCTGCTGGTCAACAACGCCGGCGTGCTGGTTTCCGGCGAGCGCTTCGGCAATGTGACGGCGGAATCGCTGATGCACAGCTATGCGGTGAATGCCGCGGCGCCCCTGTTGATCACGCAGGCGCTGAGCCCTCTGCTGATGCACGGGCACAAGCCGCGCGTGCTGTGCGTGTCCACGCAACTGGCCTCGATCGCGCAGGCGTCGAGCTTCCGCACGCTCAGTTACGCCATGAGCAAGGCCGCGCTGAACATGGCGGTAAAGCGGTTGGCCGCGGAACTCGGCCCACGCGGCATCGTGGTGATGGCCTTCCATCCCGGCTGGGTGAAAACCGCGATGGGTGGCGCAAGCGCCACGCTCGCGCCGCAAACCTCGGCCCAGGCGATGCTCGCCATCATCGAACACGCAAGCGCCGACGATGGAGGAAAATTTCTCGCCTATGACGGCGCGCCGTTGCCATGGTGAGCGCCGCTGGTGGCGCGCGCAGCATGGGATGCGCGGGGCCGGTCAAGACAACCAGGCAAGGAGTTGATGTCGGCCGCGGCCCGGCGCCCTGGATGATGAAGCATTCGATCGCCATCCCATGCTGCACGTAATCCTGCACCAGCCCGAGATCCCGCCCAACACCGGCAACGTGATCCGGTTGTGCGCCAACAGTGGCGCGGGCCTGCATCTGGTGCGGCCGTTGGGTTTCGAACTGGACGATGCCAGGCTGCGCCGCGCCGGGCTCGATTATCACGAGTTCGCGCGCGTGGTGGTGCACGACGATCTCGATGCGTGCCTTGCCACCCTCGGCAATCCGCGCGTCTTCGCGTTCACCACGCGCGGCTCGCTGCGTCACACCGAGGCGCGTTTTGCGCAAGGCGATGCGTTGCTGTTCGGTTGTGAAACCCGCGGCCTGCCCGAAGACGTGCTCGCGACCATCCCGGCGGATCGACAGGTACGCCTGCCGATGATGCCCGGCAATCGCAGCATCAACCTTTCCAATGCGGTCGCGGTGGCGGTGTACGAAGCGTGGCGGCAATTGGGATTTGCGGGGGCCGTGTAATTCGCTTGCATTGAGACGGGTTGCACGTAAGGTGCGCACATGAACCTGCGCCTCTCCGCTCCCGAACTCGCGCGCGCCGGCGAAGGCATCCAACTGCTCCATGGTGACGCGGCCGAGCAATTGCGCAAGTTGAAGGCGGAATCGGTCGATCTGATCGTCACCTCTCCGCCATATGCCGATCAGCGCAAGCATACCTACGGCGGCGTTGCGCCAGATCAATACGTCGAATGGTTCCTGCCTATCGCGGGTGAATTGCAGCGCGTGCTTAAGCCGAGCGGCACTTTCGTGCTCAACATCAAGGAGCGCGTGGTCGCAGGCGAGCGCCACACCTATGTCATGGAGGTTATTCTGGCCATGCGCCGCCAAGGCTGGCTATGGACGGAAGAGTTCATCTGGCACAAGCGCAATTGCTATCCCGGCAAATGGCCGAATCGTTTCCGCGATGCGTGGGAGCGTTTACTGCAATTCAACAAGCAAAAGAATTTCCGCATGTTCCAGGATGCGGTGAAAGTGCCGACCGGCGATTGGGCGAAATCGCGTTTGCGCAAGCTCAGCGATACCGACCGCACTCGCGACGAGTCGAGGGTCGGTAGCGGCTTCGGTAAGAAGATCGAGAACTGGATCGGACGCGATCTCGCTTATCCCACCAATGTGTTGCATCTGGCCACCGAATGCAGCAACAAGGAGCACAGCGCTGCGTTCCCAGAAGCGCTTCCGGAATGGTTCATCAAATTGTTTACCGAGCCGGGCGACACAGTGCTCGATCCGTTCATGGGCTCGGGCACCACGCTCCGCGTGGCACACAGGATGGCGCGCTCCGCGATCGGTATTGACATCCATCGCGATTACGTCGAGCGGTTTCGCATGGCTTTCGCCGAGAATGCACCGCAAATGAATCTGCTCGAAGAGGCTGCTGCATATGCCCTTGCCGACGAATGAGCAGATCGCTGCATGGGTTGGTCAACACATTGGAGAGTTTCATGCCAAGCGCCTCATCAACTTGGGCGCACTTGACCTCCGCAAGCTACTCAAGCGCAAGAATCCTTACCTGTTTCGTGCCAAAAACGTGCTGAGCGCAAGTGATGTTGTCGTCACTTTGCTTGATGCGCATTTGTCGTCCCAGGAAGAGACACTGTTTGGCGACTTTCTAGAGAAGCTCGCGGTGTGGATCAATGCAGCCGTGTTCAGCGGAAGAAAATCGTCGACTATCGGAATTGATCTTGAGTTCGACCGCGATGGCATCCGTTACGTTCTCGCCATCAAGTCGGGGCCGAACTGGGCAAACTCTAGCCAAATACGTGCAATGCGGTCGAGCTTTCTGAAAGCCCGGCAAGCGTTGCGGACCGGCGACAACCCAAATTTGCATGTGGAAGCCATCAATGGATGTTGTTATGGCCGCTGCGAAACGGATTGCGGCGATTATCGAAAACTCTGCGGTCAATCCTTCTGGTCCTTTATTTCCGGCAGCGATTCGCTTTATACAGACATCGTGGAGCCGCTGGGGCATCAGGCTGCTGAATGCGACGAGGCGTTTCGCGCCGAGTACGCGAAGGTCGTCAATCGCTTTACAGGCGAGCTGATTGCCGACTTTTGCGATCCAGATGGTGCGCTCGATTGGGAAAGGCTACTCAAATTCAATTCCGGCCGCGACGGGCTGAAGCTCCCGAAAAGATTGCGTCAGCCGGTCTGATTGCGCTGCCGTGGTGCGGCGGCGGCAGGCTACAATCGTGGCATGTCGCCCGTTCAAACCAATGGCTGGATTCCGCCGCCGCTGCGCAAGCTGGGCGGCCGCATGCTTGCGGACGCGTTGAACCGCGTGGTCAAGCTCGACCCCGATACGCAAACCGCGCTGGCGCAACTGGAGACTCGGCGCATCGGTGTGCACCTGCGCGGTCCGGACATCGCGTTCGAGGTCGCGGTGCATGATGGCGCACTGAGCATCGAGCCCCCGCAGCAGGGCGCCGCGAGCGCGCGCGGCGACGCGGGCACGGGAGATGAAGTCAATCCAAAGCCCGACCTGCGCGTATCCGCCTCGCCATTTTCCCTGTTTGCGATGGCGCTTCCGCGCGACGGCGACACGCTGCCACCCGGCAAAGTGGAGATTGCGGGCGACGCGGAGCTGGCGCGCCGACTGGAGAAACTTGCGCGCGAATTCGCGCCGGACATGGAAGCTGCTTTCGCACGCGTGTTCGGCGAGGTGATCGGCGTGGCGATTGCGCACGGACTGCGCGACGCGACGCGCTGGTTGCACATCGGCGCGCAACATGCGGTCGCAGATAGCGTGGACTGGCTGCGCGATGAGGCGCGGCTCGCCGTGCCGCGCGGCGAGCTGGATGATTTTCTGGATGAAGTGGATGGCTTGCGCGAACGTGCCGAACGCTTGCAGGCGCGCGTGCGACGGCTTGAGCCGCCCAGATCAGTGGTCAAGAAGTTTTGATCGGCCTCGTCACCACAATGCGCCATTCTTCCGCACCCTCGGGTCAAGGCGGCAGAACCCATTGCGCAGCAATGGCTTGGGAGGGCTGTGGAAACATGACAATGCGAGTGGGAACAAATATCCGCCCGGCAATCAGACGCTCCTCAACGAGGCGCATCACATGACGCCGTTGCGGCTGCTGCCACGCGTGCTGCGGGTCGCCGCCGTGCTGGTGCGCTATCGGCTGGATGAATTGATCGACGAAGCGCACGTGATACGCCCACTGCAATGGGCGCGCGTGTTGTTGCCGCGCGCGCGCGCGGAGATCGCGGCGATGCCGCGTGGCGCGCGCCTGCGTCTGGCGCTGACGCAACTCGGGCCGATCTACGTCAAGGCCGGCCAGGTCTTGTCCACCCGCCGCGATCTGTTGCCGGCCGACGTCGCCGATGAGTTGTCGCTGTTGCAGGATCAGGTGCCGCCGTTTCCGGGCGAGCAGGCGCGCGCGATGGTGGAGGCCGCGCTGGGCGCGCCGATCGCCAGCCTGTATGCACGCTTCGATGAAACGCCGTTGGCCTCGGCTTCGATCGCGCAGGTGCATGCGGCGCGATTGCATCCCACGCTCTCAGCCGATGCGATCTCCGGGGCGACACCCCTCTCCGGCACCTCGGGCCAGGCTCCCACGTCGGGAGAAGACAATGTGGGGCGGCCTTCGGCCGCAGACTTTGTCGGGCGCGATGTCGTGGTCAAGGTCGTGCGCCCAGGTATCCGCAAGCAGATCGCGCGCGATCTGGATCTGCTGCATGCGTTGGCGGCGCTGATCGCGCGCTGGCACCCGCAAGCCGACAAGATTCGCCCGCGCGACATCGTGGAAGAGATCGAAAAGACGCTGTATCACGAACTCGATCTGCAGCGCGAGGCCGCCAATGCCAGCCTGCTGCGGCGCAACTTCATGGATTCGCCGGATCTCTACGTACCGGAAATCCACTGGTCGCACACCAACGAACGCGTACTGACGATGGAGCGCGTGCATGGCATCCCCGCCGACGACATCCGTGCGCTGGACGCGGCGGGAATTGACCGCAAACATCTGGCCGCCAAGGGCGTGCGCCTTTTCTACACGCAGGTCTTCCGTGACAATTTTTTCCATGCCGATGCCCACCCCGGCAATATCTGGGTGGATACCTCGCGCGTTGCGGAGCCGCGTTTCATCGCGCTGGACTTCGGCATCATGGGCACGCTGCCGGAGGCCGACCAGTACTGGCTGGCGGAAAATTTCATGGCCTTGTTCGAGCGCGATTACAAACGCATCGCGCATCTGCACGTGGCCGCCGGCTGGGTGCCGCGCACGGTGCGCATGGACGAACTCGAAAGTGCGGTGCGCACGGTGTGCGAGCCGTATTTCACGCGACCGTTGTCGGAGATCTCGCTGGCGGAGGTGATTGCGAAATTGTTCAACACCGCGCGCCAGTTCGAACTGACCCTGCAGCCGCAACTGATACTGCTGCAGAAGACGCTGCTCAACATCGAAGGACTCGGCCGCCAGCTCGATCCCCGCATCGATATCTGGGCGGTGGCGTATCCGGAACTGAAGCGAATCCTCGCGCGTCGTTACAATCCGCTGCGCGCGTTGCGCGAAATCCGCCGCCGCATGCCGGAGTGGTTGTACATCGCGCCGCGCATTCCCGACCTGGTGCACGAAGGCTTGCAACGGATCGCGCAGGGCACCACGCGCGTGGACGTGACTTCGCAGGAACTGCAATTCCTGCACGCGGCGCAACGCGACACTCAGCGGCGCATTCTCGCCGCCGCATTCGGTGGCGCGCTGTTGATCGGCGCGGCGCTGCTGTTTGCGTTCGCGCCCGCGCGAGCGCCATGGCTGGAAGGCGTGGCACTCGGAGGGGGATTGATTGCGTTCGGTTCGGCATGGCCGTGGCGCAAGCGCTGAAGCGCTTCTTCTCGCTCCGGCAGGCCGCATCCATGGCCAGGAGCTCCGCGGTCGCCTGCAAGCGGGCCTTTACGACAGCGGCTTTTGTAGTTGCCTGCCTGCAGACGGCGCAATCTCGACGGCAATCACGGCCTGCTCCCACCCTCCAGGGCGCTATCAGCTAAATTTGCGCAATGCGCGTCTCTTCCCACATCGAAATCCCCGACTCCGAGTTGACCGAGCGCTTCCTGCGCGCGGACGGTCCCGGCGGGCAGCACGTCAACCGCACCGAGAGCGCGGTGGAGCTGCGTTTTAATGTCGCGCATTCGCCGTCGCTGCCGGACGACGTGCGCGCACGCGTGCTGGCGCGACGCGATCGCCGGCTCACCGACGACGGCGTGCTGGTGATCCAGGGCCGGCGCTTCCGCGATCAGGCGCGCAACCGCGAGGATGTGCGCGAGCGCCTGGTCGATTTGCTGCGCGGCGCGCTGCACGCGCCGAAAAAGCGCGTCGCCACCAAACCCACGCGCGCCTCGAAAGAGCGGCGGCTGGTCGGCAAGCAGAAGCGCGGCACGGTCAAACGCAATCGCGCGCGCGGCTGGAGCGAGGATTGAACGCTACCGAACACGGAAGCCGGGGACCTGGGGCCGATGACCCGAACGCAGGCGATCGCAAACGTGCGGCTCTGCCGGAGGCGCCACCGCCCGCCATGCCACAGTTTCCTGATCACGCCTGGCGAAAAATCTTTCGCGCGTTGGTGCGTGTGAACGGCTGGCGATTGGAAGGCGGATTGCCTAACGTGCCGCGCGCGGTGCTGATCGCCGCGCCGCATTCATCCTGGTGGGACGGCGTGCACGGGCTGCTGTTCAAGATCGCGCTCGGCGTGGACATCAAGTTCATGGCCAAGCAGGAAGTCTTCATGGGTCCGCTCGGCTGGCTGTTGCGGAAACTTGGTGGCATTCCGATCGAACGCGAGGCCGCGCATGGCGTGGTCGAGCAGATGCGCGAACTGTTCCGCGCGCGCAAGCAGCTCTGGCTGGGCATCACGCCGGAAGGCACCCGCAAACACGTGACACACTGGAAAAGCGGCTTCTGGCACATCGCGCGCGAAGCGAACGTGCCGATCGTGCCGATCTATTTCGATTACCCGCGCAAGGTGATCGGCGTCGGATCGCTGTTCGAGACCTCGCCGGACAGGGATGCGGACATCGCTGCCCTGCGCGCGTTCTATGCGCCGTTCCAGGGCAAGCACCGCGGCGCGGATTAGCGCATCCCCGCACCCTGCTTCTAATCAGCTTGGCCTTCCAATCCGGTAGGCCCACCAACCGTTTGCGCATAATTGCGCTGAAGATATTGCTGGGCAACGGTGGCAATGCGCGCGAGCATGCCATTATCTGTTCCGCCGAAACTCCACATGCCGCCCTCAGCTGCAGCGCGCTGATAAAACTCGGGGTTCGCGATAACCTTTCCTGTCGCGGCATCGGTGAGCTTGACGTGCAACACCACCGCTGAGCTGCCGGCCATGTCTCCCGCCCAGAACCGCCCGACTCCGCTTACAAACTTCAGTTGGTCAATATGCGGCTCGATGCGAAGCACGCGGCCATTCTGGTTGCGATTCTCCCAGCCCGATAGCGCACCTCCGACGCGCTCTTGAAGATTCGCGTTGATCTTCGCGAACGCTGCGGCCTCATGCGCCGCCTCCGCAGAGATCGTGGTGGGCATCAGTTGGTAATGCTGGAAATCCGACAGAGGCTCCGAGGGAGGCGGATTGGACTGCACGTCCGGATGGATGTTCGTCACGCACGCGGTGCAGCCGAAAGCCAGCAATACAGGCAATAGCATTCGCAGTCCCATGGCGCACCCTTTTTATACCGATCGGCACGGCCGATCCCCGCCCGAGTGTTGCGCGTATGTGCAACGCGGTCAACGCCGCGAATGCGCCGCAGCCTCGTACTCGCGTTGCATCGCCAGTTCCGGTTCGATCAAATCCACGAACGCGCGCGCTTCGGGGGAGAGGTGTTTGCCCTTGCGCATCACCACGCCGTAGCTGCGCTGCGGAAAATACGCGCGCATGTTGCACGCGACCAGGCGATCGCGATCGGCATCGGTCAGGCAGATGCCGGTGACGATCGAGATGCCCAATCCCATCGCCACGTATTGCTTGATCACTTCCCAGCCGCCGACTTCGATCGCCACCGTATAGGGCACCTTGCGCTGCTGGAACACCAGGTCCACCAGCCGGTAAGTCGTCAGCCGCTGCGGGGGCAGAATCAAACCGTAAGGCGAGAGATCCTGCAGATGGATCGCCTCGCGCGCGGCCAGCGGATGGCCGAGCGGAAGAATCAGCATCGGGTCGTAACGGCGGAACGGCTGATAACTCAGATCGTGCGGCACATCCAGCATCGAGCCGACCGCGAAGTCGGCCTGATCCGAACGCAACAGTGCCAGACCGTCCTGGCCGGTCGCGTTGGCCAGTTGCAGACGCACTTCCGGATGGCGTGCGCGATAGGCCGCCACCAGGGGCGGCAGCAGGTACTGGATGGTCGAAGTGCCGGCGGCGATGGTCAGCTCGCCCGCACCCAGGCCGGAGAGCGCGGAATGGAACCGCGCATCCAGCGCATCCAGGCCTTCGATCAACGGTCGTGCCTGCTCGAACAGGGTCTGGCCGGCGCGGGTCAAGGTGATGCGTTGGCGGCGCCCGCGCTCCACCAGCTGCGTGCCGAGTTCGCGTTCCAGTGCCTGTAATTGCAGGCTCACCGACGGCGGCGACAGGAACAAGGCTTCCGCCGCGCGGGCCAGCGTTCCCAGGCGGGCAATGGTCACGAAGGCGCGCAATTGCCGATAGCGGCTGCCCTTGTAATAGAAACGCGCGGACTCGCCCAGAGGCAGGTCGCCACCCTTGCGCTTGCCTCTTGACCGGGCCGGAGAAGCCATCGTGATTGGTTCGTCCAAAATGACATTGATTTAATCAAAGTGTCTGATTGACACGTTTAGTTTGTCAACTTTTATTGTCCAGCATACCCTCGATAGCTACAAAGCAGACCCGAGGAACGATCATGGCCGTGGCAATGGAAGTGCTGCAAAGTCGGGCCGGCGCTCACATCCCGGCGTCTCCGATGTTCGCCCAGACCGAAATTCTGGAACCCCAGGCACTGGCGCTGCTGACCGACCTGCATCGCCGCTTCGAGCCGCGCCGGCAGGCTCTGCTGGCCGAGCGCGCCAAGGTTCAGGCCCGCTTCGACGCCGGCCAACTGCCGGATTTCCGCCCCGACACGCTGGACATCCGGGTCAGCGAGTGGGCAGTGGCTCCGGTACCGGCCGCGCTGGCCGACCGGCGCGTTGAGATCACCGGGCCGACCCACGCCAAGACCGTGATCAACGCGCTCAATTCCGGCGCGCAGGTATTCATGGCCGATTTCGAGGATTCCACCACGCCGACCTGGGCCAATCTGCTGGAAGGCCAGCTCAACCTGCGCCACGCAGTCGCCGGCGACCTCGCCTACCGCGCGCCGGATGGCCGCGAATACCGGCTCAACGCGCAGACGGCTACCTTGATGGTGCGCCCGCGCGGCTGGCACCTGCCCGAGCGGAATCTGGAAGTGGATGGCGAGCCCGTTTCCGGCGCGCTGTTCGACTTCGCGCTGTTCGCCTTTCACAACGCCCGTGCATTGTCGGCTCGCGATCGCGGGCCGTATTTCTACCTGCCCAAATTGCAGAGCATGGAAGAAGCTGCGCTGTGGGATGCGGTGATGGAACATACCGAGAGCGCGCTCAACCTGCCGATCGGCAGCTTCAAGGCCACCGTGCTGATCGAAACGCTGCCCGCGGCATTTCAGATGGATGAAATCCTGTACGCACTGCGCCGGCGCGTGGTCGGCCTCAATTGCGGGCGCTGGGATTACATTTTTTCGTACATCAAAACGCTGCGCGCGCATCGCGACCGCGTGTTGCCCGAGCGCAGCCAGGTGCAGATGAGCGTGCCGTTCCTGCGCCGCTATTCGCAATGGCTGATCAAGACCTGTCATCGCCGCGGCGCGTTCGCGATGGGCGGCATGGCCGCGCAGATTCCGATCCGCGACGACGAGGCGGCGAACGCGGCGGCACTCGACAAGGTCCGCGAGGACAAATTGCGCGAAGTACGCGACGGCCACGACGGAACCTGGGTCGCGCATCCGGCGCTGGTTGCGGTTGCGCGCGAAGTATTCGACGCGCACATGCGGGATCCCAATCAACTGCACGTCGAGCGCGGTGATGTGCATGTCACCCGCGACGCGCTGCTCGCGCCCTGTGGCGGTACCATCACCCGCGCGGGCTTCGACAACAACGTGGAAGTGTGCCTGCGCTATCTCGCCGCCTGGCTGGACGGCATGGGCTGCGTGCCGATCCATCATCTTATGGAAGACGCCGCCACCGCTGAAATCGCGCGCGCGCAGTTGTGGCAATGGCTGCATCACGGCGATGGCTCCGGTTCCGCATCGCTCACCTTTGACGACGGCACACCGATCACCTTCGCGGCATTCGATCGGGCGCTGGCCGCATTCGCGCACGCATTGCGCGGCAGCGAGTTGCCGGGCGCCGCGCGCGCGGACGAAGCGGCCGCGCTGATCGCCGACATCACCCACGCGCCGCAGCTTGCCGAGTTTTTGACACTGCAGGCGTACGAAAGGCTTTAGCTGTCGTAGGAGCGCGCCTGCGAGCGACCGACAGCGCTTCACGGAAAAAGGGCGGCGCTTCGCGCCGGTCGCCGGCAGGCCGGCTCCTACAAAAGTCCCAATGGAATTTCGCAATGACCAAACCCGCCGCCCTCCCCACCTCTGAACAACTGCATCTGGACTGGAGCAACAACCCGCGCTGGAAAAACGTTGAACGGAATTACAGCGGAGAGGATGTCGCGCGTCTGCGCGGCACCGTGGCGATCGAGCATTCGCTGGCGCGACGCGGCGCGGAGCGCTTGTGGCGCGAGCTGCATTCCGAGCCTTTCCTCAACGCCCTGGGTGCGCTGACCGGCAATCAAGCGATGCAGCAGGTGAAAGCCGGGCTGCGCGCCATTTATGTTTCCGGGTGGCAGGTCGCGGCGGATGCGAATTCCGCCGGCGCGATGTATCCGGACCAGTCGCTGTATCCGGTCGATTCGGTGCCGGAAGTGGTGCGGCGGATCAACAACACGCTGCTGCGCGCGGATCAGATCGCGCACGCGGAGGGCAACGACGACACCGACTGGCTGGCGCCGATCATCGCCGACGCCGAAGCCGGCTTCGGTGGCGTGCTGAATGCGTATGAATTGATGCAGGCGATGATTGAGGCCGGTGCCGCGGCGGTGCACTTCGAGGATCAACTGGCCTCTGCAAAAAAGTGCGGCCATATGGGTGGCAAGGTGCTGGTACCCACCCGCGAGGCCGTGCAGAAATTGATTGCGGCGCGGCTGGCGGCGGACGTCGCCTCGGTACCCACGTTGATCGTGGCGCGCACCGACGCGATGGGTGCGGGGCTGCTTACTTCCGACATCGACGCGAACGATCGCGCTTTCTGCACCGGCGCGCGCACGCCCGAGGGATTCTTCGAGACCACGCCGGGAATCGAGCAGGCGATCAGCCGCGGACTGGCCTATGCGCCGTATGCGGATCTCGTCTGGTGTGAAACCGCGAAGCCCGATATCGAACAGGCGCGGCGTTTCGCGCAAGCCATACGCGCGGAATATCCCGACAAGCTGCTGGCCTACAACTGCTCGCCGTCGTTCAACTGGAAGCAGAATCTGGACGCCGCGACCATCGCTTCATTCCAGAAACAGCTCGGCGAAATGGGCTACAAGTTCCAGTTCATCACGCTGGCCGGCTTCCATGCGCTCAACCACTCGATGTTCGCGCTGGCGCGCGATTATCGCGAGCGCCAGATGGCGGCTTACGTGGAGTTGCAGGAAGCCGAGTTCGCCGCCGAACGCGACGGCTATACCGCTGTGCGCCACCAGCGCGAGGTCGGCACTGGCTACTTCGACCGGGTGAACCAGGTGATCGCGGGTGGAAAAACGTCACTTTCCGCCCTGCACGGTTCAACCGAGCAAGCGCAGTTCACGCGTAGCGCGGCGTGATTGCTTCCCACTTCCGCTTGCGGGAAAGGCAAGCAAAGGCAGGCGGGGTAGCGCCGCGAATCGCGCCGAGGGATGGCCGATATTTTCACCCTTGCCAATTGGGGCCGGGCGAAGTCAGCACGGTCCGGAATGGCGATGCCGGGGAATTTGCTGCCCCGCCGACCCCTACTTTCGCCACCTACACCGGCACGGATATTGCGGTACTATCGGCCCTGATGCGCCTCAAGGGGGAGGGCAGCGTGCCTCACGCCGAAAGCCAGACAGTCACCCAGATGGCAGGATCGCATGCGCCGCCGCGCGTAACGCGGCTGCCGCGCCAATTGGCCGACGATGAATTCGCGCTGCTGGCCTCGGCTGGCGAGCGCCGCGAGCTGCAGCCAGGCCAGACCGTGTTCCGCCGCGGGGAGTTCGGCCGCGCCATGTTCGTGATCGATTCCGGCCGCGTGCTGCTGGAGTTCTCCGGTGACCTGCCAGACAAACTGATCGGGCCGCGCGAATTCTTCGGCGAGCTGGCGCTGTTCATCGGCAACCATGCACGCTCGGGCAGCGCGATCGCGGCCGAACCGTGCGTGCTGCACATCATCGAGCAGGATGCGTTCGACGATCTGCTGGCGCGCCAGCCGCAGACCCTGGCCATGTTCATGCGCCGCTCGTTCGCCTATCTGGTCGCCAGCGAACAGCAACTGATCGCCAACTACAAGCGCCGCAACGAAGATCTGATCCAGACCCTCGACTCGCTGCGCCAGACCCAGGATCAACTGCATCTGGCTCGCCGGCAGATATGCACTGACGACCTCACCGGCCTGTGCAATCGCCGCGGCCTGTACCGTTATCTGGAAAGCATGGCCGAAGCGCGCGATCGCGATCGCATGCTGGGATTGCTGCTGATCGATCTCGACCACTTCAAGCAGATCAACGATCGCGCCGGGCACCTGATTGGCGACGAAGTGCTGCGCGCGGTCGGCTCGGAGGTGCAGGACGCCGCCGCCGCCACCGATCTGCCTTGCCGGTTGGGCGGCGACGAATTCGCCCTGCTCACCCAGGTGCACGACCAGCGCGAATTGAATGACCGCGCGTTGCGCATCGCCGAAGGCGTGCGCCAGTTGCGTTTCCGCGGCACGCCGCCGGATTTGCGCGTGTCGGTGAGCGTGGGCGGCAGCCTCTGCCGCGACGAAGCCGGCTGGTCGGTGTGGTACAGCGAAGCCGATTGCGCGCTGTATCACGTCAAGGGTTCCGGCGGCGACGGCGCGCATGTATTGATGTAAAGAATCGCGCGCTTGGCGCGCTCCTGCAAGACCATCGCGTGATTGGAACAGGGCCATGAACGCAGAAATCCATCATCTCGAGACCGCATCGCGTGCGGGCACCCTCGCTGCGCCGCAACTGCGCACGCTTGTGGTGTGCGACATCGCCGACTCCACCGCGCTGGTCGAGCGCATGGGCGACCAGAACGCGGCCAATATCATCCGCAAGCACGACCGGCTGGCGCGTGCGCTGATCGAGCAGCATCGCGGCCGCGAGATCGACAAGACCGACGGATTTCTGCTGCTGTTCGACCGCCCCATCCAGGCCGCCGCGTTCGCGCTCGCCTACCAGCGCGGCCTGAAACACCTATCCGCGGCCGAAGGCGTGGTGCTGCGCGCGCGGGTGGGCATCCACATGGGCGACGTGGTGATCTGGGAGAACGCGCCGGAAGATGTCTCGCGCGGCGCCAAGCCGATCGAAGTGGAAGGCCTGGTCAAACCGGTTGCGGCGCGGCTGGCACAACTCGCATTGCCGCAACAGATACTGATGTCCACCGCCGCGGCCGGCATCGCGCGCCGCGCGCAGGGCGAACTCGGGCGCGATACCGCTGCCCGCGTGCATTGGAAGGAGCACGGTCGTTATCGCTTCAAGGGTCTGCCCGAAGCGATCGAGGTGATCGAAGTCGGCGAGGAAAAAATCGCGCCGATGCACGCACCGCGCTCGGTGCGCACCGCGAAAAGAATCCTGCCGTGGTATCGCCGGCCGATGACGCTTGCCGCGGAGGCGGCGATGCTGGCGGTCGGCATCGGCATCGCTGCATGGTTCCTGCTGCAAAGCCCGCCCACGCTGGCCTTCGGCCAGCGCGACTGGGTGGTGGTCGGCGACCTGCACAACCTCACCGGCGACAGCCGCTTCGATCAGTCCGTGGACACCGCGCTGCACATCAGCCTGGAGCAGTCGCAGTACGTCAACGTGCTGCCGGAGCTCTCGGTGCAGCAGACGCTGCAACGCATGCAGCGCAATCCGGACAAGACCCCGGTCAATCGCGCGATTGGCTCGGAAGTCGCGCTGCGCGACGGCGCGCGCGCGCTGATCCTGCCCACGCTGGCCGAAGTCGGCGGCCGCGTGCGCGTCACCGCGGAAGTGGTGGATCCCAACACGCAGACCACCGTCTATTCGGTTTCCGCCGATGGCACCGGCGCGCAATCGGTGCTGCCCTCGCTCGACAATGTCAGCAAGCAGCTACGCGGCAAGCTCGGCGAAGCGCTGGCGATGGTGTCGAAGAATTCGCAGCCGCTGGAGAAAGTGGCAACGAGTAACCTGGATGCGTTGAGGGCATACTCGTTGGGAGAGCACGAGTACAGCCAAGGTAAGCCGAAAGCGGCAATACCTTTTTTTCAGCAAGCACTAAAGCTCGATCCAAGCTTTGCGTTGGCACATGTCGTACTTGGACGCACCTATTTTCAGATCGACGAACCTCAATTAGCTCTCGGCGAAATAAAGGCTGCGGAATCCTTGCGAAATCGGCTTTCAGATCGCGATGCGCTTTACGCGGACGCCTGGCAAGCAAATTTTGGACCGCAACGTCAGGCCCTGGAGAAATGGAAGTTGCTTGCGAGCATGTATCCGGACTTCTTCCCCGCCCAAGGAACATACGCGTATTTTGAGTGGCTTTACGCCAATCATTTTGACATTGCAATTGACGCTGCGCTCAATTCAGCTTCCCCCAAGAATCCCAACCGCCGAACAAGCGAATACGTGCTCGGCGTGCTCTATCTTGGAACCGATAGGTATACCGAGGCAATTAAACACTTTGAGGCAGCAAAATCGCTTGGCTTGACGCCTCAGAATGAGTACTACGCAGCAGTCTACGCGGCCAAACGCCAATTCAATCAGGCGATAAGCACTCTATCGAGCGGCAAACCGTCAGGAGTGCCGAGCAACGATATCAATACGAATGTGATGCGAATTGCCTTTTTGATCGACCAGGGAAATTGGAAAGAGGCTTGGACACTCACTGACGCGAGTGAGCGACAAGCGGCGTCCATATCGCCAAAGCAGGTCGAGCAATTCGAGAGCATAGACCGCGGTCTCCGCTCAATTGCCAAGCGCTCGACCTCAAAACTCAAGTTGACGAGCAACCGCGCGCCCGCTGATTTCAATGCTCTGCTTGCCGCCTATCTTGCCGCACGCGACGGCGATATTGAATTCTCACAGAAAATCTTGGCGACTGCTGATCCTACGGGGTACGCAGACTATCCCACTCTTTCCAAGCTTTGCGTTGTAGCCAAAGCCGAAGTAGCACAAAAAACCGGCCACCCCGATCAAGCGGTGAGCCTCTTGACTCCTCAACTTGATGGCAGCGAGTTATACATCACTCATGTCGCATTGATGGACGCGTACGCAAAAGAGGGTGGTTATAAGAATGCTCTGCTGGAGGCGCATTGGCTGTCGACACACCGCGGCAGGGCTTACGCTGAGTACAACTCTGAGCAGGTACTCACTCCTTTCAATGTTGCACAATCCGACTTAGCGCTGCTGAATGCGGCGGAGTTTTCACTGGCGCTCGATGATAACGCTGATGCGAAGAGGTCACTCGACGCATTTCGTCACGTGTGGCCGAATTCAGCAGACTTGAGTTTTCTTGCAGGACGGATAGAGAAGCTGCAAGCGAAGCTGCATTAACTTCGTGTTCCGCCAAAATTCAAGCTCGGATTAGGAATGATCATCTGCACGCAAGACTCTGCTCCGGCCTCCCGGAGCTCCTGATGTGCCGCGGTGAAGGCTTCTTTACCGGTGAGCGTTCGCGCACTTAGGCATTGCGCGTTCAAATTGACAATCGTCTCGTGCGGCACGCCCAGCTCCGCCAGCGCCGCGGCGGGCTTCTGCTCGAAGCGGCTGCGGAAGCCGTCGTCAGTGGCGAGTTTCTGCAACAGGGCGAGCGAATGCTCGCGCGAAAGTGATGAATCGGCCATGGCGGTTCCCCTGGTGAATGGACTGGCGGGGCATTATGCAAGTGCCCTGCCAAGTTTTCACGATTTCTTCATCTGAAACCATGGGCGTTCGTCAGGTGCAGCTGAGGTGGAGCGCCCGGCTTTCCCGAGCATCGTTGGTTGGCCGTGCCTGTACCGCCGCATTACTGGGCGAGTCAGGCAGCGCGCGGCCGGATATTGGCCAATGCATTCCCCAGTTGGCGGCGCGCCATCTCCAGCTCAAAGCGTTTCTGCAAATTGATCCACACATCGGCCGTGGTGCCGAAGTAGCGGCCCAGGCGCAGCGCGGTATCCGCGGTGATGCCGCGCTTCTCGTTCACGATGTCGTTGACGCGGGCCGGCGTCACTCCGATCGCGTCGGCGACCGCATGGCTGGAAAGCCCCATCGGCACCATGAACTCCTCGCGGAGGATTTCGCCGGGATGAACGGGTGGCAGAAGTTTGGCAGGCATGGTCTTGTCCGATTATTCAATGGTAATCCGTGATTTCGGCATCGAAAGCATCGCCGTCCTTCCATCTGAAGCACACACGGAACTGGTCGTTGATGCGGATGCTGTGTTGCCCGGCACGATCACCCTTGAGGGCTTCGAGACGATTGCCGGGCGGGATACGCAAGTCGCCCAGCGTGATTGCCGCATCGAGGTACTCGAGCTTGCGGCGGGCGACGACTTCCATGTTCACGAAACGCCGAACACGCGAGCCGTTGAACAAGGCTTCGGTGTCCTTGTCAGCGAACGTCTTGATCATGCCGTATCGTATACCGATACGCGATACAGGGCAATTCGTCACCGGCGCCTCGGAACGGCGCGCCATGGGAATACGCTAGTCTTCCCGTCTGTATTCATAAACGAGAAAGCCATGCACATCCGCCGCTGCGCGACGCTGCTGATCGAGCCGCGCGAAACGATCGGTTTTGACCTGGGCGCGCTGCTGGACGGCGAAACCGGCGTGCGCACCACGTTGGGCTGGGTCGCGCTGGCCGGGCACGTGGACGACGAGATTCCGCTGGATGCGGCGGAGGTCGCGCTGCTGGGCGAGCTGTCGCCGAACGCCTGGATTCCGTTCGAAGATCTTGCAAAAAAACATCCGCGCGAAGCGCTGGAAACGCTGCTGGCGAAGGGTTTGGCTGTGGCGCAGGACAGCGAGGATGCAAATCTGCGCGATCACGCGCGGCGCGACGAAGCGTTGCGCGCCACGCACTGGCGCGATCTCGCCGCGGTGATGCACCGGCACACGCGCTGGAAGGACGTGGACACCGAGGATGCCGAGCGGCGGTTCTCCGAGGCAAGCGAACAGACTTTCCTGGAACGGCTCGGGCCTTCGCCGCCGCCGGTGCATGAGCGCGTTGCAGCCAAGCAACGCATTCCATTGCAGCGTCTTGAATCATCCACGCTGGAAGAACTGTCGGATCGCCGCGTCACCTGTCGCAATTACGACCCGTCGCGCGCGGTGCCGCGAGCGGATTTCTCGGCACTCATGTATCGCGCGTTCGGCGCGCGCGTGCTCAGCGATTACGCGCCCGGCGTGCAATTGATGAAAAAAGGCGTGCCCTCCGCCGGCGGCCTGCATGCGACCGAAGCCTACGCGCTGGTGCAGAATGTGGAAGGCGTGATGCCGGGGCTGTATCACTATCATCCGGTCGCGCATGCGCTGGAACCGTTGCGTTCGCTGGAACCCGGCGCCGCGACCGCACTCGCGAAGCGCTTCGTCGCGGCGCAGGCGTACTACGCGGATGCGCACGTGGTGATCGCGCTGGTGGCGCGCTTTCCGCGCAATTTCTGGAAGTACCGCAACCACGCCAAAGCCTATCGCGCGGTGATCCTGGATGCCGGGCATCTCTCGCAAATGCTGTATCTGGCCGCGACCGAATTGAACCTGGGCGCCTTCATCACCGCCGCGGTGAACGAGGTGGAAATCGAGCAGGCGTTCGGGCTGGAACCGATGGAAGAAGGCCCGCTTGCGGTGTGCGGCTTTGGCGTGCGCGCGGCGAAGAAAGTGACGGTGGAGTTCGATCCGGCGGGAAAAGTGTGGGCCGCATCGCTCTCGTAGGAGCCGGCTTGCCGGCGACTGAAGCATTGCGTGCAGAAAACGCGCGCAGGTGCGCTTCTGCAAGCTAAGCTGCGCGCTGTTTCTTCCACGGTTTGATGCCGGCCAGCGTTTTGCGGAGCGCCGCCTTGGTCATCGCGCGATCATGATCGTCCTGCAACCCGGTCCAGAAATCTTCCGATGTTCCGAAGAAGCGCGCCAGCCGCAATCCCGTATCCGCGGTGATCGAGCGCGTACCGGAAACGATTTCGCCGATGCGCCGCTGCGGCACGCCGATCTCTTTGGCCACGCGATATTGCGTGATGCCCATCGGTTCAAGAAATTCCTTGAGCAGGATTTCGCCGGGTGTGGGATAGGGAACGGTGCGCATTAATTTGGCTCAGTGATAGTCGGCGACCTCAACTTCGAAAGCATCTCCATCGCGCCACACGAAGCAAACGCGAAACTGATCGTTGATGCGGATGCTGTGCTGGCCAGCGCGGT
>Ga0134128_10000586_pt1 | contig 50331 bp, 47 predicted proteins | sample KB31754_FD_96462 | JGI IMG/M metagenome (GOLD analysis project Ga0134128, IMG submission 96462) | Terrestrial soil microbial communities with excess Nitrogen fertilizer from Kellogg Biological Station, Michigan, USA - KB3-175-4 | ecosystem: Environmental > Terrestrial > Soil > Unclassified ... | reverse complement strand
TCCAGCCCGGCCCGCCGTGCTCGGCCGGCCAATGGTTGGCCAGCCAGCCGCGCCGGTTCAGGATCGCATGCCAGTGCTGCATGTCTTCCCTGGTCAGGCGTTGCCCGGCCCTGCCCTTGGCGGCCAATGCCGGCGGCAGTTCGGCCTCGAGGAAGGCGCGCACCTCGGCGCGGAAGGCTTCTTCTTCAGCAGTGAAGTTCAAGTCCATCTCACTCTCCTTCGGGGTGGTTCAGGCTGGCGAAGTTCTTGCCGCTTGCAACCAGTTGTTCCAGCAAGGGCGACGGCTGCCAGAACAGGGCGTCGTCCTGCGCAAAGCTGCGGATGTCGGCCAGAACCTGGTCCAGGCCCACCGTATCGGCATGGTTCATCGGCCCGCCACGATAACGCGGGAAACCGTAGCCTGACATGAACACCACATCGACATCGAGCGGGCGCAGCGCAATCTTCTGGTGCACCACGTTCGCGCCTTCGTTGATCATGGCCGCCATGTAGCGCCGCACGATTTCGTCGGGCGTGAACGTGCGCGGCGTGATACCGGCGCGCGTGCGTTCGGCATCGATGATGGCAAGCACTTCGGGGTCGGGTGCGCCCGTGCGCGAACCATTGTTATAGAGGTAGTAGCCGCGCCCGGTCTTTTGCCCGAACCAGCCGCGCTCGCAGATGCGGTCGGCAATCTGCACATAGCGCGCACGCGGGTCGCGCGTGGCGGCACGGCGTTTGCGCGTGGCCCAGCCGATATCGCCGCCGGCCAGGTCAGCCACCTGGAACGGCCCCATGGCAAAACCGAAGTTGCGCATGGCACGGTCGATCTCATAGGGCGAGGCGCCGTCTTCCATCAAATAGTCTGCCGCCTGGCGATACACCGCCAGGATGCGGTTGCCGATGAAGCCATCGCACACGCCGGCGCGCACCGCGACTTTCTTGAGCCGCTTTGCAAGCGCAAAGCCGGTCGCCACCACGTCTGGTGCCACCCTGGCCGGTACCACGATTTCCAGCAACTTCATGATGTTGGCCGGAGAGAAGAAATGCAGCCCCAGTACATCCTGCGGACGCGAGATGGAGGCTGCCAGTTCATCGATATCCAAATAGGACGTATTGGTGGCCAGCACGGCGCCGGGCTTGCACAGCTTGTCGAGTTCGGCAAACACGGCCTTCTTCACTGCCATGTCTTCGAACACGGCTTCAATCACCAGGTCGACCTGGGACAAGGCGGCATAATCGGTCGCTCCGTCAAAGCGCGCCAGCACCGCATCGCGCGCGGCCGCATCCATACGCCCCTTGGCAACCTGGGCGTCATAGACCTTTTCCACGTTGGCCCGCCCGCGCGCCAGGGCTTCGGCGTCACGTTCGATCATCGTGACCGGCAAGCCGGCATCGAGCACGGCCACGGCAATGCCCGCCCCCATGGTGCCCCCGCCAATGACACCGACCGAGGCCACCGTGCGCGGCTGGCCCGATTTCGCTTCCGGCACCTTGGCCACTTCGCGCTCGGCAAAGAAAGCATGCACCAGGCCCTGGCGCTGCGGGCTGGCCAGACATTCCAGGAACAGGCTGCGCTCGGCCGCCATGCCTTCATCGAATGACAGCGTCACCGCCGCTTGTACCGCGTCGATGATCTTTATCGGCGAAAACAGGCCGCGCGCCTTGCTTTCGGTGTCACGCCGTGCCGCCTCGATCACTTCCGCCGCCGCTTCGGCGTCGCCGGCGTTATGCATCGCCCGCGTCGGCCTGGCGCCGGCACGATAAGCAATCAGTTTGGTGGCAAACAACAGCGCCTCGTCTTTCAGATGGCCCTCAGTTATCGCATCAAGCAAGCCCAAAGACAGTGCCTTGCCTGCACCAACCTGGCGCCCGCTCAACATCAGGTCCAGAGCCGGAACCACCCCGATCAGACGCGGCAGGCGCTGCGTGCCACCGGCACCAGGCAACAGGCCCAGCAAGACTTCCGGCAAGCCAAGCTGCGCAGAAGACAGTGCGATACGGTAATGCGCTGCCAAAGCCACCTCCAGGCCGCCGCCAAGCGCGACGCCGGAAATCGCCGCCACTACCGGCTTGCGGCACGCTTCGATGCGGCTACAGACGTCCGGCAAAGCCGGCGCCTGCGGCGTCTGGCCAAACTCGCGCACATCGGCGCCGGCAGAAAACGACTTGCCCTCGCCGATCAGCACCACCGCACGGACCGCAGGATCAGCTTCCGCCGCGGCGATCGCATCTTGTAAATGCTGGCGCAAGGCCTGGCCAAGTGCGTTGACGGGGGGATTGTTCAGGGTGATGAAGGCAATGGACGAGGCAAGCTGGTAGAGCGGCATGGGGGTTCTCTCAAATCAGTAGCCAATCTGTCCATTTTCGTTTGTTACATCAAACTTGACAATCCAATCCTCACCTGACATTGTGTCAAGCAATATTTGACAATCATGGACCCACAAAACCTAACCCTGCTGGTTGAGATCCTCGACGCCGGCAACCTCAGCCAGGCTGCGCGCAAGCTCAGGATGACACGCGCCAACGTCAGCTATCACCTGACCCAGTTCGAGCGTGCCATCGGTGCCCAACTGGTGCGCCGCACAACACGCAGCGTGGAACCGACCGAAGTCGGCCTGCGTCTATACCAGCACGGTTTGAGCATACGCAACGAATTGCAGGCCGCCGTCGAAACCATTCAGACGCTGGGCAAGAGCCTGCGTGGGCGGGTGCGGCTGTCTGTGCCAAGCGGCTATGGGCAGATGGTCATGACGCCCTGGCTGCTCGAATTCAAGCAACTCTACCCACACATCGTGCTCGACGTGTTGTTTGAAAACCGGGTGGACGATCTGATGCGCGATGAAGTCGACATCGCCATCCGCGTGATGTCGGAACCACCACAAACCCTGGTGGCACGCGACCTCGGCGTGGTGCGTTACGTTGCCTGTGCCGCCGCAAGTTATGCAGGACAGCAGGGCATGCCCGGCACATTGCAGGATTTACGCGACGTGCCGCTGATCACCTCGGCCGTGATCGGACGCCAGCTACGCCTTTCGGCCTACCTCGACAGCGAGCGGCAAGAAGTGACACTGGAGCCGACGCTGATCTCGGAACACTTCCCTTTCCTGCGCCAAGCCATCCTGGCCGGCTTGGGCGTGGGGCTGGTGCCAGACTACGTGGTAAAGGAAGATGTGGCTGCCGGCCTGATGCGCACTTCACTCGACAACTGGCGGCTGTCTATCTTCGGCACGCATATGTATATGCTTTACATGCCGAACCGCTACCAGACCAAGGCAGCACAGACTTTCATTGAATTTTTGCTGGAGCGCGCACGCGCCGATGCACCGGCCGGGATCAATACCCGGACGGTTGATTGACGCATTGCTGTTTATGCATGAAACAACAGCGGCAGGCGCTGTTTGTTTTCGCCGCCGATCACGACGCCGGCCGGCGTTTTGAACAATTTGACTTTACCTTCGCCCGACGCATCGGCCAGGGCTTCGCCCGACTGGGCCAGTGCATTCATCAAATGCAGGTGCCCGTGCAATATCTTGTATCCTTCGCCGTGGCGTACAAGCAGAATTTCAGGTTGCATGATTGACTCCTCCAACGCGCGTACATTTATTCACAACTGCGTGGCCGCTTCCCCGATTTGCTACTCCAGCATGCATGTTATGCCATGCCTTCCGCAAAACAATGTCAGAGCCGCCACACAGCGCGCGTCTAAACCAAAATTAATCTGACGCTGCCCCTTCACGGGACTACAGAGACTATATGGGCGACATGCCAGTCTCTCAAGTGATGATTTCACAAAAAATCTGCAGCGTATGCACCATGGCGGACAGCGCCATCGCACATACACACTGCTCAGCAAGATGTGTGCCCGCACAAATTGTTTTGCGGTGCAGCGCAATGCTGCGACGCCACATGCACCTGCGTCCGCCCACGTCGCGGAAGGCGGACATGGAGCGGACGTGAGTGCATTACATCAGGATGCCGGCGGTGGCGGCGGTGGTGGCATGTACTGCGGCGGCGGTGGCGGCGGTGCATAAGCCGGCGCCGGTGCATAAACGGGCCGCTGCGTGCGCGCCGCCACGGGCACGCTATTGCCCTTGGCATACATGCACTGCTCATAACTGATGTCGTAGCGGCGCTGGGCACTGTAGCTGCCATATTGCGATGCATTGGCGCCGGCGGCACTGCCGACCAACAGGCCGGCACCGGCACCCACGGCAGCACCCTGATGGTTGCCGCCCAGGGCCGCACCGGCAGCAGCACCGACCAGCGTGCCGATCACACCGCTTTCAACAGCCTTGTTATTGGCCGCATCGGCAGCGCCGGCGTTCTGGTTGGTGGCAAATTGCCGGCACACGCCGTCGTCTTCGTTGAATTGCTCGAAGCTCTTGCCGCTCCCCGGCATCACCGCCACGCTGGGGCTGGTAGGCGCCGTGGTGCAAGCGGCCATCACAAGCGTTGCGGCAAGGACGGAAAGTCCGATCACTGGTTTCATGGTTCACCCTCGTTCAAGTTTGTCAGGTCAGGCAAAGATCATTGCGGCGGCATCGGTGCCGGTGCCGGCCCACCCGGAGGCGCCGGTTGTGCCGGGACTTGTTCCCAAGCCTGCGGGCAGCTTGCGGCATACGGGTAATAGGTGTTGCTCGGGCGGCAGAAGTACCAGTAGCGCGTGGCGGGCGGCGCCACGGCCGGGCCCGGCGTCACCACGGCAACGGGCGGTTCCCACGGGCTGGGATAAGGGTAGACCGGCGCCGGGTAGGGATACCACAAGCCGCCTGCGAACCACCACCAGCCATACACGCCGTTATGCCAGCCATGGTTCCAGCGGCCACCACGCCAGACACCCCAGTCGTGCTCATGGAAGTGTGCAATGTCGCCATGCCAGACGCCATGGGGTCCGCCGTGGAAATGCTGTGCCGATGCCGTGCCGCTCGCAGCCAGAGCAGCGGCTGCCAGCGACAGGGTCAGGGCGAGTTTCTTGCCGTGCCTTGCGGCACTAGTCAGTGCATTCATTTCTTTCTCCATAATTTCATCGTTCAACAAAGGCGCGGTGGACTCAACCTGTTTTCCAATTGCGAACCGCTTTCCTTTTCAACAGCATAGCCGCCCCCTTTCTTTGGAGAAGCACCATTACACACTGTTACCCTACGAAAAAAACCGTTCATAAAACAAGTTCCCCACTGTGAAAAATCCGCATTTTCAGTGTGTGGATTCTCACAAAATCCGTGCCGGTTTCGCGCAATTTGTATCCAGATTGCGCGCGCTGTAACAAAGTGTTTCTGCGGTATTTTTTTGCAAAACATGGCCCCGAATAAAACAGGCGCCGGCTTGCCCTTGATTGACCTTGCATGAACGATAAGTTATGATCGATCCATGAACTTTCACGCCTGCATGCACAAATGCACCACCATCATTTCCCCGCAGATTTGCTGCGAGGAGTGCTATTGCTGACGTGAAACATCCAGAATTCGCATAGCCCTCCCGACCACTGTCCGGAGGGCTTTTTTATTGCCCACATCGCCCCAAGGAGACCCAATTGTCCACCCCATCCAGCAATTTGACGCTCTACGTAGACAGCCTGCGCACCAGCCCCTATGCCCTGTCGGTCTTCGTCACGCTCAAGCAAAAGGATTTACCCTTCGACTTGCGCAACGTCAATCTCGAAACCGGCGAAAACCTGGACGCGGGCTACAGCGACATCTCGCTCACGCGCAAGGTGCCGCTGTTGATCCACGAGCGCTTCCACCTCAATGAATCTTCAGCCATCACCGAGTACCTGGAAGACCATTTCGAGCCGCCGGTGCATGCTGCGGTCTATCCGGCCGACCTGAAGCAGAAAGCACGCGCACGCCAGGTGCAGGCATGGCTGCGCAGCGACCTGATGCCGATCCGCATGGAACGTTCAACGGAAGTGATCTTCATGGGCAAGCGCTTTGGCGCGTTATCGGAAGCCGCACAAACGGCCAGGGACAAGCTGGTGGCCGCCGCCGACCGCCTGGTCGAAGATGGCAACGCCCACCTGTTCCCGACCTGGTCGATCGCCGACGTGGACCTGGCGCTGATGCTGAACCGCCTGGTGATGCATGGCGACGCCATGCCTGAAAAACTCAAGACCTATGCGGCACGGCAATGGGAACATCCTGCGGTGCAGGAATGGGTGGCGATGCCGAGATGAATGCCTGGCGGGCCGTGAAGCCCGCCGGCATCAGTGCGCCGCTTCTTGTGTTGGCGTCTGCGTAACTTGCTTCAGCAAGGCCGTGCCATTCTTGATCACCTGGGCCGCATCGGCATTGCCCTGGATCGCCGCAAACGAGCCCTCGCCAAAATAAAGCCCGTCCGAAGCCAGGAAGCTCATGCGCACCTTGCCCTTGATCGGCACGGGCAGGCGCGGCTTGTTCCACACGCCGATCCCTGCCAGAAGCTTGCTTGATGCGGCAAACAAGTCCTTCTCCATGGCCTGCATCTCCGGCGATGGCGCGTCGATCACGGTCAGCTTGTCGGCATGGCTGATGAAACGCACGTGTCCATCTGCGTAAGCGGCCAGCGTATCGAGCCCTTCGTCGACCGGCACTTCGATGACCACGCCGAGCAATTGTTTAGCCGGCACCAACTGGCCATGTTCACGCAGCCACTTGTCGGCCATCAGGCGCACGCAACTACCCTGTTTCGCATCGTCAGCCACGGCACGCACGGCCACGGGATCGGGCTTGGCCGCGAACAAGGTCTTTTGCCAGGGCGTGGCCGATGCGGTGTCGGTGGGCTTGACCAGGGATTCGTGGTCGCAAAACATGATGTTGTAGACGACATTGTTTTTCATGTCGTGATACGGTGCAGGCATGTCGTCGGCATGCGCGAAAGACGGCAAGGCCAGCGTGGCGCACAGGGCAAGCATGGCCCTGGCGATCGGGGATTTCATTATGGCAAGCATGGAGTGCATATCCAAACTACGATAAGATGGAAAGATTCGTAAGCATAACGGATGTGGCGCTGCGCCGCTCCCGGTCGAACAAGAACCCTTTCTGAAAACCCCGATCATCATGTCCAAACCTGCATTCGTCGTCACGCCTTCGTCCAACCCCGTCCCAGCCGCAGAGCGTGCCGAAAAACTGGCCAAGCCGGCTTTCGGCCGCACCTTCACCGACCATATGGTGGTGGTACCCTATCGCGACGGCGCCTGGCAACAGGGCGAGGTCAAGGCTTACGGCCCGCTGGCGCTCGACCCGTCGGCATCGTCGCTGCACTACGGCCAGGCCATCTTCGAAGGTTTCAAGGCTTATCACCAGGCCGACGGCAGCATCAAGGCTTTCCGCCCCGAAGCCAATTCGGAACGCTTCAACCGCAGCGCACGTCGCCTGGCCATGCCCGACCTGCCCAAGGAAATCTTCATCGAGGCAGCAGAAAAGCTGATCAGCCTGGACCGCGAATGGGTGCCGAAGAACGTCGGCGAAAGCCTGTACCTGCGCCCGCTGATGATCGCAACGGACCCCTTCCTCGGCGTGCGCCCCTCGCTGGAATACCTGTTCGTGCTGTTCGCTTCGCCGGCCGGCGCCTACTTCCCGCAGGGCGTGAAGCCGGTCACGGTGTGGATCAGTGAAGACTATGTGCGCGCTGCACCGGGCGGCACCGGTGAAGCCAAATGTGCCGGCAATTATGCCGCCAGCCTGGTGGCCCAGGCCCAGGCCCAGGAAAAAGGCTGCGACCAGGTGGTCTGGCTCGACGCGGTCGAACGCAAATACATCGAAGAAATGGGTGGCATGAACCTGTTCTTCGTCTACGAAGAAGGCGGCAAGACCGTGGTCGTGACGCCGCAACTGACCGGCACGCTGCTACCCGGCATCACCCGGCGCAGCCTGCTCGAACTGGCACAGGACCTGGGCTATGAAGCCGAAGAGCGCAAGCTCACCACGCAGCAATGGCGTGACGATATCGCTTCCGGCAAAATGAAGGAAGTGTTTGCCTGCGGCACGGCTGCGGTCATCACGCCGGTGGGCCTGGCCAAAGCCAATGGTTTCGAAATCAAGATCAACAATGGCGAAAACGGCCCGGTGACGATGGCCCTGCGCGATGCCTTGCTGGCGATCCAGCATGGCACGGCGCCGGACAAGCACAACTGGCTGCATCCGATCTGCTGATCCGGTTTGAACGCGTCTTCGCCGCACAGGCTGCGGCGAAGACGCGTTGGAGTATCGCATTCACTCCGCCTCAGTCAGCTCTTCCTACCCCGCGCTTTTATCCGGGCGAAGCTACGGTTTCAGCCGCTGCATTTGCTTCGCCTTCGCAACCAAACACCTTGCGATACAAGACAGCCTTGGCCAGTGTCGTCGCGGGTAGTGCCCAGACCAATGCCAACAGCGTGAGCATCCCACCCACGAAGACCAGGAGCGCGATGGTGCCCCAATTCTGGCGAATGGCAAGCATGACAGTGATAATCAGCGGCAGCATGGCCAAGGCCGCAATCAGGGTATTGAGGATATTAAAACCCAGGAAGCGCCACCAATGGTGCGTCACCGCCTTGCGCGATGCTTCGAGCGCATCCCAGGGGCTCAAGCCCTTCTCTACCACAAGATCGTTGGCGAACATATAGGCCACCAGCAGGTAAATACCGGGCAGTATCAGGCAAAGGAAACCGAGAGCGACCAGCAGATACATCAGCAAAGTCGTCATAAAAAAAGATAGGGTCTTGCTGAAATACTGGAACAATTCGCCAATTTCGGTCGGCAAACCGGCCAGTCGCTTCAGCATATACATGAAAAATCCCAGCTCGACCGGCATCGTGATCAAGGTTTGCACCATGTTTTGCAGCACGGCCAAAATGCCCGCCGCGATGCGGCCTTGAAACGATACTTCGCGGAAGACGGCACCAAAACCACCCGCATGGCCCAGCAGGGCACCTGTAAACGAGGTCACGAAGCCGGCGCCCATCGATATGGCAAAGATGAGTAAAAAGCCGACCCAGAGCATGCCTTTCTTGCCCTTGATCTCGCGCCACGTCTCGTCAATGGTGTCGAATGCAGAAAAACTGTAGTCGCCTTCAATCGCCCTTTGCAGCGAGGCACTGGATTCGCCCGGTTCCTGTTTGAAATTGAAATCCGGTGCGCGATAAATATCGGTCATGCTGGCTCCCTGGCACAAATATAATTGTCACGCGAGTATCGCGGCCACAATACCCGCTGTCAATGTCGAAAGCTGGCAGCCAAAACTATCTAGCTCTGCACCGCACTGAACCAATCCGGCCAATGACGAAACGCGATGTGATCAAGCAGGCTGAAACTATGGAGGGAAAAACCGTATTTCGACATCATCTGCTGCAGGCTCTTGCGCGAATGCAGGCTGATATGGCCATTTCTGGGAGCGGCATACCACCACGCCAGACTCTGGCCGCGTTGTATGCTCCCGTCCGAGCAGAGCGTGGTGAACCTGATAATGCCGTCATCGGCACATAGCCGCGCCAAGTGCTCGCAAAGCGCATCGATACGCGGCACGTGTTCAAAAACCTCGTAAGCCGTGATGAGATCAAATACGCCCAGTTCGGCAATATCCTTACCCGGTTCGAGGATCGGATCGTAGGATAGCGAATTCCAGCCATTTTCCCTGAGTGTCTGGCTCAGCAAACCCGAGCCTCCACCATAATCGAGATGACGCAGGCGCCCCTTGTGCATGCCGAACCGCTCATGCAAGGCCTGCGCGTTGAAAGTTGGGCGAATGGTTACGTAATCCGGATCGACCTTGACGTAATCATCGTTGTAAATCTTTTCGGTAAATTCCTCGACAGTCCAATCGCGGAATTCCGGGGCAAAGCAAAATCCGCAGGCATCGCACAGGTAGTAGTCGACAACCCTGCCCGCAGTCGGCAAATAGATGTTTTTGGATTCTTCACAGGACTTGTTGAAATCGACCGCGTCGAGAAATGAGGCCGATGCTCCACAGACTTCGCAAGACACCCGTCGGGCAGCAGAACTTGAACGCGATTTGAAAAAACTGAGTAATCCCATGTTCGATAATTTGGCATACCAACATCGGCCTGGACGGCCAATCGGTGCCCAAGTATCGCCTTGAGGGACTCGACTGTCAACGCAGGGGCATAGCGTGACTCAGCGCGCAGAAAACGCCCGTGCACAGCACAGCGGGACCCATTGAAGCATCGGCAGGATCAGGCGTTTTTCAAGTCAAACGTGATCGGCTGCTTGTACCACATCGACACCTGCTTTCCGCCCTGGCGGGCCGGGATGAAGTGCCATTGGCGCACGGCACGCAAGGCCGATTCGTCCAGCCTGTCGAACCCGCTCGAACGGCCGATGCGGATATCGCCAACTGTCCCTTCAAGCGTCACGAACACTTCCAGCACCACCACACCCTGCTCGCCGAGCGCCTTCGATGCCCGGGGGTAGACCGGCTTGGCATTGCCGGCCGCACTGGCGTCGACCAATGGGTTGGAATCGCCCGGCGCCGCTGGGGCCGGCGCTGCAGGCTTGGCTTCGGCCTGCGGTGCAGGTGCAGGCGCGGGTGCTGCGGCGACCGGCGTGACCGGCACGGGCGGTGGTGTTTCGACTACCGGTGCCGTGGGAATCTCGATGCGCGGGAGACTGATCTGCACCGTGGTCTTGGCCAGCGGCAGCGGAACCGGGTCCTTGATCGGCAAGGGCCTGGGGGCGTCGATCAAGCGTACCGACACGTCGGTCAGCACCGGCCGCGTGATGCGATGCATGGCCAGCACCAGGGCGGCCACCAATGCCACATGCACGGCAACAACCATGACAAAACCGCCGAGGCGTTCACGTGTGGTTTTATCGACAAAACCGTTTTCCTGGCGCGGCGCACTCAGGAAAAGAATATTGCTTGCATTCATGATCGGATATGAATAATAATGCGAATAATTCTCATTTGAGATACGCATTCTACCCGATCTTCAATATTTGTCTACTACGTCATTCGAAAATCCATGCTGGTCCATATCGAAAAGCTCCTCTCCCCCGAGCAAGTCCGGCTCGTGCGCAGCAAACTTGACGCCGCAGACGCCCCCTGGGTCGACGGCCGCGTTACTGCGGGCTTCCAGGGCGCGCCGGTCAAGTTCAACCAACAAATCGACGAACTCTCCCCGCTTGCTCATGAACTGGGGGACCTGATCCTGGCGCAACTGGAACGCCATCCTCGCTTCATTTCGTCGTGCCTGCCGCTGGCGGTCTACCCGCCCATGTTCAACCGTTATGGTGAAGGCATGAATTTCGGCAGCCACGTCGATGGCTCGATCCGCATCGTGCCCGGCACCGGCCGGCGCTTGCGCACCGACATCTCCGCCACGCTGTTTCTCTCCGAACCCGGCGACTACGACGGCGGTGAATTGCAGATTGACGACGCCTTCGGCATGCACAGCGTCAAGCTCGCTGCCGGCGACATGATCATCTACCCGGCTTCCAGCCTGCACCGCGTCCTACCCATCGTGCGCGGCACACGTGTGGCCAGCTTCTTCTGGGTGCAAAGCATGATCCGCGACGACGCCCAACGCACGCTATTGTTCGACATGGACAACGCGATCCAGACATTGAACCGCACCGGCGCCGATGAAGCGGCGCGCAGCACGCTGGTGGGCAACTATCACAATCTGGTGCGCATGTGGGGTGAGGCATGATCACCGCCCTGCTCGATGAAAACCACAAGGGCTTCGTGCCTGCGGCGCTGCGCAATGGCACCTTCCTCAAATGGCTCAAGCGCACCCATGCCTGGCTGGGCTTGTGGGGCGCGGCGCTCGGCCTGTTGTTCGGCGTTTCGGGGTTCGTGCTGAACCACCGCGCACAGATGAAGATCAATGCCGTGACCCCGGTGGAAAGTTCGGTGCAGGTTGACCTGCCCGACGAAGCCAAGGCCGACCCCGATGCGCTGGCAAACTGGTTCGCCGGCTACACCGGAATCAAGGGCCACCCGCGCATGCGCAAGCAGCCGGCCAAGACCGTGATCTGGAACGACCACCCGGTGCAAAAACCGGCCGAGTGGAGCGTCTCGCTCTCACGCCCCGATCTCGAACTTTCCGCCACCTACACCGTCGGCAACCGCTATGCCGACGTCAAGCGCAGCGAACAAAATTTCTGGGGCGTGCTGACACGCCTGCACAAGGGCGACGGTGCCGGCATAGGCTGGGTCTTGCTGGTCGATACGCTGGCCGGCGCGCTGGTCATGCTGTGCCTGACCGGCTTCCTGCTGTGGTCGCGCCTGCATGGGCCGAGGCTGGCGGCTCTGGGCTTGATGGGCACGGTGGTTGTTTGGGGTTGTTGCGTGGTGCTGTAGAATTATCGACTGCGGCGCCGAAGAAGCGTAGCGAGCGCGCCGAGTTTGCGCCGAGAAGCGCAACCGTACGCAGGTACGGTGAGCATCGCAGGCGCAAAATCGGCGTGCGCAGTAGCTTATTCGGTGTCGCTAGCGCCAACGGGCTTCAATCTTTGAGTACTCTCCGTCTTTCAGAATTTTGGCCATCCCCGCATCGAACAGTTCGATGTACTGCTGCACGTCCGCATATTTCGTTCCGAATGAAATATAAATGTCGGGTTCGATCAGCGTGCCGACCGATTTGACCTTGCCTTGCAGGTCGGCATGCTCGCGCAAGGTGGCCGACACGATGCGCGTGTACACCAGCGCATAATCGACCCGGCCCGCCGCGAGCTTGCGCAGGGCGAACAGATCGGAGTCGGCAATATCGCGCGTCATGCTCGCGTCGCTGTCGAACGGTGCGCCGTACTCATAGCCATTGGTCACGCCGATGCGCTTGCCGTGCAGGTCTTCTAGGTGCACCGGCGTATCCGGCGCATCGGCACGCGCATAGATGTCGATGCGTGCGCGCAACAGCGGGTGTTTGGCCCACAGATACTTGTGCTCCAAGGTGGCGTTGCGCAAGGTGTCAAAGCAACCCAGCAAAAGGCTGGATTCGGCCAGCTTCATGCAGCGCGAATAAGGCAGCGACACGAGCTCCACCTTCACGCCTTCCGCAGCAAACGCCGCCTGCACAATTTCCGGCACCATGCCCACCGGCTTGCCGTCGCGCCCTGCCGAATAGGGATACCAATCGTCTTCCGCGCCGATCCTGACCACCTTTGCTTGCGGCAAGGCTGTGGTTTCCGCATGCACATCGGCCGCCAGGGCCGAAAGCAGCGCCAGGCACAGCGCGGTTGCCGTCAACTTCATGCCTGGCCGGCCTCCGGCGCATCATGGCAGACGACACAGAGCTTGTTGCCATCGGGGTCGCGAAAATAGGCGCCGTAATAATGCTCGTGGTAATGCGGCCGCGGACCGGGCCCGCCTTCACAGGCACCGCCATGTGCCATGGCAGCCTGGTAAGCACCATCGACGGCAGCGCGCGTGGGAGCCTGCAAGGCCGTCATCTGGCCATTGCCATGCGAAGCCGCCAAGCCATCATGCGGGCGCCCGATCAGGAACAAGGGGCGCGCCACGCCGGGCACCATCCAGCCGGCCCAGGGTTTTTCTGCATCACAGAATTTCTGCTGCAGGCCCAGTTCGGCAAATACTGCCGAATAGAAATCCAATGCGCGGCCAAATTCGCCGACGCCGACAAATACATGCGAAATCACTCGATCTCCTGTGCGTGGTCCCGGCCCCCCGGGATGGCTCTTTCATTTCCACATCATAACGCCTTGCTGCCTTGCGGAAAATTGGCCCTTTCAATTGGGCGCGTTCTCGATAATGATATTGACAATGATAATTATTCTCATTTAGAATCTCAATCAATTGCTCGAACAGCAAAAGACCTCGCTGCTACAGCCTGAATCTGCAGCCTGGTTCTGCGATCTGGTTCTGCAACCTATTTTCACCACTCATTTTTCCGGAGAGTCCCGATGCATCGCATGACCCCAATCGCCGCAGCCGTTCTGGCCGCCCTGTCGACCGCCGCCTTGGCCGAAGGCCCGGCCCAGCCCGGCACGCTGCCCACCGTCAACGTCAGCGATACCCAGGACACCAGCAACGATTACCAGCCGGCGGTTTCCAACGTCGGCGCCAAGACGCCGCAAGCCTTGCGCGATATTCCGCAAAGCGTCAACGTGGTTGACAAGACCCTGATGCAGGCACAAGGCGCCACCTCGCTGGTGGACGCCCTGCGCAACGTGCCCGGCATCACCATCGGCGGCGCCGAAGGCGGCCAGATCGGCAACAACATCAACCTGCGCGGCTTCACGGCCCGCACCGACATCTATCTCGATGGCTTCCGCGACCGTGGCCAGTATTACCGCGACCTGTTCGACCTGGAGCAGGTCGAAGTGCTGCAAGGCCCCTCTTCCATGCTGTTCGGCCGCGGTTCGACCGGTGGTGTGATCAACCAGGAAACCAAGCAGGCCAAGCTGAATAATTTCGTGGAAGTGTCAGGCACGGTCGGCACCGACGGCCGCGTGCGCACCACCTTCGACGACAACACCCGCCTGTCGGACGATTCCGCCGTGCGCGTGAACGTGTTTGCGCAAGACCTGCAAACCACGCGCGACATGCTGCAGAACAAGGACTTCGGCGTCGCCCCCACGCTGCGCCTGGGTATCGGCAGCCCCACCGAAATCACCTTGTCGGCCCTGCTCCAGCACAACAACGACATGCCCGACTATGGCGTTCAATCCTTGAATGGACACCCGGTCACGCCCTCGCGCGACACGGTCTATGGCTTCTCGGGAGACTCGACGGTGCAGGACGTGGCCATGTTGAACGGCGTCGTCAAGCACACCCTCAATAGCGCCTGGACCCTGCGCAACCAGACCCAGTTCAACCGCTACACCACCGACGCCCAGGAAACGGCGCCGCAATCGCTGTACACGCTGTCGAGTTCGGGAGCTTACACACCGGTGGTCAAGAGCGGCCCGGCATTCGGCAACGTCGACCCTGCAAATCTCTGGGTCCGCATGCAAAGCCATGACCGCGACATCACCGATACCAGCCTCGACAACCAGACCGACCTGATCGGCAAGTTCACCACCGGTTCGATCAAACACGAGTTGATCCTGGGTGCGGAATTCGGCCACGACACGTACCAGAACCAGTCGATCAGCCGCACCGGCGCCGGCATGGCCTCGGGCTATCTCGACTATGTACCGCTGGACAATCCAAGCCACGCCACGCCGGCCACGGTCACCACCACCTACGGCAACCTGGCCAAGTCGAGCGCCAATTCGATGGGGTTCTACGGCAACGACACGATCAGCCTGAACGACCAATGGAAGTTCGTCACCGGCCTGCGCTGGGACAAGTTCAACGCCGAGATCAACAACACCGTCAGCCTGCCTGCCAATGCGGTGCAAGACACCAGCTTCACCAGCCTGCGCGAAGGCCTGTTGTTCCAGCCCAATGAAGACCAGTCCTACTACCTGTCGTACGGCACCTCGTTCGACCCGCTGCTGGAACAGATGACCTTCACCAACGGCACGCAAGGCCTGCCGCCAACCAAGACACGTTCATACGAAGCCGGCGGCAAATGGGATGTGATGAACGACAAGTTGTCGCTCACCTTCGCTGCCTTCAATGAGAAGGAAAACAACGTATATAGTGTCGATAGCGGCACCGGCCTGTATATCCCGTCGGGCAACTGGCTCATCAAGGGCGTCTCGCTCGGTGCGGTCGGCCACGTCACCGACAGCCTGCAAATCTCGGGCGGCTACATGCATCTTGACGCGCACGTCTTCGGCACCAAGGACGGCACGGCAGGCAGCATTCCGGCCAATACGCCGCAAAACACCTTCAACCTGTGGGCCACCTATACCCCGGTAAAGAGCTGGGAAGTCGGCGGCGGCGCGTTCTACGTCTCGCAGCGCTTTGTCGCAGACAGCGCCACCAGCCGCGACCTCGTCTCCGTGCCCAGCTATGTGCGCATTGACGCCACCGTGGCCTATCACCAGCCGAAATATGACATTCGCCTCAATATCCTGAACCTGACCAACAAGCAATACTACGATGCGCTGATCCAGTCCGACGGCGGACGTTCCGTACCCGGAATCGGCCGCACGGCACTGCTGACGGGCACCTACCGCTTCTGATAACGTTTTCCCAACCGAAAATCCCCTCGCCAGGGGATTTCACCCACCTTCCCCTCTGCGGCCGGTTCATTTATTTGGACCGCGCCGTTTTTTTTTGGCTACAATGGCTTCGCCATATTAGAAATAATTTCGTAGCAAAACACCAAGTTTCGTCGACATGGCAAGGCGCAGGTGAACTCACCTGCTGTGACCTTGCAAGGAGAGCAATTTGCAGCAGAAAGCCCCGCCGCTTTACGTCGGCATCGACCTCGGCACCACCAATTCCGTCGCTGCCGTGTTTGACGGCAGCACCATGAACCCTGTGCGCAACAGCCAGGGCGGCATGTTGACGCCGTCCATCGTGCGCTACGATGCACGCGGCAATGTGCTGGTCGGCCCGCGCGCGCGGCGCTACCTTGATACCGATGCAGCAAACACGCGCAGCGAATTCAAGCGTCTGATGGGCACGGCCAACCTGCTCGACTTCCTTGCCGCCAAGCTGTCGAAGAAGCCGGAAGAACTCTCGGCCGAAGTCCTGAAGTCGCTGCGCAACGATATTTCCGACCAGACCGGCGTCATGCCCGAGCGCGCCGTGATTTCGGTGCCGGCCCTGTTCGAATTGCACCAGACTGCCGCCACATCGGAAGCAGCGCGCCTGGCCGGCTTCGAGCGCATCGAACTGATCCAGGAACCGGTGGCATCGGCCATCGCTTCGGGCTGGAGCCAGGAAAGCGCCGAAGGCCCCTGGCTGGTCTATGACCTCGGCGGCGGCACCTTCGACGTGTCGCTGCTCGATACACGCGACGGCCTGCTGCGCATCGTCGGCCACGACGGCGACAATTTCCTGGGCGGACGCGACTTCGATCGCGCGCTGGTCGACCTCATCCTGCAGAAACTGGCCGCCGACGGCATCACCATCGACCGCGCCAACCCCGAACACATGCTGGCGCTGCGCCGCCTGCGCTTTGCCGCCGAGGAAGCGAAGATCGAACTGACGCGCGCAGCCGATGCGCCGATCTTCATCTCGGGCCTCGACGTTGCCGGCGAAGCCGTCGATGTGGACCTCTATATAACCCGCAAGGAGTATGAGCCGCTGGTGCTGCCGCTGATCGACCGCTCGATTGCCATCTGCAAGCGCCTGTTGACGGCCAACGGTTTGACCGAAGGCAGCCTGCAACGCCTGGTGCTGGTGGGCGGCCCGACCGTCACGCCGCTGTTGCGTGAACGCGTGCGCGGCGCGCTCAAGGCCGATTTCGGCGAAGGCCTGGACCCGATGACCCTGGTTGCGCAAGGCGCCGCCCTGTTTGCCGGCACGGTGGGCCTTGATGGCCGGCCAGTCGTCAAGACTGCCGGCCCTACCGCATCGCAAGGCCCCAAGGTCTGGCTGCAATACCCTGCCGTCACCTCCGACCTGACACCTTATATCGTCGGCAAGGTGCTCGACGACCATGTCAAGCTGAGCGCCGTGGTGCTCTCGCGCGAAGACGGCAAATGGCAGAGCGAACCTGCCCCCGTCGCCGACGACGCCACCTTCGACCTGATGGCCAGCCTGCTGCCGCGCCAGAGCACGAACTTCCACGTCAAAGGCGTGCTGCCGGACGGCAAGCACATTGCGCTGCAGCCGGAAACGATTTCGATCTCGCACGGCATCACCGTGGGCGAACCGCCGCTGGCCCGTTCCATCGGCGTGGCCTTGGCCAACAATACCGTGCTCTATTATTTCGAGCGTGGCGCCCCACTGCCGATCAAGCGCAGCTTCACCCTCGCCACCGCGGAAACCATCCAGCCCGGCGGCACCGGCTTTGCGCTCAAGGTACCCATCGTGCAGGGTGAATTCCAGCGCGCCCACCTGTGCCGCCTGGTCGGCACGCTTGAAATTCCTGCCTCTGCGCTGAAGGCCGCCCTGCCGGTGGGTTCGGAGATTGAATTGACGCTCGAACTCAACCGTGGCGGGCAGTTGCGCGCGCGCGGCCATATCCTCTCCACCAAACAGGTGTTCGATGAAGTGGCGCTCATGGTGACGCCGCCAATTTCGCTCGAAGAAATCGAGGCCGCGCTGGACAAGGTGCAGGCACGGGCCAATGCCATGGCCCAGGGACAGCCCGCACAAGAAGGCGGTACGCGCCTGGTCGAACTGTTCGCCTGGCGCCAGGACCTGCGCCGCTGCGCCATCGCCTTCAAGGGCGGCGACCTCGACGCGGGCGAGCAATTGCGCCGCGGCCTGACCGAATTCGAAGCCATGCTGACTGCGCTGGAAGAGGAGCGGGCCTGGCCTGAAATGGCACAGCGCCTGGAAAGGGCCTATGAGTGGGCGCTGCCGGCGGTGGCCGCAGAAGGTACCGAAGCCGAACGCCAGGCGCTGGAAAAGGCCTACGCCAAGGGGCGCCAGGCATTGACGGCAAAACAGGAAGACGAGATCGAACGTCAACTGAACCTGATCAACTCGTTGCGCTTTGCGTCGCAGATGCGTCGCCCCGGCGCCTGGGCCACATCGTTCGACCATGTCGCCTCGCGCATCAGCGAAAGCACCAACCTGCGCCGCTCCACCGAACTGGTCAACCAGGGCAATGAGGCGCGGCGCAACAACAATGACGTTGAACTCAAGCGCATCGTCAACGAATTATGGCAATTGATGCCGGTCGATGCTGAAGAACAGGCGCAAGGCCATGGTTCGGGATTGATGCACCGGTGAGCGATACCGATTTCCTGGCTGCCTGGCGTGCCAATCCTTTCTTCGTGCTCGAAGTGAAGGTCGATGCCGCACGCATCGACATCGAACGGGCCGGCCAGCGCCTCCTGGCGCGCTTCGAGGTCAGCCCCGCCAGTGTGGCACATTACCAGACACCGCTCGGCCCGGCCGTGCGCGATGCCGACATGGTGCGCCAGGCACTGGCCGCGCTGCGCGACCCGGTGCAGCGGGTGACGTGCGAGCTGTGGGCCGACGTCGCACCTATCGACCCCGCCTTGCTTGAGGAAGACAAATCGATCCGCTGGCTTGATGCAGAGCGCGCCCTCGGCTGGGCCGTCAAATGAAGCCACGCCCTGCGGCGGCGGCAAAGGAATGCATGCCGTGAAGGTCACCATCGCACTGATCGGTCTCATCTGGCTGGCACGCTTTCTTTCCGGTGCCACCGAACCTACGGGCCCATGGCGCCGGGTGACGGCATTCATGGCTGCGGTCAAGGTTGTCGTCATATTTTTTGTCATTGTCACGTCGCGCCCCGGACTCAATACCGATCTGTTGCTGCTGCTGTTTTTTCCGCTGGCGCTGCCAAATATCACCGCCAGATTCCTGCTGGTGCCGCTCGGGCTGTATCGCACCACCTTTGCCTTGATGCGTTCGACCTGCCCGTTCGGCAGTGAAGGCGACTTCCGCTCCAATGCCGCACTCTGGGGTGCGCTGGCGCTGGCACGCGCACCGTCCAATTCAAGCGACATCGCCTGGATTCGCGCACGCCTGCCCTCGCCTCCACTCGGCGCCCTTGCGCATGACGCCACAGAAGGCGTACTGTGCGCCCTGGCCGGCAACGACGCCGAAGCGCGTCACCTGCTCGGTGAAGTGGACGATTTCAGGACCGGATCGCGCCAGGCGCGCATCGTCGCGCGTGACTGGCTGGTCATGGATGCCCTGCGCGAGCGCAATTACGAAGCCGCCATCAAACTCGGGCAACGTATCCGCGGCAACCTTCGCTGGTCCTGGGTCGTCGCCCACATGGCGGAACGGCTGGCGCAAAAACCCGGCGCAGCAACCGATTGGAAATTGCGCCTCTTGTGGTTGTATGCGCCAAGACGCCGCGCCACGCTTCCCCTGCTTCGTGCCGCGCTTGCCGTCACGCGCGTCGAAACCATGGTCAGGCCAAGACGGCCATTGCCGGAAGACCTGCCGGAAGCGCTGGCCGCCCTGGCCGAATTCGTCCTGCGCCAGAGAGAAGCCGACTACAAACCGGACCGGCAACTGTTCCAGGGCATAGTGCGGACCATCGACAACGAGTTGGCAAAGCCGGCATGGCAAGAGAACCTGCAGCGCAAGACGGCGGGCATACCGGGGGCCCCGCCGCAGGCGGCCGATACGGCATGCCAGGCATTCCGCCGCCAGTTGGCCGGGCGGCTGGTGCCGATCCTGGAGGGCACGCCGCAACTTGCCGCCACCGCCGAAACCATGCCGCTGATCAAAGAGGCCATCGAGAACATCGACCAGCGGCTGCAGCGCGATATCCAGTCCCGCTGCAAGGACTATCGCACGCGCACCCTTGAAAGGAAGCTCTTGCCCGCCACCGAAGAGCAACGCCTGTGGGAGCAGTTGAGCGGCAGCGCCAACTGCCTGCTCAAACTGGCGCCCGAGCGCAGGCCGACCGTGTTCCTCGAGATGTTTGCGGCAGTCAACAACTTTGCCGTGCACATGCACAAGGAAGCCCACGGCAGCCGGCTGCCGCATGACATGTACAACTGGCTGTTCCGCAATGCCGGCGGCAACCGCGAAGCGCGTGACCTGGCCGAGCGCAATATGCGTGCAACGTCGGTAAGGTGAAGCCAGGACGCAAGCCTTGAGCATATTCCCGATCATCCTCATCATCGTCTGGATCTTGCGCGCCGTTACGAGTTCGAGCAGTAGCGGCAGTAGCAGCTTCGGCGGAGGCAGCAGTAACGGTGGCAGTAGCGGCGGCGGTACACCCGCGCGCCAGGTCAACGCAACACAAATCCCATCCTGGTTCGGCTGGTTCCTGTTCAAGCTGCTGTTCTACGCCATCGCCTGGGCCATGCTGGCCGAACGCGGTGACGCAATCGAGGACCTGTTTCTTCTGGCAGGCATTTTCCTGTTCATGCCGACCCTGATGGCACGCGCGGTATTCATCCCGCTCGGCATGTTCCGTACCGCTTATTGGACGTCTCGCTGGCTCAGGCCTTCGGGATACGGCAAGGAATACCGCCTTGCCGGCTGCGTCGCCGCTGCACTGGCCTTGACCCGCAAACGCAACCCGGAGCAAGGCTGTGCCTGGCTGGAACAACAATTGCCCATGATCGTCTCGCCACACGTCGGTTACGACATGCTGCTCGGCCTGCTGGCGGCAATTCGCGGCGAGCGCGACACGGCCTATGCCGTCTTTCACCTAATAGACACTACCATTGCCACGCGCTACCTGCGCTGCACGGCACGCGACTGGCTGGTCGCCGACGCAGCAGCCAGGGGCGACTGGCAAGACGCCATCTGGCGCGGCAAGCGCGGGGTGGACAGCTTTCGCTGGTCCTATGCGGTGGCGCGCATGGCCGAACGCATAGCCCGCCATGCCGAAGCCCCGCCAGACTGGCTGCTTGTCGTGCTGTGGCTGCGCGCCCCGCGCCGCCTGCGCCTGCTGCCGCTGTTGCGTACGGCGTGCGCCTTGCCGCGCGCACCCAAACCGGGTACCAGGTTCAGCCGGCCGCGCAGTTGGCAGCAGGCCATGGCACCACTGGGCGCCATGCTGTGCGAGAAGGAACAGGGTGCCACGCTCCTGCAACGCGAACAATTCGTGGCAGCCATCCACGGTGCCGCCGCGAACCTGGTCGTGCCGGCGATGCGCACCCGTATCGAAGAGCGATTGCACAGCCTGGCACCCAATCTGTCGGGTGCGGGCAGCGCCGAGGCCGTGATCTCCAGCATGCGCGCGCAATTGACGCAGTTGGTGCACACCATGATCGAACATGCGCCGCAACTGGCAGAAGATGGTGCCACACGGCCCGTCATCGGGGAAGCGATAGAGCGCATGCGCCTGCGTGCCATGCAGGATATCGAAACCCGCGCCCAGGATTTTGCACAGCGCACGGGCCAAAAGCGCGCACTGGGCTACGCGCTGGAATGGGCCGCCTGGGGCGACCTGCGCGCCCGCGCCGAACGCCTGCTGCGGCTGGCACCGCAGGCGGAAGATTCGCTGTTTGATGCCATGTATGTGCCCATGTGCAATTTCGCCGTGTACCAGCACAACGAAGTGAAGCATCATCGCCTGGCGCACGACATCTTTTGCTGGCTGCACCGCCATGCCGCATCCAACCCCGAAGCCGCGGAATTGCTGATCAAGAATGCGCAGGCATTCAGCGGCATGCGCAAGGGATGACAGGTGTGCGTAGTGTTTGTGTGTATTGCACGCGCGTAAAATAGACACCCCAACTTCCTGGAGACATCGCTTGAACCAGCATCCACTGCGTGCGGCCCTGGCAACCCTCTTCGCCATGGTTTGCGTGAACCAGGCCGCGCACGCCGAACGGCGCTTCGATGAAGGCAGCATCGTCATCGACGGGCAGGTCCATCGCACCTTCCATTTCCATGATGAGCCGGTTGATCCCGCCAGCCCCGTCATCGTGTTGATCGATGGCTCGGGCTGCAGCGATTTCAGCAAGCGCCTGCCGGGTTTCTTCAACAACTACCCCGCCGGGATCGATCTTTACCTGATGGAAAAACCCGGCATCGTCAATGGCGCGACGGGACAGGGAAAAATGAGTGAAACCTGCACGCCGGAATATATACGCAGCGAATACCGGCAAAAGCGCGTGGCCGACACCCTCGCCTTTATCGACAATGAACCGGCCTTGCGCCGGCGCGGACCATATAGCCTGGCCGTGGTCGGCTTTTCCGAAGGCGGAGAAATCGCCCCGCTCGTTGCCCAGGCAAACAGCAAGGTGGGATGGCTGGTGACCGTGGGAGCCGGGGCCATGCGCCAGGGCGACGGCTTCCTGCTGTTCGCCGACCGCGGCGTTGCGCCTTACGCCAAGCCCTATTCGCGGCAAACGCTCATGCAGGAATTCGCCGCCATCGCGAAAGACCCGGACAACCTCGAGAAGGAATTCTTCGGCCACACCTACAAATACTGGAGCAGCTACCTGTTCGAAGACCCGTTGCCGGTGTGGTCTTCACTCGACATCCACATGGCAGTGGCCATGGGCAGCAAGGACGAGGCGGAACCGATCGAAGCCGGCTATCGCCTGCGCGACTATTTCGCCGCCCATCCGGGCAAGGACTTTCAATTTGTCGAATACAAGGGCGGCGCACATAACCTCAAGGTCGGCGACCGCGACAACCTGCAGGATTTCCTGGCCGCGTTGCCAAAGTGGTTTCATGGCGAGCCGCAGCCGTTCGCGCATGAGTGAAGCATGACGCCAAGGCTGAAATTATTGGTATTGCGCTGTGCCGATTTGGCAAAGTCGCGCGACGTCTACACTTGCATCGGGCTTGACCTGAAACCGGAGCAGCATGGCACCGGCCCACAGCACTACGCTTGTGAAATGGATGGCTTCGTTCTGGAAATCTATCCTGCACGTTCAGCCGGTGGAAATGATGCCGACGGCATGCTGGGCTTTGAAGTGGCTTCCCTCGAGGCCGTCCTTCGACGCCTGGCCGCAATGGGCGTGTTGCCCAAACAGGCGCCTGTCATGCTGCCGCAAGGTTTGCGCGTGCTGGTGCCGGACCCCGATGGAAGAACCGTGGAATTGATCCAGCCGAACTAGGAAAGGTGCCAATCCGGCGGTGCTTCAAAAGGCGTCGCCGAGCGACAATCCTTCCAGGGTATCGAGTGCACGTTGCAATGGATTCATGGCGTATTAGTAGAGCTCATTCTATAAATGGCGACCTGTGCAAACGCACTATTTGGGGCGGTGTGTAAGCATCATCTCATCGCACAATTACCTACTTTTCGCGACCGAAAGTATGCCGAACGCCACCCCAAATAGTACGTTCCCTCCGGGTTTTCGTCAGAAAGGGCGCTGGCCGCGTTGCACTCCTTGCTCGTAGTACCACTACGAGACGCGTCGCGCGCCTTGCCAGCCCCCTTTCTGGACTCGGCGTCCCCACAAAAATGCATCAGGCCCCATTTATGGAATGAGCTCTTGTGAAACAAGCTTGTGGAGCGAAAGCCACATCGGTGGCGCGCGGGCTTGGCAAATGGGCGCAAGCGATTCTACAATACGCGCAGCTATCCAAAAAAATAATAACAAAGCATGGCTGACGGTTGCACCCTCCTGCTTGTCCCCTCCCCCTTTGTTTTCATGGTTTTGGTTTGCGCACCGGCCGCAGGTTTTGCCCGTGGTGACCGGTATTTATTCGAAAAATAAAAAAGGAAAACATGAAAGAAATCTATATCAGCACCGACGTCGAAACCGATGGCCCGATCCCTAGCCCGCATTCGATGTTGAGCTTCGGTTCGGCCGCTTATGATGCCGACAAGACGCTCATTTCCACCTTCAGCGCCAATCTCGACACCCTGCCCGGCGCTGCAGCCGACCCCAAAACCGCCGCATGGTGGCAGACCCAGCCGGAAGCATGGGCCGCCTGCCGCACGAACCTGGAAGCGCCCGAGGCCGCGATGCAGCGTTACGTGGCATGGATCAAGACCCTGCCCGGGCGCCCCGTATTCGTGGCCTATCCGGCCGGCTTCGATTTTCTGTTCGTCTATTGGTACCTGATCCGCTTCACCGGTGCCAGCCCCTTCAGCCACTCGGCGCTCGACATCAAGAGCTATGCCATGGCGATGTTGAAGACGGGGTACCGCGACAGTACCAAGCGCAACATGCCGAAGAAATGGTTCGATGCGCTACCGCACAATCACGTCGCGCTCGATGACGCCATTGAGCAAGGCGCCCTGTTTTGCAACATGCTGAAGGCAAACCTGGCGCGCTAATCGGCAGGATAGCAAGACAGCGCATTTCCCTTGGCCTTGATCGTCGGCCCGGCAGCCGTCCCATGCAGATCGGCTTCAACTTCATAGACGACCACCGTCGGTGACGCATCCCACTTCTGTTCCTTGATGATGCCCGCCTCTTTGGCAATGCAAGCCGCGCCAACCTGGCCTGCGGCCTTGCAACGATCTCGCGCCAGGTCGTCTTGCGCCTTGCGATACCCCTTGACGCAAATGGCCAGCGACTCTTTGGTCACGCCGGTCTCATGCGCTATCGATGCGGCACAACCCGCACCATCGGTGATGACCGAGCATTTGGCGGAATAGACACGCTGGTAGCGGATCAGCGGCAAACCGTCGCGTTCCTCGATGAATTTCAAATTGCCGAGATAGGCATCTTCAAATAGCTTCTTCCGGTCAGACAGGCGCAGCACGATGAAACCCATCCCGCCGTTGACACCATCGTCTGCAGTAAAAAATGCGTAGCCGGATTTGACGCCGGCAAAGTAGCCGCTCCACATTTCGGCCGGCAATTCAGTTTCCCCGGCTTCCATGGCTTCGCGGCAGGGTGCCGCCTTGCCGGCGGTCACGGGCCAGATCGACAGGCGTTCGGCGCCGACTTCGCCATAGTCGATTTGCTTGATGGTGTAGCCGTCATAGGCATGGCAGGTGAGCTCATGCTTCAGCGTCGGGTTTTGCGGGTCGCCGCGCAAGCGCAGTTTCTTGACCGAGAGCGGCTTGTCGTAGACATCCGCATGTGCGGGCGCGATGGCTACGGCAAAAAACAACAAGGGCAGCAAGCGTGTGAGCAAGATCACAGCAATTCCTCCGAACATGCAGTTACCATCAATGGATCAACACGATATCCGAATTCCCATGAAAATGTATATCCTCGTGCGCGACGACGTTCCCCTGGGCTTTGCCATGGTTGCCGTCGCCCATGCCTCACTGGCCGCTTATCTCAAATTCCAGGATACGCCAGAAGTCGCACAGTGGTTATCAGGGCCGTTCTACAAGGCAGTATGCAAGGTCAACGCGCGCGAGTTCGAGAAAGCCAGGGAAGTCGCCGACCACGTGGTGTTGAGCGAATCGGCACTCGGCGGACAGGAAGTCGCACTGGCATTCAAACCACGTGAAGAGTGGCCGAAGATGTTCAAGTTTCTCAGGCTGTATCGCGACAGCACCCCGGCAGCTCAAGCGGGCTGAGGTTCGTCCGCTGCAGGCACATATCCAAAAACATGGCGGTATACCACGCCCTTGAGCGTCACGCCCATGGGCAGGGTCCAGATCAGGCCGACTATCGTCACGGATGACAGGATCATGATCAGGCCATAGATCAATGCGATAAAAAAGACACGGAACCAGCAACGCGTGACGGCTTTGCGCGAGGTTTCCAGCGCCTCCCAGATACCCAGCTTCCTGTCGACCATCAAAATCGAAGCAAACAGATAGGAAACAGCCAGATAGATGCCGGGCAGGACCAGCAGGAAAAACCCGGCGGCAACGAGTGCCGAAATCAGAAAATAGGCCCCAAGCAGCCTGGGAAAATGCTCAATATAGGCATAAACCTCTTGCGCATTGGCCTTGACGCCGGCCGTCAACTTCACTCCCAGCATCCAGAGGCCCGCCACCAGCGCCACGTCCACGCTGTTGACGACAATAAACCGTATGCCATGGGCGAACATGCCTTCGTCAAGACATAACTTGAGCACGAAGGATATCGGGATCACCACCAGCAAATAGAGCATGAACCCGGCCCAGATGGTTTTTTTGTTGCCTCGGGTCTTGGCCCAGGCTTCGCCCAAGGCATTGGAGATCGTGAAATCGGAAGGGCCGGAGGAAAGGTCGGCGCCGGGCGCCTTGTAGATGTCTGTCATCGGGGACGGATTCCAGGTTATTGTTTTTTGTCAGCGGCATGAATCATGGAATGCCCCAGAACGATACTTAGGAAAATCCCGTGCGTCAACGGTAGTAACTATTATAGAGCTCATTCCATGTATAGGCGCCTGTGCAAACGCGCTATTTGGGATGGCGCGCTAGGCGTCGTCGCGCCGCACAGGGTGGTCCCCTGTGCAAGCGGCGCAACAACGCGCGACGCCCAAATAGCACGTTCCCTCCGGGTTTCCACCAGAAAGGACGCTGGCCGCGTTCGCTCGGGGACGCCTAGTCCTTGCTCGTAGCCCCGCTACGAGACGCGTCGCACGCCTTGCCAGCGCCCTTTCTGGGCTAGGCGCCCCCGTGAGAAATGCATCAGGTGCCTATACATGGAATGAGCTCTAAAATACGTTGCCGGCAAAAAACTCCATCACTATGACTCGCATCGGCCTGTTGACAAGTTTGCCGCCTTGCGTTTACAGTCTCTGTCATGACTACGCCGTTGTTCCTGCTATCCCTACCGTTACCAAGCGCACGCCTACCAAAGGCGCTACGCTGATCCCCCGCTGCGCCTGCAGCAAGCTGTACCCGTAATCGCTGCAACATCCTTGCAATACCTCCCGCTCCAAATGGGGCCATTTAGGAAAACCTGAATCCGCATCATGTGCCGCCACCCGCAAACCGCTGCCGATTTTTCCTGCGACATGTTCGCAGGCCGGCGCACGGCTGCACTGCTACACCTACCGCCCGGTTGCCTGGCCTCGCGTTAGTGGCAGTCAGGCAGCCTTGCGCCACACCGCGAAAGGAGTCCTGAATATCCATTGAAATGAGGCAAATCATGATGTTGCAACACCCGGCAAGCAAATACCGTCCCTTCCCTGCTGTCCCCATGAGCACGCGCACCTGGCCCGACCGCATCATCGAGCGTCCGCCGATCTGGATGAGCACCGACCTGCGCGACGGCAACCAGGCCTTGATCGAACCGATGAACCCGGAGCGCAAGCTCAGGTTTTTCGAGATGCTGGTGAAGATCGGCGTGAAACAGATCGAAGTCGCCTTCCCTTCGGCTTCCCAGACCGACTTTGACTTCGTGCGCAAACTGATCGAGGAAGACCGCATTCCCGACGACGTGACCATCGAAGTGCTGACCCAGTCGCGCGAAGACCTGATCCGGCGCACCATCGATTCCCTGGCTGGTGCCAAGCGCGCCATCGTGCATCTGTATAACCCGATCGCCCCGGCGTTCCGCAAGATCGTGTTCGGCATGTCGCGCGAAGAAGTGCAGGCGATTGCCGAAAACGGCACGCGCCTGATCAAGCAATTGACCGCCGAGCGGCCTGAGACGGAATGGACCTTCCAGTATTCGCCCGAAACCTTCAGCATGGCCGAACTCGATTTTTCCAAGCGCGTGTGCGATGCGGTGTCCGCCATCTGGCAACCCACGCCCGAGCGCAAGATGGTCATCAACCTGCCTTCCACCGTGGAATGCAGCACACCCAATGTCTATGCCGACCAGATTGAATGGATGCATCGCCACCTCGCGCGGCGTGACTGCATCGTGCTTTCGGTGCACCCGCACAACGACCGTGGCACCGCTGTTGCCTCGGCCGAGCTGGCCGTAATGGCCGGCGCCGACCGCGTTGAAGGCTGCCTGTTCGGCAATGGCGAGCGCACCGGCAACGTCGACCTCGTCACGCTGGCGATGAACCTGTATTCGCAAGGTGTGTCGCCCGGGCTGGATTTTTCCGACATCGATGCCGTGCGCCAATGCGTGGAAGAATGCAACCAGATACCGGTGCACCCGCGCCACCCCTACGTGGGCGACCTCGTTTTCACCGCATTCTCAGGTTCACACCAGGACGCGATCAAGAAAGGCTTTGCCCGGCAAGGTGCCGACGCCAAGTGGGAAGTACCCTACCTCCCGATCGACCCGGCCGACGTGGGCCGCAGCTATGACGCCGTGATCCGCGTCAACAGCCAGTCCGGCAAGGGCGGCATTGCCTACCTGCTGGAACAGGAACATGGCCTCGAATTGCCGCGCCGCCTGCAGATTGAATTCTCGCGCGCAGTGCAGCAAGTCACCGATGCCACCGGCAAGGAATCAAGCGCAGCGGATTTGCACGCCCTGTTCAGCCGCGAATACCTTGAGCAAGCCACGCCTTATCTTTACGTCGGCCACCGCATGCAAGGCGGCGGGCGTGGCGAGGCAACCAAGGTGGAAGTGGATTTGCTCGAACATGGCAGGCCGGTGACGCGGCGTGGCGAAGGCAATGGCCCCATCGATGCGTTCACCCATGCGCTGGGCCATGACATCCGTGTGATGGATTATCACGAACATGCCATCGGCAGCGGTGCCAATGCGCAGGCGGCAAGCTATATCGAACTGCGCTTGAACAATGGCGCGACACGCTTCGGTGTCGGCATCGACGCCAATATCGTGACGGCGTCGTTCCGCGCCATCGTCAGTGGCTTGAACCGGCAGATTGCGGCGGGGGAAAGAACCGAGCCGGAACCGGAAATGGGCCGGGCCAGCAAAGCGGCGTAGGGACTTGCAGGGTGGGCCATGTGCTCACCCTGCAACTTCTGATTGAACGTCAGGCGACCTCAAAACCGAGCTTGGCCAGCGCCACCTCGCAAGCCTCCCGGTCTTGCGCATAATTGCCGCCCGAAATACCGAGCCCGCCGATCAGCTTGCCTTCCACCTTGATCGGGTAGCCGCCGCCCGCCGCAACCAGGCGCGGCCGGTGCGCGAGCTGGGCTGCATTCCTGTCGGCCAGCACATCCACCCATTGATGCGTGCCCAGGCCAAAGGTCACGGCAGTCCATGCCTTGTCGATGGCGATGTCGGACGCCAGGAACGAACCGCCGTCGGTGCGCTCGAACGCCTTCAAATTACCGGCCGGGTCCACGATGGCAATCGCCACCTCGATGCCGATGTCGCGGCAAGCCTCGCGCGAGGCGGCAATCAGGGCCACCGCCGCTTCACGCGTGATGGCCTCGGTGGTGAAATAATTATTGGAGACGGGTTTGCTGTTCATGTCGGGTTCCCTTGGTTAGAAATATCAGAAATTTTCCAGCACGATCTTGCCCTTGGCCTTGCCGCTCTCTATCAGGGCATGGGCGCGCTTGAGGTTTTCCGCATTGATCGTGCCGTAGTGTTCGGCCAGCGTGGTCTTGATGGTGCCCGCGTCGACCAGGGCAGCCACACGGTTCAACAGGTGGTGTTGCGCAATCTGGTCCTGTGTGCCGAACATCGGCCGCGTGAACATGAATTCCCAGTGCAGGGACACGCTCTTGCGCTTCAACAGGCGCACGTCGATCAGGTCCGGGTCGTCAATCAGGGCAATGCGGCCCTGCGGCGCCACGACCGCGGCAAATTGCGGGAAGTGCTGCGTGGTCTGGTTCAGGCCGGCGATGTAATTCACCGCGTCGATACCGAGTGCCTGCAATTGCGGCGCAAAGTCCTTGCCATGGTCGATCACGTGGTGCGCGCCCAATTCCCGGACCCAGGCCTGGGTCTCGGGCCGCGACGCGGTGCCGATCACGGTCAGGCCGGTCAGTTGGCGCGCCAGTTGGGTGAGGATGGAACCGACGCCGCCGGCCGCGCCCACGATCAGGATGCTCTTGCCGGCAGCATGGGTGTTGTCGAGCACTTGCAGGCGGTCGAACAGCATTTCCCAGGCGGTGATTGCAGTCAGCGGCAAGGCTGCCGCTTCGGCAAAGCCGAGCGAGGCCGGCATGCGGCCAACAATGCGTTCATCGACGAGTTGCAATTCGCTATTGCTGCCGGCCCGCACCAGCGAACCGGCATACCAGACCTTGTCGCCGGGCTTGAACAGGCTGACCTTGGCGCCCACGGCGCGCACCACGCCGGCGGCATCCCAGCCGATAACCTTGGGTGCACCGTTTTCCGGCGCCACGTTGGCGCGGATTTTGACGTCGACCGGGTTGACTGAAACGGCTTTCACTTCGACCAGCAAATCGAACTCGCCCGGCTCGGGGGCCGGCAATTCGATATCGAACAAAGACTCGGGGGCACTGATGGCCTGGTTACGGGTATAGGCGACGGCTTTCATGGCTGCTCCTTGATTGGTTTGGATGAGCATCATGTTATTCAATCCAAATTTATTGAAAAAGCAGCTAAAATTCAAATAAGTTTCAATATTTTTTTGAAAATAATGGTCCGATTCGACGATATTGCGCTGTTTGTGCGCACTGTGGATCTGGGCAGCATTTCAGCTGCCGCGCGCGAGCTCGACGCCACACCGGCCGTGGCCAGCGCAGCCCTGAAGCGGCTGGAAGCGCAACTGCAGGTGCGCCTGTTGGTACGCTCCACACGCAGCCTGCGCCTGACACCTGATGGAGAACGTTACCTGGATCATGCGCGCGCCATGCTGGCGGCGCTACAGGCCGGGCATGATGCCCTGGCCCAGGGGCGCGATGTCGTCGCCGGGCGCCTGACCCTGGCAATGCCATCCGACCTGGGGCGCAACGTGCTGCTGCCCTGGCTCGATGAATTCCAGGCCAGGCATCCGGCGGTGAGCCTGCAATTGCACATCAGCGACCGCATGGCCGACCTGTGGCGCCAGCCGGTGGACGTGGCGATACGTTACGGCGACCCGGAAGATTCCAGCCTTGTGGCGCAAGCGCTGGCACCGGAAAACCGCCGTGTGCTGTGCGCCGCACCGCAATGGATAGCGCGCCATGGCAAACCCGTGGTGCCTATGGACTTGCGCCGTTTCAATTGCCTGCGCTTTTCGCTGGTCGAGGGCTTGCATGACCGCTGGCGTTTCAAGCTTGATGGCGAAGAAACCAGCGTGCGTGTGGACGGCGACCGCACCAGCGACGATGCGGAACTGGTGCGGCGCTGGGCGGTGGCGGGCGCGGGCATCGCCTACAAGTCGCGCCTGGACGTGGCGGCAGACTTGCGTGCGGGACGGCTTGAAGCGCTGTTGCCGGATTACGAGTGCGAGAGCACGCCGCTCTACTTCGTCTGCCCGCATCGGCTGATGCTGACGCCCGCGGTAACGGCTTTACGCGAGATGTTGCAGGAAAAGGTCAGGGCAACGTAATTTGCGCAAGGCGCTACAATCTCCCGATTACTTCTCAAAAAACAAACCGGAGACAACCATGCTCAAAACCTTCGCCCCCTTGCTGCTGGCATTGGCCCTTGTCGCCAACGCCTCGGCCGCCACAGAGGACCTGACACTGAAGGCCGACGACGGCGTAACCATCTACGGCAAGCTCTATAGCGCAGACCATCCCAAGGCCATCATCCTGCTGTTCCACCAGGCCGGTTCGAACTCGGCGGAGTACGCGCCCATCGCCCCCAAGCTCGTTGAGATGGGTTTCTCCGCACTGGCCATTGACCAGCGCGCCGGCGGCAACATGTTCGACCACACGAACCAGACCGTCAAGCACCTGGGCCATGCAGCGGAATACCTCGATGCGCAAAAGGATCTGGAAGCCGCCTTCGCTTGGGCCAAGCGGCAAAACCTGCCCATCGTGATCTGGGGCAGCAGCTATTCGTCTTCGCTGGTATTCCTGCTGGCGGCCAAACACCCCGGCGAAATCAAGGCCCTGCTCTCCTTCTCGCCGGGCGAATACCTGGGACAGGATGGCATGGTGAAGGCGGCTGCGGCCAAGGATGACTTGCCCATCTTCGTGACTGAGGCGAAGGACAAGGAAGAAATCGCCAAGGCCACGCCGATCTTCGCCGCCTCGCCTGCTGCGGTCAAGGTGCAATTTATCCCGGCCGTGGCCGGCGTGCATGGCTCATCGACCCTGCGGGCCGACCGCAATGCCAAGGGCATGGCGGAGAATTGGCAAGCCGTGACGGCTTTCCTTGGAAAAGTCTTTCCGTGACGGGTCAGTGCCGGCTGAGGCGGCGCGCCAATCCCATGAAGGCTTCCACCAGGCTGTTGCGCGGCTTGCGCGTTACGGGCAAAAGATAGGCATCATCTTCCGATTGCGCCTGGAAGGAATAACCCACGTCATGCATGCCTCGGGCCCGCTCTTCACCGCGTGAAATCTGGTCCTGGGGGTGATTGCCTTGGAAGATACCGTCTTGCATGAAGCCTCCCGGAATGAGCATGGTGGATGTGGAATCCGTAGCTTCCGGCATGGCGCGCGCGAAAGGAAGCGGCCTTACAAGTCCTTACAACCCGAGAACATTGATTTACGTTATTTCCCCAGGGCATCAAGCAGGCAAGGGCAAGGCGTCCGTCAGCTTGCCGTCGCCATAGGTGCGCAGCACCTGCGAAATAACGACGCGGTAGCCGGACAGCCATTCGCTATAGCGCGCCTTGGCTTGCAAATGGGCCGGATGCGACATCAATTGCTTCAAGCCGGCCTCACTCTCCCAGTAATAGACGTTGGCGACGCGGCCGGTCTTGGGGTCTTCCCAGGCTTCCTCACCCAAGTAACCCGCCGTTTCCTTTGCCGCCCTGGCGATGATGGCATCGAGCTGGTGAAATTCGTCGTCAAATTGACGCGTATCGAAGATGAAGGTGGCGCTGTACATGGTGGTTTTCCTCCTCAACCGCCGATGGCGGCTTGCATCAACATGACTTCATCGTTTGCTTCGCTGGCGACTTCGATGAAACCCAGGGACATATAAAGACGGACCGCCGAAGCATTGTCGCGATAAACACGCAGGCTGATTCGCCCAAACCCGTCCACCGCCGCCATCGCCATCAATTGCGAACACAGGCTGCGGCCGACACCCTTGCCGCGCACGCCGGGATCGACGATGACGCGACCGATATGGGCGCAGCCGGGTTCGCGTTCCCAAAGCTGGCCGAATGCCAGCAACTCATTGCGTTCTCCTACCAGGCTCCAACTGCTTGCGCCACCGGGCAGAGGTACAACAAGCAGGCGCGACAAATCATCTGCGGCAAAGGGATACGGCACAATGGGACCGGCCCAGCGCAAACACTGCGCCGCGTCGCTTATCCACGCAGAGAGGCGCAGGTAATCGTCAGGCAGGGGTGGGCGCAAGGGCATGGACGATGATCGCTCGCAATAAAGCGAGCGATCATACAACAGCATTTCTGGCTAGTCTAATGCCGGTGAATTGCCAGCGCGCCGTGGCGGGGAAGAAGTTGCGATACGACAGCCGGGCATGGCCTTCCGGCGTGGCCAGCGACGAGCCGCGCAGCACGTATTGATTGACCATGAACTTGCCGTTGTATTCGCCGATGGCGCCCTCGGCCGACGTGAATCCAGGGTAAGGCGCGTAGCTGCTGGAAGTCCATTGCCAGGCCGTGCCATGGAGTTGCTGCAGGCCGGGTTGGCGTGCTGCCGCCTCCCATTCGAACTCGGTGGGCAGGCGGGCGCCGGCCCAGTGGGCGTAGGCATCGGCTTCGAAGTAAGAGATATGCAACAACGGCGCATTCGGGTCCAGCATCTGCAAGCCGTTCAGCGTGAACTCCTGCCAGCGCGCGCCCTCGTCCTCGCGCTGCCAATAGATGGGGCATTGCAAGCCGTTGCTGCGTATCCAGTCCCAGCCTTCGGAAAGCCACAAGGCCGGGTCGCGATAGCCGCCTTCGGCGATGAAGGCGGCATATTCGCCGTTGGTGACGAGGCGCGAGGCCAGCGCGAACGGTTCGACGAACTGGCGATGGCGCGGCAATTCATTGTCGAAGCAAAAGCCTGCGTTGTCGTGGCCGATCTGCACTACCCCGCCGTCCATGTCTTGCCAGGTCAAGGGCGCTATGCGCACAGCAGCGGCCTCGACGCGCGGCAGATAGGCCGGATACATCGGGTTTTGCGCCAGCAAATGCTTGACGTCGGTCAGCATCAATTCCTGGTGCTGCTGTTCATGCTGCACGCCGAGCTCGACCAAGGCCGCCACGCTGCGCGACGCCTCTACCGTGCCTTCCCGCATCAAGCCTCCGAGCAGCGCGCCCAGGCGTGCATCGACGTTGTGGCGATAAGCGATCACTTCGTCGGTGGAAGGCCGCGTCAGCAGGCCACGTTGCGGGCGCGGATGCTTTTGGCCGATACCGTTGTAATACGAATTGAACAGCACGCGAAATGCCGGATGGAAGGGCTTGAAGCCGGGCTCGAAGCGCTCAAGGATGAAGGTTTCGAAGAACCATGTTGTGTGCGCCATGTGCCACTTGATCGGGCTGGCGTCGGGCATCGACTGGGCACAGCAATCTTCTTCCGACAAAGGTTCGGCCAGCTTCACCGTGCTGCGCCGCGCAGTATGAAAACGCTGCAACAGTTGCGGCGTGACCAGTGCGGTGCTGTCGAGTTGCGTCTCCACGGCCGTCCCGCTCATGCCGCCTGTGCGTGGCAGAGCATGAACCACTGGTCGCGGTCGGTCCAGCTACGCGGCCGGGCGAAACCGGCTTCTTCAAGCAGCGCCGCGAAGCGCTCCGGCGTGTACTTGTAGCTGTTCTCGGTGTGGATGCTTTCGCCTTCGGCAAAGTGGCGCACGCCGCCGGCCCAGACGACGCTCACGTCGCGCCGCGCCACCAGATGCATTTCAATGCGGCTTTGCTGCGCATTGAACTCGGCATGGTGGCGCCAATCGCGCACATTGAAGTCCGTACCGAGCAGCCGGTTGATATGCAACAGTGCGTTCAAGTTGAACGACGCCGTCACACCGAGCGCATCGTCATAGGCCTCGTCCAGCACGCGCTTGTCCTTGACCAGGTCGACGCCGATCAGGATGCCGCCGTCATGGCCCTCGCGGCATTCGCCACGGATGCGGCGCAGGAAGGCCAGCGCTTCATCGGGCGTGAAATTGCCGATGGAGGAACCGGGATAGAAAAACAGCCGCTTCTCGCGCCGCACGCCGACAGGCAAATCCAGCGTCGAGGAAAAATCCAGGCCCAGCTCAAGCATGGCAATTTGCGGAAAGCGCTCGCGCAGCCGCGACACGGCATCGCGCAGGAAGTCTGCCGAAATATCGATGGCCACGTATTGCGCCGGGCGCAATTCGGGAAACAGGCGCGCCGCCTTGGCACAATTGCCGGCACCGAGATCGATCAGGGTCGAACCGCGCCCCACCGAACGCGCAATCTCGTTCAGGTTGGCGTCGACGATGGCCGCTTCGGTGCGCGTGGGGTAATACTCGGGCAGTTCGCAGATGGCTTCGAACAGTTTCGAGCCGAGCACGTCGTACAGGTATTTGGGCGAGGTCTGCGCCTGGCTCAACATCAAACCGGCGGCCAGTTCGGCACGAATCTCTGCTGAGGTGTCGATCGTTTCTTCTTGCGCGATGCGAACGCTGCGCTCGCGCTCCCAAGCTACAGCCAGGTCGTTAATAGGCATGCTATATCCTTCTGGTAGGCCGACAGAACATGCAGCGATCGGCGGGGAATCTGGCTATCATAGTCCATTCACCATTTCGCTGCAGGTTTATCATCGAAAGTTTCAAGGCATTAAATCCATCATTGGTCGCAGGAAATTAAAAAACCTTACAACTAAGCATATGCGACAATGAGCAACCGCAAATCGAGAGCAAACCTGCCCCGATGCTCCAACTAAAAGACCTCACCAAATCCTACTCCCCCACCCGCCAGGTAATCAGCAACCTGAACTACACCCTCGCCCCGGGTGAATACGTCGCCATCATGGGCGAATCCGGGGTGGGCAAGTCCACGCTGCTGAACCTGATAGCGGGGTTAGACCACCCGGACAGCGGAGAAATCCTGATCGATGGACGCTCCATGGCGGCGCTCGATGATGAAGCCGCCACCAAACTCAGGCGCGAAAAATTCGGCTTCATCTTCCAGGCCTTCCACCTGTTGCCGCACCTGACGCTGGAACAGAACGTGGCCCTGCCCTTGTTGCTCAAGGGCGAAGCCGCGGGCCGGCGCCCTGCGCAGATGCTGGCTGCCGTAGGACTGAGCGGACGCGAAAATGACTTCCCACGCCAGCTGTCAGGCGGCGAAATGCAACGCGTCGCCATCGCGCGCGCCCTGGTGCACAAGCCCGCATTGATCCTGGCAGATGAACCCACGGGCAACCTCGACCCCGACACGGCGCAAGGCATCCTCGAATTGCTGCGCAACGAAATCAAGGCCAATGGCGCTTCGGCCATCATCGTCACGCATTCGCACGCCGCCGCAGCCACGGCCGACCGCTTGCTGAACCTCAGCAAGCAGGGTTTGCACGAAGCCACCAGAGCCGCAAGAGCCACCATATGAAGCTGCAACGCTGGCTGATCGCCGGTGAATGGCGCGCCCATCCCCTGCGCGCCATCCTGGCCGTGATCGCCATTGCCGTCGGGGTGGCGCTGGGCTTCGCCGTTGACGTGATCAACGGCGCGGCATTCAACGAATTCAATGCCGCCGTCAAAAGCATCGCCGGCCAGGCCGATCTGCAAGTCAAGGGCGTCGAAGCCACCTTCGATGAAAACCTGTTCCCGCAATTGGCGCAGCGCGCCGGCGTGCAGGCGGCCAGCCCGGTACTCGAATTCAACGCCGCACTGGAGGGGCGGCACGAGTCCCTGACCGTGGAAGGCATCGACGTATTCCGTGCCGCTGCCATCGCACCGGATCTGATCGGCGTACCTGCATCAGGCCACCCGTTCGACACGCTGGCCGACGACGCGGTGTTTCTTTCCACGGCCGCGATGGAGACGCTGCAGCGCAAGCCGGGCGACACCTTGACCCTGCTCTCGGGCACGCAGGCCGTGCCGCTGCAGGTGGCCGGCGGCCTGGTCCATGCGCGCGCCGGACAACGCATTGCGGTGATGGATATCGGCGCGGCGCAATGGCGCTTCGGCAGGCTGGGGCAATTGTCGCGCATCGACTTGAAGCTTGCACCCGGCGTGAACCGCGCCGAATTCAAGACTGCGCTGGCGGCGGAACTGGCTGGGCGCTACATCGTCAGCGAGACGCAGGATAACGAAACTTCCAGCGCCAACCTGTCGCGCGCCTACCGTGTCAACCTCGACGTGCTGGCCCTGGTCGCCCTGTTCACGGGCGCCTTCCTGGTGTTTTCCACGCAGGCCCTGTCGGTGATACGGCGGCGCCAGCAATTCGCCTTCCTGCGCGTGATGGGTTTGACGCGGCGCAAGTTGATCGCGCAAATCCTGGCCGAAGGCTTGCTGCTGGGCGTGGCCGGCGCCCTGCTCGGCATTGCACTGGGTTATGCCATGGCGGTTGCGGCACTGCATTTCTTTGGTGGCGATTTGGGCGGCGGTTATTTTTCCGGCGTACGTCCCAGTGCGCAATTCGACTGGCCGGCTGCCGCGCTGTTCTTCACGCTGGGCAGCCTGATCGCATTGGCCGGCAGTTTCGGCCCGGCCTGGGAAGCTTCGCGCGCGGTGCCGGCGGCAGCCATGAAGTCGGGCAGCGAAGACGGCTCCCTGAAAAAGCTCGCAACACCCTGGCCCGGCCTGATATGCCTGGTTGCAGGCGGCATCTGCACGCGCCTGCCGGCCCTCGGGCAATTGCCGGTATTCGGCTACCTGGCCGTGGCGCTCCTGCTGGTCGGCGCCATCATGCTGATGCCGCGCCTGGCAGCGCTGGTCTTCGGCAGGCTGGAGCAAGGCAAGGCGCGCGGGCCGGTGGCCAGCCTGGCCCTGGCTCGCCTGGCGCACACGCCCAACCAGGCCGCCATTGCCCTGGGCGGTGTGCTGTCTTCATTCAGCCTGATGGTGGCCATGGCCATCATGGTGGCGAGCTTCCGTGTCTCGGTGGATGACTGGCTGGGCAACCTGTTGACGGCCGACGTCTACCTGCGCACCTCCGCCTCCGGCGACGCGACGGGATTGAACCCGGCGGAGCAGGCCGAAGTCGCCGCCCTGCCCGGCGTGGCCCAGGCCGCCCATTTGCGCGCCGCCAGCCTGCGCCTGCAGCCGGACCGACCGGCGGTGGCGCTGATTGCACGCAACAACGTCACCGCCGAAGACCCGGGCCGCACCCTGCCAATGGTGGGCGACAGCCTGCCGCTGCCACAGCCCGGCACCGTGCCGGTCTGGATTTCCGAAGCGATGGTCGACCTCTATGGCTGGCACAGCGGACAGTGGCACGAACTGACCCTCGGCGGCAAACCGCAACGCGTGTTCATTGCCGGCGTGTGGCGCGACTATGCGCGCCAGACCGGCTCGATCCAGATGCGCCTGCAAGACTACCAGGCGGCAACGGGCGACAGGAACGTCAGCGACATCGCCTTGCGCCTGGCACCGGGTGCGTCGCCGCAGCAGGTGATTGCGGCCGTACGCGCCCTGCCCTTCGGCGGCTTGCTCGACATTTCGCAAGCCGGCGAAATCCGCCAATTGAGCCTGCGCATTTTCGACCGCAGTTTTGCCGTCACCTACCTGCTTGAAGCGATAGCCATGGTGATCGGCCTGTTCGGCGTGGCCGCGACGTTTTCGGCACAGACCTTTGCCCGCGCCAAGGAATTCGGCATGCTGCGCCACGTCGGCGTGACGCGGCAACAGGTCCTGGCCATGCTGGCCCTGGAGGGCGGCATGCTGACCGCCATCGGCATCGCCGCCGGCTTTGTGCTCGGCACCGTGATCAGCCTGATCCTGGTGTTCGTGGTCAACCCGCAATCATTCCATTGGTCGATGCAACTGCACCTGCCCTGGGGCTTGCTCGGCGGCGTGGCGCTGGCGCTCTTGTTTTCATCGATACTCACTGCGCTCGCATCCGGCCGTGGTGCCGTGGCGCAAAGCGCGGTGCAGGCCGTGCGGGAAGACTGGTGAGCTTTGCGTTACACTGCCGGCATCACCAATCAATTCGCGTTCTATCATGACAATCAAACCCATCGTTGCCGCGCTGACATTGTCCTTGATGTGCGGCACGGCATTCGCCGCATCGGCACCGGCCGCACCCGTTGTTGCACCTTCCACGGCACCTTCCACTGTGTATGTGGGCAAGCTCGGCGGCAAGTTCGACCCGGACCGCGTCGCAGCGAACGACCTCACCGAAGCCATCTCGCAAGCCAAGGCGCAAAACAAGCGCATCATCATGGACGTGGGCGGCGAATGGTGCGTCTGGTGCCTGCGCATGGACAAGTTCATGCAGGGCAACGAGATGATCCGCAACACCGTTGCCAAGGACTACGTGTGGCTCAAGGTGAATTACAGCGACGAAAACAAGAACGAAGCCTTCCTCTCGCAATATCCCAAGGTCAAGGGTTACCCGCACCTGTTCGTGCTCGATGCCGACGGCAAGCTGCTGCAATCGGAAAACACCGGCGAACTGGAGCAGGACAAATCTTATAACGCCGAAAAGCTGCTGGCCTTCCTGCAGCAATGGTCGGGTAAAGGGTCGGACAAATAATCATCAGCAATTCCACGCAAGGGCTGTCTTCTTCGAAGACGGCCCTTTGTTTTATTGCGTCGGCGACCACACCACACTAAGTAGTCAAACTACCACATATTCCCTCTTGTTTTATTTGACACGGGCCACTTCAACCACTATGGTTTACCTCGTGGCCCCTGCATGAATTTCGCAAGCCACCAACAATAAAGTAGTCAAAATACATAAACCACAACCTCTCTGGAGGAGACACATGTTTGCAAGAAAAATCTTGCCGGGGGCCTTGCTCGCCCTCGGCCTGGGCAGCGCATGCCTCAGCGCCAATGCCGCCAACTTCAACGCCAGCGACACCTATGTCCAACTGTTCGAATGGAGCTGGAACGACATCGCCACCGAATGCACGCAATGGCTGGGGCCGCAGGGCTATGGCGCCGTGCAGATTTCACCGCCGGGTGCCTCGAAAAACGCAAACGGCTGGTGGGACGTCTATCAGCCGATCAATTACGCCACGCTGACCTCGCGCATGGGCACGGCAGCACAACTGCAAACCATGATCAACACCTGCCACGCGGCGGGCGTGCGCATCTATGCCGACGTGGTGACCAACCAGTTGGGCGACCAATCGTCGTCGGCCAACGGCGTTGCCACCGATGGTTCTTCATGGAATGCCGCCACGCTGACCTATCCTCAGTTTTCCAGCAGCGACTTCCACAACAACACCACCGCCGGCCAATGCAGCAATACCGACGGCAACATCGACACGGGCGACTATGGCACGCCGGGCAACCGCAACAACGTAATGTTTTGCCGCCTCGGCGGCCTGCCCGACCTCGCGACCGAAAACAGCCATGTGCAAAGCGTGATCGTGGCCTACATGAATACGCTGCTGTCGATGGGCGTGGACGGTTTCCGCCTTGACGCTGCCAAGCACCAGCAACCGGCGGCACTGCAGGCCATCTTCAATGCCGTCAAAAGCACCCACCCCACCACCAATGCCGGCGAAGCCATCTGGGTCACCCAGGAAATCATCCCCGACGGCAACGTGAGCCGTTCGGACTACTTTGCCACCGGCACGGTCAACGAATTCCAGTTTACCTATGCCATGCGCGACATCTTCCGCGGCAATAACGGGCTGTCGCTCTCGTCGATTCCTGGCGTGATGGGCACCTATGGCAACTACGGCGGCACCTGGAACTTCATGCAACCGCAGAACGCCACCGTCTTCGTCGACGATTGGGATACCGAACGCGACAGCACGCAATCGCTCAACGGCAGCAACTATATTTCGGGCCAGACCAACGACACCGTTGGCACCAAGCGCTTTGACCTCGCCACCATCTTCATGCTGGCCACGCCTTATGGCCAGGCGCACGTGCAATCGGGCTACCGCTTCTCCGACAGCAATGCCGACCGCCCCACCACCAGCCCTTATTCCAACGGCGTGGCGCAGGTCAACGTGGTGTGGGACTTCATCCACCGCTGGGGCGATATTTCCAACATGGTGAAATTCCGCAGCGCCACGCATGGGCAGAACGTATCGAACTGGGTGCAGGGCACGAACAACCAGATCGCCTTCTCGCGCGGCAATGTCGGCTTCGTTGCGCTCAACAATGACACGTCAGCATGGAACGCCAGCCTCTATACCGGCCTGCCGGCCGGCACGTATTGCAACGTCGCGCACGGCACGGTATCGGGCACGACCTGCACCGGCGACGCCATCACGGTGGGCAGCAACGGCTATGCCACGGTCAGCATTGCGGCCAATGGCGGCTCGACCGTGCCGGCCGTGGCGATCTACACCGGGCAAAAACTGAGTGGTGCCGGCTCGGGCTGCAATGTGACCTTCTCGATTGCCAACGCCAACACCACCTATGGGCAAAACCTGTATGTGTCGGGCAACCAGTCCTCACTGGGCAACTGGACGCCGGCGCAAGCCTTTCCGCTCGCCATCCAGGGCAGCGGCGCCAACGCCACCTGGAGCGGCACCATCGCCCTGCCCGCTTCAACGGCGATCCAGTACAAGTACATCAAGTACAACCCGTCAACGGGCGCGGTAACCTGGGAAGGCAGCTTCTCGACTGGAAGCGGAAACCGTGAAGCAACGACTTGCGCTTCGGGTAGCGTGAACTACAACGACGGCAATTTCTAAGCGTGTGAGCAAAGCGGCGCCGGCTCAATGTTCCTTCTTGGGCCAGCCCCGCTTTGCCGCCCGCCGCAGACTGGCTTTTACCACCGCGCGATGGAACGGTGCAATGAAGAAAATATACAGGCGTCCAAGCAGGTTATGACACTGCACAACCGTAGTCAGGGTCAATTGCGTTTTGCCGGCCACTTCGCTGCGGAACACGGACAACCTGAAATCGAGGTGGTTATCATCTTCACCGAGGATCACTTCATGTTCGCCGACGCTGTAGATGCGAAACGGCCCGACGCGCCGCGTCGAACGGTTGTCTTCTGCCAAGGCCTTGGCCGTCTTCAAACCGAATAGCGATACGATCGCATCGCGGACGCGCATCAACGCACCGATCCAGGCCGGCTGGTGCGCAAAAATAAAGCGTCCCAGCACCTCGGTATTGGTACTGCTCCCCTCCGGCAGAATAATGGCGTACGCATCAGCAAGGTTTACCGGCGTGTAGAAATGAATCAGGGTCGATTCGACAGGTATGGCGACAGCGTTGACGGACGTTGAGCTCATGGTTACCTCCGCCTTCATTTTAGCAAATGCAGTTTTCCCCGTATAAACATACTCAACGACCGGGCGGTATCGGCGGCGCAAGCCAGCGCAAGCGCTTCAACGCGGCAATGGCACGGATCGCAGGAACTTCCTGACGATACTTGATCCGGTAGCGGTAATATACATTCCAGTAACTGATTGCGCGGGATTCAGTCTTGGCAAAATAATCTTCATTCTCACTAAGAAACTTCGCGTAATGCTCGGCACGCAAGGCAGGCAAAGCCCGTTCAATGTGCTGAGCAATTTCCATTACGTATTCGCCCAGGAGCTGAATGACGTAGGGAACAATCCATTCGTCATCGAGTTCAAGCAATTTCTTGACGCAACGTTCGCGAACATAGCCGTCGTGATGACGCGAGCCCAGGCAAAGCGCCATCGTTCCCGCAACACCTCCCGCGAGCACGTTTCGCAACAAGGTGAACTTGCTGCAATAGATCCGATAAGGAATTTGCACGATTTCCCCGTCTAAAACGACAGGGAAAAATACATTTGGCGGGAATGGCTTTGGCCCCAACATCCGCTTCGTTACGGGATGCGCGACATCGGCCAAACAGGAAGGGAAAGCTATGCTTTCCATACCCGGCCTTTCAGTTGATCAGAACAGCGCCGCAGCAAGCAAACCTGCCACGACACCGAACCCGATCACCGCAGCCACCACCGCTGCCAGCATCTTCTTCGAAAACGACTTCAGCAACATCGCCAGCGAAGGCACGCTCACAGGCGGCAGGGTCATCAGCAAGGCACCAGCCGGGCCGACGCCCATGCCGAGCGAGAGCATGGCCTGGATGATGGGCACTTCACCCGCAGTCGGAATCACGAACAGCGTGCCGGCAACGGCGAACGCCACGATCCAGCCTATGCCGTTGCCGATGTCCGGCCCGATATGCGGGAACAGGAAGGCACGCACGGCACCGAGCAAGAGTACCAGCACGATATATTCGGGCAACAGGCGCAGGGTCATGCGGCCCAGGATTTTGAGCCAGCGCGCAAACACGCTGCCCTCTTCTTCCGTTTCCTGCGCCACCCATTGCTGCGCCGCCTGCGCTTCCTGCGGCGTGACGAGGCGGTTCATCAGGTAGCCCAGGCCGAACACCATCAGCACGCCCAGCACCACGCGCAGCACGGTCCAGTTCCAACCCAGCACGAAACCCATGAACACCAGCGTGGCCGGGTTCAACACGGTATTGCCGAGCCAGAATGCCATGGACGCTCCGGGCGACGCCTGGCGTGCACGCAAGCCCACCACCACGGGTGCCGCGCAGCAGGTGCACATCATGCCGGGCAAGGACAGCACGCCGCCGGCCATGACGCTGCCGAAGCCGCTGCCGCCGAGCGCACGTGCCACCCATTGGCGTGGCAGCAAGGCTTGCACGCCGGAGCCCAACAACAGGCCCAGCACCATGGCTTTCCAGATCGCGTTGCCATAAGCGATGGCGTAATCGAGGGCGGTCTGCAGCGACGGGTCAGGTGCATTTGCGGCCGTCCCCATCAGGATGGACTTGCCGATGGCATGCGTATTGGCTGCGACGAAAGCCTTTTGATAATAGGGGAACCACTTGACGTAGAACAGTCCGGCGATGGCGATCAAGAGCAGCAGCATCCAGGTGCGTGCGGGATTGGAACGGACGGTATTCATGGCTTGATCGGCAAGGAAAAATGGGCAAAGAGCCTTATTTTACCTGATTGCCTGCAAGCAAAGCCCGTGCAGCCCGGGTAAATTCGGCCTCATCGATGCCGTTCAAAGCCAGTTGCCGGGCTTGTCCGTGGCGGGTGAAATTGCGGTCTATCGAACGCAGATAGGCCGGGTCATAATGCTCTGCCAGCAGGGCTTCCACCACCTGTTCCATCCGGTCGGCGTCGGCTAAGCCCTGCCAGCGCGCGATCTTTTCGCGCCCATGCTGCAACAGCAGATGGCCGAGCTGTTCATTGAGCGATTGCGGCGCGGCCAGGAAATGCGCGTAGTCGCGCATCAGCAAGGCCACGCGCTGTGCCATGGGCAGCGTGAGTGCAATGCAGTCCGACGCGCGTATCGCCTCCATCAAGACTTCCGGCACGCGCAGGTTGCCCACTTTCTTGCTTTCCGATTCGACGTAGACCGGTTGCGCCGCATCGAAGTGGCGCAGCGTCTGCCACAGGCCGCTCTCGAACGCTTTTTGCGTGGGCTGGGGTGTACCCGGCAAGTGCCCCAAGAGCGAGCCGCGATGGGCAGCAAGCTGTTCCAGGTCGAGCACCTGGGCACCTTCTGCTGCCAGCGCCTGCAGCAGGCAGCTCTTGCCGCTGCCGGTGGTGGCGCACAGCACGCGGTAATGGAAGCGGCGCGGCAATTCCTCCATGGCAGCCAGCACGTGGCGCCGGTATTCCTTATAGCCGCCATCGAGTTGCACCACGGGCCAGCCGATCCTGGCCAGGATGTGCGCCATGGCGCCGCTGCGGTTGCCGCCGCGCCAGCAATAGACCAGCGGCTTCCAGTCGCGCCCGTGCGCGGCAAACTGCGTGTCGAGGTGGTGCGCGATATTGCGCGCCACGATGGCGGCGCCCACCTTCTTGGCTTCGAAGGCGCCGGCTTCCTTGTACAGCGTGCCGACGCGGATGCGCTCTTCATTGTCGAGCACGGGGCAATTGATGGCGCCCGGAATGTGGTCTTCGTCGAATTCGGCCGGGCTGCGCGCATCGATCAGCGCGTCAAAGGCTTCCAGTTCGGGCAAGACGTCTTCAATGCGGAGGATGGCGGGATATTTCATGAGGCGCTGGTGCACGGGCGGATCAGCCGAATTTACCATACAATTCCGCCTGAAAATCCCTCTATCGAGCCAGACATGACTACACCGGAAATCCGTCTCACTTCGTTTTCCCACGGCGGCGGCTGCGGCTGCAAGATCGCGCCCGGCGTGCTGGCCGATATCTTGAAGAATTCGCAAGGCTTCCCGGTACCGAAGGAATTGCTGGTCGGCATAGATACCGCCGACGACGCAGCGGTCTACAAGCTCAACGACGAACAGGCGCTGATCGCCACCACCGACTTCTTCATGCCCATCGTCGACGATCCGTATGACTTTGGCCGTATCGCCGCCACCAATGCGATCTCGGACGTCTATGCCATGGGCGGCACGCCCATCATGGCATTGGCCATCCTGGGCATGCCGATCGACAAGCTGCCGGTAGAGGTCATCGGCAAAATCATTCGCGGCGGCGAATCGATCTGCGCCGAAGCGGGCATTCCGGTCGCGGGCGGCCACACCATCGACTCGGTCGAGCCCATCTATGGCCTGGTGGTGATGGGGCTGGTGCATCCGTCGAAGATCAAGCGCAATGCCGACGCGAAGGCCGGCGACAAACTGATTCTGGGCAAACCGCTTGGTGTGGGCGTGCTGTCGGCGGCGTTGAAGAAGAACCTGCTTGATGAAACGGGCTACAAGGTGATGATAGAGAACACCACCAAGCTCAACAAACCCGGTCGTGCACTGGCCGACCTGGCCGGCGTCCATGCACTGACCGACGTAACCGGTTTTGGCTTGCTCGGACACTTGCTGGAACTGGCGCGCGGAGCGAAGCTGGCGGCCAATCTGGAGTTGGCGCAGATTCCCCTGCTGCCCTGTGTCGTCGACCTGGCTGCGCAGGGTTGCATCACGGGTGCGTCGAAGCGCAACTGGGCCGCGTATGGGCACGACGTAAGCCTGGCCGCCGGCGTGAGCGAGGTGCAACAGGCCTTGCTGACCGACCCGCAGACGGCCGGAGGCTTGCTTGTCTCATGCGCGCCTGACGCGGTTGACGATGTGCTGAAGTTGTTCCGCGATGCCGGCTTCGGCGACGCCGCGGTCATTGGTGAAATGCGCGCGGGGCCGGCGAAGGTCGAGGTTTGCTGAACCCCTGCCGCGCCAGTCCCAGCCTTTTCGGCAGGGAGGGCGATTAGCCCGTCACACTCGCCACGCCAAGCTCCACGTGCCCGGCAAAGCGCCGCGAAAAACCCGCGTCGCTTGACGCCGTCGCCGTGAAGTCATACCAGCCATTGGTATAAAGCTGCACATTCCAGAAGTCGCTCACGGTGGCGCCTGCCGCCACCGTGTAAGTCCAAGGGCCGTCGGTGCGGTAGTCATTGGACTTCACGGTGAACGTCACAGCCGCCGTGCTGGTATTGTTCATCGTCAGGATCAATTGCGCCTTGCCCGCCGTGGCGAAATTGTAGGACGACGTCACTTCCAGCAAGCCACCGGCCGTATTGATGTTGCCGATGAAGCGGCGCAGGAAACCATTCGGGCCGTAGAGCGACAGGTCATAGGCACCGCCGCCATAGGTCTGCACATGGAAGTAGTCCTTTACCGAACCGTTGGCCGGCACGTCGTATTGCCAGGGGCCGTCGCTGCGGTAGTTGTTGGCATAGATGCTGTGGTGTACCCCGGCCGTGCCGGTGTTGGCCATGGTGATCCAGAACATGCCGTTGGCCTTGTCCACGCTGGAGCTGCCGTTGGGCTGGTAAGGCAAGGCACAGGCCGGGCGGGTGCCGTTCTCCTGCGCCGGCATGGTTTGCGTGCCCGGCGCCTTGGGTGCCGGCAGGTTGGCGCATTGGCTGGCCGCCTGCGCTGCCAGCGATGCGGTGTCGGGCATGTTGGGCACGGTGACCGTGGTGCTGCTGAAATTGAGCGTCGAGGTCAGGTCACCGGCCACCTGGCGGCGCCAGGCCGAAATGTTCGGTTCCTGCACACCGGTCCAGGTTTCCAGGAAGCGCAACACCGAGGTGTGGTCGAACACTTGCGAATTGACATAGCCGCCGCGGCTCCAGGGCGACACCACCGTCATCGGCACACGCGGCCCCATGCCGATCGGCACCCCGGAAACAAATTCATTGGACGTGCCGGCCGGCGGCACCGGTGGAATGGCGTGGTCGAAGTAACCACCATGCTCGTCAAAATCAACGAACAGCACCGTCGACGCCCACACGCTCTGGTTCGCCGTCAAGGCTTCCAGCACGCGGTTGACCATGTCGGCCCCTTCGGCAGGCGCATTGTTGGGGTGTTCCGAGGCCGACGCCGGGGCGATCACCCAGGACACTTGCGGCAGCGTGCCGTTGAGCACGTCATTCTTGATGGCGGCGGCCACATCCTGGACCGTGTTGCCGGTGGTGGCCGGCACGGACGCCATGCCGTTGTTGTAAAGCGCCGAGCCGGGCTTGGCATTGCGGTATTGCGTGAACCAGGCCAGCGCATTGTCATCGAAGTTGTCGCTCGCGTTCTGGTACACCTTCCAGCTCACCCCGGCCGCTTGCAAGCGCTCCGGGTAGGTGGTCCAGGAAAAGCCCGGTTCGTTATCTGTCGTGACCGGCCCGCCGCCGGTGGCATTGGGGTCGATCATGCCGCTCCAGAGGTAGAGCCGGTTCGGGTTGGTCGGCCCCATGACGGAGCAGAAGTAGTTGTCGCAGATGGTGAAGGCGTCGGCCAGCGCATAGTGGAACGGCAGGTCGGCGCGGGTGTAGTAACCCATGGTGAGTGCGCTCTTGGCCGGCACCCAGTTGTCGATCTTCGCATTGTCCCAGGCGCTGTGCGTGGTACCCCAGGAATGATCGAGGTCGGCCACGCATTGCGCGCTGCTGATGCTGGTGTCGAGATGGAACGGCAACTCGTAGCTGCTCCCCGAAGGCTGCTTGAAGACGCTGTTGCCGTTCCTGAGCAAAAGCGCAGTGCGGTCGTTGAAGCCGCGCACGCCTTGCAGTGCGCCGAAGTAATGATCGAAGGAGCGGTTTTCCTGCATGAAGATGACCACGTGCTTGACGGCGGAAAGCGAATTGCCGGCCGGCGCAGCAGATAAGGCGGCACGCAGCACGCCGCCCGGCATCAGGGCGGCAGCGGCGGCAGTGGCGGAAGTGGTGAGAAAACGGCGGCGCGAATGCAAGATGTCGGTCATGATCCTCTCTCTGTCTTATGGTCCCGCAGGGGCTGCGGCTCTGGGAAAAGCGCGCGTAGTGTAGAGAGCGGTGATGACTTCTCTGTGACCTTGTACTGGTCTGATGGGGAAATGAGACAGGGAGGCCGCACCAAAAAAACCGCCCGGCGAAGCGGGCGGTTTCGTGAAGCGAAGTGGAATTACAAACCGAGGTCCTTGACGAACTCGTTGGTGTAGCTCAGGCCGGTGTCGTAATACAGCGCCCAGAAGTGCAAGCCGCCCAGGCCGTTGGTCTTGGCCCAGGCCGACAGCAGGTCGACGTCGGCCAGCGTGAAGTTCTCACCGGGCGAATTGATCGTGCCGTAGGACGGCGTGATTTCGATCTGGCTGTACGGCACGCCATAGTAGCCATGCAGGTCCATCGCCACCTGGATCGCCGACTGGCCCATTTCGCACTGGCCGTTTGCCACCACGCAGTAGGCCGAGCTGGCCGTGCCGTAATACATCGCCATCGGGTTGATGTAGTACTTGGTCACACCCTGCGCCTTGAGCGACGACATCACCATGGTGCTGGTGCTGCCGGCCGGGAATGGATTCGGCGAAGCCGAACCCAGGTCGGTTGCCACTGTTGCACCATTGTTCGGGGCCCAGGTCGGCAAGGTGAACGAGAAGCGCAGGTTGGGGTACTTCGTCTGCGCCACCTTCACGCGCGCCACCAGGGCATCGATGGTGGCCTGGCTTTGGCCGTCTTCGATGTCGAAGTCGATACCCACCATGTTGGCCGAGTAGTAGGTGTTGATGAAGGTCTGGAAGCCCGCATCGCTGCCGCAGGTGAAGGCGCCGGCCTGGCCGCCGGTCGAGACGATGTATTTCTTGCCGGCGTTGACGAATGCTTGCACATTCGATGCTTCCAGCGACGGGCTGATGCCGCCCCAGTTTTCCGACCCGCACTCACCCGTGGCGAAGGCCCAGGTCAGTGTGGTGTTGTGCGAAGGCATGGCCAGCGTGACAGCTTCCGACGTGCCGGTCACCGAAGTCTGGATGGCGCCGGTGTTCCAGTTGGCGTCGTTCGTCACGTCCTGGTATTGGCTGAAGACGAAGCTTGGGGTCGGGGTGGGTGTAGGTGTAGGCGTCGGCGTCGGTGTGGGAGTCGGCGTGGGTGTTGGTGTCGGCGTGGGTGTTGGCGTCGGCGTGGGTGTTGGCGTCGGAGTAGGCGTTGGTGTCGGCGTGCCGGTGCACGACGAGGCCGTCACTTGCGTCCAGGCCTGGGTCCAGGCTGAACCTGTGCCCGGTGCGTAGTACGATGCTGCCGTCGACGAACACCAGCCGGCCACCGTGCACTTGTAGTAGCCACCCGCGTTGGTCACAACCTGGCCGGCCGTATAGGACGTACCAGCCACATAGGCGGCGCAGCCCGGAGTCGGAGTGGGCGTCGGTGTCGGCGTAGGTGTGGGGGTTGGAGTCGGTGTCGGTGTGGGCGTCGGGGTTGGAGTCGGTGTCGGGGTAGGAGTTGGCGTTGGCGTCGGCGTGCCGCTGGTGCAGGCGCCGTTCGAAGTCCAGGGTTGTCCGCTGCCTGCGCCGCCATTGCTGGTCGAGGGATTATTCCCCTGGGTCCAGAAGTTGGCCGTGTAATTCACACTGCTGTAACTGACCTTGGCGCCGCTGGTGTAGGCCGTGCCTGAAACCCAGGCCGTACTACAAGCCGGCAGTGTCGCCTTGACGCTTCTGGCCATCACCTTCTGCTGCGCATCCAGCGAATCGCTCGATCCTCCGCCGCAAGCCGCCAGCACACTACCAAGCAAACCCAAAGCTACCGTACTCTTCATATGCGATTTCATGCTTCCTCCTATTTCACAGGCAGTCGTTATTGGTTATTGACCTGGGCTAGGGCCTGTTGACATTTAATTTGGGAGATGCGTTCAAGCCAGAATGCGGGCTGGCAAGGCGCGCGGCGAAGCGAAGGCTGGTGCCTTCGCAAGCCGTGCAACGCGGCCAGCGCGCATTCT
>Ga0134128_10000585_pt1 | contig 50343 bp, 43 predicted proteins | sample KB31754_FD_96462 | JGI IMG/M metagenome (GOLD analysis project Ga0134128, IMG submission 96462) | Terrestrial soil microbial communities with excess Nitrogen fertilizer from Kellogg Biological Station, Michigan, USA - KB3-175-4 | ecosystem: Environmental > Terrestrial > Soil > Unclassified ... | reverse complement strand
GCGGGCACGCCGGCGGGCGGCAATGCGCAGCCAAAGGATTTCATCCGCAACGCCATCGTTCCCGACATTGCGCTACGCCAGCGCTTGGACGATCGCTGGTCGGTCGGTCTTTCCGTTTCGGTGCCGTGGGGCCTTTCCACCAAATATCCCGACGGCTGGGCCGGCCGCTATTACGCGCTAGGCTCCAAGCTCGCGATCATCAACGTCACGCCGGTAGTGGCTTATGACGTGGCGCCCGGCGTTACGCTGGCGGGCGGTCTTCAGATTCAGCACGCCACCGGCACGCTCTCCAGCGCGGTGGACATCGGCACGCTGGGCGCGCTTAGCGCGCTACCTGGCTCGGTGCCGGGCGCCGAAGACGGTTCCTCCACCATCAAGGCCAGCGGCTGGGGCTATGGCTTCGTTCTGGGCGCGCGCGCCGAACTCGACGATGGTTGGACGCTGGGCCTCGCCTATCGCTCGCAAGTGCATCACACGCTGAGCGGTCCTTGGACCTTCCAGATGGACAGCGTCGGTTTGGGCGCGGCGATCCGCGGCGCCACCACGCTTCTTTCCGACACCAGGGCCAAGGCCAAGCTCACCACGCCAGGCGATCTTCAGTTCGGTTTCCGCAAGAGCTTCGCCGAGCGCTGGACCCTGCTCGCCAGCGCCGACTGGACCGACTGGTCGAGCTTCAAGACCCTGACAGCCGTTGCCGCCAATCCCGTCCAGCCCAATGATGTCACGCTCGCCAACTGGAAGAGCAGCTGGCTGTTCTCGCTTGGCGCCGAATATGCCGCCACCGACGATCTCACGCTCCGGCTGGGGACGGCGCTGGACCAGTCTCCGGTACCGGATGCCACGCTGGCGCCCCGCATCCCCGATGCGGATCGCACCTGGGTTGCCGCCGGCGCCACCTGGCACGCCAGCCCGGCCCTGGACCTGAAATTCTCCTATGGCCATTTGTTCGACGACACGCGCAATTTGAACCAGACCTCGGCCATGACCGGCAATGCGTTGCGCGGCACGCTGATCGGGACGACCAAATCCGATGTCGATGTCGTGGGCCTGTCGCTGGATTATCGCTGGCAATAGCGGACCGGAAACGGCCTGCGCATCTTAGAGTTGTCTTTGCCGGCGATCGTGGAAAATTCCGCCGCCACGGAACCTTTTTCGCAACCGACCGTTCGACCCCATCGGCCTAGCGGACAGGGCTCGTGGGGGAGCTAGAGTGTCGAAACCCATATTTGTTGCGGCGGGTTTGCTCGCGCTGGCCATGCCTGTGGCCAATGTCTCCATCACCTCGGTCTCCACGACCTCCGAACCGTTGCGCGATTTCTTCCTCGAAACAAGGTGGCCCTTCTGATGCGAAAGCCGGGCGCAGCGCTTCTGGCCGGCGTCTTTCTTTTCATTCTTCTGCGCGAACCGGCGGGCGCACGGACCTCGGTCGAATATGCGGTGAAGGCCGCGTATCTGGTCAAATTCGTACCTTTCATCACCTGGCCGGACGGCGTGTTTTCCTCTTCCTCCGCGCCGCTCACCATCTGCGTCGAGGGCGCCGATCCTTTCGGCGGCAGCCTTGAGCGTGCAGCGCAAGGGCAGCGCGATGGCGACCACCCCTTGGCCGTTCGGCGCATCGGCGCCTCTGATCCGGCGACTTCATGCCAAATCCTTTTCGCGGGTGGCGCGCCGGACAATGTCGCGGCGCAGATCGAGCGGAGAAAGGCGCAGCCGGTCCTGACGGTCACGGATTCCGGCGTGGCGCGCGGTGGAATCGTCAGCTTCGTGGTGATCGGCGATCATGTGCGCTTCGACATCGACGAAGCCCGAGCGAATGCGGTGGGCATCCAGATCAATTCGAAGTTGCTGGGCCTTGCTCACATTGTCAAAAAAAACGGGCGCCCATGATCCTAACCCGCACCCGCTTCGGCCTTTCGATCCTGGCGGCGCTCCTGACTGCTGGGTTGTTGGTCGCGGCCGGCCTGCTGATGGCGCGTTACGAAGACCAGCTTTATGGCGCCCAGCAGCTGAAGGATATAACCGAGCAGGCCCGCATTCTGGCCGCCAGCGTCGCCGCCGCAGTGACCTTCGATGATCGCAATGCCGCGCAGGAATATGTGGAAGCGCTGGCGGTCAATCCCGAATTGCTGGCGGCCGGTGTTTATGACAGCAAGGGCCGGCGCATCGCACAATTCGTTCGTTCCGGCGCGAGCCTGCCCGAGCGGGAATTCCCCGGCTTCTCGAACGGCCATCTGGACGTCTCGGTACCGGTGGCGCAAGGCGGCCAGGTCCTGGGCCGCGTCACGGTCCGCGCCAGTGCCGAACCGGCCCAGCGGCGTCTCGCGCGCTATGCCGGCCTGGTGCTGCTGGCCACCATGGGCGCCTTGGTGATCGCGGTCCTGAGCTTCAGTCAGGTGGCTTTGACACGGCGGGCCGAAGAGCTGGCGCGTGTCAACGCGCGGCTGCAATTGGAGATGGCCGAACGGCGCAAGACCGAGGAAGCGCTGCGCCAAAGCCACAAGATGGAAGCGGTGGGGCAATTGTCTGGCGGCATCGCCCACGATTTCAACAATCTCATCATGATCGTGAAAGGCAATTTGAGATTGCTGCGCAAGCGTTTCGACACGGCCGGCAGCGGCGCGGAAACTTACATCGCCTCGGCCGAAGAGGCGCTCAACCGCGCCGCCCATCTGACCCAACGCATTCTCGCCTTTTCCCGCCGCCAGCCTCTGTCACCCAAGCCGGTCTTGCTGTCGGAACTGGTGGCCGGCATGGACGAGCTGATCCGACATTCGCTGGGCGAGAAGATCGAGATCGAAACCTGGTTGGACGCGCATTGGTGGACACGCTGCGACGTGAACCAGATGGAAAATGTGATCCTCAATCTGGCGATCAACGCACGCGACGCCATGCCCAAGGGCGGTGGACTGATCATCCATACCGCCGATCGCCATGTCGACAAGACGCCGCCGGGGGTGATCGACTTCGTGCCCGGCGATTATGTGGCACTCAGCATCCGCGATACCGGCCAAGGCATGAGCCAGGAGGTGCGCGAGCGCGCCGTCGATCCCTTCTTCACCACCAAACCGCTGGGCAAAGGTACGGGGCTCGGCCTCAGCATGACTTTCGGTTATGTGCGCCAGTCCTCCGGCTATCTGGTGATCGAAAGCGAACTGGGCCAGGGCACCACCGTCACCATTCTGATGCCCAGGACGGAGGCACCGAATGTCTAAGCGTCAGATCTTGATCGCGGAAGACGAGGCGATGCTGCGCGCAATCGCCGTCGAAATGCTGGAGGATGCCGGCTTTGAAGTCTTCCAGGCCGGCGATGGCGAAGAAGCGCTGACGATCTTGCGGCAATATCCCGCGATTGCGCTTCTGATCTCGGACATCAAGATGCCGCGCATGGACGGCTATGCCCTGGCGCAGGCGGGTCTGGCGTTCAAGCCGGAGCTGAAAATCCTGCTGATGACCGGTTACTCAGAAGATCCGCCGCCCGGCGTCTTGCACGGCGGCCATGTCGAGATCCTGCGCAAGCCGTTCGATTTGGACCATCTTTGCCGACTGGCGGCAGCGATCACCCGGGACTGAGCAGGGCTTTAATGCTCGCCCGCCAGGTTTTTGATCTGCGCATAGAGATCGTCCGTAACGGCGATGCCGCTGCGCGCCGCCTGTTCCCGTAACGCCAGACGGCGGTCGCCCGGCAACCGCGCCCCATCATCCGCCACGGCGGCTGCGAGCGCCGCCATCCGGGGTGCGAAACTGTCACCCGAAAAGTGGCTGGGATCGAGCGCCACCAGGAATTGTCCCAGCTCAGGTGGACCGCCTTTGGCGTCCAGGAAAGCGCTGGCCTCCCAGCCGAAATTGGAGCCCGCCAGCGCTCCGCACAAGATCTCGACGATTAGCGCCAGCGCCGAACCCTTGGCGCCGCCGATGGGCAGCAGCGCGCCGGCCAACGCCTTGTCCGGCTCAGTGGCGGGTTTTCCTTCTGCGTCCACGGCCCAATCGGTGGGGATGGATTCACCTCTGGCTTTGGCGGAAAGGATCTTGCCGCGCGCCACCACTGACAACGCCATGTCGATCACCAGCGGCGCGCGATCCGGTATAGGCGCGGCAAACGCCAGCGGATTTGTGCCCATGCGGGGCCGCGCGCCGCCGTGAAAGGCCATGGCGCTTGGCGTGTTGGCGAAGAGGAACGCGATCAGGCCGGCTTCCGCCAGCCGTTCGACATGCCGTCCCGCCTGGCCGCAATGATGCGAGGCGAAGATGCCAACGCTGGCCGTTCCCATTTCGCGCGCCAGCGGCGTCAAAGTCTCCAGCGCCATCTCGATGGCGGGATAGGCAAAACCGGCTCGCGCATCGACGCGCAAGGATGCGCCCTTGCCGGACAGCATAGGGATGGCGAAACCGTCCACTTTTCCCACCCGCGCCTGCTCGGAATAGGACGGCACACGGGTTAGGCCATGGCCGCTCTGTCCGTCCACTTCCGCCGCCACCAGCGCCTGCGCGGTGAGCCGCGCATTGGTTTCCGAGGTGCGGTTCAACATCAGCGCCCGCGCGGCAAGCCGCTCAGCCTCACTTAAAGACAGCGTGACGCTCACGGGATCAGGCGCTGCGGTAGAGCTTGGTCATCACGAATTCGCGATGGCCGAGCGCTTCCGCTGCGGTCAAGCGGCCATTGGCGGTTTTTTCGATCATGGCGATCAGTACGTCGCCGGCCTGATCGATCGTCATCTCCCGGCGGATGATGCCGGAGACATCGACATCGATATGCTCGTTCATCAGCCGAACGGTGCGGGGATTTCCCGTCACCTTAATCACCGGCATGATGGGATTGCCGATCACATTGCCCTGCCCGGTGGGGAAGATGTGCACCACGTAGCCCGCCGCCGCTTGCAAGGTGCAGCACTCCGCCGCCGCCGAGGATGTGTCCATGAAATAAAGCCCGCGCCCGCACGACGGCGTCTCGGCCGGTTCCAGCACATCGATATATTTGATCGTCTTGCCGATCTTTTCCAGATTGCCAAGCGCCTTCTCTTCGATGGTGGTAAGGCCGCCTGCGATATTGCCCTTGGTGGGCTGGCTGTCGGACAGATCCGACGTCTTGTGCGCCTCGATCACATCGTCCTGATAGGCCTGCCAGGTCTTGAGGAATTTCTCCTTGATCTCCGGCGAGATCGCGCGCGCCGCGGCCAGATGCTCGGCACCGGTGAGCTCCGACGTCTCTCCGAAGCAGCCATAAAGCCCCAGCGGCACCAGCTTGTCATACATGTTGCCCACGGTAGGGCATGATGCGAGACCGGTGGTGGTGTCGCTCTCCCCACATTTGGCGGCTACCCAGACATCGGTAAGCGGGCAAAGCTCGCGCGTTTTTTCCGACGCCCAATGTACGAATTCCTTGGCCTTGCGCGAGGCCGCCGCCGCCGTGGCGATGTCGCCATTGCCTTCGATGGCAAAACCAGCCACCGGCTTGCCGGTCTTGGCGATGCCTTCGACAACCTTCTCAGTCCAGCCGCCTTCGATGCCGATCACGATACAGGCCGCAATATTGGGATTGGCGCCGGTGCCGATCATGGTGCGGAAATGCAATTCCAGATCTTCGCCGAACTGCAAACGGCCATAGGCGTGCGGCAGCGCGATGGTGCCCTGAATATGCGCCGCCACTGCTTCGCAAGCGGCGTTGGAAATATCGTCCAATGGCAGGATCGCCACATAATTGCGCACGCCCACCCGACCATTTTCGCGCCGGTAACCCCAGATCTTGCGGTCGGCCAAATTCATGTGAGTCTCCTACCAGCGCTTGGTCTTGAGATTGTGGGTATGGACATGCTCGCCCTTGGCGATCGGCGCCACCACCTTGCCGATATCCTCGCCATATTTGACCACGGTGTCACCGATAGCCAGGTCCTTGAGCGCAATCTTGTGACCAATGGGCGCCGCCTGTTTCGCGGTGATGCGGAAATCGCTGTTGTCCTCGGTCACGACCGCCAGCATGTCGGTGCCCGGCGCCAGATCCTCGACCACCACCACCCCGACATTGTCGTGATGGGCATGAACCAAAAGCTGCGGGACTGTCATCGGGACCTCCTGATGTCTTGTGTCTTATATAAGACTTGGCGCTCTGACAAGCCTATTGCAGCGTCACGGCATAGACCAAATGGTCGGTGCGGACCCGGCTTTCCCGCCATTCGACCGGCTGGCCGGTGAGCGATAGCGCCACCCGTCCGACCACCAGAAGAGGACTTCCCGCGGTCACGCCCAGGCTGGACTGGTCCTCCCGGGTCGCGGCGGCGGCGCGCAATTCCTCGCGGGCGGCGGCGACGGTGATGCCGAATTGGGACTGATACAAGGAATAGAGCGTGTTGGGCAGCTCGCCGATCCGGTCCAGCCGGGGAAACAAAATTTGCGGCAGGATGACAGTTTCGCGAATGACGGGCTTGCCGCCGATCAGACGCAAGCGGCTGATTTCAAACACCGCGTCCTTGTTCCGCAATCCCAGCCTGGTCGCCTCCGTCGTGCGGGAGGACCGCGATTTGATTTTGACATTGGCCGCTTCCGGCACGAGCCGTTCTCCACCCGGCCGCGCGATGTGGAAAAACCGGAACAGAGCGCGGCCTTGGTTGTGTTCGGCGACGAAGGTGCCCTTGCCCTGGCGGCGCAGCAGAAGATTTTCGGCGGTCAGCGCATCCAATACTTTGCGCACCGTGCCATGGCTGACGCCCATCTCGCGGGCCAGCATTTGTTCGCTGGGAAGCATCTCACCGGGCTTCCAGACGCCTTCGGCGATCTTGCGGACCAGAATGTCGTAGACCTGCCGATAAAGAGGCCTGAAGCCCGGTGTATCGCTCACATGCGCCTCCCGCCCGACCCTAAGCGCGGGGCTTCAACTTGTCTATCTTATGAAAGAGTGGTCTTCAGGTGGTGAGTGTGCGGCGCACGGCGTCACGCCAGCCGGCCGTCAGGCGTGCGCGGATGGCCGCGTCCATCGCCGGGCTGAAGCGGCGCTGACGCTGCCAGCTTTTGGCAAAACCGTCCTGGTCGGGCCAAACCCCGGCGCCGGACCCGGCCAGCCAGGCCGCGCCCAGGGCTGTGGTCTCCAGCACCACCGGCCGGTCCACGGGCGCATCAAGCACATCCGACAATCGCTGCAGCATCCAGTCGCTGGCCACCATGCCCCCGTCCACGCGCAACACGGTTTCCGACGCGCCTTGCCAGTCGGCCTTCATAGCGTCGAGCAGATCGCGTGTCTGAAAACACACAGAATCCAGCGCCGCACGGGCGAATTCCTTGGGACCCGTGTTGCGCGTCAATCCGAACATGGCGCCACGGGCGTGTGCGTCCCACCAGGGCGCGCCCAAACCTGTGAAGGCCGGCACGAGATAAACCCCCTGCTCCGGATCGGCCGCCGCCGCCAGCGGACCGGTTTCGTCAGCGCGTGCGATCAAATGCAAGCCATCGCGCAGCCATTGCACCGCCGCGCCGGCGACGAAGATCGAGCCCTCGATGGCATAGCTGGTCTTGCCGTCGATCCGGTACGCAACGGTGGTTAGCAGCCGCTTGGTCGAGGCGATGCGCGTGGCGCCCGTGTTGAGGACCGCGAAGCAGCCCGTGCCATAGGTGGATTTGAGCATGCCAGGTTCGAAACAGGCCTGACCGATAGTGGCCGCCTGCTGGTCGCCCGCGATGCCGCGAATGGGAATCGCGGTCCCGAACAGCGAGGGGTCGGTTGTCCCAAAATCGTCGCGACTTTGCTTGATTTCCGGCAGCAGGGCGCGCGGCACACGCAACAATTTCAGAAGCTCGTCATCCCATGCACCATTGTCGATGTCGCAAAGAAGCGTGCGCGAAGCATTGGTGAGGTCGGTGGCATGCACCTTGCCCCCGGTCAGCCGCCACAGCAGGAACGTATCGACGGTGCCGAAGGCGAGTTCGCCTTTTTCCGCCCGTACGCGGGCGCCTTCGACCTGATCCAGAATCCAAGCCGCCTTGGTGCCGGAGAAATAAGGATCCAGCAGCAACCCAGTCTTAGCCGTCACCGCACCTTCCGCGCCCGTCTTGCGCAACGCTTCGCACATGTCGGCCGTGCGGCGGTCCTGCCAGACAATGGCGTTGTAGATGGCCTTGCCCGTCTTGCGATTCCAGATCAGCGTGGTTTCGCGTTGGTTGGTGATGCCGATGGCGGCGATATCCGATGCCGCCAATTTGGCGTCGGCCAGCGCGCCGCGCATGGTGGCCAGCACCGTGTGCCAGATGTCTTCTGGATCATGCTCGACCCAGCCGGAACGGGGAAAATGCTGCGGGAATTCCTGCTGCGCCACACCGCGCACGCGGTAATGACCGTCGAAAACGATGGCGCGGGAAGAGGTCGTCCCCTGATCCACCGCCAGAACATAATCCGCCATCCCGTCCTCCCCGTCAGCTGCTGCCGGCGACTATGACCGCGTCCAGATAGCGCGCCAAGCCGACTGCTTCTTCCGCCGTGAAGCGCAGACCCAGTTTGCTCCGCCGCCACAGAATATCGTCGGTGGTCCGCGCCCACTCTTTTTGCACCAGGAAATCCACTTCGCGCTCCCCCAGATCGGCTCCGAAAATCCGCCCCAAATCGCCCTTGGACAGAATGGCGCGCGCTTCGGTGCCATAGGCGCGCGCCAGGCGGCGCACCGTGGTGGCAGATATCTTAGGGGCCAGCGCCCGCAGCGAGATCAGCAGAGAATCGAACCCATCCACGGAGAAATCTCCGCCCGGCAGCGTGGCGCCCTTTGTCCAGGCCGGGCCGCGCTGCCCCAGCACGCTTTCGATTTTCTTCAGTGCGGCTTCCGCCATGTGACGATAGGTGGTGATCTTGCCGCCGAAGACATTCAACAGCGCGCCCGAGGCGGCGTCGCCTTCCAGATTGAGCACATATTCGCGCGTGGTCTCTTGCGCCTTGGTTTCGCCGTCATCGTAAAGCGCGCGCACGCCGCTATAGCGCCACACGATTTCCTCGCGCGTGACGGCTTCCCGGAAATACTCGCTGGCGGCGGCGCAGAGATAATCCAGCTCATCGTCTCCGGCACGCACATCGGCCGGATCGCCCCGATAATCATGGTCGGTGGTGCCGATCAAGGTGAAGTCATTCTCGTAGGGAATGGCGAAGATCACGCGGCCGTCGCGATTCTGGAAAATATAGCAGCGGTCATGATCATAGAGTTTGCGCACAACGATATGACTGCCCTGCACCAGCCGCACATGACGGCGCGGCGGCTCCCCGGCTATCCGATTCAGAACATGATCGACCCAAGGGCCGGCGGCATTGACGATGAGCCGTGCGCCCACCTGCCGCACCTCACCCGACCCATGATCCCGCAGCGTGACCACGAAAACGCCGCCGCGGCGCTCCAGCGAGGTTACTTCGGTTCGCGTGCAGATTTGCGCACCCCTGGCCGCCGCATCGCGGGCATTGAGCGCCACCAGCCTGGCATCCATCACCCAGCAGTCGGAATATTCGAAGCCGCGCGTCATGGCGGGCTTGAGGGGCTTGCCAGCGGCATCGGTCCGCAAATCCAGCTTACGCGTCGGGGGCAAGCGCTTTCTGCCGCCCAGATGGTCGTACAGGAATAAGCCCAGCCGCAGCAGCCAGGCCGGGCGCGAGGCAGCGCCCTCGGGCAGCACAAAGCGCAGCGGCCAGATGATGTGAGGCGCCATCGCCCACAAGATCTCGCGCTCCTTCAGCGCTTCGCGCACCAGGGAAAAAGCATAGAATTCCAAATAGCGCAGCCCGCCATGGATAAGCTTGGTCGAAGCCGAAGACGTGCCCGAGGCGAGGTCATTCTTTTCCGCCAGAAGCACGGAAAAGCCCCGCCCCGCGGCATCGCGCGCGATGCCTGCGCCATTGACGCCACCGCCGATGACGACAATGTCGAACTGGTCCAGGTCTTAGATTCCGCTCATGCAGACCAGTTTGAGTTCAAGATAGCCTTCGATGCCATATTTGGAGCCTTCACGGCCCAGGCCCGACTGCTTGGCGCCGCCGAAAGGCGCCATCTCGCTTACGATCATGGGCGTGTTGACGCCGACCATGCCGGTCTCGAGCGCCTCGGCCACCCGCCAGACCCGCGACAGGTCGCGGGCATAAAAGTACGCCGCCAGACCGAATTGCGTGGCGTTGGCCATGGCGATCACGTCCTCTTCCTTCGTGAAGCGGATGATCGGCGCCAGCGGCGCAAAGGTTTCCTCACGCGCCACCTTCATGTCCTGGGTCACGCCGGTGACAATGGTAGGCTCGAAGAAGGTGCCGCCCAGTCCCGGCTGTTTGCCGCCCGCGATCAGCGTGCCGCCATGATCGAGCACGTCCTTCAGATGCGCTTGCATCTTGGCCAACGCTTTGCTGTCGATCAGCGGCCCCATCTGCACGCCGGCCTCGGTGCCACGCCCCAATTTCAGGGTAGCGATCTTGGCCTTGAGCTTTTCGACAAAAGCGTCGTGAACGCCGTCCTGCACATAGATGCGGTTGGCACTGATGCAGGTTTGGCCGGCATTGCGGTATTTGGACGCCATCGCCCCCGCGACCGCCTGATCCAGGTCGGCATCGTCGAACACGATGAAAGGCGCATTGCCGCCCAATTCCAGCGACAGCCGCTTGATCTGGCCCGAGGCCTCGCGCATCAGCCAGGCGCCCACGGCGGTCGAGCCTGTGAACGTGATCTTGGCGATCTTGGGATTGTGACAGAATTCTTCGCCGATCGGCTTGGCTTCGCCAGTAACGACGGAGAAACAACCCTTTGGCACGCCAGCGCGCTCGCCCAGGACCGCAAGCGCCAAGGCCGACAGCGGCGTCTGCGGCGCGGGCTTCAACACCATGGTGCAGCCTGCCGCCAGCGCCGGCGCCACTTTCCGCGTGATCATGCCGTTGGGAAAATTCCAGGGCGTAATGGCGGCGCATACGCCGACCGGCTGTTTCAAGACCAGCATCCGCTGATCGCCGCGCGGGCTGGGAATGATGTCGCCGTCGATGCGCTTGGCCTCCTCGCCGAACCATTCGAGATAGGCGGCATTGCCGATGATCTCGGCCTTGGCTTCCGCCAGCGGTTTACCCTGCTCGCTGGTCAGGATCAGCGCCAGATCGTCGGCATTGGCCATCACCAGCTCATACCAGCGGCGCAAGACTTGGGCCCGCTCCTTCGCGCTCACCTTCGCCCAGCTTTTCTGCGCCTCATGCGCGGCATCGATGGCGCGGCGCAGCATATCCGCGCCCAAGTCGGGCACTTTGGCCAGAAGTGCGCCATCATAGGGATCGCCAATGGTCATCGTCCTGCCGTCGGGCGCACCGATCCATTCCCCCGCCACATAGGCTTTGTCGGTGAACAGCGAAGGATCCTTCAGATCCAGGCGGCGGGGCGTGTCGGCGTGTGGCGCATTCATGGGCAAGGCTCCTGGGAAGGCCGGGATGCTAGTCCAAATAGGCGCCGCGCCAAACACCCGGCTCAACCAAAATGCCTGCCATGAGTTTTCTCCTTGGCCGTTTCTTGGAGAAACCATGACAACAGCCCCGAAAAGACCGGTTCGGCCGTGACCGCCACCGCCAGCGGCGGGGATATTGCGCTGCGCCTTCTCGCCGCCCTCCTGGCCGGCGGCCTGATCGGCTTCGACAGGACCCAGCGGGGCCGCATCGCGGGCCTGCGCACCACCATCCTGATGTGCCTGGCCGCCGCTAGCGCCATGATCGAGGCCAATCTGCTTCTCAACGTTACGGGCAAGGGTGAGCATTTTTTTGCCACCATGGATGTGCTGCGCTTTCCTCTGGGCATTCTTTCGGGTATCGGCTTCATCGGCGCGGGGGCCATCGTGCGGCGTGGCAATCTGGTCACCGGCGTCACCACTGCCGCGACCATGTGGCTGGTGACGGTGATCGGCCTCATTCTTGGAGCCGGTTATTTCCTGTTCGGCGGCGCGGTGACCTTGATGGCGTTCCTGGTCCTGACATTGCTCAAACATGTCGAACCGATGCTGGTGCGTCAGCATCGCGGCCATCTGGTCGTCAGGCTCGAGGGCATCGGGCCCTCCAACGAGGACATCCGCGCGGCGATCCTGACGGCCGGCTACGAAATCTCTTCCTTCGCCATCACTTATGACGGGCCGCGTCGCATCGAATGTCATCTGGAATGGTACAGCCGCCGCCCTCAGGACAGCCCGCCACGGCTGGTCGAACAGCTGGCGGCACGGCCGCATATATTAAGTGTCGAATGGCTGCCCGTGAGCGCCGGCCATCTGCTCGAGTGATGGAACAAAGGCCGGGTTCCATCATTCCTTCTTTGTGCGTCCAAGGCTAGCGATGGCCAAACACGCACAAAGAGCGGCGAGGACAGGCGAAAGCCAGTTCCCCGCCGCTCTCGCTTGAGGGCTGAACCATGCCACGCGAATATGACGCCGAGAAAGCGCGCCAAGGGGAAATCATCCTCAGACGCCCGTGGCAGCGCGCGGTATTTCTGGCCGGCCTGTTCGCCTGCGTCGCGCTTCTGTTCTTGGCGCTCTTGGTTCGCTTCTGATCGGTCGGATTATTTTTCGGTTCCGGCAACAGCTGGTTTGGCGCGGCGTTACGCATAAGCATTCCCAAAAGGAGGAGACGTCTTATGACGACCAGCAGCGGTCACACCACGGCCATCCTGGCATCGAAAGTGAAGGGGACGGCCGTTTACAATGATGCAGGCGATCGGATCGGTACGGTAGAGGACATTGTTCTCGACAAGCTGTCCAATCAGATCATGTTCGCGGCGCTGGGTTTCGGCGGCTTGATGGGCATCGGCGAAAAATATTATCCCGTTCCGTGGTCTATGCTCGATTATCGCGAAGACAAGGGCGGCTATGTCGTGCCTCTGAGCAAAGACCGGATCGAGAATGCGCCGGCCTATGATCTGAAGGATCTTACCAAGCATGATGGCAGCCTGGGCTCGATCCGTGAAAAGACCTATTCCTATTACAAGGTCGATCGCGACTGGCAGTAGCAACGATCGGCAGAAAACAAAAAGCCCGGCCGCAAGGCCGGGCTTTTTTATTCGGCGTGAAATCTCTAACGATGGAAGCGGCCCACATAAACGGCTTTACCGATGATGTGCCCGTCCATCGCCGCCAGCAACTCCGGCCGCGTCGCCGCCGCCGTCAGGCTCAGCTTCGTGTCCAAGGCATAAAGCTCGAAAGTATAATGATGATAGACCATGCGCGCGCCCGGCCCCATAAAGCCGGGATTGCCGCGCAAATTGTTGGGCTGAACCGTCCCGTCCGGCAGCGCGGCGATGGTCGGCACATTCTCCGGCAGCGAACGGGCCGTTGCGGGGATGTTGAAAGCCATCCAATGCAGCACATCGGCCGAGCTCTTGTTCAGCGCCACATCCGGATCATGCATGAGGAGCGCGAAGCTCATGGTGCCGGCGGGCACATTGTCCCAGCTCAGGGCCGGCGACACCGGCGCAGTGCTGGCTTGGGTGTATTTGTCGGGAATGACGCCGCCATCGGCAAAAGCTGAGCTTGTCAGGACCATGGGCGTCGGCGGCGAAGCGGCTGGCGCAGGCTGCGCCAATGCCGGTCCTGTCGCGACGATGATCGTGCCTAGGATTGTTGCAGAAAGAAGCCGCATTTGCCCTCCTTGCCAGCCGCGACCGCGCTATCCGCGCGTGGGGAAACGGTGCAGTTTCGATCACAGAACCGCTCATATCAAGGGAGCCGGACATGACACGTGGCATCGCCGGCATCCCGGCTACCGGAAAAGGGCGACGATAGGCCCGGCATATCCACGATGTCCAGGTTGGACCGGAGGGCGCGGTCTAAGTCCTCGGCGACAAGGGCAAGCTGCTACGCCTGAGACCAAGCTAGGGACTCAGTCTGTGTAGTGGGCGCTGCGCAACTCGGCTCGCGCCGCGTCCATTTCGGCTTTGAAGGCGGGCTTCTCCATCAAGCGCAAAGCCAGCACCGTACCGAATTCCTGGCCCGCCACGATATCGCTGCGGAAATGCACGCCGCAGACCAGGCGGTGTTCCGCGAATTCCGAAGACCGCGTCAGGATCGCTTGCGCCTTTTGGGGCACCAGTTCGGCCAGAACCACGCCCATGGAGTAGGCAACGGTCGCATGGCCGCTGGGATAGGAGTTGGCCGCGGGGCCCGGCTTCTCCGGCACACAGGTCTTGATCGAGGCATCCACGATCCAGGGCCGGTCGCGATGGAAATAAGCTTTCGCCGCCTTGCTGCTTATTTCTTCTTCCTTCAGGACATCGTTCAGCAGCTTGTTGGCCGCGGGAAGCTTGGTGATATCGAATCCCAGCGCCGCATTGAACAGATCGGACTTCTCGTCGGCGTCGTCGCGCCGCACGGCTTCCATCAGCGCATCGCTGCTGCTGGCCGCGATGGCGTGCAATTCCACGATCTCAGCCTTTGCGCGCGCGGATTCCGCAGCCGGCGGCGGCGGCAAAAGGCGCGACGCGTCGATCTCCGCCGGATCCAGCATCGCGGCCTGTCCCGGGCCCGCGAAACAGACGGCTATCATCAGAAACGGGATAGCACTGGCGCAGCGTGAAATGTTCAACATGATTTGTCCTCCAGACCGGCAATCGCTATTGCATAGACGTTTGTCGGTCCGGTGACAAAAAGATTGGCCGGTTGTGAGCTTTCGTCAGCTCTTCTTCTTTTTCCGGCGTGTGATCCTTTTCTTGGGGACTTTCTTGCCCTTCTTGCGCGCTTCGGACAGGCCGATGGCGATGGCCTGTTTGCGGCTTTTCACCGTGCCGCCCTTGCCGCCTTTACCGCGTTTGAGCTTGCCCTTCTTCTTGCGGTGCATCGCCCGCTTTACGTCTTTGCCAGCGCTTTTGCTGTATCGGGCCATGGTACCTCCTGAAAAGCCGCGCATATGCGAGGTTCGAACGCGTGAAGCGGGAAAAAAGTCTCAATTCCCCAGAGCGTGCGAGATCGTGTAGAAAGTCTCGCCATGATGCGGGATGCGAAATCGGCGATCGTGACGGGGGCCAGCGGCATGCTCGGTGCCGCAACGGTGCGGCGGTTGCGAGACCAAGGTTGTTCGGTGCTGGCGGTCGATATCCAAGACCCGGTATCGAGCTATGTCGGCGTCACCAACTTTATCGCCGATGTCAGCGATCCGGGTCAGATCGAGTCTGTTGCCGCCACGGCGCGGCAATTGTTCGGCCAAGTCGATGCGCTGGTTCATGTCGCGGGTGGCGCGGGCCCGGTCCGCGCGCCGAGTCTGGAGGCCACGGATCTTTCGGTCTGGCAGCAGGTGATGACCCTCAACGTGACCAGCGCGTTTCTGTTGTGTCGCGCTCTGGTGCCGTCCATGCGCAAGGCCCGCTTCGGCCGCGTGGTGCTGCTGTCGTCCGTCCTTGCCAAGGGAGAGAAAGGCGCGCCCACCACTGTCACCGCACGCTTGCCCTATGCCGCCGCGAAAGCCGCGCTCCTGGGTCTTTGTGCACAACTGGCCAAGGATTGCGCCACGGAGGGTGTTACCGTGAATGCGCTCGCGCCCGGCTTGATCCTGGGCGAGCCCGGCACGCGCATCCGCGACCGTTTCGATGCCCTGCCAGAAGCGGAACGGGCGCGCATGCTGGCGGCGATTCCGGCCGGGCGCCCAGGCACCGCGGATGAAGTCGCGGCGACCATCGCGTTCCTGCTGTCGGGCGCAGCAGGCTATATCAACGGCGCCACCATTGCCGTGGATGGCGCGGCCTCTTAAGAGCTTAAGCGGGCAGCGCCATCAATAGTCCGGCGATCAGACGCGCCCGCTCGGCCAAGCTTTCCACCACGATATGCTCGTCCCGCGTGTGTAGGAAATCACCTCTTGGCCCCAGCCCGTCGAGGGTGGGAATGCCCAGCGCGCCCGTGAAGTTGCCGTCCGAGCCGCCGCCCGAGGCTTCGCCCGGCAGATCGAAACCCAGATCGGCGGCGATGCGCGCTGCCAAAGCATGGAGCGCCCGATCGCCATCGGCGGCGTGCCAGAAAGGCCTCACCACACCTGGCACCAGCTCCAGATCGGTGCCTGGCGCGGTCGGGCGCAAATCCTCAAGGCTTCGCTTGCCCCGGGCCAGAGCGTCTTCGGTGGTCGAGACGGATAAGAGTTCGGCCTCGCACTCCCGGGCGACGCAATTGACCCATTGCCCGCCCCGGACCACACCGGTTGAAAAAGTGCAGTCGGGCTCACTGAGACGATCGATGGCGATGATCTGATGCGCCATCTCTTGGATGGCGGAGCGCCCTTCATTGAGACGCAGGCCCGCATGGGCGGGCTTGCCCCGGGTTTTCAGCGTGTAGCGCGCCACGGCGTGACGGCCCACCACCACCCCGCCGCTGCGCCGGGCAGGCTCGGGGATCAGGACATAGCGGTGGCGCACGGCCTCGGCCTCGACCAGGGCCCGGCTGGAGGGGCTTCCCACCTCTTCGTCCGAATTCAGCAGGACGGTAATCGGCAAAGGCGGCTTCAGTCCGGCGCGCTGCAATGCAGCAATCGCCGCCAGGGCGATCACGGCGCCACCCTTCATGTCCAGAATGCCGGGGCCGTAGCAGAGCCCCTTCTCTTCACGCCACGGCATCTCGGCCAAGCTACCCAGCGGATGGACGGTATCCAGATGACCCATCACCAGGATGCCGCCATCCGGAGCGCCCGGGGCGGCAAAACGGGCCCGCACGCAGTCGCCAAAGCCGCCGCTGCCCGGCACGCATTCTGCGCTGCCGCCCATGGCGCGGATCTCGTCCGCCGCAAGACGCGCCATGCGGCTGGTGGCGGTGGCGTCATAGCTGGGGCTTTCGCTCTCGACCCAGCGCTTCAGCGTGGCCATCAACGCGGCGGTGTCGAAAGCAAGTGTGGCGAGGAAAGACATGGAGCCCAACTTAGAAAGCAGGGCTCCATTGCGTCAACAAAGCCGGGCCGGCCCGGAAAAGTCCGGCTATATAGAAGCTGATTAGGGTGAGAAAGGGCCGGGCGGGGTACGCCAGCCCATCAGGCAGGAGAGAGACAATGTCGGCGGCCGCCAATACCAGAAATCTCGAAAATTACTGGATGCCCTTCACGGCCAACCGCCAGTTCAAGCAGGCACCCAGGCTGCTGGAGAGCGCCAAGGGCATGTACTACCGCGATGTCGACGGCAATCAGGTGCTGGACGCGACAGCGGGCCTGTGGTGCGTCAATGCCGGCCATGGCAGGCAAGAGATCACCGAAGCGGTGGCGCGCCAGCTGGAAAAGCTGGATTACGCGCCGTCCTTCCAGATGGGTCACCCCATCGCTTTCGAATTTGCCGAACGGCTGGCCCAGATCGCGCCCGGCGGCGAGGCCGCGAAATTGGATCGCGTCTTCTTCGCCTGCTCCGGCTCGGAAGCGGTGGACACCGCGCTCAAGATCGCGCTCGCCTATCAGCGCGCTATCGGCCAAGGCGCGCGCACCCGCCTGATCGGACGCGAGCGCGGCTATCACGGCGTGGGTTTTGGCGGCATATCTGTGGGCGGCCTGGTCAACAATCGCCGCGTCTTCCCTCTTCTGCCGGGGGCCGATCATCTGAGTCATACACATAACTTGGCGAAGAACGCCTTCTCGCCCGAATGCCCCGAGCATGGCGCCGAGCTGGCCGACGATCTGGAAAAGATGGTGGCGCTGCATGGCGCGGAAACCATTGCGGCCGTGATCGTGGAGCCGGTGGCGGGCTCGACCGGCGTGTTGCTTCCGCCCAAGGGTTATCTGGAGCGGCTGCGCGCCATCACCAAGAAGTACGGCATCCTTTTGATCTTCGACGAAGTCATCACCGGCTTTGGCCGCATGGGCACGCCCTTCGCGGTGGATTATTTCGGTGTGGTGCCGGATCTGGTGACGACCGCCAAGGGGCTCACCAACGGCGCTATTCCCATGGGCGCCGTGTTCGCCAGCCGCGCCGTCCATGACGCGCTGATGCAAGGGCCGGCGGAGCAGATCGAGCTGTTCCATGGCTACACTTATTCCGGTCATCCGGCGGCCTGCGCTGCGGGCTTGGCCACGCTCGATATCTACAAGCGCGAAGGTCTACTGACGCGTGGGGCGAGCCTGGCCAAGGACTGGCGCGACATGATCCACAGCCTGAAGAATTTTCCCAATGTCATCGATATCCGCACGGTCGGCCTAATCGCGGGCATAGAATTGCAATCGCGGCCCGGCGCGCCAGGAACGCGCGGCTATGATGCTTTCGTGAAATGCTTTGCCGATGGCCTCCTGGTTCGCGTGACCGGTGACATCATCGCCATGTCGCCGCCTTTGATCGTGGAGCGCAGCCAAATCGAAACCATGGTGTCGAAATTGGGCACCGCCATCCGGCAGGTTGCCTGAACGCAACCGCTTCTTGCGATAGCTTTGTAAAGATATGTGGCTATCCGCCTATTGGTTTGACGCGCCCAAGCGGCGCCGATAGGCTTTGCACGCCGGCAATTGCAAAAGCGGCTGGAGACCCGAGGCGCGCGTGGGTGAATTGTTTCACGTTCAGCTGCAATGCCCCAAATGTGGCTCGTCCGGCGTGGCGATGTGGGAGAAAGCACCGGATACGCCGGAGCTGCGCAAGCTTTTGTCCCTGTCCGAAGGATTCTATCAGCGCCCGCTGATCGGAATCGCCGGCGCCCCGGAAATCATCTGCGATCATTGCGGCACCGGCCAGCGCAACTGAACAAAAGCGTACAAATGGAAAGCGGTGTTCCGGTTGGGAATCGTTGCTCCCGCTTTTTTGCCGCCCTAGAGTTCGGCGGTCGGCGCGGGGCATTCCTTGGGGGTTTTTGTGGTGCAACGGATCGCCGATCTGGACATTCCGCGCCGTCTTTCCGGCGTCCTGCCGGCATGGGCGACCAAGATCGGCTGCGCCATATTGGGCGTGGGCCTGGCGGTGGTTCTGCGCCTGATCGTGGACCATGTCACACCGGGCGCGGGCGCCGCGCCTTACGCCTTTGTCTATCCGGCTGCTCTGCTGGCGACACTGTTGGGCGGCTGGCAATCGGGCGTGGGCACGCTGCTGGCCACCGAATGGCTCGCCTGGATCTTCGTGGTGCCCAAAAGCGGTCCGGGGGGCACCCACACCGATTTCCAAGCCGCTGCCGCCATCCTGGTAGGCGTGACTGTAATCGCTGTGATCGCGGTGGGTGAAGCTTTCCGTGTCGCCGCCCAGAGAATCGTGACCGAGCGCAACGCCAAACTCGCCGAGCGGGAATTGCTGTTCCGCGAATTACAGCATCGCGTGAACAATGATTTCACCATCGTCAACAGTCTGCTCGATCTGCAGCGCAGAAAAAGCGCCGACGCGGAGACGCGGGGCGCGCTTGAACAGGCAATGGGGCGCATTCGTTCCGTCGCCCGCGTCCACCATCATCTCTATGTCGTGCCCGACATCGGCGCGATCGACCTGAAACAATATCTGACCGATCTTTGCGGCGCGCTCGCCCAGGCCGCCTTTCCGCCCGCGGGCCTCAGTCTGCGTTGCCATTGCGAGGAAGCGTTCATGCCCCGCAGCCGGGCCATCGCCGTGGGCCTGGTGACCAACGAGTTGGTGACCAACGCGGTCAAGCATGCGTTTCCGGGCGGGCGCGAGGGCGTCATCGATGTACGGTTTCAACGCACCGAGACGGGATGGGCGCTGAGCGTGCGCGACGATGGCGTTGGCCTTTCGTTGAGCCCGCCCAAGTCCGGCCTAGGCACCAGCCTGGTCGAAGAGTTCGCGCGTCAGGCGGGCGGCACCTTGTCGGTGGAAAGAGATGGCGGCACCGTCGTTCGCCTGGTCCTGGCTGCTTCAGCCGCCACAGCGGGCGGCAAAGACGCGCTCAAGCCCTGACGGAACCGTTTCCTCGCACGGAGCGTTCTGACCAATTGGCGTTTCAGGGTGATCAGGTGCAGGCCGACTGTCTTGCCGCGTCGCGAGGCGACGAGAGCCGCTATCGGCTGCTGGTCGAGGCGGTCACGGATTATGCCATCTATATGCTCGATGCCACGGGGGTGGTGACGAGTTGGAACGCGGGCGCCCGACGCTTCAAAGGCTATGAAAGCGACGAGATCATCGGCCAGCATTTTTCCCGCTTTTACACCGCCGAAGACAAGCTTGCGGGCCTGCCCCAGCATGCGCTCGAGACCGCCGCGCGGGAGGGAAAATTTGAACGCGAAGGCTGGCGCGTGCGCAAAGACGGCTCCCGTTTCTGGGCTCATGTGGTGATCGATCCGATCCGCTCGCCGGCCGGCGAGTTGGTGGGCTTCGCCAAGATCACGCGCGACTTGACCGAAAAGCGGCAGGCAGAAACAGCGCTCAAGCGCAGCGAGGAACAATTCCGCCTCTTGGTCCAAAGCGTCACCGACTACGCCATTTATATGCTGGACGCGACGGGCCACATCACCAGCTGGAACCAAGGCGCGGAACGCATCAAAGGTTATGCCGCCCAGGACATCATCGGCCAGCATTTTTCACTTTTCTACACCAAAGAGGATCGCGCTCGCGGCGAGCCGGAACGCGCGCTGAAGACCGCGGCGCAAGAGGGCCGCTATGAGCGGGAGGCCCTGCGGGTCCGCAAGGACGGCAGCACGTTCCACGCCCATGTGGTGATCGATCCTATTCGCGATCCGGCGGGCGAGGTGATCGGCTATGCCAAAGTCACGCGCGACGTCACCGAGCGCAAGAAGGCGCAACGCGAGCTCGAACAAGCGCAGCACGCTCTGTTCCAGTCCCAGAAAATGGATGCGATCGGCCAATTGACCGGTGGCGTTGCCCATGACTTCAACAATCTCATGATGGCGATCCTGTGCAGTCTGGAATTGGCGAAAAAGCGTCTTCCCGCCGATTCACCCGTGGCCAAGCTGTTGGACAATGCCGTTCAGGGGGCCCAGCGCGGTTCGGCCTTGACCCAGCGGATGCTGTCCTTTGCCAGACGGCAATCGCTGAATCCCAAGCCCGTCGATCTGGCCAGGTTGGTGGAAGGCATGGTGGACCTCCTGCAGCGATCGATCGGCCCCGGCGTTCGAATCGAAACTGATTTTTCGCCGGGGCTCCGTCCGGTACTGGCCGACGAGAATCAGCTGGAATTGGCGCTTTTGAATCTGACCGTGAACGCCCGCGACGCCTCGCGGGATGGCGGAATTGTCGAAATCAACGCGCGGACCGAGCGCGTAGACATGCGCCATCACACCGGCCTAACGCCGGGCTCCTATGTCTGCTTGTCGGTGATCGACCATGGCGAAGGCATGGACGCGGAGACGCTGGCGCGTGCAACTGAGCCTTTCTTTACCACCAAAGGCGTGGGCAAAGGCACTGGGCTGGGCCTGCCCATGGTCCATGGCATGGCCGAACAAATCGGCGGCCGATTCATCCTGAAAAGCCGCAAAGGGGAAGGCACAACCGCGGAGATGTGGCTGCCCGCGGCCATCGTCTCGGCTGAAGCCACATCCCCTGTCCCAGCCGAAACCGGCGCCGCCCCATCCGCAACTCTTAAGGTCCTGGCGGTGGACGACGACAGTCTGGTCCTCTTCAACACCACGGCCATGCTGGAGGATCTCGGCCACCACCCGCTGGAAGCCCACTCGGGCGAGGAGGCCCTTGCAACCCTGGCGGAGGCCGAGGTGGATTTGGTGATCACCGACCAGGCCATGCCGCAAATGTCGGGCGCCCAGCTGATCGCTGCCATCAAAAGCCGGTGGCCGGACCTGCCGGTCATCCTGGCCACCGGCTATGCCGAGCTTCCGTCGGGCGCGGATCGAAATTGGGAAAAATTGAGCAAGCCGTTCAGCGAAACGGACCTGAAACAGGCCATCGCCAATTTGTTCGGCTGACCGGCACAGCCTCAAGTTGTCGCTACGATATCGCCCACACATCCCGTATGGACAAGCTCGCATGGAAGGCCATATCGTGGGTGTGGGCGCCGTGTACTGGGCGCTGTCAATTTAGGGGCGTACCGTGCCGAAGGCCAACACGCATGCCATCGATAAAGCGATCGGTGGACGTCTTAAAATGTACCGCCAACGCGCCAATATTTCCCAGACCGCGCTGGGCAAGCATCTCGGTGTCTCGTTCCAGCAAGTGCAAAAATACGAGAACGGGACCAATCGCGTTTCCGCCGCCACGCTCATCAAGATTTCCCGCTTTCTGAATATCTCGGTGGGCGAATTGATGGTGCTTGACGGCCAGCAGACCCAATCCGCTAGTTCGAGCAAGGATCTCATGCGGTTCGCAAAGTCCTCGGAAGGCAAAAGCCTGCTGAGTGGCTTCATGGCGATCGAAGATTCTCTATTGCGCCGGCATATCGTGGGTCTGGTGAAGGCCTTGGGCCGCTAGCGGTCCTTCGGCGCATTTGCGGGGCGGACGCGTTCTCCGGTACGCAAACCGGGGACGGGGTTGGCGCAATCAGGCACGCGCCGCCGAGAGGTTCGCATATTTGGCGACGATCACTCTGCGGTTCAATTTCAAATTGGGCCTGAGCATACCGTTCTCGGTGGAGAAGGGTTCTTCCGCGAACGTGATCTCGCCGATGCGTACTTTCCTGCCCGCCATCGCGGTATCGACATGTTTGCGGATCCGCCGGACTGCGCCCTCCGAACGATCCTCGCCCTGCACGACGACGCAGCTCAAATGCGACGCGCCCGGTTTCTGGAAGACCACCGATTGAACGATATCGTCGCAAGCATTCAGTTCGCCTTCGAGCACCTCGGGATGCACCTTGTAGCCCGCTGGCGTTACGATCAGCTCTTTTTTGCGGCCTAGAAGATAAAGATAGCCGTCTTCGTCGAGCCGTCCGATATCACCGGTGGCGACATGGCTGCCGTCCAGAAAAGTCGCCTCATTCTCGCCGGGTGCGCATTGGAAATATTTCCGCGTCAAAAAACGCTCGCGCTGCACGATGATTTCGCCGTCTTCCTCGAATTGAATGGTGATGCCATCCAGCGGCTTGCCGACCGAACTGTATTTGGTGGAGAAGGCGGGCCGGTAGGTCAATGACCCGGACTCCGCCAAGCCGTAAGACTCGCAAAGCGGCAATTGCAGATGGTCGAAGAATTTTATGGCATTGCGGTTCAGCGGCGCCATGCCCGAAATCAGAAGCCGCATATGGTCGCCGAAGATGGCATAGACGTCTTTGAACGCCCATTTCGCGATCCGTTTGCGCAACCACCGGCTCACCGGCAACGATAGCAGCGGCCAGATCAGCTTCTGGCGCAGCGTCTTGGCGGCGGGCGGGGAGAACCGGTTATGAATGAGCTGGTAGAAAATCGGCGGCGCGATAAGGATTGTCGGCCCCAAAAGCTTCAAGGCCGGATAGAGCTGGGTGTAATCCGTGACGATGATGTCGAAATCGTACCAGATCGCCGCGTAATACATGTTGCGCTGCTGGAAGTTGGACATGGGCAGGAACAGCAGCAGCCGGTCCTGGCCCGTCACTTCGATTGCTTTGGCGATGGGCGGCACGGTCATCTCCGAGCCGCTTCGACTGATTATGAGTCCCTTGAGACCACCGGCCGAACCGGAGGAAAAAGCCAGGCAGAGATCATCGGGATCATCTCCGTTCGCATAAGGGATACGTGGGATCGCCGAAACCGCCGCATTGGCCTCGCCCATGACGGCGACGAAATTATCTTCCTCGCCAAAGCCATGCTTGACGCCCGCCCCCACAAGCATCAACGCGACATTATATTGGTCCATCAGGGCGCGGTTGAGCGAACCGGTGAAATCGTCAGTGAAGGGCACTGAAATGGCGCCCAAATCGACCAAGGCCAGATCGTAGACGATATAGGCATAGGAATTGGGCGCGAAGACGCCCACGCGCATCCCCGCTCGCACCTTCCAGCGGATCAGGTTGGCGCGCGCCTTGGCGACATCTTCCGCAAGGTCCGCAAAGCTGTGACGGATCTGCTGCCCCTGATTGAGCACGACAACGGCGCCCTTCTTGGCGGAAAGGCTGGCGACGAGTTGATCCAGTTTCATGTGCGCCCGGAGCCAGGAACAGAGGGAGCACGCGACCGTTGCGGGAACCGATCAGGCGCGCTCATGCTGCAATCGTTCGGTCGCATTGATCAAATCGCCCACCGTATGGCAGTTCACGATAAGATCTCCCAGCTGATCGGTTCCGACGTGGAATTTCTGGTCGATGGAAAAGATCAGGGACACCATCGTCATCGAGTCAGCGTCCAGATCGCGCGCCAGATCCGTATCGCGCGTGATGGCGCCACAGGTCCTTTCCGGGAACGTTTCGCTGAGCAGTGACAGGATGGAATCTTCCACGGATTGCTTCTTCATCAGGCCCTTCCAGCCGATATACTTAGGCGACCGCTGGCGCCGCCTTCTGTGATCTCGAACATTACGGGTAAGTTTGGCGCGCTTTTTCGCAAAAGGCGAGACGCTCGGACGGTTGAGCGATCCTTCTCATGCGATGATCCGGCCAGGGGGGCCAGACGAACTGCCTGAAAAATCATCAGCTGACGTCCCGGCGCATGGGCAGGAGCCTGCTCCACTTGCTGCCGTCGGTCACTGTGCCATAGACGGACATCAGTTGGGACACCACCTCATGGAACTGGTGCGCGGGAAGGTCCCCGCCGGCCCGGCAAGCCGTCGCATCGGCGATATAAGTGAAGTGATGGTTTCGGTGATACGCGTCGATTGCCGTGGAAAGGCAAGTGGTTTCCCCGAACATTCCCGCGATCGCAAAGTTTCCATTAGAATATTCCATAACTCGGGAAAATTCCGGATTTGAATAGCAGGATGGTTGCAGCAGGTCGAAAACCATGTCGGAGCGAATAGGCTCAAACCCCGCAATCCATTGCGGGTAACGCAGCCGGTCGCTGGCGCTCTTCGGATTGATGCTGCGCACATGCGCAATAGGGACATTGTGTGCCTTGGCACGGGCCAGCAAGGTCCGGCAATTGGCCAGCATGCCGCCATAGGCGTCGAAATCGGCGCCGCCATCGAGATATTGATGGAGGCCAACCAGGACCAAGGTCGGGGTCGCGCTTTGGCTCTTGAACTCCAGAAAATCGATGACGGCTGCCATCTCAATGCTTCCCGATCGATGGTCGGCTTGCCTCCCGCGTGGCGGAAGCCTCAAGTATCCCCGGCACATGCCAGCGCCCTTCTGGGCGGATGATCTTATATGGATCGGCGCCAAGCCTGACCGCGTCCGGATGCGGCTCCACATGCGCCACCATCTCGACATACTCGAAATCAGAGAAGACGAATTCCGGCCTGTCCTTCAAGACCCTGAAGCCGAACCTGGCGTTGAAATTGACCATGTGCTTCTGCACGTGACAATAAAGCACGCGATAACCCTTCATGCGCGCCAATTCCATGCTGGCGCGAACCAATTGGAAGGAAAGCCGCGTGTGGCGGAATTCCTTGCGTACCGCCAGCCGTTCGATTTTGGCGAAATCGGCAAAGAAACGAATGCGGGTGCAGCCCGCCGGCTCATCACCGACGAAACCCAGCAGATGTGTCCCCGACATATCGTTGCCGTCATACTCCTCGTTGTAGGGACATTCCTGTTCGCCCATATAGACGGCGCTGCGGATAGCAACCACGCGCATCAGATCGTCGAAGGAGCGGGCTACGATGACGCTCAATCCGTCCGGGCTGGCGCCATTGCGATAGGTGTCGTAGATCGGTTTGCCGGGCCCGCCGCGAACGAACTCATAAAGATGCGAAGCGACGATGCCTGCGATCACGGGCGCCTTCTTGAGACCCAGCGCCTCATTGTAGCGCACACCCTCCGGTGTGTTGGGCCGCGAATAGAGGTTTACACCGGCATAGGGCAGCGCCGCGATTTCCTTCATGAAGAGGCTAATGGCGCCCGCCAGGGGGCCAGGCGCATAAGTTCCCCACATATAGAGCCCCGCCGGTCTTTCACCGGGCCGCGCGATCAGGTTCAGAGCGGGGTCTGACCCGTCAAACTCCTTCATCGCCAGCCGGTACAAGCCCTTGGCTGTCAGTGGCAGCATCGCGATGAAGCCTTCGCCCTTGGGCGCATCGGGATTGTATTTGGCCTTGCGCGCGATGGTCCAAAGGCAATCGGGATTGTGGGCCAGAACGCGCTGAACAACTTCGTCGCTAGCCATGCCCGGGATGTGCTGCCGGGCCGCCTCGAGCAATGCATGCACCGCATCGGGCTTGGTGCGGAAAAGGACTAAGTGCTTGGCATATTTCGCCGAATCCATGCTGCCAAGATAATGCTTAGCCTTTTCGTGCTTGACTGTGGAGGAATTTTCGCGAACCAATCTCAGCGGGTGTTCTGTCATGTCTGCCTCGAATTCGACGGGCCTTAATATGGTAAATGTTCGGTTAACGGAGGAGATTGTTTCTTGATCGGAGACACGAGTCTGCGGTCTGCAGAGGAACAGGGTGTTCCCCAAGGCGAACATGCTGTCCTTGTTCAGCCGAGACAGGTTCCGGACTGGGAAACTGTGCGCATTTTTCTGGAAGTCTTGCGCAGCGGCAGTTTTCGTGCCGCATCCGACAGGCTGGGCCAATCCATCAATGCACTGCGGCGTAAAGTGGATGAGCTCGAGCACACGTTGGGCGTCATTGTGCTGACGCGTCACGTCGATGGCGTGCGCGCCACCGCCGAAGGTGAAAAAATCCGCAGCGCCGCCCTACGGATGGAAGCGGCCTCCTTCGATCTGCTGCAGGCCCGCAACTCCGTCAAGAAAGACGTCGAGGGCGAGGTACGCCTGGCCGTTACCGAGGGTCTTGGCACATTCTGGCTGGCGCCGCGTCTGGTCGAATTCCAGCGCGCCAACCCCAAATTGATGGTGCATCTCAACTGCGCGATGAAATCGGCCGACGTCCTCAGGCTTGAAGCGGATGTCTCGATTCAATTGGAACGTCCGCAGGCGCCCGATCTGAGAATGGCCAAGATCGGGCGCATGCACGCCATGTTCTTCGCTTCAAAATCCTATCTGGACACTTACGGCTACCCGAAATCCGTGGCCGATCTCAAGGATCATCGCATCGTCGTCCAGTCGGACGGCCGCAAGCGCTCCCAGGAGCTTTACGATCAGCTGTTTCCTGGCATCTCGCCCATAGGGCTCGTTTCGTTGCGCAGCAATGTTGCCAGCGCGCATTATTGGTCGATCGCGAAAGGCGCGGGCATTGGCATGCTGGCGACCTATGCCCAGGCGATCGGCACGCAACTGGTTCCCCTGGATATCGGCATCGTGCATCCCATCGACATCTGGATGGCTTATCATCCCGACGCCAAGCGCATCGCGCGCGTCAAGCGCACGATCGACTGGATCCTTCAATCCTTTGATCCTCAGCGCTTCCCTTGGTTCCGGGACGAGTTCATTCACCCCAACGACCTTGCGAAGGAGTACCGGGGTGATCTGTTGGTGAACTCGCTTTTCGCGGGCTATATCAACCCGACACTGGACGAAAAACGGTAAGCTGCCGATTTTTTGCGCCCCATATCTGTGAGCCAGGCGCAACCCGCGTCAGGCTTCAATGCCACAGGTCCTTCAATTTGAGACGGGGATCGGCCGCAATCTCCTGCGTCACATGGCGGAAGTGACCGATGAATGTCTCTATCCGGGCCGGCGTGAAGGCGCCCGCATTGTAGAAGACCTTGCCCAGGATGCCGTTGGGATATTGCGTCAACCCCAGATAAAGGTCGCGATAGATGGCGGGCTTTTCAGCGTCAGGCCCCGTGATCGTGCCATCGAAGGCGGTCATCGAATGAAGCTCGCTGCTGAAGAAGTTGCGTTGCAGCGGCACGAAATTGAAGACGCTGGCACAGAAGGGTTTGGGGGGCTGGAAGATCGCCTCGTAAAGCTCGCATGAGAGTTCGCGATGGGCATAGCTGGCATAGAAGTCCCGCGCGAATTCGCGCAGGAATGTGGGCAGATCGCCGTTCCGGTTGATCCTGGCGCAGATCGGCATGTTGGTGACCAGGAATCCCACCGTATGGTGAAATTCCGGATGCACCCGGTCGGCGGTATAGGCCGCTGACAAAATGTCCGCCCCGCGCGTCCAGCGGGCGAGCGACAATTGGTAGGCGGCCATCAGGATCAGTGTTAGGGACAGTTTGTGGGCCTCGGCAGCGGCCAGAAGCCCGGTGAGGACGTCGCTCCTCAGGAAGAAATAGGAGCGCCCACGAGGGCCGTTGGCGCCGCTCTGGTCGTAAGGCAAGGGAGCGGGCGACATGCTCTGAAATTTCTGCTGCCAATAGGACAGATGTGTCCCCAGGTCCCGGGCGAGCGACCGGCGCTGTGCCAGCGCGTACTGTGTATATTGCTGCACTGGCGCAAAGGCAGGTGCCTGCCCCATCTTGAGCGCGGCACAGGCGCTGCGCAGTTCGCGCAGGATCACCTGAGAGGACCAGGCATCGGAAAAATAGCCATGGGCGACGAAGCCAAGGCTGACATTCTGGTCCTCATCACGGAAAGCGCGGCAGAGAAACCCTTCCTGGGCATAAAGGTCCAGCACGCTCTGGGTGAATTCGCTGACCGCCGATTTGTTTCCGGGACGATCATCCAGAAGATCGCGTTTTTGGACGTCGATCAGTTCCAGGCCCCTGACCTTCCAGTTTTCCGCGATCTGAACGGGACGTCCGTCCTGTAGAGCCAGGCGGGTTCTCAGCGCTTCGTGCCTGCCCACCACGGTGCTAACCGCTGCATAAAGAAGGCCCGGATCGGCCACGGCGCCCATCGGCACAAACATGGGATTGGTGAACGGCACATTCGCGGCGAAGCCGTCCAATCGCCAGAGATGTTCAGGCCGGGTCGGCAGCGCGTTCGGAAAACGCTCCAGCTCGGCAAGACCAAGAATGTCCCGGGCGCGATGCGCAACCGCGGGCTGATTCATCTCATCTACAGTCATGTCGGCAAGCGCGGTCCTGCAAAACGATCTGACAGCCTTTCCGCGTCGGGCTGGCGCGGCATCTCCGTTGTTTCATAGTGGTCGAAAGTCCCGCGTTCCGTATTTGGAACGCCCCGTTCCTTTCCTATCACAGACAGGCCCCCAGCACGTCCCTAACCTGTTGACGAATCGCCGATTTGAGCGGGCGGTGCGTTAGCCCGGGGTCCCCGGGAGGTAGAGGAATGGAGCATCATCCACAGGCAAGTATAAGAACAAGTTTGGCGGCAGCACACCACATGCCAGACCCCAATCCCACGCGGATCGCGGGCCAAGTCAAATGGTTCGATTTCATCAAAGGCTATGGCTTCATCACGTCGTCAGAGCGAAGCGACGACATCCTCCTGCACCAGGTTTGCGTTCGCCAATCCGGCTTTCGGGCGGTCCAGGAAGGCGCCACAGTGGTCTGCGACACGGTGATGGGTAGCCGGGGCTGGCAGGCCGTCAAGTTGATATCGGTGGACAATTCGACCGCCCGGCCCATGCCGCAACCGGTGGAACATCCGCCGCGCTACATTGCCGAACCGCGCGGGCCCGCCTTCGAGGGTGTGGTCAAATGGTTCAACCGTTCCAAGGGTTACGGCTTCATTTCGCGTGGCGCCGGAACGCCGGACATTTTCGTGCATATGGAGACGCTGAGGCGCGGCGATATCGCCGAATTGCGCGAGGGTCAGCGGGTCAAGGTGCGGATTGGCCAGGGGCCGAAAGGCGAGATGGCCGCGGAAGTTCTGCTGCTGGATTTCTGATAAAGCCGCACTTGCTGCATGAAGAAAAAGCCCGGACTAGGTCCGGGCTTTTTCTTTCCACTTCAGACACGAAAAACCCGCCCACCCATTTGGGTGAGCGGGTCCATTGGTGAAGGCAAACCTTAGAAGCTGTACTGGATGCGGCCGTAATAATAGCCGCCGTTCGGGTTCCAGGACGTGCCGAGATATGTGTTGTCCACATTGCCATTGCCGGAGGGAATGGCAACGCCACTGGCGGCATTGTTGCCGTTGAGAGCGGTCACAGTCGATGTGAGAACGCCATCGCGCGCGAAGCCATTGGTATCGGGCCGGATATTGAAGAGGTTGTTGCCGCCGATCGCGAATTGGAGTTGGTCGGTGATGTTATAGCGAACTTCCGCGTCGGTAAGCATCACGCCAGCCTGGGCCAACGGGATCAGCTGGCCGCCATTGTTCGGTGTGGCGAGCAGGTGCCGCGGTCCCCAATAGGTCTCGCGGATGGTGGCGCCGAACTCGTCCAGGCTCCAGCCGGCGGTCAGGCCGATCTTCCAGGGCGACTCCGTGTGGACATAGTTGAACAGCGTGTCCGGGCGGAAGAAGGTCGCGTTTGCAGCACCGGGAGAACTGGTGATCACAGCGGGTGTCGGCGCCACGCGCGAAACAGAGGTGGTGTTGTAGTTGCCCGCCAAAGTCCAATCCACCAGGCCGTAATCGCCGAAATCGGTGGGGTAGCTGACCGTAAAGTCCACGCCCTGGGTGAGGGTCGAAACCGCATTCAGGAAGGCGGTGACGCCCTGCTGCGTGGCGGTGGGATCGAGCGAAACATTGTCCAGCGCGATGGCCGAGGTCACCAGCCCCACATTGATCGCGCCACCCACATTGTTCAGCGTGGCTGAGGTGGTGATGCGGTTGCCGATGGCAATGCTGTAGGCATCCACCGTGGCGCTCATATCCGCCAGCGGATGGGCCACGATACCGGCGCTGTAGCTCACCGAGGTTTCGGGCCTGAGGCCCTCCAAGCCAAGGAGCTGCGCAGCTGCGGAGTTGGCGGGCAACTGCACCGTGGCGGTATTGGGCGACACGTTGACCGCCGTATAGAATTCTTCCGCCAAGGTGGGCGCGCGGAAGCCGGTCGAAAGCGTGCCGCGGACGGCGAATTGCGGACTGATGTCATAACGAGCCGTGATCTTGCCGATCTGGGTATCGCCGAAATCGGTATAGTGTTCGGCGCGGCCTGCCACATCGAGTTGCAACTCTTCGATCGGAGCGATCGCCAGATCGATATAGCCCGCGTAATTCTTGCGGCTGTGGGTGCCGGCGCCAGCGGGAGCAAAGCCGGGGAAGGATTGCGCGCCTTCCTTGTAGTAGGACAGTGGGTCGCCGGCGAAGATGCCATAGAGGTCTTCGCGCGCTTCCACGCCCATCGCCACCGTCAGAGGCGATGCCATGCCGACATTGAAGCCGTGCGTGGCATCGATGGTGCCGTTGAGCTGGCTCGCCACAAAACCGCCATCGAAGAAGTTGGTGGGCGAGGTATGGGTGTCGATGAACAACGAGCGGTTGCCCGAGTTCCAAGTATAAATATTGTCGATGTCCTTGCCGTAGGCGACATTGACGTCGACGTCCCAGCCGAGAGCGTTGAACTTGGTGCCGATATCATACTGGTAATCGTCTTCCTTCAGCACTTCCATCGGGCGGAAGCCTTGAGGATACATGACCAGTTCCGGCGTTGTGCCCAGCGTGCCTGCACCTTGAGCGGCCGGCAGCAGCGCGCCATTGTTCACGTTGATCAGTGTGCTGCTGTAGAGGTTGCCGGCATTGCCGGACGCGATGATCTGACCCCTGCTGTTCAATCCAGCGCCCGCTTGACCAGGAGCGGCGACAGAGCCGGCGATCTGGGAGGTGCCAGCTGCACTCGCCACAGGGTGAAGACCGTCGGGCGTGCTGGACCCAACCGCGTAGCCGTTCAGGTTGGTCGGGCTCCAAGGCTGATTGGAGCCGATGGTCGCGATGATCTGGTTCGGCAGGCGGTCATTCTCGAACGACTTGGCGAATTTGTGCCCAAAGGTGCCGAACGCATAAAGCGAGAAGCTGTCCGAGAAATCATACTGGGAGTTCAGCTCCGCCATCGTGTTCTGATATTCCGGGTTACCATTGATCGGATTGTTGCGCGGATAACCGATCGTGTTGGTCACCAAGGAGTTCGGAATGCCGTTGCCATGCGCTGAAAGGCTCGCGACGCCATTGGCACCGACGCTGGTGACGGTGTTCTGGCCGACCGGCAGGCCCTGGGCGTTGAGCATGCGATTGTCGGCACCGCCATATTGGGTGAAATTGCCGTACTGCTTCTCGACAGTGATATTGACGAAGCCCTTGTCGAAAAGGGGCATGCCCATATTGTAGGACAGGTCATAGCTTTCGCCATTGTCGCCCGGGCTGCGGCCGCCGCGATTGTAATAGTCGCCCGCCGTGGCCTGGAATTGACCACCCGAAGACTTCTTCTTCAGGATGATGTTCACGACGCCGGCGATGGCGTCGGTGCCGTACTGCGCGGCGGCGCCGTCCAGCAGCACTTCGACATGGTCGATCGCCGCTTCCGGGATGAAGGACAAGTCGGCCGAGGAGCTGCCGGCCGCCGTGCCGCCCGCGTCGACATGCAGATTGCCGGTATAGTGACGGCGATGGCCGTTGATCAAAACCAAGGTGTCATTGGGCGAAAGGCCACGAAGCGCAGCGGAAAGCGTCAGGTTCGCAGTGTCGCCACCGAATTGTTGCGCGGTGAATGAGGGAACAGTCTGGCCCAGCGCCTGACGCAGATCGGTCGAGCCGGTGCCTTTGGTCAGCGCGTCGGCGCCCAACACGGTAATGGGCGCGGCCGAGTCGGCAGCTGTCATGCCCTGAACGCGCGTACCGGTCACGATCACGGTTTCGTTGCCGCCAGCATTGTTCTGCGCCATCGCGGGCGCGGCCGCAAAGGCGGCGATCGACGTTCCGATGAGAAGGGATTGCTTAAAGTTCGGCCTGAACGAAGTACGCATCATTGGTCCCCTTGGTTGCGCGTTCACGTACAGGCGCGTTTGCACGCGCCGAATTGTGGGCTTTCCACGCAGCAAAGGAGGTATCGAAGGTCCCCTGTCGGCAACGGCAAAGCCCGGGCTATACCTGCCCGTTAACGGAAAAGTGGCCTCCGATACGACGGTGTGTAAACTAATACTCGAGTATAGAATTGTGTCTTTGCCGCATCAGTCGCGGCGCTGGGACCTACGGCAGACATATAACGGCAGACATATATAGGTCAGAGCGGCGAGCAACAGCGAGCTTGGAAGAGCTGGCCCCGCTTCGAGCGAAGCGAGGGCAGCGCTGCTTCGGCCGCTCGCTTGGGCTCGCGGCGGAGATAGCGTTACCGTCCCTCCTCAGGCCGCTCGCTTGGGCTCGCGACGGAGGTAGCGTTACCGCCCCCTCCGGCCGCTCGCTTGGGCTTGCGGCGTTCGGCGCTCAAAACGGTCCACTGAACCGTTTTGCCCCTTCGGGTCGCGCCTCACCCATTATCCGGCAGGGTGTAGCAGATATATTCGCCGGAATAATTGCCGCCTGAGACCGCTACGATGATGTATTGCTTGCCATTGACCATATAAGTCATGGGCGAGCCGGACTGGCCAGCCGGCATCAGCACGCTGCCCACTTCCTTGCCATTTGCCTGGTCATAGGCGCGCAGCATCGCACCACGCGGGTGATCGGGCGTGACGGTGACTTGCGGATCGCCCGCGATCACCAGCGACTTCGTCACCAACGTGCCAATATTGTAGCTGGTCTGTCCCGTGCGCGGGATGTTGAGCCCCTTCAACGCCGGATTGTTGCGGATGAAATTGGGCGACTCGCCATGCGCCACCTGCCAAACGATGTCGCCCCTGTCGAGATTGATGGCGCTGATAGTCGCGTAAGGCGGTTTGATCAGCGGCAGACCGCTGACGGTCAGGCCGAAATCGTCGGAATCATTTGCCGGCGGCGGCGGCGGCGGCGCCACGGCACGCGGCGCCGGGGCCGAATCGGCGCCGGCATTCGCACCCGAGGCATTGACCATCTCCACCTTTTGGCCCGCCTCTCCTTCCACATACCGAAGATCGGAGAAACCGGGCGGCGGCGGCACCAGCCCCATCGGCTGCAAACAGGAATTGCAGGCGAAGAGATAGGCAGTGTGATTTTCTGGATTGAAAGATCCTCCGGGCCAATTGGTGCCGCCATTGGCGGGACCAAGGCTCAAGGTTGCCAAGGGACCCGGCCGCTGGCTCAGAACCGGCGGCGTATACATCGGCCCCAATTTGTAATTCTTGACGTTCTCGATCGCCTTCTGACGCAATGCTGGCGTGAAATCGATCAGGTCATCGATCGAAACGCCGGTGCGCGCATAAGCAGCCGGACGCGTGGGGATCGGCTGGGTTGGCGAATACCATTCGCCGGGGGCATTGCCCTTTTCGACTTTACGCTCCGGGATAGGCCAAACCGGTTTTCCCGTGATGCGGTCGAAGACATAGAGGTAACCCATCTTGGTCGGCAGCGCGACCGCCTTGATCGGTTTGCCGCTGACGGTGATGTCCATCAAGAGCGGCGCCGAGGAAAGGTCATAGTCCCAGATTTCGTGATGGATGAGCTGGAAATACCATTTGACCTTGCCGGTTTTCAGATCCACCGCCACCAAGCTGTTGCCGTAAAGACCGGCGCCGGGGCGATGGCCGCCATAAAAATCCGAGGTGGGCTGCTCGACCGGCAGATAAGCGAGACCGGTTTCGACATCGGCCGTCATCTCGGTCCAGATGCCGGTATTGCCCGCGGCGATATTGGAATCATTGAGCCAAGTCTCCGCGCCCGGCTCGCCCTTCTGTGGAATGGTGCGGAACTGCCAGAGCCGCTTGCCGGTGCGCACGTCGAAGCCCCGCGCCGAACCCTTGTTGTTCTTGAAGCTGGTCGGCGTGAAGCCTTCGCGGAACGCCGATCCCACCAGCACGACATCGCCGGCGACCGTCGGCGCGGACTGCCAGCCGATTTCGCCGGTGGTCAGATCGGGTTCGATCTTCTGGCTGTCGTCTGCCTTCAGATCGACTGCGCCATGATCGCCGAAGGATTGCACCCGCATGCCCGTCTTGGCGTCGAGCGCGACCAGTTGGTAGCCGGGTGTGACATAGAAAATGCGCGCGTCCTTGCCGTCGGACCAATAGGCCGGCCCCCTGCCCGACAATTGCCTGGGCGCGGCGGCGCCGCGCGCGCCTTCCTTCTCGCCATGGGTCCATAGAAGCTCGCCGGTTACAGCATCCAGGGCAATGATGGCGCGGCGCGAGCCAGCAGATGCATAGACCACGCCATTCACTTCAAGGGGCGTGCCTTCCAGCTTGTATTCCGGCCGGTTGCCGAAATTGTCGGTCTTGATGCGCCAGGCGACTTCGAGCTTGGAGAAATTGGACGCGTTGATCTGATCGATCGGCTTGAATTTGCTGCCCGTGGCGTCGCCCAGATAGAGCGGCCAATCGACATTCTGTCCGGTCTGGGCCAAGGCCGAACCGGTCAACAGAAGAAGCGCCAGCCCCGTCAAAATCTTCTTTTGCATATTTCCACCCTCGAATGAATTCTAAGGAAAATTAAACCGTCAGACGGATCAACCCATTTCCTTGATCTGGGCAAGACCTTTGCGGATCGCCGCCTTCTGCGGCTCCGTCACATCCAGATTGGGCGGGCGTTGATAGAATTGCGGCACCCCCATCTGCTGACTCAGCGCATATTTCATCGGACCATAGGAATCGATTTCGCCGCCGAGTTTGCGCAACAGAGCCTGCTGCGCCTCGAACTTCTGGAAGGGCGCATGGATGTCTTTCCCGGCGCGGTAGGCAGCGAAAATGTCGGCGATCTGGCGGCAGAAAACATTGCCCTCCGCAAGGATCGCGCCCATGCCCTTGGACAGCGCATACTCCAGCTTGGTGTCGGTGCCGGTGCGCATGTTGAGATCGGGGAAATTCGCCACGAACTGCTTATATTCCGGCATGTCCTCTTCGGAATCCTTGATCCCGGCCAGATTGGGATAATGCTTCAGCGCCTTGAGCAGATCGGTTGAGATCGGCACCGCGCTCATGGAGGGGATATGATAAAGGTTGACCGCCAGGCTTTGCGGCACCGCGTCGAACAGCAGCGTATAATAGCGGACCAATCCGGCCAGCGGCGGGTTCTTGTAATAGAAGGGTGGAATGACCAGGAGCCCCTCTGCGCCGTGATCGGCGGCGTGTTTGGAAAGTTCGATGGTCTCGGTGAAATTGGAGGTACCCGAGCTGCAGATGATGTTGAGGCCGTTCTTGTTCTTGCCGGCCACTTCCATCACTTGCTTGCGCTCTTCGGCGCCGAAGGAAGGATATTCGCCCGTCGTGCCCAGAACCACGACACCGTCCGCGCCGTTATGCTTGAACCAGGCCAACACATCCTTGAAGGCGCCAGGATCGAATTTGAGATTCTTGTCGCAGGGGGTACAGCTCGCCACCCAGAACATGGTCTTGGACTTGCTGCCCAGATTGCGCGCACTTTGCGCCAGGGCCGGGCCCGCCATCGCGGCTGCGGCCGCGCCGCCCACAAAGCCAATTGCGTCCCTGCGCGTCGCTTCCATCGCCCACACCCCTCGTTGTTTTGATGTTTTCCCAGTCTACACAGAAAGTACCGGAACGCTCGCCCTATTTTTAGCCGGAAAAGTACCCTTGCGGAAATAGAAGACCTTGTCAGATCAGAAGTTTAGATGGTCCGTGCGAGAGAACCGCGGCTGCCGGATAATGCAGTGGAGACGGCGCGGAAAGCCCGCCGCCGGAGCCGCCATCCGACGCCCGCCGGTCCATATTGAAAAGGGTTCTGACGGAGCTAAGATTCCAGAGCGGATCGTGATCTCCCAAGGACTGTTTTGGCGCCGGACCTCCCAAGCGTATTGGCGCAAGCTGTCGCGCATCATCAGGCGGGCCGCCTGGGTGAGGCTATCGCCGGTTATCGCCAGGCGCTCGCCATCAAGCCGGGTCTGGCGCGTGTGCTTTACAATTTGGGCAGCGCACTTTGCGAGCAGGGCAAACTGGACGAAGCGGAGGCCAGCCTTCGCCAGGCGCTCGCCCTTCAGCCCGGCTTCGCCAATGCTCACAACAATCTCGGCATCGTGCTCTATGAGCAAGGCAAGCCGGGGGAAGCGGTGGATTGCTATCGCCGCGCGCTGGCGCAGCAGCCGGCCTATGCCGAGGCCCTCAACAATCTGGGCGCAGCACTTTGCCGCCAAGGCGCCTTCGATGAAGGCGAAGCTTGCATTCGCCGGGCGCTTCACCTGAAGCCGGACTTTGCCGGAGCCTATGACAATCTCGGCACGGTGCTGTGGGAGCAGGGCAAGCGGGAGGAAGCGGAAGCCAGTGTTCGCCAGGCGCTGGCGCGCGCGCCAAATTTGGTGCGGGCGCTGGGCAATCTTGCCGGCATGCTCAAGGACCAGGGACGCCTGAACGAAGCGGTTGCGGCTTACCGGCAGCTCGTGCAGATCGCGCCGGAAAATAATGAGGGATTGATCGGGCTTGCTTACGCGCTGGCCATGCAAGGCGATGCCAAGGGTGCGCTCAAGACAATCCTTCAGTCCCTGCGGATCAAAGAGACCTCGAACGCCAAGCGCGTCTTTGTAAGCATCGTCAAACAGCCTGGATGGACAGACGAGAATGGCGAGGTCCGCCGTCTGATGACGCGCGCCATCCACGAGCCTTGGGTCAGGCCGAATGAACTTGCACACAGCAGCGCCAATCTAATCAAGCAGGCCGCGCAGACCGGCGCTTGCGTGGCACGCGCCGTTCGAGCTTGGCCGCAGTCTCTGCCGGCATCCGAATTGTTCGGCCCCGATGGCGCGGGCGCGTTGGCGGCGGACGAACTGCTCCTGGCGCTGCTGGTTTCGGCGCAAAACACCGACATCGAACTCGAGCGCTTCCTCACCCTGGCGCGGCGCGCCTTGCTGGAAGCGGCAATGGACGATGACGCAGGTGAAACCGGGTTGGAATTTTATGCGGCGCTGGCGCGCCAATGCTTCATCAACGAATATGTGTTTTTTCACGGCGAGGAGGAAATCCGCCAAGCGAACGCCTTGCGCGATGGCTTGGCCGCGGCGCTTGACGCCGAAACGCCGATCTCACCTTTGCGGCTGCTGACGGTGGCGGTCTATTTTCCGCTCCGCTCTCTTTCCGGCGCGGCCGGGCTTCTGGAGAGGGCATGGCCTTCGGAGATCGCTGCCGTTTTGGCGCAGCAAGTGCGCGAGCCGCGTGAAGAAGCGCAATTGCGCACTTCTATTCCGAGACTTACGCAAGTCGCAGACACCGTCTCGCGCCTGGTTCAGAGCCAATGTGAAGAAAATCCCTATCCGCGCTGGGTGCGCATGCCGCCGGTCGAAAAGGCCGATAGCATCGAGCATTATTTGCGTGGGAAATTTCCGCTTGCGGCCATCGAACGCGGGAGCGCCCGGGAAAGGGCGGATTTTCTCAGCGCCGGGTGCGGTACAGGCCAGCTTGCTCTGGAAATCGCGCAAGGCGTGGCAGCGCGCGTACTAGCCATCGATCTCAGCTTGGCCAGTCTCGGCTATGCCAAGCGCAAGGCGCAGGAATTGGATCTCCTCGATATAGAATTTGCTCAGGCGGATTTGCTGGAACTCGGCACGATCGACCGCCGCTTCGATGTGGTGGAATGCTCAGGGGTGCTTCATCATATGAGGGACCCGTTCGCCGGATGGCGGGCGCTTTTGTCCCTGCTCAATCCTGGCGGGTTCATGCTGGTGGGGCTTTACAGCGAAGCCGCGCGTCACGGCGTCGTCGAAGCGCGGCGGTTCATTGCCGAGCGGGGCTATGGCACTTCCGCCGACGATATAAGACGCTGCCGCCAGGATTTGCTTGCACTGGACGGGAAACCCGGCGCGGATTTCGGTGATTTTTTTGGCGTGAGCAGTTGCCGCGACCTGCTCTTCCATGTCCAGGAGCATCGCACCAGCCTTTCTGCCATCGGCGCGTTTCTCAAGAACAATGGCCTGACATTTCTGGGCTTCGAAATCGGCGCTGCCACAATGCAAGCCTATAAGCAGCGCTTTCCCGGCAATCCCGCCACGGCAAATCTCAACAATTGGGAGGTGTTCGAGAGGGATCATCCGGACACCTTTTCCAACATGTATGTGTTCTGGATTCAGAAACACGGCGCGGCGTAAACCATTGCCCGCCCGCCAAGGCAAGGAAAAACCTGCCCATCTCAATCAAGAGATGGGCGGGCTGTTCACGATTTTCGCGTTTTAGAAATTGAAGGTGACGCAGCCATTAATGTAGACAAAATTCACGCAAACAAATTTGCACGCGCAACATCGCACTTCATGAAATGTGCGAGAGTTATGTCCGATTGTCTCAAGCTGTCGTGACGCGTTTATGCAAGCGTCCGATGGCGTCCAACGCAGAAAGAATCGCGCCTTCCTGCCAGGCCGGCAACCTGGAACAATGTTCGCCGGCCAACATGATGCGGCCATCGATGGCGCACATATCGTTATAATGTTTGGCGCGGCCTTCTTCGGTCCAGCTTCCCGCGCATCCCAAAGTGAAAGGCACGCGGTGCCATGCGACGGCAACGCCGTTCATGAACTCCTTCTTATATTGCGGATGGATCTTGGAACCTTGCTCGACGGCGGATTGCACCTGCTGATCCGGCGGCAGCGCCGCGAAGCTGAAATCGGCCAAGCTGTTGCCATAGCCGTAACCGCCCAAAAGGACCGCGGGGCCATCCTTGAAGAAGCCGGTCGAGGGATAGCTAATGTTGGTGATCGGCTGATCGGTGTAGCTGATACCGCCATAGATATCGTCATCCTCTTCCCAGAAACGGCGCTTGAACTGCAAGCCGACTTTGAAAGAGGACTCATAGGAAAGTGAATTGATCGCGTTTCTCATCGGCGCGGCCACATTCATGGGAATCTGGCTGAGGACCGAAGCGGGGATCGTGCAAATGCACCAGTCGCCTCGCGCCGTCTGCGGCGCACCGCCCTTCTTGGAATCGACGTAAGTTGCGACGACGCCCTTTGCATCCTGTTTGATGTCGATGACTTTGCAATTGTATTTGATCGATCCGGTCAGCGCCTTACCGAAGGCCTTGCCGATCATGCCCATGCCGCCCACGGGCTCAAACAGCTGGGTCTGATAATCGTAAGCCCGCCCTTCCAGGAAGCCCCACATGTCGGAGGCGAAAAGCTGCTTCATCGGCAGGGGATCGGAATCCACGGGCGGCGGCATCAACCCGCCGCCGGGCTGGACGGCATAGCCGCGTAATTCGCTGGCAATCGGACCTTTCTTATATTCGTAATTCTTGTCCAACGCGCCCCAGAAACGCAGGATCTGCAGCAAGCCGTCCTTTTCGTCCTTGGAGAGCGCGCCGCTCAACTGGTTCTGGCTGGTCGCCTTGGCCAGAAGCTCCGCGACATAGCCGCTGAAATCCATGTCGACTTCGCGCCGGCGCAGCGGCTTGCCGCCGAACGCCTTGGTCGAATGGATATAGGCGTTGTAGTTGGTCATGGTGAAAGTTTCCAACGCCACATTCAGCTGCTTGCAGTAATAGAGGATGCCGCGATGGTGATGCGGCAACCGCCACGGCCCGGGATTGAAATAAAGACCAGGCGCGAATTGCACCTTCTGCGTCACGCCGCCGATATCGGTGTAGCTGTCGCCGCCATAGAGCGACCAGTTCCGCCCGCCGGGCCGGTCGTTATATTCCAACAGCTGCACTTTGTAGCCGGCCTTGCGCAGCTCATACGCCGCGGTCATCCCGGCAAGACCCGCGCCCAGGATCAAGACCGTGGCGCCTTTCACATCGCCCGAGAGTTTGATGGGGCCATTGAAGTCCGACGTTCCGGCATAGCCCATCGCCACCATGGTGTCGTACATCAAGGCACTCCCGCCGGTGAGGCCGATAAATCTCATGAAGGCGCGGCGGCTGACGGGATTGATAGGCTTCTGAGACACGGCAATTCTCCTGGCGACGGCGCCGACATGGCGAGCGAGTCGGAATGCGTTTTACCCTTCGGAGGGGAACATCACCACCTTGTGCTTAGGACGGACAGCAAGACCGGGGTTTCGGCATCGGCGGTAAAAAGCTAAACTTTTGCCAAAGACAGGGAGCCGGACATGTTCGGCGATAGCCCGGATTCGGCAAAGCCGTTGCCTTTTCGCTATTCGGACCGACGCCAGCCACGCTCGCTCTGGCGCATAGCCGCCTTGGCGGTGGCGGGCGCGATCACGCTGGCAATCCTGTTCGACGGCCAGACCGGCCGGTCTGACGATATTCAAGTCCGCGCCTGCCTGGAGCCGGTTTATGCCGGCCTGTTCGGGACCGCGCCCCATGCGCTGGAACGTTGTCTGGAAAACCGGCCCAAATTGTTCGGCGCCCGTAACGCGCAATGGCTGCGCTATGTGAAGCATCTGGAAGATTCCTGCCCCGTGACGACCGGCATGCAGGGTCAGGCGATCTGCGAGTTCCAGGTCAAGGCATCCGAAGACCATGCCGGCAAAGGCTGGCGGACCTGGAAATGATCACTCGTTGGCGCGGAGAGCCTGCAAGACCGGCGCCGGTGCCAAATCTTGAAGCGCCTTTTGCAGGAAGGGTTGGTCGCGGAAAGCTTCGATCCCACCCCGCTTCAAGGTCGAAAGCGCACCCGTGACATTGCCGGCCGCCACGCATAGCTCCGGCTGAAGGCCGCGCACATAGCAAGCTAAGAATCCGGCATTGAAACTGTCGCCGGCTCCGATCGCATCCACCGGCGTGATCTTGAGGCCGGGAACGGCTTGGCGTAAGGCGCCCAGCTGAAGGATCGCGCCTTTCGCACCGCACTTGACCACCGTGAGCGGCACGGTCCGTGAGATCACCGTCAACGCGTCTTCCAGCGTTTCTCTCTTTGTCATGCGTAGAAGCTCCCGCTCATTCGGCAAGAGCACATCGATAAGAGGCAGCAATTCTTCGAGAACGCCGCCCCAGCGATCCTCGGGATCGTCATTGGTGTCCAGCGAGATCGTCAAGCCACGCCGCTTGATGGCCCGGAAAAGCTTCGGCAGGTCAACCTGCAAACCTTTCAGCAGAAACAGTGACGACAGATGAAAATGGCGGGCCGAACAAAGGTAATCGAGATCGAGGTGATCGCCCCTCAACTCCACCATGGTGCCGGGATAGGTCAGGATGTGGCGGACCGCGCCGTGATTGACCACGACGGTGACCCCCGAACCGGTCGCGCCGTCGCTGGTGCGCATCGCTGAAAGGTCGACGCCACGCTTGGCCAGAAAATCGAGCGCCATCGCTCCGAAATCGTCGCGAGCGACCAGGCTGACAAAACCCACCTTGGGCCCCAGCGCCGCCAGATTGTGGGCAAGGATCGCCGCCGAACTTCCCAGCGTGACATGAAAGGCGGACGCCAGGAGCTCCCGCTCCACCGGCATGGCCTCGCCAATGCCATCCAGGACCAGATCGAGATTGAGTTCGCCCACGATGGCGACGTCGAGATGTGGCGCGATCATCTGTTCCGTTCTGTTGCCGGCTTGGGTCGCATGATAGCATCCAGCGCACACATCCATTCAAGCAAAGACGGGGCGGGCATTGGCGGCGGGAAATGGTTTTCTAGATCTGCTGTCGGCGCGCGGCCAGCGAGGCATCTGTTCGGTCTGTTCAGCCCATCCACTGGCCGTGCGGGCGGCAGCCGAACTGGCGGTGGAAGGTGGCGGCCTGCTACTGGTCGAAGCCACCTGCAATCAAGTCAATCAGGATGGCGGCTATACCGGGATGCGGCCGGTCGATTTTCGCGATTTCGTTCATGGGATTGCGGATCGGGCCGGGCTGCCGCGCGCGCGCCTGATCCTGGGCGGCGACCATCTGGGGCCGCATGTCTGGCGCAAGCTTGGGGCGGAAGACGCGATGACGCGCGCCGAAATCATGATCGCCCAATATGCCGAGGCCGGCTTCACCAAGATCCATCTGGATACCAGCATGCCCTGCGCCGGCGATCCGGACATTCTGCCGGACAAGCTCGTCGCGGAGCGGGCCGCGCGCCTGGCCCGCGTGGCGGAGGCGAGGCATGTGGACGCGCCGCCCTTCTACATCGTGGGAACGGAAGTGCCGGTGCCGGGCGGCGCCTCACACGGACATGAACTCGCGGTCACGCTACCGGAGGCGGCGGCACAGACCCTTGCGGTTCACAGAAACGCTTTCACCGATGCCGGTCTCGCCGATGCGTGGGCGCGCGTCGTAGGTCTGGTGGTGCAGCCCGGTGTCGAATTCGACAATGTCGGGGTGATCGATTATGCGCCGGAAAAAGCGCGGGCGTTGGTGCGCTGGCGGCAGCAAAGCGCCAGCGGTATCGCGTTCGAAGCCCATTCCACGGATTTTCAAAAGCCTGAGGCTTACCGGGCACTGGTGGGGGACGGCTTTGCGATCCTGAAAGTAGGGCCTGGCGTGACTTTCGCCCTGCGCGAGGCCATCTGCGCCCTGGCGGAAATCGAGAAAGTCATTGTCGCGCCGCGCGTGCAATCGCAAGTGCTGGAAATCGCGCGCGCGGTCATGCATGAAAAACCCGGCCACTGGAAAGACTATTACAGCGGCAGTGCGGCGGAGATCGAAAACCTCCTGTTCAACAGCTATAGCGACCGCATTCGGTATTATTGGCCCGAGCCGAGAATAGCGGCTGCGGTCGAGACGCTCATCGCCAACCTCGCCGCCAACCCGCCACCGGATATTCTTCTCAGCCGCTATCTGCCATCGCAATATGCGCGCATACGTGCGGGCATCCTTCCGCGCGATCCCGAAAGCCTGATCCTGGACAAGATCCGAGATGCGCTCAGACCCTATGCGGCGGCCTGCAAGACCTAGAGCGGTTCCAGAGCCGGTAGGTTCTGCGGGTAGGTTCCGGGCGACAGCGAAGAACGTGCCGGAACCGCGATAAAATGGTTAGGCTTCTTCCGGCGGGATTTCGAAATTCACCAGATCGGCCCGGAAGCCGCGGGTGCGCAGCGCGCCATAGAGTATGCCGGCGCTCATCCAGACCGCACCCAAGATCATCGCCGCGCGGCTCAGATGCAGCCAGATAAAGCCGCAAATCAGAAATCCCAGAAGTGGCATCAGGAAATGACCCAAGCTGCGGCTTTCACCCCGCCACCAATAATGCACGAAGGCCGCCAGATTGACGCCCATGAAGGCGATGAAGGCGCCGAAATTGAGCGCCTGCGCGCCAACCGCATAAGCGCTACCGCCCAAGACGCCGGAGAAATATTCCAGCGTGGCGGCGCCGACCAACGCGAACGCGCCGACCAGGATGATGCCATTGCGGGGCACGCCGTGTTTGGGCTCGATCACGCCGAAAAATTTCTTTGGGATCGCATTGCCCTGCCCCATACCGTAGAGCAAGCGGCCGGCGGCGAGCTGGGACGCAATGGCGGTGCCCATATTGGCCACCAGCAAAGTGAAATTCATCACCTGGAACAGGAGATAGCCGCCGACCTGGCGCGACACCATGGCGAAGGCCGATTCCACCTGATCCGCGGGAAAGGGCTTCGAACCCCAGACCAGCTGCGCGGCATAGACTTCCAGGCCCGACAGGACCCCGGTGAAGAGACAGGTGAGAACGGTCGCAAGCAGCACGGTACGGCGGGGATTTTCCGCTTCTTCAGAGAGTGTCGAGATGGCGTCGAACCCGATATAGGTGAGAACCGCCACCGACGTTCCCGCGAAGATCGTGCCGGAATGGAAATTCGGCGCGTCGTAGAAAGGGCGAAGGAAAAAACCGGGGTCGTGGCCGGCATGCCAGAGGAAATTGACCGCCGCCGCGAAGAACAGCACCACCACGAACACCATGACGATGCAAAGCGCTTCATTCAGGCGGGCGGACGTCTTGATGCCATAAAGATTGACCCAGGTGAAAAAACCGGCGAACACGACCAACCAAGCATAAAATGGCAATCCTGGCACGATGTTCATCGTCGCCTTGGCGGAGAAGGCGGTGCATATGAGCGGATTGAGCAGATAATCCATCACCATGCTCCAGCCGGTGATGTAGCCCAGCGCCGGATGAATCTCCTGTCCGACATAGGTGTAAGCCGAGCCTGCGCTGGGATAGACCCGCGCCATGCGGCCATAGCTGACGGCCGTAAACAGCATCGCCACCATCGCGATCAGCACCGTGGTGACGACATGGCCGTGCGCCGTGTTGCTGATGACGCCATAAATACCCATCGGCGCGGTGGGCTGGATGATCACCATGCCGATGAAGATCAGGTTCCACAGCGTGAGGACGCGGCGCAGATGCGGTTGAGCGGCGGTCATGTGTCGCCTTGCGGGGCGTGGATGAAGACCCCCTGCACCACCCGGTTGATGACCCCGCCGGGGCTGGGATTGTCGGGATCGAACCCTTTCGCCCGGCTCAAATGATAACCCAGCAATTGCGGCGCGATGATCTCGTAAGGCGTGCGCAGCGCATCCGGCAGCGAGAATGCGATCGCAGGAATGACGGCATCGAACAATCCTTCCGGCGCATCCGGCCCCGCAATGCCTACCAAATGGCCGATCTTCTTGGCGCGCAATTCGCCCAGAAGATCCCGCTCATAAAGGCGGCGCAGCGGATCGCTGGACAGAAGACAGAGAACCAGCGTGTCGTCCCGCACAAAAGACATAGGGCCGTGACGCAAGCCCAAGAATGTCTCCGCCATCACGGCGAACGCGCCCGCCGTCATCTCCAGCGCCTTGAGCCGCGCTTCCTGTGCCCAACCTTGCAATGGCGAGGAGGACAGCACGACCAGGCGGTCATGCACGCGAGAGGCTGCGGCGCGGCAGGCCTGATCGATGGTGGCAAGCATCGCTTCGGCCCGGTTCGATGCATCTCTGACGCCGGCAGCGGCTGCGTCCGGATCGAGAAGACAATGACCTGCCAGCACCAGATTGGAGAAAGAACTTGTCATCACCAGGCTGCGGTCGTTGGTGCGGGGATCGAGCAGCACGGCATGATCGATGGACGCGCGCGACAGGGCGCTGTCTGGATTGCAGGTGATGGCGAGCTGGAAAATTTCAGGCCGAAGCCTGCGCACAGTCTCCACCACGGCGGCGCTTTCCGGGCTTTGGCCAGAGCGGGCCAGCGACACCAGGACATCGATGCCCGCGATGTGGCGCGCGGGATCGATCAGGAGATCGGTGGTGGGAACCGCGCCGGCGTGAGAAGACACAGAAGCGGCCGCACTGGCGGCATAAGCTGACGTGCCCGCGCCGGTGAAAAGGATGCGCCGGCCTGCCACGCGCTTCGTGAGATCAAATTGCCGCGCCGCTGCCGCGACCCGTTCCACCGTCGTCGGCCAAAGTGCAGGCTGTTGAAAAACCTCGCGGCGGGTCGAAGATCCGGCTTCTGTCGCCGCTGCGGACGCCGTCATGGCAATGCCGATCCCCTTTCACCGATTCAAAGCGACTATACCGATAAAAGCGGGACAGGCTGCGGCCGGGCGTGAAAATCCGCCACCTTCCCACAACCATCTGATATTATTGAATTATAGTGGGACGGGTCAGTGCCGTGTGACGCGCGCTGCGAAGATATAGCCGCCATTGCGCACAGTGCGGATAATGCTGGGATTGCGCGGATCATCCTGCAGCTTCTTGCGCAGACGCCCGATGCAGACATCGATGCTGCGATCGAAGGCCGGCGTGTTGTTGCCGTAGCAGGCGTCCATCAACTGGTCGCGGGACAGCACACGGTTGGCGCGCGTCACCATCGTCTCCAGCAATTTGAATTCGCCGCTGGTGAGATTGATGGCTTCGCCGCCCGCGTCATGCAGCAATTGCGCGGAGGCATCCAACACCAGATCGCAAAATGTATAGCGGCGATGTTTTTCGCCTATGGAAGGCGCAGCATCCTGCTTGTGATGGCTGCGGCGCAGCACGCTGCGGACACGCGCCAGGATCTCGCGCGGCTCGAACGGCTTGGTGATATAATCGTCGGCGCCGATCTCCAGCCCCACCACGCGGTCGGCCAGATCGCCCCGGCCGCTGACGATGATGATCGCCACATTGGAGCGACGGCGAATCTGCTGGGTGATGGTCAAGCCGTCGACATCGGGAAGACCGATGTCCAGGATCACCAGGTCCACAGGCGAAGCGTTCAAGACGCCATCGATGCCGGCGCCGGATTCCAGTTCGGTTATCTGATAGCCGTCCGATCCCAGACTGCGCGTCAGAACGGCGCGCACATCCGGATCATCCTCGACGATCGCCACATGCTTGGTCACTTGAGAAAACTCAGCCCCACCACGTCTACGAGCAGAGGAATAGTCCCAATTTGTTACAAAAGGCCTAAGTTCCCGGCCCGACACATATCGAAACATTCCGCCACGCTGCGGCAAAACCGCCGCCAACCACACTCTCTATCTCTTCCTCCGCTAAGCCTTGAAGGGGGAGAAATACCGTGAACTGGTTTCAGAATTTGACCATCCGCAGCAAGGTCATATCGGCCTTTGCGACCGTGCTCGTTGTTACGGCCGCGCTGGGCGTTTTCGCGATCAATCGACTGTCGGCCGTCAACGAGAATGTGCAGGCCATTGCGACCAATTATCTAGTCGGCATCGATGGCCTGGGCGACTTCAGCTATGGCGCCATGCGTTACCGGCAGCTCCAGGCATCGCAGATGATCGCCTCGTCGCTGGATGCCAAGGCTGCGGAAGAGAAGAAGCTGGGCGTTGCGCTCGACGAAGCGACCAAGGGTTGGGACAAATACAACGCCACGGTCGAAGCGGGTTACGAGCGGAATCTGGCTGACAAGATGCACGCGGCTTGGAACGACTATGTCGCATTGAATGAGAAGCTGGTCCAGCTTTCGAACACTTCCAAAAACGAACAAGCAACCGACCTCTATACCGGCGACCTGCGCACGGCTTTCAACAAGTTTCAGGATCTGTTGACCGAGGACAAGAATTTTCAGCGAAAGTCTACCGACACGGAAGTCAAGGATGCCACGGACACGTATAGTAGCTCGCGTACCTTGATCATGGTCGTTCTGGGGCTTGCGACCACGCTCTGCCTTGTCACCGGCTGGATGATCGTCAACGGCGTCTCGGTTCCGATCCGCGGCATGACCGCCGCCATGACCCGGCTCGCCCAGCATGACCTCACCACTGAGGTTGTGGGCGCCGAGCGCAAGGATGAAGTGGGCCAGATGGCCAATGCCGTGCTGGTCTTCAAGAACAGCATGATCGAAGGCGACCGCTTGAAGGAAGAGCAAGAGATCGCCCAACGCAACGCTGCTGTTCGCAGCGCCAAAGTCGACTCGCTAACCCGCGACTTCGACCAACGCGTTCAGGGCGTGGTGCAGACCGTTGCCAGCCAGGCGACGCAGATGCAGGCTTCCGCCCAGTCTATGAGCGCGCCGGCGGAAGAATCCACCAAACAGGCCGGCGCGGTCGCGGCGGCATCCGAGGAAAGCGCCGCCAATGTGCAGACCGTGGCGTCCGCGGCGGAGGAATTGTCGTCCTCGATCGCCGAGATCGGCCGTCAGGTGAGCCACTCCAGCCAGATCGCCACCACCGCGGTGACCGAAGCCGCCAAGGCCAACGAGATGGTGCAGGGCCTGCTCAACGCCTCGCAGAAAATCGGCGAGATCGTAGCCTTGATCAACGAAATCGCGGACCAGACCAATCTGCTCGCGCTTAACGCCACTATCGAGGCGGCGCGCGCGGGCGAAGCCGGCAAGGGCTTCGCGGTCGTCGCGGCGGAAGTGAAAAATCTGGCCACCCAGACCTCGAAGGCCACCGAGGAGATCGGCGCCCAGATCACCAGCGTACAGGGCGCCACCCAAAACGCGGTCAACGCCATCGGCTCGATCGGCAAGACGATCAGCGAGATCGATCAGATCTCGGCTGCCATCGCCGCCGCCGTCGAGCAGCAGGGCGCCGCGACCCAGGAGATCGCCCGCAATGTGGAAGAAGCGGCCAAGGGTACGCAGGAAGTGTCTTCCAACATCGGCGGCGTCACCGAAGCGGCGAACAGCACGGGTGCCGTGGCCAATCAAGTGCTGGCCTCGGCACGCTCGCTGACCGAGCAGTCGGGCGAGTTGCGCGCCCTGGTGCAGACTTTCCTCACCGAAGTGAAAGCCGCCTGACGGCGATTTCGCGCGGTGAGGCAATGGGAAGGGACAAGCCGGAGACGCGCCTCTTACGCTTCTCCACCGGGCTGCCCCGGCTTGTTCCTTCCCCACCCACTTTCGAGGCAGGAAGATATGAGCGCTGACACACTGACCCACGAACGGCCCCGGATCGACACGGTATCCTTCGTCACCTTCATCGTAGCCGGCCAATTGTTCGGCGTTCCCGTTATCCGGGTGCAAGACATTCTTACCCCCGACGCGGTTGCACCCGTGCCGGGTGCTCCGAAGGAAGTGCGCGGGCTGATCAATCTGCGTGGGCGCATCGTCACCGTGATCGACGTTCGCACCCATCTCGCGCTGCCTGCAGCGAGCGATGACATCGTTAAGCACGGCATGTGTGTGACGGTGGAGAGCAAGGGCGACTCCTACACCCTGTTCGTGGACTCGGTAGGTGATGTGATCACGCTGTCCCGCGATCTGCGCGAAGGCAATCCCGGAACGCTGGACGCAAAATGGCGCGAAGTGGCCGAAGCCGTTTATCGCACCGACCAGGGACTTCTGGTGGCGCTGAATGTCGATCGCTTGCTGGCGATCGAAAGCAAATCCTGAAACCGGGAGACGCACAATGGATGATCTGCTTCAGGAATTCCTGGCCGAGACCGCCGAAAGCCTTGCCGTGCTCGACGTTGAATTGGTGCGCTTCGAGCGCGAAACCTCCGACGCCACCATCCTCAGCAACATTTTCCGCTTGATGCACACCATCAAGGGCACCTGCGGCTTTCTGGGCCTGCCCAGGCTCGGCTCGGTGGCGCATGCCGGCGAGAATATCCTGGGCAAATTCCGCGACGGCGAATTGGAAGTCACCCCGCGCGCCGTCACCTTGATCCTCAAAGCCATTGATCGTATCCGCGCCCTGCTGGCCGAAATGGAGGCCAGCGGCGCCGAACCCGCTGGTAGCGACGTAGAATTGATCGGCGAGATCAATGCGCTGGCCTCTGGCGCGGCGCCCGCCCCTGAAGCGCCCGTGACGGAAGCCGCGCCGGCCGAACTGCCCCGCTTCAGCGAAGACGGATTCCCGGTGGCGGCGGAATTGCTGGTCGAAGTCGCCCATGCCATGAAACACGAAGCTGGCATAGAACCCGATCAGGTCATGGCGGCCGAGCCAGCCGCGCCCATGGCCGTCGCAGCGGTGTCCGTACCGGCCGGGCCAGTCCCGCTGGCGCCCCACGATGCGGCGCCTGAAAAACCCCGCGACAGCGAAGCCAAGGAGGTCAAGGAATCGGCCACCGCGGCGTCTTCCATTCGCGTCAATGTCGACGTCATCGAAAATCTGATGACCCTGATCAGCGAGCTGGTGCTGACCCGCAATCAGTTGCTGCAAATGCAGCGCGGCCAGAAGGACAATGACTTCAAGGTGCCGCTGCAGCGCCTCAGCCACATCACCTCCGACCTCCAGGACGGCGTGACGCGCATGCGCATGCAGCCGATTGGCAATGCCTGGAACAAGCTGCCGCGCATCGTGCGCGATCTCGCCGTGGAGACCGGCAAGAAAATCGAACTCACCATGCAGGGCGCCGAGACCGAACTCTACCGTCAGGTGCTGGAAATGATCAAGGATCCGCTCACCCATATGGTGCGCAATTCCGCCGATCACGGC